>Ga0075017_100000160_pt1 | contig 31203 bp, 35 predicted proteins | sample AleBraG_ABR_2012_FD_71475 | JGI IMG/M metagenome (GOLD analysis project Ga0075017, IMG submission 71475) | Freshwater sediment microbial communities in response to fracking from Pennsylvania, USA - Alex Branch Run_MetaG_ABR_2012 | ecosystem: Environmental > Aquatic > Freshwater > Creek >... | reverse complement strand
ATGTGCTCTCTGTTCCAGCCGGTCCCAGTCGGCTTGCCGCTGAAGCCAAAGCCAGGGAGAGAGGGGACGACCAGGGAGATGGCCTCACTGGCGTCGCCCCCGTGGGCGACCGGATCGGTCAACGGTCCGATGACGTCAGTGAACTCAGCGATCGATCCTGGCCACCCGTGCGTGAGGATGACCGGCAGCGCATCGGGCTCGGGGGACCTCACGTGCAAGAAGTGGATATCGACACCGTCAATCTCTGTCAGATACTGGGGAAATGAGTTGAGGTGAGCTTCGAAGGCTCGCCAGTCGTACTCCTCTTCCCAGTAGCGGCAGACCTCTTGGAGGTAGGTGAGCGGGACACCTTGGGACCAATCGGACACCGTCGCTGGTTCGGGCCAACGCGTGTTGCGAAGCCTCTCGCCAAGATCGGCAAGGTCTGCATCAGGAACAGCTGCTCTGAAGGGCCGTATGAGTTCAGACATGCTTTGATCCTTTGTTCATCTACTTGAGCTTGGCCGGAGGTTCACGTGCTCGGGAACGTCGTCGGATCGAGATGCGGAGGCACCCTGCCCTCGGCAACCCACGCGTCAGCCTTGGCAACCATCTCCGGCGTGGTCAGAGCGCTTCGATCAAACAGGTGGTTGGCCAGGAGCAGCTGTTCGGCGACCTCGAGGTCAACGGTTGCCACTTGCCCCAAGACTTGGAGGAGCTTTCCCGTCTCGATCTGTTCGGGTGTAGGGGCCGGGCGGTCTCCGACGGTGGCAGGGAACATGGAGTCGAAGCCCACGGCCACGGACCAAGGATAGGCCATCTTCTCCGCCTGGCGGGTCTGGAACAGCGGCGTCAGCTTGGTCAGATCACCGTCCACCTCATCGAACGTCGCACCAAGGGTGACGCCGGCCAGGCAACTCGTTGAGATTCCTTGGCCCGCCATCGGGTTGAACGCTGCTGCAGCGTCACCGACGACAACGAAGCCAACAGGCGGTGACTCAAGGTGCTCGAAGTGCCGCCAACGATTCGCCGTGGCGCGTGAGGTCTTGATCTCACTCACCGGTTCAGACTTTGCCACCACCTCGTGGATGAAGGGCGTGACGCCTTGTTCCAAGAAGGCGTAGAAGCCGTCCTCGTCTGAAGGCGGATAGTCCCGCGAGTGACCAAACAGCGAGACCACGTGGAGCCCATTGTCCTGCGGGTAGAGAATCGCCCCCTTGGTGTTCGATGGCATGGGCAGCGCCGCTATCGAGCGAAGACCTTCTCGTGGCCACGCGTCGTCCGGCACTTTGAGGAGGCGGCTCGCGTAGCCGCCGAACCCATTGACGATGGTCTCGGCCGGAGTCTCGAAGCCCTCGTGTTCAAGCCACCCCACTGAGCCCGAACCTCTGCCAGACGTATCAACGACGAGGTCAGCTCTGATCTCAGAAGATCCGGCGTCTCCGCTGACCTTGACGCCTTCGATGCGGCGGTCTGCACCAACGATGAGTCCATCAACTCGACCATGAACAACGGTGACGTTCGGAATCTGAAGTAGTCGCCGACGAGCTACGAACTCGAGCAGCGGCCGTCTGACGCCGTACCCCCGAACCGACGTGTGACCTCGAATGCCCCAGCCGTTCGGTCCGAACCCGGCGCCTTCGTCCATGATGTCAAAGAGGAGCGCACCCTCCTTTTGGGTCTCCTCGACGAAACCAGGGAAGAGACCGTCCATGATGTCGCGACCAAGCTTCAAGATGCCGTGGACGTGAGGTCCTTGCGGTACGCCCTTGCGCACCACGGGTCCCGTGGGGAGCTCGTCTCGCTCGATGATGGTCACCTTGTCGAATCGCTCGGAGAGGACTCGTCCGGCGATGACGCCGCCAAAGCTGCCTCCGACGATAACTACGTGGTCGTTCATGCTCGTCCTTCTTTCTTCATGGCGGGCGCCCTCACGGCGAGGTGCGACTGAACCGCGTGGTGGCTTCTTGAAGACCGACGTGTCGCGTGCGCAGCACGGCGTGTCCGAGGTGACCGTGCTCTCGGTTGCCTCTGAAGAGCCCCTCGTCGGCTGTGGGCTGTGCAGCTCATGGCAGCTTTGCCAGGTCTGCTTCGCTCATCTTGGCGAACGCGCGACTCCATCCAGCATCGGTGTACTCGTCGCCCTTCCGCGCGGCGGAGACGCCTGTTCTCCGCGTGATGAGCCACGTCCCGTTCTCATCGCGGCGCAAGCGGTCGCGATAGCGACCGATCATGTTGATCGTGGTGTGGCCATCTGCGTCTCGTGACAAGACGGTGAAGTCACCCTCCGCCGTGGCGATGTCTCCATCGAGCTCGATGATGGGGTTTGAGCTGACGTGGATGCTGCGTGGCTCGTTGTAGAGAGCGCCCTCGTCGGTCCAGAGAGGCCGGTCGTCAACAAAGTTTGCTGCGCCGAAGAAGGCCCGTATCTCTGCTCGGCCCTTCAGGATGCGACCGCTGATCTGGTAGATGCCATCCTCGTCGAACAGCGCCGTCAGCCTGTCGAGCGCCCCGTCGTCGTTGTAGCGCATGTAGCGCTCGAGCAGCTCTCTGATGGCCAGCTTGTCGGCCCATTCTTCCAATGACATTGCCCCTCCTGTAGTTGTGTTGCTCGAGCTCGTTCCGTGGCCTGACGACCCCGAGTTGTCTTTCCGATTCGACGAGGACCGTCGCTCAAGGAAGCTTGGCGAGGTCCTCAGCGCTCAACTTGGCAAGGGCGCGGCTCCACTCAGCGTTGGTGTACTCGTTGCCCTTGCGAGCGGACGAGACACCGGTTCGCATCGTGAAGAGCCAGTTGCCGTTCTCATCTCGGCGATGCTGTGAGCGATAGCGACCGATCAGATCGATCTTGGTGTGGCCCTCGGCATCGCGCGAGAGGACCGTGAAATCGACTTCTGAGGTAGCGGTGTCTCCGTCGACCTCGATGATGGGATTCGAGTTCAGGTGGATGCTGCGTGGCTCGTTGTAGAGTGCGCCGTCGTCAGTCCAGAGTGGTTGGTTGTCAACAAATCCCGCCCCGCCGAAGAAAGCCCTGAGCTCGTCGTGGCCCTTCACGATGTGGCCGGTGACCTGATAGACGGCTTCCTCATCAAACAGCGAGATCAATCTGTCGAGCGCCCCGTCGTCGTTGTAGCGCATGTAGCGCTCGAGCAGCTCTCTGATGGCCAGCTTGTCGGCCCATTCTTCCAATGCCATTGCCCCTCCTGTGCTCTTGGTGCTTCGATTCGACGTCGTGTGATGAACGGGTTCAGGGACGAGGATCCCGAGGAAGTCCGAGGATCTGTTCGGCGATGGTGTTGCGGATGATTTCTGATGTGCCGCCGGCGATCGTCAACATCCGACTGGCGATGACGCCTTGCGCAGCGTCCCCGCCGAGTGAGCCATTCGCGCCGAGAGCGCTGAAGAGCACGTCAGCCACCCGCTGAGTGAGCTCGGCGTTCACGAGCTTGGTCATGTTGCCGCCTGCTCCGGGATTACCTCCGACCACGGCCACGGTTGCCTGTCGAAGGTTGATGACGCTGAGGACCTGCGCTTCAGCAAGAAGGGCACCGAGCTCAGCGCCGAAGCCCCGTCGGTCAAGCTCCACGATCTGTGCTTGAGAGACAAGCTGCTGCACTCGGCCGATGCCGAGCGACACTCGCTCGTTGCCAAGCGTGGTCCGAGCAACGCTCCAGCCCTTGTTCACCTCCCCGATGACGTTCTCGTCAGGCACGAAGACCTCGTCGAGGAACTCTTGGTTGAACGCTTCGCTCCCAGTGATCTCCCGGAGCGGGCGCACGTCCATCCCTGGAGCATCCATGTCGATGGCCATGCACGTGATGCCGTGGTGCTTGGCAGCCGCGGGATCGGTCCGCACGAGTGCGAAGCCGAGGCTGGCGTATTGAGCGCTCGTCGTCCAGACCTTCGATCCAGAGACGAGCCAGCCCCCATCGACCTTGACGGCTGCCGTACGCAGGGACCCGAGATCGCTGCCCGCATCGGGCTCGCTGAAGAGCTGGCACCAAAGGAGCGAACCTTCGAGCGAGGGACGGATCCATCGCTCCTTCTGGTCATCGGTGCCGTGGGCCATGATGGTCGGCAGCACGATGGGCAGGGTCCACGCGGTGGTCGTTGGACCTGCGGTTCGGTCGATCCCTTCGAACTCCTCGTCGATGACGATCTGCTCGACCGCTTCCGCTCCTCGTCCCCACGGTTTCGGCCAGTGAGGGAAGAGGTAGCCGTCGTCAACGAGCGCTTGGTGTTGCTCGTCACTCGGCAGCGAGCGAAGTCGTTCGATGAACGAGCGAACGTCGCCTCGGATCGCCTCTGCTTCTGGGGGAAGCTCGACCGCAAGAGTCCGACGAACTCCTGAGGCCGCAGCTTCAGTGATGTGCTGGCGAGCGGTGTGGACTGGTCCCGCCAAGCTCAACAGCGCCATTGCCCGGCGAAGATAGAGGTGAGCATCGCTCTCCCACGTGTAGCCGATGCCACCGAACACCTGGATGGTTGTCTTGGCCGCGTTGTAGAAGGCCTCAAAGGCAACGGAGACTGCAACTGAAGCAGCCAGCTGCTCTTCGGTGCTCGTCGCAGCTCGAGCAGCGTCCCATGCCGCTGCGGTGGCCATCTCCGAGGCCACCGCCATGTCCGCACAATGGTGCTTGATCGCTTGGAACTGGCCAATGGGTCGGCCGAAGGCCTCACGCTCCTTTGCGTAGGAGCTGGCCATCTGCACACAGGCCGCCGCTCCTCCTGCTGCTTCGGCTGCGGCCAAGATCTGAAACAGGCTGACTGCACGCGCCCGGGCTCCCTCGATGAGGCCGAGCACTGGGAGCGACAAGGCGCGACCCGAGGACGTAGCACGCGTGAGGTCGAGGGAGCTCCCGCCTTCGAGCCGCAGTCCCTCTTCGCTGCCATCGACGATCACGAGATCGTCGCCGGCAGCAAGAAGAAGGAGCGATGAGTTCCCGCTGCCGAGGATGGGTCCAGTGTCACCGTCGAGCCCACCGGACCCAGACCGGGTGAGCGACCCCCACAGTCCAAGACCAGCAACGACCGAGCCTTCTGCGAGTCCGGGGACGAATCTGAATTGGAGCTCCTCGGATGCGGCAGCGCACAAGATGGCAGAGACGCTGACCGTGGGCAGGAACGGTCCGGGCGCGCACGAGCGACCTAAGGCTTCGAGCACGAGGGCGAGCTCGGGGATTCCGAATCCCTCGCCGCCGAGAGCTTCGGGCACGTGAAGCCCCATCCAACCCAGTTCTGCTGCCTCCTTCCAGAAGAGAGGGAGGTCTGCCGGGTCTGTCTCGAGGCTGTCGCGAGCAACGTTCGGATACCGCTCTTCGAGCAGCGTCCGTGCCACGGAAGAGAGCAAGTCATGGTCCTCACTGACTGCTAGCCCCATGGTGCCCCCCTGTACCGTTTGCTTCTACCGTCGCTGCAACTCGAAGATCCTCCGAGCCCTCCGCGAAGAGCGAACAGCGCGCAGCACATGGCTTGCGCGGCCCAGATCGTCTCGGGCAAGAAAGTAGTACACCATAAGCGAGTCGGCAACGCAACGATCAGGTCGGCCCTGCTGGTTGGTCTGGTCTCGAGCGATCCCTCGCTCTGGTGCACGAGCATGACCAGGTAGAGGTCTTTCACGAGCCGCTCGACGTCACCGTTCGAGTGATGAGCGATCGATCGGGTCCTCGAACCAACGTGAAGGGCCGCCCTGCGATCGAGTCCGGAATTCGGATCTCGAGGGTCCCGAGAGAGATTGATCTTCGACCCCTCGTTCGATGACAAGTGGTGGTTCTCGGTCGCTGCCGCCGAGGGACAAGGCTTTCATCGCCCAGGGCGGAGCAGCCGCTGCGAAGGAAGGCCACGGCCGCTCAGGTGGTGGTCGCGACAGCTTCGCGCGGCCAGTCGGGGACGCTCTCGCTCGAGGCGCTCATCTCCGTCGGGCGTCTTGAGCGCGCCACGCCTTGGAACCTTCGGCGATTGATCAACGCCCGCCGGTCAGCGGCGAGGCTGTTCATGAATCTCTCGCGATGAGAAGGAGGGGCGTCAAAGCGATCGGTAGTCTGCACGCATCAAGAGGGTGAATCTCATTGATGGCTGATTTGCTTCGAGGTTGATCGATCCAGAAGAGGCGTAGCGATGCCCAGGGATGAGTGGACAGACCAGCTTGAGATCAGAGACATGTTGGAGCGCTCCATTCGGTACAGCGATGATGGAGATTTTGATCGACTCATCGTGCTGTTCGATGAGGACGCCGAGCTGATGACGGCGGGCAGGATCATCCAGGGCCACGGCTCGACAGCGTCAGTTGCGTGGTGGCATCGAGCGGCGGAGGTCCCCATGCCATCCGTGGTGTCTCTGAGCGATCGCTGCACCGCACGACATCGTCACGCGGCATCGAGGCCAATGGTGGTCGCTAGGAAGCGTGCTACGGCACGGGAAGAGACGAAGGAGGCGCGGTGATCGTCGTGGCTGGTTGGCTTGATGTGGCCCCTGGGATGAGAGATCGATTTCTCAGCGATCGATCACGGAAGATTATCGTCACGCGAGATGAGCCAGGCTGCCTGGACTATGTCTTGAGCGCCGATGCTCTCTTGCCTGATCGAGTCAGGGTGTTCGAGTGCTGGGAGAGCCGAGACGACCTTGAAGCTCGTCGCAGCAAAGAGCGGTCACACCCGTTGACCGATCCGTCTCTCAAATCCGTGGCGAAGGAGATCGCTGTCTTCGAGGTGGACTCACGTCGACCGCTTGATTGAACGGTAGACCTGAGAGCAGTGGGGCATGGTCCGGTGGTCCTTTGAACGCTCACGCCGCGCGAGTGAACGTGCCGGCTGACCACTGACCGTTGGTCAGCACCCGTTGAGACGCGTGTGGGCGTGAGGGCCCGCAGGTTTGCCGCTCAAGCGAAGAGTCCAACATGTGCGACAGAATGAACCTCGACTTGAGACGATGAGGAGTGATCTATGGGCGACTATTCGCAGTCAGGCAGAGTGGCACTGGTCACTGGCGCTGGACAGGGCGTCGGAGAAGGGGTGGCACTCTCTCTCGGTGCCGTGGGCGCCCTCGTGGTGGTCAACGATCTCCATCTCGACCGCGCAGAAGCGGTGGTCGCTGTCATCAACGAGCGCGGAGGAAAGGCAGTCCCCGCGACGTTTGATGCCACGGATCTTGATGAGGTGATCGGTGCCGTGGCTCGAGTGGAAGCAGCGGTGGGGCCGATCGACATTCTGGTGAACAACGTCGGCGGGGGAGTGACGAGCGCTGGCGTCTCGGAGCGCTTCAAAGATTCCGACCCCAAGAACTGGGACACATGGCTTGAGCGGAATCTCTTTGCCTCGCTCTACGTCACCAGGGCAGTCCTTCCCGGCATGGTCGATCGTGGGTGGGGGCGCGTCGTCCAGATCTCGTCAGGGGCAGGATCACGAGGGCACCCCTTCGGTCTTGCTCTCTACGGAGCGGGGAAAGCCGGCGTCGAAGGGGCGCTGCGTCACATCGCCATGGAGGAGGCAAAGTCCGGGGTCACCCTCAACGCGATTGCGCTCGGCATGATGTCCAACAACGCGGGGAACCCTGACCGTGAGGGCGAGCCGGACAAGGCCACGGTCGGCACCTTGGCGGGCATCCCGATGGGACGCTTCGGAGAACCCGATGAGATCGGCGCCTGTGTCGTGTGGTTGACGTCGGAGCTGGCGTCGTACGTGACCGCTCAGGTCATCCACGTCAACGGTGGGACGTTCCAAGGTCGTTGAGTTGTGGTCGTGCGAGGTTGCTCATCATGTCGAAGCAAGCGAGCACGAAGGGCTTAGGTGTACTAGATCTTTGGGGCAGCAGTTGGCGTGGAGCCCGATGGTGACGCGGCACCACAGAGGCTCAGGCGAGTACCGGAAAAGGCGACGAGGAGGTATGACGTGAGTGACATCGAGAATGCTGGCCCTTCGCTCTCTGACGAGCTGGCGGTGAGAAACGTGCTCAACCGAGTGGCGCTGCTGGCCGATCGTGATTCCGACGACCTAGAGGCCTACCTCGCCTGCTGGACGGAGGACGCGATCTGGAAGCTGCCTGATCGGCAGCTCGAAGGCCGAGACGCCATCAGAAAGGGCGCCTTGGGCCGTCGGCAGGATTCCCTGCAAGGACCAGGAACGCACACGCGGCACGTGGTCACCAACCAAGTCATCGAATTCGAGGGCGCTGACGTAGCGACGAGCCAGGCTTACATGATCTTCTTCACCGACACTGATACGACGGCCGCTGTGGGCCTGGTGGCTCATCATCAAGACACGCTGGTTCGGACTGATGACGGCTGGAAGCTGGCCAAGCGAGTGATCGACTTCAGCTGAGGTCGATCCGTTGCCAGCGTCGCTCGACGGTCGACTGGATCAAGGGAACGTGCCGGCGTGAGGGAGGAGCTCCTCGTGGGCTCCAAGGACGGCAAACGTCAGACGAATCGACTCTCTGCGACGTTCGTCGCTCCAGAGGCGCGACGGATCGCACGAAGCGAGCCACCGGCTTCACCGATCAGGGCGCCACAGGCACCTCCCCAGCACGGACTCCCGTGATGAAGTGCTACGCGGTGGAGAGCGGGTCGACATCACGTCGTGAGGCCAAGTGCGACCCTTGCGCTTTCGGAGTGGATGGATCATGTCACCCGAACGTGGCGAACTCGTCGTGGCCCACCCACGAACGCTGACCCGACACCCCGCCATCTCTGGAAGACAAGCTCGATGGCGATCGAGTTTGTCTCTCATGAGACCAGGTCCTCAGACGGGGTTGTTCAGAACCTCATCACTGAAGTTGAAGAGCTTGGCCGCGTTGTCCCGGAAGACAGCAGCTGCGCTCGCATCGTCCATACCCTTAGCAAGAAGTGCCACAGTCGAGCGTGAGTGGGGGTACGTGCCCTCTTCGTGGGGGTAGTCAGATCCCCAGATCAAGGGGGAGGCTCCCGTGAGCTCGATGTTGTGGATTCCCACAGGATCATCTTGGAAGGTGCTGTGGAGCTGTCGCTGCATGTAGAAGCTAGGCCTCTCCGGCAGCTCCGGGTTGATCCACTTCTTCCCCGCTTCGGTGAATCCGTACCGGCCGAATGAGTCGGTGTAGAAGTCGGTGGTCTGCATGGCCCAGGCGAGCCAACCGACGTTGAACTCTACAAAGACCACGTGGAGATCAGGGTGGTAGGCCAAGACGCCGGAGTTGGCGAGCAGTCCGGCAGTCCGCGGACCCATGGACTGCGTGGCAAGAAGGTTCGACACGCCTGCGCCAAGTCCTCGGTAGAAGAACATGCTGTGTCCGGTGCCCTGGTGCATGACCGCAGGCAAGCCGGACTCCTCGATCGCGTTCCACAGCGGTTCCCACTGACGATGATTCCAGTCGGGTGTCGCGACAGCCGGGAGCATCACGCAACCGAGGCCCATCTCCTTGATTCGTCGAACTTCAGCGACAGCGTCCTCGACTCGCCAGGTCGGAACCAACCCCGCGCACTTAAAGCGCGGCGAGTGCCCGAGCTGCTCGGCAACCCACTCGTTGTACACCCGACACGACGCCGCGCCGGCATCAGGATCGGTGAGCAGCCACACGTAGAGCCCGATGGTGGGGAAGATGCACTCACCGCGGATGCCCTCTTCTCGCATGACCTTTATCCTGTGGTCATAGCCCGTGCTCGCGACCCGAAGCTCTTCTGCCTCTGGTGACCTTCTTGCATCATCAGAATCGATGATCAGGTTCCAGTTGCCATCATCGCCGGCGGTGATGCCCTGCATGGCCTGACTGCTCATCGACGTTGGCAGGTTTTCCTTCCAAAGGTCTCTCGGTTCGTTGATGTGCGAGTCGCCAGATATGAAACCCATTGACGCAAGATCAGCCATCGTTTCCCTCCCAAGTTTGGTCAACACCACCAGAAGGCAGCTCGCTGTATCGATACCTGAGTAGTATACCTTTATCGGCGGCCAACAAGCAGGACGTGAGCATAGATCCCTCTGAAGACCATGGTTGGGGGCCCGCAGAGTCGCAGCGTGACTCCGCGACGCCGTTCGGAGCCCTGGGTCGCTCGATCACCTGTCAGCTTTCGGGTCATCGAGGATGAAGCTACCCGGGATGAAGAAGTGACCACGTGACGTGCTTCTCTGGTCGGCCGTGCTGCTCAATACAATCAAGGTTCCGCGGAAGATCGAATCGCTCATACCAACTCATCGAGGTCCAGGAGGACACGCTCAATGCCCCTCAGCAGCTCTGACATCACCGAGATACAGCAGCTCTATGGCGTCTATGGCCATCTCATCGACGGAGGCGATGCCAAAGCCTTCTCTGAGCTCTTTGTCGAGGATGGGGTGCTTACCTCGGGCGGCAAGGCGCTCGTGGGGACCGAGGAGATCAGGCAATTCGCCGAACGAGTCCATCAACGCGCCCCGGAGACTCGACACGCCATGATCAACATCTACGCCGAAGGTGAGGGTGATAGTGCCCAGGGTCGTGCCTACCTCCTCGTCTACTCGGCTTCCCCGGAGGGTCCCGTGCTGAGGGCATCGGGCTGCTACGCCGATGCGCTGCAACGCATCGACGGGTCTTGGAAGTTCGCGAAGCGCGACTGCACGATGGATGCCTAAGTCTTCCAGCTGACGGAGGGAGTCCGTCCTCTTCGCCTTCGGGGCAACGCCACGGGCCACCAAGGCAGAATGAGGGGATTCTCTGGCGATCGGGCTCCATTGTGCTCTACATATTGTTGTTGCTGATTTGAAGCCGGATGCATATGGTGGTGGCGAACCAGCCTGAGGGGGAAGCGGTGACAGTCTCTGCCTACGATCTTGATTTACCGACAGTGGCGACGAGCAGCACGGGGGTGATCCCGCCCGAAGACGTCGAAGCGCTAGGTGATCAGTGGTTGGCTCGAACGAGGTTTGGCTTTGCCATGACCCACTACGAGGATTTCTTCGAAATCAAGCGGGACAGGCGTTTTCACAAGGCCATCGAGCTCGTGCAGTCGTCCGAGGTGGACCTTGGTGATTCAGAGACCCTGAAGGATCCAGGCAAGTCGCTGCTGCAGCTTGAAGGTGATGAGCACACGAGGCTGCGTCGACTCGTCGCTCCGTCCTTCACGCCGGCGGCGGCCACGCGGTATCGAGAGTTCATGCGGCTCGTCCTCAATGATTTGGTGGATGACGTCTCTGCGTCGGGACGCTGCGAGTTGGTCGCCGACGTGTGTGACCAGTATCCGGTGGCTGTCATCTGCGAGCTCGTCGGAGCTCCTCGAGAAGATTGGAGGCTCTTCTCTCGGTGGGCTCTCGACATCAACAGGCGCTTCGACAACAACCTCGAACGTGATCTTCCGATCATCAACCAAGCCAACCAAGAGCTCTTCGCGTACCTTGAGGAGATGATCGACAGGCGCCGATCGCAGCCTGCTGATGATCTCTTGAGCCATCTGATCGCAGCCGAAGAGGAGGGCGACCGGCTCTCGACAGCCGAGATGCTGACGATGGTGAAGCTCGTGCTGCTGGGCGGGAGTGATACGACTCGCAATCAGCTCGGTCTCAGCGTCGCCGTCTTTGCAGAACATCCTGAGCAGTGGGCGCTCTTGCGGGAGAACCCTGAGCTCGCTGCTCAAGCCGCGGAGGAGTGCCTTCGCTATCTCGGGACGATTCGAGGTATCACGGTGCTGGCTTCTGAAGACGTTGAATACCGAGACACCCTCTTCCCGAAGGGGACCATCATCTCGTTGTCGGTGACCGGAGCGAACAAGGATCCGGGCGTCTGGGAGGAGCCGACCTCGTTCGATATCACGAAGCCACGTGAGAACAGGCAGGTCATCTTCGGCTCAGGAATCCATACGTGTCTTGGCGCGCCTCTTGCCCGCGCCGAGCTCCAAGAGGCCCTCGTCGTGCTGGCGACGAGAATGCCCGATCTGGAGTTCGACGGACCCCCCACGTGGATGCCGACCAGTGTGGCGATCTGGGGTCCTGAGTCGCTGCCGGTCAAGTTCCGGCCAGGTGTCCCACGCACCGATCTCGCCTAGAGTCTTTTCAGTACACTACTTGGCTTGCACTCTCCTCCTGAGGGGTAGCAACCAGAAGAGGCATGGGGGTGAGGGGGACGTGGGCGCTGTCAGTCGCAACGCGGATCTCGTGTCAAGACGACGTCGCCCGCGGCCAACGCCCAGAGCAAAAGGGGAGCACTGGAAGTGAAGCCAACCGAAGCCACCACGTTGTCGGAGTTTGTTCAGTCTCTGGGCGAAGCGTACGGGGATCGACCAGCCTTTGTCTTTGATGACGAGTCCATCAGCTTCCAAGAGATCGAAGAACGCTCTGCCCTCGTGGCTCGCGGTCTGTTGGGTCGCGGCGTCGGCAAGGGCAGTCGGATCGGCTTGCTCTTCAGCAACAACATCGAGTGGGTGATCTCGTGGGCAGCGATCGTGCGCATGGGTGCCGTTGCGATTCCCTTGAGCACGTTCTCACAGCCACCGGAGCTTGCACGGGTGGTGCGCCACGCTGATCTCCAGGGACTCCTCGCACAGCGGGGCTTCCTCAAGCACGATTTCGTGAGTTCGCTCGAAGCGGCCTTCCCTGAGCTCGTCGACGGTTCGTCGACGGACCTTCGCCTTCGAGGCGCACCCTTCCTCCGATGGATCGCTTTCACGGGAGACGCCGAGCTGCCGAGCTGGGCTCATGACTATGGCTGGGTGCTCGAAGGAGCTGCACGTGGCGTCGACGACGAGTTCTTGCGCTTGGTGCAAGACACCGTGCATCGCGACGAGCCAGCCATGTTCATCCTCACCTCAGGGACGAGCGCCGAGCCCAAAGCAGTGATGCACTCGCAAGGGGGGATAGCAGCCAAGACCCACTACATCAGGGACATGCTCGGCTTCACGCAAGACAGCAAGAACGCGGCGACGCTTCCCTTCTTCTGGGTCGGCGGCCTCATCATGACGCTCTTCCCCACCTTGGAGATCGGAGGGACCGTCGTCTCCAGCGCCGCGCCGCCTGGCCAGCGCCAGACGATGTCGTCGAATGATCCAGCGGTGCTGAACAGCTACCCGGGGCTCAAGAAGAGAATCGGGCTTGGCATGTCCGAGACGTTTGGCATGTTCTCCTGGGGTGACGACGAACCAACGGACAAGTACCCCGCCATCACGCCGCTGGCGGAGTTCGAACCCGGCTATCGGATCAAGGTGGTCGATGATGACGGCGAGCAGGTCGACGTCGGCATGATCGGTGAGCTGCTCATCAAGGGCCCCACGGTGACGTTGGGTCTCCACAAGGTGGATGCCGACAAATCCTTCGATCGCGATGGCTTCTATCGAACAGGCGACCTGTGCGAACAAGGCCTCGGCGTCCTCTACTTCGTGGGGCGCAAGGGTGACATGATCAAGACCTCCGGCACGAACGTGGCGCCTGCCGAGGTTGAGCGAGAGCTCCGCGAGCTCGATGGCGTCCAGCACGCCTTCGTCGTCGATCTCGACGATGAGCAGCGAGGCTCGATCGTCGCGGCTGCGGTGGTCCTTGCCGAAGGCAACTCACTCAATGCGGAGTCGATCACCGAGATTCTCTCCTCGCGTCTCTCGAGCTACAAGGTCCCTCGGGTCATCGTCTTCGTCGAAGCTGCTGAGCTGCCCTATACGCCTTCGAACAAGATCATCAAGCGAGATCTCCAGGCGCTCGTGGCAAGTCGCAGAAGCTGAGCTGCCATGCTCGACGATGCAGCCGCGGATCGCTTGAGGACCCGACGGGGCGAGATCATCCTTGCTCGTCGTCTGGAACCGGCTGACGTGGGAAGTGTTGCCTGTGCGTCCAAGAGCGCCCACCACCGAGAAGGAGAAGGCTAGTGAAATTTGGAGTCATGATCATGGGCGTCAGCTTTCGCTCGATGCCAGAGGTTGCCCAGGCGTATGAGGAGAACGGCTTCGAATCTCTGTGGGTTCCCGAGCACCTCGTCTTCCCCGCCAACCTCCCCCCGCTCTATCCCTACACGGAGTCTGGGCTTCCGAGCATCACCTCAGACACCCCTTCTTATGACCCGTGGGTCGTGCTGGGCTACCTCGCGACGTGCACGGAGCGAATCCGACTTGGGACGCACGTCTACATCATGCCGCTGCGCCATCCGCTGCAGACGGCGAGATCGGTGGTCACCGTCGATCGCGTCTCAGGGGGACGCGTCACCCTGGGCATCGGCGTGGGGTGGCTCCCTGACGAGTTCGAGTACCTCCGCGTCGGGTTCAAGGACCGGGGGCGGAGAACTGACGCGGCAATCGATGCCGTGCGACGCCTGTGGAGCGAGGACGTGATCGAGGTCCATGACGAGCACTATGACTTCGGACCAGTCAAGTTCAACCCCAAGCCCCTCCAGAAGCCAAGCATTCCCATCGAGATCGGCGGCTCGTCGGCCCGAGCGTTGCGTCGAGCAGGGGAGCTTGGAGACGGTTGGCTTGAGATCGGTGCGGCTGACATCGACGACTTCAAGACCAAGGCGGCGACCGTCTTCGCGGCGAGAGCAGCGGCCGGCAGGACGGGTGCCTTCGAGGTGACCACCGCGGGGAGCTTGGATCCTGGCCTTGAGGGATACAGGCGATTGGAAGAAGCAGGAGCAACCAGGTTGATGGTCAACCCGCCCCGCCCTTCCGAGGCACCTTGGAGGGTCACGCCACAAGATGCCATCGACTGGGCAAAGCGATTCGCCGATGAGGTGATTTCAAACTATTGAGGTGGTGCGCCCGCAGCGTCGGGCTCGAGTGCCTCGCGTAGCTTGAGGCAACCTCATGGGGGCGACGTTCGTACGCTCGAGCTGGCGTGTCTCGAGCGTCGCCAGGATGACGGCACGAGTCGAGACTTGTATCGCAGATGAACATGACGAGGGAAGGGAACGCAGATGGGTCGTTTTGAGGGACGAGTTGCTTTGGTCAGCGGGTCAGTGGCCGGGATCGGTGGGGCCACGGCTGATCGACTCGCGGCAGACGGAGCGTCGGTGATGCTCTTGGACATCAACGGTGAAGGTGTCGCCAAGCGGAGCGAGGCCATCAACGCCGCCGGGGGAACGTCACGTTCCGTGCAGGCTGACCTCTCGGACGAGGCGTCACTTGCCGCCGCGGTCGACGCCACGTTGGAGACCTTCGGCCACATCGACTTCTTGGTCAACGATGCCTACTTCGGATCACCTGATGACGTCGACGTGGTCTCAACTCCTCAGGCAACCTGGGATCGGGTCTATGACGTCAACGTGATGGGGTTCGTGCGCAGCTGTCGCTTGGTCGTGCCACACATGATCGACCAGGGAAGCGGCTCGATCGTGAACCTCTCCTCTGGAGCAGCGCTGTGGGCCGAGCGCACGCGGATCGCCTACGGCACCTCGAAGGCCGCTATCGCCGCGTTGACGCGCAACCTCGCCGTGCACCTTGGACCCCTTGGCATCCGCGCCAACGCGGTCGCGCCGGGTTTCATCGCCACCGAGACGGTGCGAAAGAACATGAACAACGACGAAGCGTGGATCAACCAAGTCGGTGGCACGTGTCCGCTCGCACGACCGGGCCGACCAGAAGAGCTGGCCAGCGTGATCTGCTTCCTCTTGTCCGACGACGCGTCCTTCGTCACCGGACAGACCATCTCAGCCGACGGTGGCCGAGTCATCGCTGGAGGGGCCTCGGCCGACGTGGTCCCAACCGTTCGAGACTGAGCAGGCGCCTCAGTCTCCGCTGCCGAGAAGAGGGTCCGGGCCTCCGGGCGCTGCTCGGCGTCCTGATGCCGGTCCAGGATGGTCAGTCGCCCCCCTCGGTTCCCACCGAGCGAGTGCTCGATGCCATACTGAGGGCGCAGTCCAAGTGGTGCACTCTTTTCGATGCTCTCGGGAAACGGGTGGCTGGCGTGGACGGGGTGTGTCGAGGGGAGCTCTCTGTGTCGGGGCGAGGTGGTCACGTTGCTTGAGGACTGCGGCGAAGGGTGGGGAAGCCTCAAGATGGATCTCGTGGCGACGGCAACGAGCAGCAGGCTCGTGACACTGATGAGAGAGCTGCGTACTCGGTGCCACTAGTGACCTCCGCCTTCGGTTCGACACTGACGCGCTCGACACGAGCGATCGATCGCCATCGATACGCCCATGACGCCTCTCACTACCTCTTGTACCCAGAGGCGATCGTCACCCCTCGAGACGCCTCTCAGGTCGGTGAACTGCTTCGCCTGAGTCGCCAGCAGGGCGTCTCGCTCACCTTTCGGTCCGGTGGAACGAGCTTGAGCGGCCAAGGTGTGACCGATCAGCTCTTGGTCGACACGCGCCGTCACTTCCAAGAGGTGGACGTCCTCGACGAAGGCCGTCGCGTTCGAGTCGAACCTGGCGTGACGCTTCGAAGGGTGAACGAGCAGCTCGCGCCCTTTGGCCGCCGGTTGGGCCCTGATCCCGCAAGCGAGATGGCGTGCACCATCGGCGGCATCGTGGCGAACAACTCGAGCGGCATGCTGTGCGGCACCGAGCAGAACTCGTATCGGACGCTGGTTTCGGTGGTGCTTGTTCTCGCAAGCGGTACGGTTCTCGACACCGGAGCACGCGATGCAGACGACCGGCTCCGGCTGGTCGAACCGACGCTCTATGAGGGCCTTGCCAAGCTTCGAGATCGAGTCCGGGGAAACGCCGGTTCCGTCACCACGATTCGGGAGCAGTTCTCGAGAAAGAACACCATGGGCTATGGCATCAACGCCCTTCTCGACTACGACTCACCGGCAGAGATCCTCGCCCATCTCGTCGTTGGTAGCGAGGGAACGCTCGCCTTCGTCGCTCAAGCCACCTTCGACACGGTCCCGTTGCTCAACCACGCCGCCACTGGTCTCCTGGTGTTCAGGAATCTTGGAGAAGCGATGGAAGCCATGCCAGAGCTCACCAGGACCGGGTCAGCAGCCATCGAGCTCCTCGATGCGTCGTCACTTCGAGTCGCACAGCGAGATCCGTCCTCCATCGCCAGCCTGAGGAAGCTCGACGTCACCACGGAGGCCGCACTGCTGATGGAGTGGCAAGGCGTCGACAAGGCCTCAGTCTCTGAGCAGCTTCGAGACTCTCAGCAAACGCTCGAAGACCTTCCCCTCGTGCAACCCCTTGAGCTAGGGGAGGACCCGACAGCTCGGTCGGCGCTCTGGAAGATTCGCAAGGGCCTCTACGCCGCCGTGGCCGGGACTCGGCCGCAGGGGACCACGCCTCTGCTCGAAGACATCGCGGTGCCCATCCCAGGACTTGCCGAGACTTGCCGAGACCTCAACCAACTCTTCGAACGCCATGGCTATGCGGGAGGAGTCATCTTTGGACATGCCAAGGATGGGAACTTGCACTTCATGCTCATCGAGCGCTTCGAAGAGACGGCACACCCCGCTCGCTACGAGGCGTTCACCGAAGACATGGTGGATCTGGTCTTGGAGCGTGGCGGGACGCTCAAGGCCGAACACGGGACCGGTCGAGTCATGGCGCCCTTCGTCCGACGTCAGTACGGTGACGAGCTCTACGACGTCATGGGACGCATCAAGTCGCTGTGCGATCCACACGATCTCTTGAACCGCGGAGTTCTGATGACCGACGATCCGGCACTGCATCTTCGGCACCTGAAGTCGACTCCGGTGATTGAGGCTGAGGTCGACCGTTGCATGGAGTGCGGCTATTGCGAGCCCAACTGCCCAAGCCGTGAGCTCACCACGACGCCACGTCAGCGGATCGTCCTTCGAAGAGAGATCGCTCGAGCGCAGGCAAGAGGAGAGGACCATCTCGTCCGCCAGCTTGAGGACGACTACCGCTATGAGGCCATCGAGACCTGTGCGGTCGACGGGATGTGTGCAGTTGCGTGTCCAGTCGCTATCAACACGGGTGACCTCATCAAGCGGCTGCGAGGCGAGCAGAACGGCGCGGTCATCGAGAGGGGAGGGCGGATCTTGGCTCGGCACTGGGACCGAGCAACCACTGCGATCGCAGCCAGCCTCGACCTGGCACAGAAGGTTCCGCCCGGCGCCCCCGAGAAGCTCAGTGACGCCGTCCGAGTTGTGCTGGGGACAGAACGAGTGCCGCAGTGGCGGAGAGATCTGCCTGGAGGAGGCACCCAGCGACGGCCCAAGCTGGTGAGCGATGCCCTGGCGGTCTTTGTGCCGTCGTGCCTCGGTTCGATGTTCGCCCCTGAGGGCGACGGTGACGGCGTGACTGCAGCGATGCTGGCTCTTGCTGAACGGGCCGGGGTGGCGCTGCTCGTGCCGAGTGACGTTGGGGGACTCTGTTGTGGGACACCGTGGTCATCAAAGGGTCTCGACCAGGGTCACCTGCTCATGAGCGAGAAGCTCAAGTCGTCGCTGCCCAAGTGGACGAGCGATCGCTCGATCCCCGTGGTCACTGATGCTTCGTCGTGCACGGAGGGATTCTCGAAGGTCCTTGAAGCTGTTGATGTCCGCGTCATCGATGCGGTGGAGTTCGCAGCTGAGGTTCTCCTTCCCCGCCTCGAGGTGCAGCAAAGACTTCCCTCTCTTGTCTTGCATCCGACGTGTTCGTCGACGCGACTCGGGATCGACGACGCTCTGGTCAGGGTCGCTGAGGCGATCGCTGACGAGGTTGCCCTCCCTGAAGGCTGGGGGTGCTGCGCGTTTGCAGGAGACCGCGGGCTCTTGCACCCAGAGCTCACGGCGTCGGCGACGCGGCTCGAGGCCTCCTCGGTGGTGACTGGTCGCTACGCCGCGCACGCCTCGTTGAACAGAACCTGTGAACTTGCGCTCACCCGGGCGACCGGTCAGCGCTATCGCCACATCCTCGAGCTCTTCGATGAGGCCACAAGGTCCTCCCGGGCGCACGTGACCTAGCCGCACGGCTCGCTCTGGACGTTCCCACTTCGAGCCAGGTTCGCGCGAGGCGTACGTACGAGCGCGCTCGACCGCGTCGTCACGCGGGCCTTCTACGATGAGTTCCGACGCAGGTCGAGCGACCCCCCCTCTTCACAGCGATGGCGAGCAGGCAGGCACCACGGTGCGCTCGACGTGTCGTGTGGTTCGCTTCTCGTGGAGCACCCGTCGGGTGCAGTCAATTATGACAATATGAAGGAGAACGAAGCGCAGCGACGTCGTCGTTGCCCGGCGACAAGGCGAAAGAGGCGGGTGGGACTCAGGAGTTCTCCGATCGGATGACCGGACGGGTGCTGCAATCGCGGATTCGCGAGAGGCTGTTCGCTCACAGATGACGATGAGGTCCTTGCTTCCACCTCCTCGACCAGCACTGCTGAAGGTCGCTGCCCGCGGAGTGAGTGATGGTGAGGAAACATGAGTGATCCCTTCAGCTTGGGAGGCCGAAACGTCTTGGTCACCGGTGCCGGACAAGGAATAGGGAGGCAGATCGCCCTGCTCCTCGCCGAACACGATGCCGGGACGATCGTGGTCAATGATCTTTTTGAAGATCGAGCAGAAGCTGTTGCTCAAGAGGTTCGTGACAGAGGCTGCGCAGCATTGGCCGTAGCTGCCAACGTGGTCGATCCGATTGCGGTCCAAGCCATGGCCGATGCCACGGGTGCTCTGGCTGCGCCGATTCAAGTGCTCTTCAACAATGCGGGGCTGCCACCCGGCCTCTTTGAGATGAAGCCTTTCCTCGAGTCTGACCCAGCCGCGTGGGCGCCGCTGATTGACCTCAACCTCTATGGCGTGCTCTACGTGACACGGGCCTTTGCCCCAGCCATGGTCGAGCTTGGATGGGGGAGAGTCATCACGATGATCTCCGATGCCTCTCGCGTTGGCGATCCTTTTCAGTCGGTCTATGCCGCAGCGAAGGCGGCGGCTGCCGGTTTCAGCCGCAGCCTGGCGAGCGAGGTAGGCAAGAAGGGTGTCACCGTCAACTGCATCTCTCTGGCCACGGTTCTGCCGCACTTCGATCCCGAGGCACCCCAGTCCGACGAGCTCAAGCGTCGATTCAAGAGCTATGCGATGAGACGACCGGGGCGTCCGGAGGACGTTGCACCGACGGCGCTCTTGTTGGCGAGCGACGCTGGCCAATGGATCACCGGTCAGGTGTACCCGGTGAACGGTGGCTACAGCTATGCGATGTGAACGACGTCAGGCTCCGGGGGAGCGACCGCGGAGAGTGTCGTGAACCCGCTCGACGGAGGTCAGGAGGCATGGGTGCGACAGCGTCATCCCGACGAGAGATCTGCTCTGCTCGGCGTGTGCATCTTGAGATGCCAGAGGAGCTTTGCTCGGTCGGTTCGAACCTCAAGCGAAGGAGGAGCAACCTATGGATGATCTCCGGGGTCGAGTAGCGGTGGTGACGGGATCTGGAAGTGGGATCGGGAGAGCGACGGCGATGTCGCTGGCACGTGCTGGCGTCAAGGTTGTCGTCTCCGATATCAACGGAGACCGAGCCGAACGTGTCGCCCAAGAGATCACCGACTCGGACGGCACGGCCCTCGGCCTTGCGTGCGATGTGACGTCTGATGAAGACGTGGCGTTGCTGCGATCGGGAACGATGGCTGCGTACGGTCAAGTTGACATCGTCATGAACAACGTTGGGGCCCTCGCGATCGGCAGGCCCGAGGACATTCCGCTTTCGGCCTGGCAGAGAGCGTTTGAGCTGAACGTGCTCTCTGTCGCTCGGACCATTGCTGTCTTCCTCCCTGACATGCTCGCTCGGGGCTCTGGCCACATCATCAACACCGCGTCGACCGCCGGGCTCTACGCCTACAGCTTTGAACGACTTCCCTATTCGGCCACGAAAGGAGCGGTGGTCGCCCTCTCTGAGGCATTGGCGCTCTACACCCGACCCCAAGGCGTTGGCGTGACGCTGCTGTGTCCTGGTCCCGTGGTGTCGAACATCGTGGAACAGATGACGATGTACGGCGATGCCCCGCGTCTGCATGGACCTGGATTGCCCACACTCGCTGCGGAGGTCGTGGGAGAGCAAGTGGTGCGGGCAGTGCGAGACAACACGTATTTGCTCATCACGCATCCAGAGATCCACGACCTCCTGGTGGAGCGCGCCCAGGATCCCGAAGGATTTCTCGAAGGCCAGATAGCGACGATCCTGGCTCAAGACGAGGCCGCTCTTAGAGAATCGGACGCATGAGTCGCTGGGAAGAGCCGTCTTCTCGCCGTCAACGTGCCTCTGCTCGCTGTGAGGCTCAGGGATCACCATCGTCCATGCGTCGGCAGGCCTCTTACGCGGTGCTGGAAGAGCGTGTGGACAGGTTCGCCAGCTCCCGAAGCGGGGGACGATGAGTGCTCGATGCTCGTTGAGGTCATTCTGAGCCAGAGGGAGCACTGTCGGACGACAAGACGCTCGTGCCTCCTGGGATCTTCGGTGGCGAGGTCGCGGTGCTCCCCAGTAAGCACGGCGAGCTCCTCGGCGTGGCCGAGACTGCGGGGATGCCCATGGCCCCGCCTTCTCAAGCCAGGAGCACCCGAGCTTGGTGCGGTAGCTGAAGGCGGTGGTGTCGTTGAGCGCCTCCGGCATCATCCCGTCGGCGTGGAAGGCCGTGATGCCCCTGAGGGCCTTGATGGTCTCTGCCGAGGTGGGGTTGGCGCCGGCCTTCTGGAGGCCCAAGATCATCAGATCACAGCCCAGCCCTGATTCCTCTTGGTCGTCGTCGGGGAAGTCTCCTGCCTTGAATTCGGCATCCTTCTCGAAGACAGCGATCTGGGCGGCATCCCCCCAAGGGTGTGAGGGATGGTTCATGGCCATGCTGAGGTCTCGAAGTGGGAGCCCTGCAACGTGGGCAAGGCGTTGGAGCCGGCCAGCGAGTCGCTGTCGCCGGTCACGAACAGGCTCGCCTTGAGATGCGCGCCGTCCTGGTTCATTGCTTCCAGGAGAGCGATCTTCGAGCTCCTCGTGTGGTGACGACTAAGGTCAGACCCTTGCGGCGACGTGGCCGAGTGGTTTAGGCAGGGGCCTGCAAAGCCCCGTACCCGGGTTCGAATCCCGGCGTCGCCTCCAGGAAATGACCAGTTCAGGGTGTTGTGGCGAGAGAGCGCTGCATCGATCGATCGTGAGGACCCGAGGGGCGTCCGGCCGCGGCGCTGGCGAGATGGGTCTGCCCGGCTCCCAGCTTCTGAGGGGGCGGCGGTGTGTCTCGCCTCAGGATGGTCGGGATCGTGATCGTGCTCCGTTGAGCCACCTCGACATGGCTCGCATCGGGCTGGTCATGCGCCAGCTCGTCGAGTGTCGAAGGTCATCGATGAGCATCTCGAGGTGAGCAACCTGGCGGGACAGGCGATCGCCTTCTTCAGCCAAGCTGTCGATGCTCGACTCGGAAGCCTCGAGCTGGTGGCGTGACGCGCTCAGGGCGCTCAGCGCCCGTTCGTTCTCGTGAGCGAGCTGCTCAGCTGCGATCTGCAGACGGCGAACAAGGCGCACAGCGTCTGAGAACGCGATGGTGCTCTCGACAGGAGGGGCCGGTGCCGTGGTTCGAGCGGCTGCGTCAAGTCTCGGGCCGAAGAAGCCGTGCAAGGTCCCGATCGTGGGATCGAGGGCGATCGCAAGAGCGTCATCGACCGTCGACAGCGGTGGACTGCCGTTCATGGCGTCGCTGGGTCCTGTGGTGTGGCGAACCCAGAAGGACTCGCGTTTCCCTGTTCCTGCCATGCGGTAGAGCATCTGGCTCTGCCAACCATGATTCTCTGGGAAGCCACGCTCGATGAGCGTGCGACCCTGTTCGATCTTGAGGGAGAGCCGGTCGGCGCACAGAAAGGGGAGGTGGGCGGAGCGTAGATCCTCCCTGGCAAGACTGACTTCTGCAGGCTCGCCACCGTCCTTCAGGCGGTGGGCGCCGCTCCCAATCCATTTGGCAGCGCGGCGCCTTACGAGGATCTTTGACCCAAAGGGAACATCGAAGAAGTTGATGTGGCCGAGCTCAATTTCCTCCGCGATGACGGCCTCGCCATCGGGGACGAACACGTTGGGACACGCACGGTGCCTCAACCCTCGATAGTCATCAAGCACGTTGGCATCGAAGTCTTGCGTCGAGATCCAGTTCTCCACCTCATAGCGCACGACATCGACATCGCCACCTATTCCCCTGAGCTGCTCTTTCACCGAGAGCCCCTCTCGGGTGAGCGGGAACTCGTCAGCGTCGATCATGAAGATCCAGTCATCCGGCTCGGCACCGCATGCTTCGACCGCGGAGGCGGTGACTGCTTCTTGCCAGTACGGAGTGCCGTTGAGTCGAAGCACCTTGAGACGCTCTCCCCAGAGGCTCAGCAGCTCGTCGAGGCCGGTCGCAGTGATACCGCCGCTGTCGTGGTCGACAACCCACAGGACGTCAACGCAAGCTTCGAGGGCGTGGGAGATCGACACCGCGCACAGCGGCCACTCGTCCTTGAGCATCATGATCCCCACGACCGATGGCGATCTCGTCATGAGGCTGCTGCGGCCACGACGAGCTCGCGATCGAGGAGCCATGGGATCTCGCACTGCGAGACGTGTGGAGCGACTGAGCCTCCGAACACAAACGCCAGGTATTCGGAGATCTTCGCGTCATACGGGTCAAGGTAGGTGACCGTCTTTCCCAGCATGATGGAGGCAACGGCCACGTGCAGCCGATCGGTGATCACCAGATCCTGGCCTCTGATGGCGTTGAGGAAGTCGGTGAGGTCGCCAGACGTCAGGCTGATGTCGAGGTTGGTCTCTGGGTTCGGAAGCAACCCGTTCTGGCCAAGGACACTCCCTTCGTCGCAGCGCAGAAAGCTCGGCACCGCACGCTCTCGGTACGACGATGCCACTCGCGCGCTCGGCGGTGCCTCAGCCATCGTTGCGAGAGCCTTGTCATCAAAGTCAGCGAAGTAGAGAGCTGGGTCGAACGACACCATCGCCCGCCCGAAGTGTTTGATCGCCTCGTAGGAACGCAGCTCCCGAGCGAACGCGTAGACGTTTGATCGAGAGAGAAGCTCACCGACCTCCTTGACCTGGGGGTCGAACGATGAGGCCAGGACCACGACCCGGTCGAAGTGCCTGGCTGCCTCCAAGAGAGCACCGGGGAGCCATTCGTGCCAGAACTTGTGAAAGGCACCGCTTCCAGGCACGACGAGCGTTCCGCCGGGTGGCATCGAGGCGGTGATCTCCTCGACGCGGAGCTCTCGCCACCTGAGCCCCCCGCACGTCAGAAGGTCGACGGTGCCTTCCCAGATCAAGTGATCGCCGATGTTCCCTTGCATCCCTGTGAGGAGAACGAGATCCGGAAGCTCGGAGAGGACAGAAAACAGTGCGTCCGCGTGGTGGCGGCGCCTTCGGAGGAAGACCTCCGGAGGGTCGAAGTGGCGCTGAGCCTGGTCGCTCCCGAGATTCTCCACAAATCACCAAGGTAGCCCTGTGGCGCGACCCTCTCTCGGGAGGCGACCCAATCAGTCGCTGAGCCCAGTCGAGAGCTCGCCGAGACGCCGAGCCGAACCGCCCGCTCAGGGATCGACGCGGCGGCGCCCTTATCGAAGGGGACCCACGACCTCGAAGGAGGGCTCGACGGCTGACGCGGCGTCGTGCGCTTCGACGAGGCACGAGCTGAGGCCGAGTGCTCCTGGTCGGAGCGACTTGTCATGCCCTGCCAGGCCATCTGTCGGACGTGCTCTCCTCGAAGCCGAACGGCTGGCTCACCCCGGCGCCTCCGAGATCAGTTGTTGGTGCACCGCGGGGTGGACGTCGAGAAAGCGAGGAACCCTGAGGCCACACCACTCACCGTGGCACCGGCCGACAAGGTCCCCTTCCAGTTCGTGCCGATGAAGGCGTAGAGCTTGTAGTAGAGGTTGGTCGTCGTGGTGTACGTGATGTTGACCGTGGTGACCGCACCCGAAGGCTGCGTCGGGGAGGCCGTGTAGGTGCCGCCAGAAGTAGTTGCTTGGTACACCTGATACGAGGTGGCATGGGCGACCGACGACCACGTGATCACCGCCGTCTCAGCGGAGGTGCTGAGACAGGCGGCGGTCAGTGAGGTCGTGGCTGGGGGCGCCGTCATGCTGAGCGCCTGGGCTGACTTTGCCGCTGGGCTTCCAGCAACGAGCCAGTTGGTTGCCCCCGAACTGGTGATCGAGACCAAGGTCAACGAGGACGCGGCGGCTCCGCACAAAGCGCCGCGCGCCAAGAGGGATAGAGACGATCGCACCATGTCACCTCTCGTGGCGTCGCCCGATCAGCTCGTCCAAGCGTCAGTGGTCGGGCTCACGGTGGCCGTGCCAGATCCACCCGATGCAGCAATCGCTGTGAGCGACGGCATGGAGAAGAACGTGTTCTCGCACGCCGCCGGCGAAGCCGTCGTCATGCTGGCGTCATTGGTCAACGTCACGGTGAGGGTCCCTGTGGCTGCCACCACCAGTGGGGTCGTCAAGGTGTGGGCTGATCCGCTCGTGCCGGTGGCGAAGTTCCAGGGCACGAAGCTCGTGGACGAGGAACAGCCCGTCTGTGCGGTGGCCAGTGCCGAGGTGGTGAAGCCCGATGCATAGGTCAAGTTCGTCGGCAGGCTGACGCCGGTCAGCGTGACGGGAAAGGTGTTCGGATTCGTGATCGTCATGACGACATCACCGGTGCCACCTGGATACAGGAGGTTGGTCGCAGCCGGCGAGGCTACGGCGGTGATGGTGAGGTTCGACACGGTTGCTGATTGGCCTTCAGCCGATGAGCCTGCGTTAAGTCCGACGACCCAGTTGGTGGCTGCGAACGCAGCTCCCCCAGCCAACGCAGCTCCCAAGGTGGCGCTGACGATCTTGGTCTTCATCGTCCAACCGGCCTTCTGCTTTGCATGCTTCATGGTGGTGCTCCTCTGTTGTGTCGCGAACCGGGCCCGTCCTGGTGACCGGCATGTTGCTCAGCGGCATGTCATGGCACGATGAAATGACTGGAGCGGTCCAACGCGGATGCTCGCAGACGAACGAAGTGCTTCCGTTCATGGTTCTTGTTCGGTTGCTCGGCTGACCTGTTGGGGTCCCGTGGCTCTGCGTCCCCACCTCTCGATGGGTTTGCCCTTTTCGCTAAGTTGGAAAATCATGCCAGTCGAGAACACCCCTGTCAAATAATTTCTGTTCGTTTGTGCAGGGGCCAAGCCAGCGCGTGATCGGGGAGTGCCAAACGCCCTGATCATGAGGCTCTCGAACGCTCCAGCACCTGCAGCGCGACCGAGCAGAATTCGCATCCTGCGAACGACATACTTGCGAGGTGAAGCTCATCTTCTGGCTGATCGGCTTGGCCATCTTGTTTGGTGCGATTGGAGTCTTTGGCTGGGCCATCTGGTTCGCGGTCAATCCTCACTGAAGCTCAGGGTCCATCGGGCTTCGGTTCTTCGAGTCGCCGAGGTGGTGGCCTCCTCCACTGCAACACCCCTTCGGCGGCGACGAAGTGATAGCACTGACGACCATGCAGCGTCTCCTGCACGGCCGAGATCGATGACACCCGCAAGGCGCGGGTACGCCAGACCGTCTCGCCGCCAGTATCAACGACGCCGCCTTGGAGCCATGCTCAGCGTGCTGGTCATCGTGGGCTTGTTCGTCGGTGCGGCGGCTCAGCTCGGGGGCAAGAGCCCAAGTTCGACCACCACGTCGCCGCCTTCGACGCCAGCGCAGAGCTCGACGACGACCACAGCGGCTTCGACGACCACAACTGCCGATCCTGGGCTGCTCCCCCAGACGAGTGACCAGCCGCCGAGCGACAACCAAGCGCTCACCTCGAGGCTTGCCCCCTTCTTCACGGCCATCACCACCGACAGCTCGACCCAGGCCCAGTCAGTGTTCTTCCCAGAATCGGCGTATCTGTCGGTCAAGGCCGGCCAGATTCCCGATCCGAGCTCGGACTACCAGTCGCGCTTGATTGGCTTCTTGAATCTCGACTTGGCCGCTTACCACCAAGCGCTGGGCGCTTCGCCGACCTCGGCGAGCTTCGTCGGCGTGGTGGGTGATCCGACCATGGCCCAGTGGATCCCTCCGGGCGCCTGTGAGAACTCGATCGGCTACTGGCATCTGCCCAACGTCCGCTTGATCTACAAGGTCGACGGAGCGACGTCGTCGTTCGCCGTGGCGTCACTCATCTCGTGGCGGGGGGTCTGGTACGTCGTGCATCTCGGCCCCAACCCGAGACCCTCTGACGTCGGGACCGTCGCGCTTCCCTCTTCAGGGTCGGGCACGCCTGGACCAGGTGGAGGGTGCTGAGGGCGCTCAGCCCGCAGGGGAGAGGAGGTCGCCGTTCGCCTGGATGTGGGCGGCACCGATGCCGAAGTCTTGGGTGGAGAGCTGATTGACCACGCTTACTGCTTGTCCCGAGCTGTCGACCGACGGCTCGGCGTCTCCCGAGAGCACCAGCGAGGTGACGTGCGCGCTCTCGAACCCACCGGTCCCCGACAGGGTCACGCGCAGGATCATCGACAGATCGAGAACACCAGAGGTGGCGAAGTTCTGGTAGCCGGCGAAGTTTCCGAGGCTGTAGGCGATGAGCGAGCCCTTGTACCACTGCATGCCGCGAAGGACGTGGGGACCGCTCGCCACCACGAGGTTGGCACCATCATCGATGGCAGCGTGAGCGAAGGCTTCGGCGTTGCCGCGATCTTCGCCGAGGTAGGCCTCCTCGCTGCCCGTGACGTGGTCGGCGTCGGTGCCCTCGGCGCCCGCGTGCATGTACACGATGACGACGTTGGCCTGGCTCTTGGCTTGATCGATGAGCACCTTGGCGCCGGGCAAGTCGAGCAGGTTGTTGGTCGTCGAGTAGGGAGCGAAGTCGACGAAGGCGATCTTGGTGGTGCCCTGCGTGGCGATACCGATTTGGCCTGGCAGGCCGGCCTGAACGATTCCTGCGCCTTGGAGAGCTTGGGTGGTCGAGGCCACCCCTTGTGCTCCGTAGTCATGGCTGTGGTTGTTGGCGCTGTTCATCACGGTGAAGCCAGCAGCCTTGTAGACGTTCTGGGCGTAGGAGGTCGGGTTGCGGAAGGCAAAGCAATTCGACGAGCTGGTTCCGCACTTCGAGGCGTCCCCCGAGTCTGTCAAGGTGCCTTCGAGGTTGCCGAACACCGTCGGTGCTGCCAGAGACGGGATGACTGCTTGGAGGTACGTCGTCGGGCTCGGCGGTAGATCAGGGGTGGAGCCAAGCATGGTGTCGCCGACGAAGGACATCGTCACCGCCTGGGCAGCCTTGGCGGTCGTCGTCGTCGCCTGATGCGCGGCGGTCGTGGTGGTCGTGGCCTGGTGCGAGCCCGAGCCACTCGCAAGGGCGACGACGCTGAAGGCGACCAAGGCCACCACGAGGACCAGAACGAGCGCCGCGACGAGGCGACGTCGCTGGTAGGTCTGTGGTGAGGCGTGGCGACCTCGAGGCGCCATCAGCGCGATCGCTTGACGCGGGGGAACATTGCCACAGTCTGGTGCTCAGCTACCACGGCTGCTGAACGACACCGGGCGTCCGGATGTAGAGCGCGAAGAAGTCCTTGGTGCTCGAGTACAAGAAACGGTTGCCGTACTGCTGGTAGTTCACGACGTCAAGCGATGGGTTCGCCGCTCCCGGGCCGCCGTAGGTGACGTAGATGGGCCACGCCGGGTTGATGTCGAGCTGCATGGCCCGCACCGCTCCCACTTGGACCATCAGCTGAGCGAGGCTCTGGGCGGTCTGCTGAGTGGCGGTCACGTAGATGAGGTTGCCGTGGGCATCCACGCCGAGTGCGGTGCGCGGAACCGTGGGTCCACCGCCCAAGGTGATGCCCCATGCAGGGCCGTTCGTCACCGATGCGGTCGGCTGCGAGTTCTCGACCAGCATGCTGAGGTTCTGGCGGGCCATGACCACGTTGGACCCGGGTGTCGAGCCTCCAGACCAATTCACGATGTCGACCGTGCCGTCGGTGTAGGCGACCACCGTGGCGAGGCCGTTGATCATCGGGTCGTAGAGGGTGCCGTTCGTGTAGAAGCCCGCTGCCGCGTCTGCTTCATAGAAGCCCGAGTTGAAGGCGGCGAGGAGCGTGCCGCGCGACGAGGGCGGGATCTCTTGGGGGCCTCGATTGAAGCTGGATGGCCCGGGACCCTCGTAGCCGGGGAAGAGGGCGAGCTGCGTCGATGAAGTTCGCATCCACGCGGCGAAGGCGACGACCGAGGGATTCGACGCGTACGGGCGCCAGTTCGTCGTCATGACCGAGGGTCCGCCTGGGCTCCACGGATCTTGGGTGGTCCACTGACCTTCGCCGGCTGAGGCTGGGGTGATCGCCGGGGTGATCGCCGGGGTGATCGCTGGGGGGACGTAGGGCGGAGCGGTGGTTGTGGTGGTCGAGGCGTGGGCCGTCGTCGACGTCGCAGCAGCAGGAGAGCTCTTCGAACTCTTGTGTGCGACGAGCACAGCCGCCACGATCCCAAGCAGGAGGACGATCACGACCAAGGGGACGAGCCGACGCCGTCGCCGACGGCGCAGCTCGAGGTTGCGTTCCTCGAGGGCGCGGCGACGTGCGCCACGGGTCTGAGTCTCCGGCGAGGGGAGATAGCCGGAGTTAGGCACGGCATTGATCGTATGGAACCGTGCGACCCGACTCAAGGATGGTGCTGTGAGCCGTCCTCGCCCGGCGGATCGGAGACGCAAGTTCCGTCGATGGCGAACACCTTCGTGGCAAACTGCGCTTCGTGACCGCAGCATGGCTTGCCGGTGAAGTTCTGGCGTTCGATTTGGAGACGACGGGGGTCGACAAGTTCACCGATGTGCCGGTGTCCTTCGCTCTGGTCACCATGAAAGGTGGCGATGTCGTCGAGCAGCGCTACAGCCTCGTCGATCCCGGAAGAGACATCCCAGCAGGGGCGTCGGGGATCCACGGCATCTCGACCGAACGCGCACGTGAAGAAGGTATGGCTCTCGACGACGCCATCGAGGAGATCACCTCGACGCTTGTCGCTGCGTCCCAGCGAGAGGTGCCCGTGGTCGGTTTCAACTTGAGCTACGACTTGACCATGATCGACTCGTGCAACAGAGCGCTGATCAAAGCTGGACTCGTCCAGCGAGGCTGGTCAGGTCCTGTGCTCGATCCCCTCGTGATCGACCGTGGGCTGGTTCGCTGGCGCGACACCAAGCGCACCTTGGGAGATCTCTGCGCGGCGTACGAGATCATCAACGACGCGGCTCATGACGCCCAAGGTGACGCAGTCGCGTCAGCGAAGCTCCTCTACGCCATGGCGAGAGAGCGCTCCGAGGTGGGTGACGTCGAGCTCAGCGCGCTCTACGAGCAGGAGATCCTCTGGCACAAGCACTGGATCGGGAGCTTCAACGATTATCTGATGCGAAAGGGTGGCAAGGGCGTCGACGATCGAGACTTCGAGTGGCCCATCCCCACGCCGCTCGAGACTCTCTTCTGATCGCTCGACGGGCTCTCCCGAGAGGGCCTGGTGCTACGCTCTGACCCCTTAGGGGCCGTTGGCGCAGTCTGGTAGCGCACTTGCATGACACGCAAGGGGTCACAGGTTCAAGTCCTGTACGGCCCACCATCTCTGACCTGGGATAATGCCAATAGCAACTTCCTAGCCGAGGCGCTGGGTAGCTCCGAATGAGCCATTGAGTGAGCCATTCGCCGAACTTGAGGCTGAGACTCGGTTGCCGGGGAGCTGCCAGATAGAGTTTCGAGTGTGAAATTCCTGATCGTCGCCCTGATAGTCGCTGTCTTTGCATTGGGTGGAACGTGGTGGCTATACCGTGCCTGGAACGACAGGTTGCGGAATCTCAACGGCGAACCGTACGTCCTGGCGCCTCAGTGGTTCTTGTCGGTACTGCTGATTGTCAGCGCGACTTGGCTGGTGCTCCCTGCACTTTTCTTTCAAGGGCTGAGCCGTTCGATTCACGGAACCCTTGGCAGCGTCTTTCACGTCTTTGCGCTGATTCTGATCTGGATTGTGGTTGTCGTCGTCTTTGCTGGCTTCCTATCGCTCTTCTTTTTGAAGGCGAGCCAAATCCCTGACGCACTCCTTCCATCAAGAATCCGATCGAGCAATCGGTAGTCAAACGACTTCCGATAAATGGTGAGCGTGTCCTGCTCAAGTCAATTCGAAGGTTGACTGATTGGTGCCAGAAGTTCCGACTAGGTCTTGACGGGACGGAGGTCTATGTATGGACCGAAGAGCCCAACCGTCTGAAGAAGACCAACAATCACGCCACCATTCGGTCCGCAATCAAATTTGGAGGTCTTCCCTCCGTCAAGCTGGAATTTCACCTCCCGGCTTCGGCACCAGTCGATGGGTTTGCCCCCAGTCTTCCTGACATCCCTATTGCACGGAGACCCCGTGCTGGAAGGATGTCACCATGCCCAAGAGATTCCCGAAGGAGTTCAAGGACGACGTCGTCCGGGTGGCCCGCAGCGGCACGTTC
>Ga0075017_100000159_pt1 | contig 31221 bp, 28 predicted proteins | sample AleBraG_ABR_2012_FD_71475 | JGI IMG/M metagenome (GOLD analysis project Ga0075017, IMG submission 71475) | Freshwater sediment microbial communities in response to fracking from Pennsylvania, USA - Alex Branch Run_MetaG_ABR_2012 | ecosystem: Environmental > Aquatic > Freshwater > Creek >... | reverse complement strand
CTCGCTGCGCTTGGTCGGGATGGCCGTGTTGCGCTCGATCAGGTTGGTCATGACACCGCCCTTGGTTTCGATGCCCAGGGACAGCGGGGTGACGTCGATGAGCAGAACGTCCTTGCGCTCACCCTTCAACACACCAGCCTGCAGTGCGGCACCAACAGCAACAACCTCATCCGGGTTGACGCCCTTGTTGGGCTCCTTGCCGCCAGCCAATTCCTTGACCAGGTCAACAACGGCGGGCATACGGGTGGAGCCACCAACGAGCACGATGTGGTCGATGTCGGAAACCTTGATGCCGGCTTCCTTGATGACGTCGTTGAACGGCTTCTTGGTGCGCTCGAGCAGGTCCTTGGTCAGTTCCTGCAGCTTGGCACGGGTCAGCTGCTCGTCCAAGTGAACCGGACCGTCGGGGGTGACGGAGAGGTACTGCAGGGAGATGTTGGTGCTGGAGGCCGAGGAGAGTTCCTTCTTCGCCTGCTCGGCAGCTTCCTTCAGACGCTGCAGGGCGATCTTGTCCTTGGACAGGTCAATGCCCTTGACCTTGAGCTGGTTCAGCAGGAAGTCAACGATGCGCTGGTCCCAGTCGTCGCCGCCGAGGCGGTTGTCGCCGTAGGTTGCGCGAACCTGGATCGTGGAGAAGTCGTCCTCGTCCTTGCCAACTTCGAGCAGGGAAACGTCGAACGTTCCGCCGCCGAGGTCGAATACCAGGATGAGCTCGTCTTCCTTGCCCTTGTCCAGGCCGTAAGCCAAGGCAGCCGCGGTGGGCTCGTTGACAATGCGCAGCACGTTCAAGCCCGCGATTTCGCCGGCTTCCTTCGTAGCCTGGCGCTCGGCGTCGTTGAAGTAGGCCGGCACGGTGACAACAGCGTCGGTGACCTTCTCGCCCAAGTAGGCTTCGGCGTCGTTCTTGAGCTTCATCAGGATGCGGGCGGAGATTTCCTGCGCGGTGTACTTCTTGCCGTCAATGTCCACGGTCCAGTCGGTGCCCATGTGGCGCTTGACGGAAGCGATGGTCCGGTCGATGTTGTTGACGGCCTGGCGCTTGGCGATTTCGCCAACCAGGACTTCGCCGCTCTTGGAGAAGGCTACAACCGAGGGGGTGGTGCGGCCGCCTTCGGCGTTGGCGATAACCGTGGGCTCGCCGCCTTCCAGGACGGATACAACAGAGTTGGTGGTTCCGAGGTCAATACCTACAGCACGTGACATAAGTGGTTCCTTTCATGAGCCGCTGCCTAAACAAATCCGCGCCACCCTTGTGGGTGGCCGGTATCGCCCAACCAGCGGTATTGAGCGTTCTGCACTCAACTTTACTCAGCCTCGCTTTCATGTCAAGTGAAGTTGAGCGTAGTTGACTCAACTTTCGCTTTGGGCATACACACACGACGCCGGAGGGCTGATTTTTATGGCGTGGCTCACCAGGACACCGTGGATTGAAATCCCCGATGAGGCGGCCAAGTCACCTGATGTGCGCCCTCGACCTTGCAGCACGTCCCGTGCCCGCTTTATCTGCTCACTGGAAGAACCAAACACCAGTTCTTCGGGTGCGTCCACAAACCGGCCGCCTCTGGCACTGTAAATCAGGCAGGCGTACGCTCCTTGTCTATGAGCGAGCACCCCAACCCCGGCGATGTGTACACCCACGGACACCACGAGAGCGTGCTGCGAGCGCACGCCTCACGGACGGCGGCCAATTCCGCCGCCTACCTGATTCCCCACCTCGGCCACGGGCTCAGCGTGCTCGATGTGGGTTCCGGCCCGGGCACCATCACGGCCGACTTTGCCCGCCTGGTGGCGCCCGGGGAAGTCCTTGGCCTGGACAGGTCCCCCGAGGTGGTTGCGGCCGCCACGGCATTGGCCGCCGGGCAACATTTAAACAATCTGCGCTTCGACACCGGCAACATCTACGCCCTCGAATTCCCTGACGATTCCTTTGACGTGGTGCACGCCCACCAAGTTCTCCAACACCTGAGCGATCCCGTGGCGGCGCTGGCTGAAATGCGGCGGGTGGCCAAACCCGGAGGCATAGTGGCCGCCCGCGACGCCGATTTCCACGGCATGTCCTGGTTCCCGGAACTGCCCGAACTCGATGACTGGATGGCGCTGTACCAGCAGGTGGCCCGGCACAACCAGGCTGAACCGGACGCCGGCCGGCGCCTGGTCCACTGGGCGCACACCGCCGGGTTCACCGAGGTGAGCCCGTCGTCCGCCAACTGGCTGTACGCCACCCCGGAGCAGCGCGACTGGCTGGCAGGGGTCTGGGCGGAGCGGGTGGTGGGCTCGGCGTTCGCCGACCAGGCCGTAGCCTACGGCCTGGCAGACACCGCCACCCTGGCCCGGATTTCGGCCGGGTGGCGTGCCTGGGGCGCCACGGCGGATGGCTGGTTCCTGATGCCGAACGGGGAGATCATCGCGCGGGCCTAGGTGCCCGCCCCCGCATGGCCAGCAAGGGAGAATCGATGGAGAAGAACCGGCTTGAGGCACTCAGTGACGGCGTGCTGGCGATCATCATCACCATCATGGTGCTTGAGTTCAGGACGCCGCAGACGGCTGACTGGGCGGGGCTGGCCAGCGTCTTCCCGTCACTGCTCAGCTACCTCTTGAGCTTCATCTACATCGGCATCTACTGGAACAACCACCACCACTTGATCAAGTTGGCCAACGAGGTGAGCGGTGGAATCCTGTGGGCGAACCTGCACCTGCTGTTCTGGCTTTCCCTGGTGCCCTTCATGACCCGTTGGATGGACGAATCCGGGTTCGCCACCGTGCCGGTGTTTGTCTACGGTGTGAACCTGCTGCTGGCCGCCATCGCCTACGCCATCCTGCAGGCCGGCTTTGTCCGCCAGCAGGGCCCTGGCGGCCCCCTGGCCACGGCGCTGGGGCGCAACCTCAAGGCGCGGATCTCCCCCGTCATTTACGTGACCGGCTGCGCCCTGACCTTCCTTTCCCCCATCCTGGGCCTGGCCGCGTACACCGTGGTGGCCGCGATCTGGCTGGTGCCCGATCGCGGCCTGGAACGGGCCCTCCGAGACGGCTCAGCCCGTCCCGGCACTTAGTCCCGGCACTTAGTCCCGGGCCAGTGCTGACAGGAAAAAGGTCGTCCCCGTTGAAAGTGAACGTGGGTGAGCCGTGAAACCCCAACGCGTTGGCCTCGGCGTCGGTGTTGACCTCTCGCAGTGCAGGAACGGTCCGCCCCGCGGGGTCAAGACCCACAGTTTCAAGGCTCACCGCGCTGGCAAACAGCTCGGCCGCCGAGGCCTCGTGGGGCATCCGGCAATGGTGCGCAATTCAAAGTTCATGTCTTCATTGTGCTCCTGCACCCGGGACCCCGTGCGCGCCAGCACCCTGACACCCCTGTCCGCCCTTGAGCCGCAGCTGCCATCCTGCCAGGACTGCCAGTACGCTTGGCTAGTGGAATTCTCTTTGTGGCTGGCCCTTGCCGGCGCCGGCGCCATGATCAGCCTGACTCCCGGCGCAGGCGCCATCAACACCATGTCCAACGCGCTTACCTCCGGCTTCAAGCGCTCCTTCTGGGGCATCCTGGGCCAGCAGGTGGCCCTGGTCATCCATGTGGTCATCGTGGCGGCCGGTGTGGGCATCCTGGTCTCCAGCTCCCCCTTCCTCTTCCACCTGATCCGCTACGTGGGCGCAGCCTATCTGGTGTATTTGGGTATCCGGAAGCTGCTGGCCAAGGCGGAGAGGCACGACGCCGGTGACTCAGCGGCGGTCGTGGAGTCCGGGTTTTCGATGTTCCGGCGCGGGCTGTGGGTGAACCTGCTCAACCCCAAGGCAATTGTCTTCTTCCTGGCCTTCATGCCCCAGTTCATCCGCCCGGATGAGCCCTTGCTGCCGCAGTATGTGGTTCTGACGGCCACCGTGGTGGTCATCGACATCATCGTCATGTGGTTCATCTTCGCCGCCGGCGCCAAACAGCTCAAACACCTCACCACCAGCGAACGCGGCCAGCTCACCCTGAACCGGATCTTCGGCAGCCTGTTCGTGGGCGTGGGCGCCCTGCTGGCGCTGGCCTGAACACGCGGCCCCGGAACCGGCGGGGATGGGGCACCGGCCCCGGCCTCGATAGACTGCTCCAATGACCAATCCCTACCGGATCATCACCGTCTGCACCGGCAACATCTGCCGCTCCCCCATGGCCGAGTTCATGTTGGCCAGCGCTGCCGCGGCGGCAGGTTTGAACGTGGAAGTTGACTCGGCCGGAACCTCGGCGTGGGAGCTCGGGAACCCGATGGACCCGCGCGCAGCGGATGTTTTGGCCCGCCACGGCATTCCCGCCACGGACCACACGGCACGCAAGTTCGAGCCCGCCTGGTTTGCCGGGCGTGATCTGATCCTGGCACTGGACACCGACCATTTTCACGCCCTGCGCGCCCTTGCCCCGTCCCCGGACGCCGCCGCCAAGGTGCGCATGCTGCGTTCCTTCGACCCCGCGGTTGCCGATGCCGACCCGCAGCACCAGGGCATCTACGATCCCTGGTACGGCGACGAACACGACTTCCAGGCCAGCTGGGAGCTCATCTCCGCCGCAATACCCGGCGTCCTGGCCCATGCCACGGCCCACGGCAGCACCCGTGGCTGATCCCGCACCCCATTCCCAACCCCGGTTCAGCCCCCGCCCGGTGATCATCGCCGTGGACGGCCGCTCCGGGGCGGGAAAAACCACGCTCGCCCTGGAACTGGCCACCCTGCTGCGCCGCCACCGCACGGTTTCCCTGTTTCACCTTGAGGACATCTACCCCGGCTGGGACGGGCTTGCCGACGGCGTGCAACGCTACGTCTCCACCGTCCTGGAGCCCCTGCACCGCGGCCTGCCCGCCTCGTGGACGGCGTGGGATTGGGAGGCCGGGAACGACGGCGCCTCCCGCAGCACCGCCGCGTCCGAGGTCGTACTGGTGGAGGGGGTTGGTGCCGCCCACGCCAGCGCACTGCCCTTTGTGGATGCCGCCATTTGGGTGGAGGCCCCGGTCCAACAGCGAAAGCAGCGGGCCCTTGAACGTGACGGCGAAAGCTATGCGCCCTTTTGGGACCGCTGGGCCGCGCAGGAGGAACTGCTCTTTGCCCGCGGGGCCACCGCCTCTGCCGCGGACATTGTGGTGGATGGCGCCGAGGGTGTTGCCACCGCACCGGAACGCGTACTCTCGGCACTGACCGAGCTGCCCGCGCTGGAATCGTTGTTGGCGCCCGAGCTGGCACGGCGGCGCGGGCTGGAATTCTCAGCCGTTCGGGTTGCCGCCTACCCTGGGGGCCCCGAACTTTTTGCGGCCGTGTACGGGCAGTCGCCGGACGCCGTGTGGCTGGACAGCTCCAGCGCGGAAACTCCTGGAGGGGTGCCGCACACACTGCCCCCGGGCCGTTCCCGGTTTTCCATCATGGCCGACCCCGCCGGCTCCTTTGGCTGCACCGCCGAACATACCGCCGGACTGACCGTGGTGCGGGCAGGGCAGGTCACGGCGCGGATCCGCGCCCCGTTCTTCCGCTGGCTCGATACCGTGTGGGGCCGCAAGGCGGTGCGCGCACCGGAGGGCTACCCTGCCGAGTTCACGCTCGGCTGGCTCGGCTACCTGGGCTATGAGCTCAAGAATGAAACCGCCGGCGCACACGCCCCGGCGCCCGCAGCTGGGTTGAACGAGGAGGCCGCGGACCCAGCAGGACCCCCCACAGCGGCGTTGCTGTTCGCGGGGCGGGCCGTGGTGCTCGACCACCAGGAAAAGTGCCTGTTCCTGCTGACGCTGACCGAAGCAAACAACCCGCACTCCCACCAGGAGGCAAACGCCTGGACCCGGGAGGTGCTGGATGCGCTCACCTCGCTCACCTGCCAGCAGGATCCCACACTGCCGCCGGGTCCTGCCTTCACCCTGCACGACACCGAGGCCCGCTACAAGGCCATGATTGCAGCGTCCCTGCACCAGATCCATGAAGGAAATTCCTACGAGGTCTGCCTGACCACCCAGCTGAGCGCGGCCTCGGCTACGCCGGTGGATGCCTGGGACATCTACCGGGCATTGCGCCGCAGGAGCCCGGCCCCGTTTGCCGCCTTTCTGCGCTTTGGCCCGCTCAGCGTGTGCAGCACCTCACCGGAGCGGTTCCTGCGCATTGACTCGGCCGGCCAGATGCGCGCCGAACCCATCAAGGGAACCCGCCGCCGCGACGCCGATCCGGCCGTGGACGCTGCACTGCAGGCCGATCTGGCGTCCTCACCCAAGGACCGGGCCGAGAACGTGATGATCGTTGACTTGCTGCGCAACGACCTGTCCCACTTCGCCGTGCCCGGAACGCTCACGGTTCCACGGCTGTGCGCCATCGAGAGTTACGCCACCGTCCACCAGCTTGTCAGTACCGTCGAGGCGCAGCTGGCACCGGGAAGTTCCCGGGCGCAGGCAGTGTCCGCGGCATTCCCGGCCGGGTCCATGACCGGTGCCCCCAAGATCAGCACTATGGCCATCATCGACGCCCTGGAGGCCGGTCCCCGCGGGATCTACTCCGGCGCCATCGGCTACTTCTCGCTCAACGCCGCCATGGATTTGTCCGTGACCATCCGCACCCTGGTGCTGCACAACGCCGACGACGGCGGAACCCGCCTTTCGCTCGGCGTGGGCGGGGCCATCACGGCCGACTCCGACGACGAGGCAGAGTGGCAGGAGATCCAGGCCAAGGCGTACGGCGTGCTCTCAACCCTTGGTTCGGCGTTCCCGGCCTAGCCGTATTGGCAACGGAGGCAGGTTCCGTGCCCGGGGCCCTTTCACGGCCGCCGCGTCGCAATACCCGAACACGTTATTTCACCCTGATTTTGCTTGCGTAGGCTCGCAGCATCAGAGGTAGATGGCGCCGCATGACTTCTGCAGAACTTCATCAATCCCGGCGCGGCGGGTGATTGATCTGCAAGGAGTACGCGGTGTCTGCGCAACAAGCAATGCGAGTGAAGAAATCGATGTCGGGGCAGGTGCTCCTGCTGGGCCTGCTCGGGGCCATCCAGGTTTCGGATCCACTAGTTTCCACCCTGACGCTGGTCAAGGCCTCGAACGAGCTGAACTTCTCTGCCTCGCTGCAATCTTTGGCCGCGGGTATTTCCACGTTTGCCCTTGCCGCCACCGTCATACCCGGTGGAGTCCTGGCGGACAGGCTGGGCCGCCGCCAGGTGCTGGCGTTCTCCCTGCTGCTCGCCGCCGTCGGCCAGATCATGACCGCCTTGGGCCCGGATGAAATCTGGTTCCTGCTGGGCCGGGTCATCACCGGTGTGGCCCTGGGCACCACGTTTGCCGCCGCCTACGGCATGATCCGCGACGTTTCCGCCGAGGCCGACCGCGGGCCGGCGCTGGCCAAGTTCAACATCGCCAACACCGTCTTCCCCTTGATGGTGGTGGTGCTGACCGGCCCCCTGGCCGCAGTGAACTGGCGCTTGGCCTACTGCATCCTCCCTGTGGTGTCCCTGCTGGCCTTCCCCCTGGCACTGCGCCTGCTGCCCAAGGTCCCCAAGGTGGCCACGGCCAAGCCGGACTACACCGGAATGGTGTTGATCGCCCTCGGAGTGGTTGGCCTCCTGCTGGGCATCAGTGCTGCCGGTGGCGGAGTCGACGCACCGGCATTCTGGCTGCCCATCGTCCTGGGCATCGCCGCGCTGCTAGCCTTCGGTGCTTACGCCAGCCGGGCCGCATCCCCCGTTTTCCCCGTCAAGCTGCTGACCCACCCGGCGTTCCTGGCCGCCGTACTCATGGGTATTTTCTACAACTTTGCCAGCTCAGCGGCCAGCCAGATGTCAAGCAATTACTGGCAGTACATCCTCCACATGCCCACCGCTCTCATTGGCATGGCCGCCCTGCCCACGGTTGTCACAGCGGTTTTTGCCGCCGTCGTGGCCGGGGGAATGATCAAGCGCGGGACACCTTCCACCACGGTGGCCGGGGTCGGCTACCTCCTCATCGCCTCATCGTTCGTTTCCCTGTTCTGGGTTCAGGCATCGTCCTGGTACCTGATCTTTGTGCCCACGCTGCTGCTGAGCGGCTTCGGCATCGCCATGGTGTCCATCCTGCAGAGCACCCTCTTCCTGCGGCTGGCCCCAGCCCGCTTCTTCGGCCCGGTGACCTCAAGCAAGACGGCGGTGGGACAGTTTGGCTACTCCCTCGGCCTGACCGGGACCACGGTGCTGGTGAGCATCTTCACCATCAACGGGGTGGATCGTGCCAGCGGCGGCGCCGTCACGGGAGACGGCGCCTGGGACGACATCACCACCTACCTGGCCACCGGGGCCACGAATAATGCCGGGCTGGCCAAAATCCCCCACGAGGCCCTCGCCGGGATCTATGCCCAGGCCTTCGTGTGGACCTCGATGATTGCAGCCGCCGTGGTGGTGGCCGCCGGAATCGTCGTTTACCTCAACCTGCGTTCCCCCAAGGCCGACATGGCCGTTGATGAACTGCTCGGCCTGGAAACCGCCGAGCCCGTCACAACCGGCCACTAGCCGACCCGATAACCCCCCACCCAAGGAGCAAGCAGAGCAGCATGCCAGTGAAAATTCTCACCGCCGGATCAATCATCACCATGGACGACGTCGTCCCCCGGGCCACCGCCGTGGCCGTTTCCGGGGGCAGGATCGCCGCCGTCGGCACCCTGCACGAATGCCGGGAGGCGTTCCCTGCCGCGGAGGTGGTGGACACCGGCGCCAAGATCCTGATGCCCGGGTTCGTTGAACCCCACAGCCACCCCTTCTTCGCCGGTGTCTCCACCCAGGCCCCGGCCCGTTCCATCGCCCCGTGGGACGCCCCCACCTGGGACGACGTTCTCGACGCCTTCACCAGTGCCATCGCCACAACAGACGCCAACGTCCCCCTGGTGTTCAACGGCTTCGACGCGCTCCTGCACGGCCGCCCGGCCCCGGCGGCGGCCGAGCTGGATGCCATCTTCGGCGACCGGGTGGCGGTGGTGGTCGACAATTCCGGGCATGCCACCTACTTCACCAGCGCATTGATGGCCGCCAATGGCTGGGACACGGCCCCACCCCAGGACCCGGTGGGCGGCAGCTTTGGCCGGCTGGCCGACGGCAGCCTCAACGGCGTGGCCTACGAGGTTCCCGCCACCACAGCGGTGCTGGGACCCGTCCTGGTGGAACTCGGAGGCAACATCCTGGCCAGCGCGGCCAGCTACTACGCCCTCATGGCCCGGGCCGGCATCACATCAACCTCGGACATGACCTATTCGGCAGAGCTTTGCGAAGGCTATGAGGCCCTCGCCACCTTGCCGTCCAATCCGCTCCGGGTGAGCATGTGGCAGGTGTCCACCTCGGACGGCTATGCCGATGCGGTCGCCTTCACCGCCTCCCCCGAGAAACTTCTCAAACAGGGCGTCAAGCTCTGGACGGACGGCTCGCCCTGGATCGGGAATGTGGCGCTTTCCTTCCCTTACCTCAAGAGTGCCGTGACCGAGCTGGCCGGCATCGACCCTGAAACGGCCGGCGGCATGTCAGCCATGAACTACACCCGTGCCGAAGTGGACGCCATTTTGGATGAGTGTGCACCGCTGGGCTGGCAGATGGCTTTCCACGCCAATGGTGACCTGGCCATCGACTTTGCCCTGGACGCCTACGAACGCGCCCTGGCCGTTCACGGCTTGCTGGGCACCGACCACCGCTGGCGGATCGAACATGTGGGAGCGGGCCGCAAGGACCAGTTTGAGCGGGCCGCAAGCCTTGGCGTGCACGTGTCGATGGGCCCGTTCCAGTACTACTACTGGGGCGATCTGCTCGACGGCGGAATGTTCGACTCCGAGCACGGCAGCCGGTGGCAGGCCTTTGGGGATGCCTTCGAATCCGGCGCCTGTGTGTCGTTCCACAACGACGGCGCAGTGTCCCCTCCCACGCCAATGCTCAATGTCCAGACGGCCGTCACCCGGCGAAGCCGTAGCGGCAACGTCCACGGCCCCGGGCAGCGCATCACCGTTGACCAGGGATTGCGGGCCCACACCATCAACGCGGCACGGAGCCTGCACCGGGAGAACCTCATTGGCTCGATCACCCCCGGCAAGCTCGCGGACTTTGTGGAACTGGGCGCCGATCCGTACGAGGTGCAGGCCGGCAGGCTCGCGGAACTGGTGACCGTTGCCGGAACCTGGGTTGGCGGGGAACGGGTGGATCTTGAGGCGTTCCTTGCCGCCGCCCGTGGCGAGGATCCCGAGCCTCATGCCCATCTGGCCCACACGGCACACAGCTGCTGAGCTAATGCGCTAATGCGCTAATGCCACAAGGGACCGGGAGCCATTGACTCCCGGTCCCCTCCATTTTTGCTTTGCTCGGGTCACGTTGGGGGGATCCGAGCAAAGCATTTTTTGTGCTGGCTGGCCTAGCTGAACGCCACCACGTCCTCACCCCAGGCGGCACGCAGTGCGGCGTCCAGGTCCTGGGCCACCACGTCCCTGGCATCAATGACCAGGCTGGTTCGGGACACGGCGTCGTAGGCTACCCACTGCGGTTCGCCCGGCAATCCCTCCGGTTCCCCGGCCGTGGCAAAGGCCAGCCACCGGTGCTGCATCCTCGCGGATACCTTGCGGGCTGTGCGCAGCCCGCCGAGCTTGTACGTCACGTCTTTGAGCTTGTTCGCAATGTTTCCCCAGACGTACGCCAGTTCCGTGGCATGGGTGGCACCAATCCCCAACGCCTTCAGGGCCGGCGGGGCATAGTCGAAGCGGTACAGCCAGGTGGGGGCATAGCGGCTGTGCCCCTCAACGATCCACACAGTGGGCATTCGGAAGCCAAAGTCACGGGTGATGCCCATGCCGGTTTTTTGCGTGGACAGGCCCGCATAGGCGGGCTCGAGTTCCCCGGCGTCGGGAATGTCCTGGGCGGGGTTCTCCTTGGCAATCTGGGCAAACATCGAGTTGATGGTGGGCGGGTCAATGGGCATCAGCGGCGACTTCATCAGCCGGAACAGGGCGGATTCGTCCTTGTTGGTGCCAATCAGCAGCGGAATGCGGTGGGCGCGTCCACTCCGGAAGGCCTGCACCGGATACTCGGGCAGCAGTTCCCCGTCAACCACCGGGGCAAAGGCCAAGGTGCCCGGAGCCGACGCCGGGATGGCGTTGAACAGCGCATCCGAGGCCTCCAGCAGTTCCCCGGCGCCGGCCGTGCGCAGCTGTCCCAAGGCCTCGGTTCCGCCCCCGAGAAGCTCAAGGTACTGGACGGCAACGGTGACGGCCCGCTTGGAGTTGTAGACGGAGGTGGCCGGTGAGCTTTCGGCAATGGCCCGGTGAAAGAGCCCCTCGGCGGAGGGCATGGCCATCAGGGTTGTGACGGCGCCGCCGCCGGCGGACTCGCCGAACACGGTGACCTGATCGGGGTCCCCGCCAAAGTTGGCAATGTTCCCCTTCACCCAGGTCAACGCCGCGATCATGTCCTTCAGTGCCACATTGCTGTCAAAGATCCGGCCCGGGACGCTGAAGGAGGAAAAATCGACCCAGCCAAAGACGCCGATCCTGTAGTTGATGGTCACCACCACCACGTCGCCGTTCTCGGCCAGCGACCTGCCGTCGAACAACGGCTGGCTTGAGGCCCCGCGGAAGTAGGCGCCACCGTGGATCCAAAACATGACGGGCTTTTTCGACTTGCCGCCACTGGGTGACCAAATGTTCAGGGACAGGCAGTCCTCGTCCATGCGCACATTGGGTCCCAAGGGGATGGCCGCGTTCAGGCCCTGCGGTTCGCATGGGCCAAATTCGCTGGCGTCCAAGGGCTCCGACCACGGCTGGGGCGGTTGCGGGGCCCGGAAGCGCAAGGGACCGGTGGGTGCGGCCGCATACGGTATGCCTTTCCAGACGAAGACGGGGCCATCGGATGTCCCGCGAACCGGTCCATGGTCGGTCTGGACCAGAATGCCGGCTGGAGTAGTCAGTGTCATGGTGAGGTTCCCTTGCTCGGTCCGGGTGCCTCTCTGGCTCCCATCTACCGATGCTAGGACTGCGCCAGCCGCTGTCCGCGGCAAGGTTCGGTTGATCAGACTTCCCGCACCCACAAACGCCGCCCTGGCTATGGCGGGCCTACGCCACCACCACGGTCAGGGTCACCCTGCCGCCGTCCTCCGTCAGGGACACCTCCCGGGAGAGGCGCTCCAGGGCGGCCAGCCCCAACCCCCGTTTCCCGGGCCGGCCAAGACGCCCGGGTGAGGAGACCTGGATGTGAAGGGCATCTGGTTCCGTGCCCCAGATCCGGGCCTGGATCTGGGTTGCGCGCCCATGCCTGATGGCGTTGGTGAACCCCTCGGAAAGGACCTCGATCACTGCATCCGCGCGTGCCGGCGCCTCCTGGCACAGGCGCCACACGCAAGGATCGATCTCCTGCGTCAAGTCCACCACCTTGCCCCAAGTTTCCAGGAGGCCGCCAATGCGGGTCTCAGCCGGGCCGGTGGCTTGCGCCGGTTCCGTCAACATCTCCTGCTGCGCCCGTGCCAGGGTGGTGGCCAAGACGGCGGAAACCTGCGCGGGTTCCGCCTTGGTGTTGCCGTCCTGGCCGTAGCCGCCCAGCACCAGGGCGGCGGAGACCAGTTCGCCCTGAACCTGGCTGTGCAGGAATTGGGCGATCTGGCGGCGCACATTCAATAGTTTTTGGTGGACGCGATCGGCCACCATGAGTTGTTCCGAAAGTGATCTTGCCAGCGTCGCCTCACTCGCCCTCCGGCGCGCCCCGGCGGCGCGCAGCAACGCCACCATCAGGGCCGTCAGCGGGTAGAACCAGACCGCCGACCAATAGAAGTGCTCCGGGTACCCAAACGCCCGCTGCTGCAGGCACATCACCGTGGTGGAGACGGCCGCGGCGCCTGGGTAGCAGGCCAGCATCACGGTGATTCGCCCCGCGGCAGTACCGATTCGGCGGACCAAGAGCACTGCGGCGAGGTTTCCGGCACAGAGGATGGCTCCGCCAAGGAGCAACTGGACCAGCATGAACGCCACCCCGTAGAGGGCGTAGAGGTGCACTGCGCTGAGCGTGCCGAAAAGGAGCACCGGCAATGCCGGCGGCGCCGGCCGCAGGACGCGCAGCAGTTCCCGGACCCGGGGTGCCTCCGTGGCCCCCGCTGCCGGGCTGCCCTCCCCGCCCCACGGGCTCTCATCGTGGAAGATGTTGTGGCTCATGGGCCGGACCACGTCCTCGGAGATGGAGCGCAGCAGGCTCGAGGCCTCGGCCGCGTTCAGTGCGGTCACTGGCTGTGCGGCGAGCGCCGCATCGATGCTCCTCTCCAGCTGGGCCGCATACGTGCTCCTGACGGCGCGCAGGCGTTCCTCGTCAAAGCCAAGCTGGGTCTCAATATTCGCCTGGGCGGTACGCAACCGCGCGTCGATCTCCCGGTGCTGACGGACCGAATCCACCAACAGGGCGATGGCAGCCAGGACCACCACCGAGGTCCCAACATTGATCAGCATCCGGGCGGCCAGGTCCTGGGCGGGGGGCTCCACAGCCAGCAAGTGACCAGCCCAGATGATCAGCAGCGCCCGGCACACGCCAAGCAGGGCGAAACCCAGCAAGGCCGCCGTCGCCCTTCCGGCAGGGCTCCGGGGCAGGGCGATCAGCGGGCGCAAAAGCAAGCCCAGGAGGCCAAGGAACAGGTGCACCAGGCAGACCAGGGACGTCCCCGCCGCCTCCGTGGCAAGCGTTGGCGTGTCGGTGAAGCCGTTCATGACTGTCAGGGCGATGGGCAGGCTGAGGACCCAAGACCAGATGGTCAGCACCTGGCGGCCGGCAAGTGCAGCCAGCCGGGGCCCGAAGGTGTTGACGCTCACCGATCGCCGGGAGGGAGATGTTGCGGGTGTGCGGGAAGGCCAAAGGTGCGGGCGTAGAGGGTCGCCGCGGCCACCCGGGGGTTTAAGCTGGGGCTGCTGTTCAGTCCCAACGCCTCAAAGGTCCGTGCCACCGCCTTCTCAACCGCCCGCATGCTGCTGCCCCGCTGCTTGGCAATCTCCGCGTTGGAGCATCCCTGCGCGATCAAACGCAAGGTATCCAGCTGCACACGGGTCAGTGCCCCCACCACGTCCTGGGCGGGTTGTGAACCCGAGGCGATGTTGAGACTCGCATCGGCCAGCGTCGCATTGACCGCCTCGATCAGCCCGTCCACCGAGTCAACGGAGGCCTTGTTGACGAAGGTGGAGCCGGTGGGGACCGCCGGAAGGGCCGCCGCGTTGGGATAGTTGGTCAGGAACACAATGGCACAGTGCGGTGCCCGGAGGTTCAGTATGACCGCCAGCTCGGCCCCGTTGGGCCGGGCACCCAGGTCGATGTCCGTCACCAGGACATCCGGGTCGAAACCGTCAAAGCAGGCGATGGCTTCGGCGGATGACGCGCAGGATCGCACCTCAAAGTGCGCGGCCTTCAGCGCCTCGGATACGAGGGCTCGCATGAGTGGCTGGTCCTCAACCACCAACGCCCGCCTGACCCATCCGGAGTTCATCATGGCTCAAGAATATTATGAAATATCCGGGGGCCTCACACCCCTGCCCGGTGGGGGCGTTCCGGCAGGGATCCGCGCCGCTACTGCAGCGTAGCGGTCAGCCTGGCCACGTTGTCCACGTAACGGGCAAGGACCGGCCGGTTGACCCACTCCTGGAGGTGCAGTTCGCGTGAAACGCCCCGGTAGTCCTCCTCGACGTCGCGCATGTCCCTCACCACGTCCTTGTCGAGCATCATCACCGAGACCTCAAGGTTCAAGGAGAAGCTGCGCATGTCCATGTTCGAGGAGCCAATGATTGCCACATCCTCATCAATGGTGAAGTGCTTGGCGTGCAGCACCAGCGGCTTGGGGTACAAGAAGATCCGCACCCCGGCCCGCAACAGCGCCTCATAGTAGGAACGCTGGGCGTGGTGCACCAGGAACTGGTCACCCTTCGCCGACACGAACAGTTCCACCCGGACCCCACGCTGCGCCGCCGTCGTAATGGCATAAAGCAGTGAATCGTCGGGCACAAAGTAGGGGCTGGAGATGGTGATCCGGTTCTCGGCCGAGTACAGCAGTGTGTTGAACAGGCGCAGGTTGTTCTCCGTGACGAAGCCCGGACCGCTGGGCACCACCTGGCACAGGACGCCGCCGGTAAAGGAGTTCCAGTGGTGGGTGGCCAGTTGGGATTCCAGGTTCTCCTCGGTCTCGCTCGACCAGTCGGTGGCGAACATGACGTTCAGGGTGCCAACGATGGGCCCCTCCAGCCGGGCCATCAGTTCAACCCATTCACGGCCCACCCTGTGGTTGGCTTTCTTGCGGTAGGACGGCTCAATGACATTTTGTGAACCGGTGTAGCCCACCCTGCCGTCGATGACCAGGATCTTGCGGTGGTTGCGCAAGTCCGGACGGCGCCACTGGCCTTTCACGGGCAGCAGCGGCAGCATGCGGCGCCACTGGATCTGGCTGGCCTTCAGGCGGCGAATCATTTTCCGGTAGCCGGGTACCCGCAGCGAACCGATGTGGTCAAAAAGCACGCGAACCCGTACCCCGCGTGCGGCGGCCGCTTCCAGCTCCTTGAACAAGTCATCCGTGCACTCATCCGAGCTCATGATGTAAAACTCGGCGTTGACATAATCTGTCGCCGTGCGGATTTCCGCGGCCATGGCATCAAGGGATTCCTGATAGCCCTTGATCAACTCCACGGAATTGCCGCCCAGTGCCGGGAAGAAACCAAGGTTTCGGTTCAAGGCAATGGCCGAATTAACCCAGGCGGGCCCGTCGTAGGCATCCACTTGTGCCGCAATTTCCTTGGTGCCTTCCACAATCCGAAGATTGACGGCCTCCTGGGTCTCACGCCGTCGTCGTGAAAGCCTGAAGTTGCCAAACATGAGAAAAAGAATCAAACCCACATAGGGCAGGAAGAAGATACACAATAGCCAGGCCATGGCCGTGGTGGGGCGCCGGTTGCCGGGAATTACCCCGAGAACCACAATGCGGATGACCAGATCAATCAAGGCAACCACCACCGACAACCAGACACTGGAGGTGGGCACACTAAACGCTGTCCAGATCAAGCGGTCCTCCTTGGCTCACGGCTGCTGACTTCAGCCTACCGTTACGCCCGGAAAGCCGATGTCGCAACGTTTCGCTGCAAATGACGTGGCAAGCGCTAGTGTTTAGTTCAAACGCATCTACGCATCTTGGGGAGACAAACCATGAGTTCACCACAGCCCGTCAGCACCACCTTCGACGAATTCGCCCTTGACCCGTCAAAGCTGGCCAAGTCGGCCATTAAGGGCCTGCGCCTTGCCTTTGGCATCAGCGGTGCCGTTGCCTTGATCCTGGGTATTGTGCTGCTTTTCTGGCCCACCAAAACCCTTGCCGTCGTGGCAATCTTCTTGGGGATCAATTTCCTGATCACCGGTGCCGTCAAAGTTGCCTTGGGTATTTTCACCTACGGGCTGTCCGCCGGAATGCGAATTCTGGACATTCTCTTTGGCTTGATCATTCTGGTCGCGGGAATTGTCGCCATAAAGAATTCCGCGGCCACGGGTGAGGTTCTGCTGATCTTCACCGTCATCATCATCGGCATCGCCTGGATCATTGAAGGCATCCTGGCGATCGTCGAATCCGGCCGGACCGCCTCACGAACCTGGGCCATCCTCTTTGGCGGCCTGAGCATCGTGGCAGGCATCGTGGTGCTTGTTGTCCCCACCTGGTCCGCCGTCTGGCTGCTGCTGATCACGGGCATCTCCTTGATCATCCTGGGCATCGTGGGCATTGTCCGCGCCTTCAGCTTTGGCCGCGGCGTCCTTGCCGAGCTGAGCTGAGGCAGGCCCAGGCATTAGGCTTTCCCGTATGACTGTTTTGGTGTTTTTAGACCCCGCTTTCCCCGCCGGACGCATCGTTGACGCCGGCACGCCCGCCATTCTTGCCACCGACCAGGGCGTGACCCGCGGCGACGGCATCTTTGAATCGCTGCTGGCTGTCAACGGTGAACCGCGCAAGGTCGGCGCCCACCTTGCGCGGCTGGCGGAGTCTGCGGACACCATGGACCTGGTGATTCCGGGCGAGGATGCGTGGCTGGCGGCCATGACGACGGCGGTCCAGACGTTTGTGGCAGCCGAGGCCCCCGCTGAGGACGAGTTCGCCAACACCAACGTGGTCCTCAAGCTCATTGTCACCCGTGGGCCGGAGGGTGCAAACAAGCCCACCGCCTGGGTCCAGGCCGCCGCCCTCTCCCCCGCCCTGGCCGAACAACGCGCCAACGGCCTGGACGTGATCCTCCTGGACCGCGGCTACGACAGCACCGTATCCCGACGCGCCCCCTGGCTGCTCCTGGGCGCCAAAACCCTCTCCTACGCCGTCAACATGGCCGCCCTGCGCCACGCCCAGAAGCAGGGCGCCGACGACGTGATCTTCACCAGTGGTGACGGGAAAGTGTTGGAGGGGCCGACGTCGTCCGTCCTGCTGGCACACATCACCGACGACGACGGCGCCCCCGTCAAGCGCCTCATCACACCCAACCTGGACAGCGGCATTTTGCCCGGCACCACCCAGGGTGCCTTGTTTGCCGCGGCAAAGGAGGCCGGCTGGGAGCTGGGCTACGGACCGGTGGAGCCGGCGGACCTGCTGGACGCCGACGCCGTCTGGCTAATCTCCAGCCTGCGGTTGCTGGCCCCGGTCAAGAGCATCGACGGAACCGAAATCGGCACCCCCGGGGTCCGCGCCCGGCTCACGGCGGAGCTGGGCGCACTACTGGCCACCGCGCTGTAGAAGCTAGGCTGCGCTGTAGAAGCTAGGCTGCGGCGTGAGCCGGGTGGACCGTCACCAGGGGGCGCAGCCTGTTGGCCAGCAGAATCAACACAACACAGGTGGCAATGAAGGCCAGCGCAATGAACACGCAGGTCAGCGCCACCGCGCCATAGCCGCCGTTGGCCGGGTTCAGGAACGGGTAGGGGTACCAGGTGATGGCAGCGCCGCGGATCAGCGAATAGGCCAGGTAAGCCAGCGGGACCAGCACCGCAATCCAGATCCCGCGCAACAAGATGCTGCGTCGGGGAGACTGGATCAGCCAGTCGGCCACCACCGCAACGGGCATCACGTAGTGTAGCCAGGCGTTGATCCACGGCAGCAGTGAGCCAAGGTCAACGTTGCGCAGCAGGGCGCTGAACACGATGCCCACCAATGCCATGCACACCACTGAGACGCAACGCAGCAACTGCCACAACGGGCCCAGCTCGCGCCCGCGCCACGTCAGCACCGATTCAACCAGCAACACTGCCGCGGCAAGGATGTTGGAGAGGTTGGTGAAGTAGCTGAAGAAGTTCAGCACGCTGAAGCCGTTGCCAAGGTGGATGCCCAATTGGATGCCGACGGCGGTCAGGGTCACAGCCCCCAGCAGGAAGCGCAGAGCGGCGAGGATGCGGCGCGTAGTCATGGGTTTATCCTGCCACCCTTGGGCCCCTTGTGGCGCTCTGAACACCGTCATGTTCGGCAATATTTCACGTCATGTTTGGCCCCGCACCCGGGCGGGTGTGTTAGTTTCAAGGGGAGTAATGAGCGCCAGCGTTAAACCCTGATTTGCTGGCCGGCAACCCTCTTTCGCGGTGGGGTGCCTCAGGTGACTACTCGGCAACCCAGCTACCCAAGGCTGTGGCTTGCAAGCGTGAGCCACCCTGCCCTGCTGCTGCACAACCTTATCTGTGCAAGCCCCGTAGGGAGATGTCCCGTTTGCAGGCCGACGCCAACTGCACTCAAGGAGTCCACGTGTCCGCCGAAGATACCCCCCTCACCTACCGTCTGATTACCGGCCCCGATGACCGTTCCTTTTGCGAGCGTATCTCGGCGGCGCTGGCCGATGGATACATCTTGCACGGCGGCCCCGCCCTGACATTCAACGGCATCTCAGTGGTTGCCGCCCAGGCCGTGATCCTGCCCCACCTGGTGGCCCACGCAGACTCCGCCATTGCCGACGCCGTCCTGGACCTCGAGGAAGACGAAGAGTTCGACGGCGAGGGAATCGCATGAACTATGCCGGAGACCTGGCCCCCGCCCAGGCCTGGGAGAAGCTGTCCCAGGGCGCCGTGCTGCTCGATGTGCGCACCGAGGGCGAATGGGCGCACATTGGTGTCCCCGACCTTTCCTCCCTGGGCGCCGCGCCGGTGTTTATCCAGTGGACCCTTGCCGACGGCTCCCCCAACGCCACTTTTGCCGCTGAACTGGCAGCCGCCGTCCCGGCCGGGAGGCCACTGGTTCTCCTGTGCCGATCGGGCGCCCGCTCCATTGCCGCGGCGCAGGCTGCCACAGCGGCCGGCTACACGGCCTTCAACGTCCTGGAAGGTTTTGAGGGTGAACCCGACGGGCATGGCGAGCGGACCGTTAACGGCTGGAAGAACCGCCAGCTGCCCTGGAAGTAGCCCTTCCCCGCCCTTGAACACCGCACCACCTGCGAACGCTAAGGAAACACGCGCACTTGAGCAACTTTAATGAACACGCCCCCACCTGGGCCGAAGATACCCAGGCTGTCCGGGGCGGGCTGGACCGCAGCAACTTCCAGGAAACCTCCGAGGCCCTGTTCCTCAATTCCGGCTTCGTGTACGAATCCGCCGAGGCCGCCGAACAGGCGTTCACCGGCGAGGTGGACCGTTTTGTGTATTCGCGCTACGGCAACCCCACGGTGGCCACTTTCCAGGAACGCCTGCGCCTGCTCGAGGGCAAGGAGGCGTGCTTTGCGACGGCGTCGGGTATGTCCGCGGTGTTCACCGCGCTGGGTGCGCTGCTGGCTGCCGGGGACCGGGTGGTGGCCTCACGCTCGCTCTTTGGCTCCTGCTTTGTCATCTTGAACGAGCTGCTTCCGCGCTGGGGTGTCCAGACCGTGTTTGTTGACGGCTACGATCTCGAGCAGTGGCGTGAGGCACTGAGCGTGCCAACCACCGCGGTGTTCTTCGAGTCGCCGTCGAACCCCATGCAGGAAATTGTGGACGTGGCGGCAGTGTGCGATCTGGCCCATGCCGCGGGCGCGCAGGTGGTGGCCGACAACGTGTTCGCCACCCCGCTGCTGCAGCGCTGCGGCGACTTTGGTGCGGACATCATTGTGTACTCGGGCACCAAGCACATTGACGGCCAGGGGCGTGTGCTGGGCGGTGCCATCCTGGGCACCAAGGAGTTCATTGACGGGCCGGTCAAGAACCTGATGCGGCACACCGGGCCGGCACTGTCGGCTTTCAACGCCTGGGTGCTGACCAAGGGCCTGGAAACCATGAACCTGAGGGTCACGCATTCATGCAACAACGCCCTGGCCCTGGGCGAGTTCCTGGAGCAACAGCCCCAGGTGGGCCGGGTCCTGTACCCGCATCTGCCCTCGCACCCACAGTACGAGCTGGCTAGGAAGCAGATGAAGGCCGGCGGCACCGTGCTGACTTTTGAGCTGGCCGAACCCGCCACCGGCACCACCAAGGATGCCGCCTTTGCGCTGCTCAACGCCCTGCAAATCATTGACATCTCCAACAACTTGGGTGACGCCAAGTCCCTGATCACCCACCCGGCCACCACCACGCACCGGGCCATGGGCGCGGACGGGCGGGCCGCGATCGGCCTCAGCGACGGCTTCCTGCGCCTGTCGGTGGGCCTGGAAGACCTGGCAGACCTGAAGGCTGATTTGGGGCGCGCACTGGCCGCGATCTAGGCCGCCACACCCCGCCTCACCTCCGCACCGCTGGCGGCGTGTCAAACGGGCGGGCACGCCCCACCCGCTGGGCACGCCCTCGACGCTGGGCACGCCCTCGACGCTTGGGCGGCCCGAGGCACGACTTGGGCGGCCCACCTGCTCGTACAAGAGGTGAGCCGCCGCCGTACTTTTAGTCCTGGAAGTACTCGATCTCCGCGCCCACGGTGTTCAGGCGCTCGGCCAGGTCCTCGTAGCCGCGCTCAATGACGTAGATGTTGCGCAGTTCGCTGGTGCCCTTGGCGGCAAGCATGGCCAGCAGGATGCAGGCGGCCGGGCGCAGGGCCGGCGGGCAGCCGATCTCGGCCGCACGCCACGCCGTGGGGCCCTTGATGTCGATGCGGTGCGGATCCAGCAAGCGCACGCCGGCACCGAGCCTGTTCAGTTCCGTCAGGTAGATGGCGCGGCCCTCGTACACCCAGTCGTGGATGAGCGTGGTGCCCTCGGCGCAGGAGGCGATGACGGCAAAGAACGGCAGGTTGTCGATGTTCAGGCCGGGGAACGGCATGGGGTGGATCTTATCCGGCGCCGCCACCAGGAACGAGGGCAGCGTGGTGATGTCCACCAGGCGGGTCTTGCCGTTGCGGGCCACATATTCCGCGGACTTCACATAGCGGAAGCCCATCTGTTCGAGGACCTTGAGCTCGATCTCCATGAACTCGATGGGCACGCGGGTGACCGTCACCTCCGACTTGGTCACAATGCCGGCGGTGATCAGGCTCATGGCCTCAATGGGGTCCTCGGACGGGAAGTACTCAATGTCCACGTCAATGCGGGCCTTGCCACGGATGGTCAGCGTGGTGGAGCCAACGCCCTCAACCTGCACGCCCAGGCCCTGCAGATAGAAGCAGAGGTCCTGGACCATGTAGTTGGGGCTGGCGTTGCGGATGATGGTGGTGCCCTCGCGGTGCGCGGCAGCCATGATGGCGTTTTCCGTCACGGTGTCCCCGCGCTCGGTGAGCACAAAAGTCCTGTCGGTGGCATCGCTGACGGGGGCGTGGACCTGGTAAAAACCGTCGTGGGCGTTGACTGTGAGGCCGAATTCGCGCAGTGCCTGCATATGCGGTTCCACAGTGCGGGTGCCAAGGTCACAGCCGCCGGCGTAGGGAATCCGGTAAGTGTCCTGCTCATCAAGGAGCGGGCCTAACAACATGATGACGCTGCGGGTGCGCTTGGCTGCTGCGATGTCCATGGAGGCAAGGTCCAGCACGGCAGGCCGGCGAATCTGCAGGTCGTTGTCCTCCAACCAGGTGCACTCAACGCCAATGGATGTCAGCAATTCAACAATGCGGTTGACCTCTTCGATGCGGGCCAGCCGGCGCAGCGTGGTGGTGCCGCGGTTGATCAGGCTGGCGCACAGCAGGGCCACACCGGCGTTCTTGCTGGAATTGACCTCCACGCTGCCGGAGAGTTCACGGCCGCCGTGGACGCGCAGGTGGGTGACAGTGTTCTTGGGCGAGTTGCCCACGTTGACGATGTTGGTGCCCAGCAGGGATTCCATGCGCTGGATCATCTTCAGGCTCAGGTTTTGCTTGCCCTGCTCCATGCGGGCCACGGCGCTTTGGCTGGTGCCCAGCTGCGCTGCCAGCTCCAGTTGGGTCCACCCTCGATCGTTCCGAGCGTCTCGCACCAATACACCAACAGTTTCTGCAGCCACCTGAGTCATAACAACTTTTATATCATGGGAAGCATATTTTGATGGACTTTAGTGACCAAGTTAGCCGTTTGGACAGTTTTGTCAATGAAATTAACCACTACGTGCGATAAATTAACCTGCCGAGGCATGTCCTGCGTATCTCAACGCTACCCCCTCCCGGCGTGCTAGGAAAACATGGCGATGGAGGCGGCCAGGGTCTGGGCAGAGTGCTGTAGCTGGCCGGTCTCTCGATCGTCCATGGGAGTGTCCAGGATGCGCTGCACGCCGCCTGCCCCGACGATCGAGGGCACGCTCAGGGCCACACCGTCAATGCCGCGATACCCGTGAAGCACGCTCGAGACCGGCAGGATGCTCCGCTCGTCCGCCAACACAGCCTCGACGATGCGCGCCCCGGAGAGCCCGATCGCATAGTTCGTTGCCCCCTTGCCGGCAATGACCTTGTAGGCGGCATTGACCACGTCGTGGGTCAGCGTTTCAAGCCGTTCACGGGGAAAGAGCAGGCCCCCTGCGGTGTCGCTCCAGTCAGGCAACGGGGTCTGCCCGATCGTTGCGGTGGACCACAGCGGGAATTCCGTGTCGCCGTGCTCGCCCACAATCTGCGCGTGCACACTTTGCGGCGCCACCCCGGCAGCCTCTGCCACGAGCCAGCGCAACCGGGCGGAGTCAAGCACCGTTCCGGAGCTGAAGATCCGGCCATGGGGCAGATTGGTGATCCGCTCCGCCACCGCCGTCAGCACGTCGCACGGGTTCGTCACCAGGATGAAGACCGCATTGGGCGCCAAGGCCACCAGCACCGGCAGCATCTTCTCCAGGATGCCCACATTGACGCCCGCCAGCTCCAACCGGGTCTGGCCCGGTTCCTGCTTGGCACCGGCCGTGATGACCACGACGTCGGAATCAGCCACCAGCCCGATGTCGCTACCGCCGGTGATGCGTGAGGGCCCGACGAACGGCGTGCCGTGTGCCAGGTCAAGCACCTGGGCATCAACCTTGGCCGTGGCGATGTCATACAGCACAACCTCACGGGCCGAGCCGCGAATGAGTGCCGCGTAGGCGAGGGAGGTGCCAACGCTTCCTGCGCCGACAATGGAGAGCTTGGTGCTGCGTGCGGTTGTCATGATCCTCAGTATCCAGCCTCCCCCAACCCCCGGCGAGACTATTTCCCCGTGTGTCGCAGCGGCCCGCCGCGTCCTGCTGCGACGGGGCGGGCCGGGCATCCGGTTCCTAGCCAAACACGGGGTTCCAGCTTCCCAGTACGACGGCGGCCCCCACCGACACTGCCGCGATCACCAGGCCGCCGGCCAGCACCCCAAGATCCCGGCCCGTGTAGCTGGACTCCCTGGCCCAGGTCCGCGGACCCGCGCCGAAGCCCTTCGCCTCCATGGTGACAGCCAGCCGGGAGGCCCGGCGGATGGCCTGGACCAACAAGGCCATGGCCTGCCCAGCCCCGGCCCGGGCACCGCTGAAGAGGCCGGGTTCCCCGCCCACGCCACGGGCCCGCCGCGCCATGCCCAGGGTTTGCCACTCGGCCACCAGCAGGCCCACCAGCCGCATCGCCGCCAGCGCACCCAGGACAAACCTGTGCGGAAGCCGCAGCTTTTGCGCCAGCGCATCGGCCAGATCCGTGGGATCCGTGCTGGCCAGGACAATGATGCCCGGCAGGGCTATGGCCAAACCGCGCAGGGCAATGGCCGCACCGGCCGCCACCGAACCGGTGGTAAAACTCACCGGCCCCAAGGCCAGCAGGAGCTCACCGGTCTTCGGGGCCAGCAGCGCCGTCCCGTACCCGCCCACGGCGGCCGCCAGGAGAATGGGCCAGCCCCGGCGCAGCAACGCCCCGGCGCTCAATCCTGCCAGTGGAAGCAGCAACACCTCCAATGCCAGCGCCACGCTGGCAGAGACCCAATCGACGCTCATCAGCAGCAGCACCGTAATCACCATGCCGGCGCCAAGCTTGGCCAAAGGATTCGCACCGGCCAGCCAGGCTGAGGACCGCGGCGCGGCCAGCACATCCACGCTCATCGCCGCACCCCCGTGGTCGCCGCGAGCTGCGGCGGGCCGCCATGATCGCGAACGGCAACGGACCCGCCCAGGTCCAGGGTTTCCCCGCCCAGAAGCTGCGTGAAAAGGGCATCGTGAGTCACCGACAAAACTGCAGTCCCGGCATCGAGCAGCTCGGTCAGCAAGGACGCCAGTTCCGCCCACGTGTTGGCATCCTGGCCAAAGGTCGGCTCATCAAGTATCAGGATCTGCGGACTCGCCGCCAGCACCGTGGCCACGGACAGGCGGCGCTTCTCCCCGCCGGAGAGCGTAAAAGGGTTCGCGTCGGCCAGGTGTTCCAGCCCCAGCCTGGATAAAAGTTCCTCCACTTTCTCACCCCCGTGGCCAAGCAGGCGCGGGGCAAAGCCCAGCTCCTGGCGGACACTCCCGGTGACAAATTGATGCTCCGGCTCCTGAAAGACAGTCCCGATCCTGCTGATCAGCTCCCGCCCGCGCCACTTCAGCGGCGAATGCCCCGCCCCGCGCGCCAGGGCGTCCGTGGCCACCAAGTTGCCGCTTGCCGGCGGCAGCAACCCCGCCAAGGTCAACGCCAGGGTGGATTTTCCGGCCCCGTTGGGACCTGTCACGCTCAGCGCCTGCCCCGCATACAGGTTCACGGAGGGCACCACGGCGACCGGCATAACCGGGTGCCGGCGCCGGCTTTTGCTTCGGGAGACGCCGAGGTCCGCAGCCTCAAGCAACAGCCGGGAGCCGCCGTCGTCCTGCCCTGCACCTGATTGGCGAGAGGTGCGTTGGCGGACAGCGGGCACATGCCCGGGAACCCACACACCGGCGTCGGCCAGCAACCGGGCACCCTGGGCCAGCACGGTGGCTGGCGGGCCGTCGAGCAGGATGCCCCCGGGCCCGCCAGCGCCGCTGGGCGCCAGCACCACAATCCTGTCCACCACATCCAGCCACACCGAGACCCTGTGCTCCACCACCACCAGGGTGGCACCCGTTTCCTCAAGGCTGCGGCGGACGGCGTCGCGCACATCCACCACCCCTGCGGGGTCCAGGTTGGCGGTGGGTTCATCCAGCAGCAGCAGGCCCGGGCGCATGGCCAGCATGCCGGCCAGGCCCAGACGCTGCTTTTGCCCACCGGAAAGCGCCGAGGTGGGGTGGTCCAGGGGCAGGGCCAACCCCACGGCGTCCAAGGCGGCAGGGACCCGGCGCCAGATTTCATCCCGGGGCACGGAGAGGTTCTCCGCACCAAAGGCCACGTCGTCACCCACGCGGGACAACACCACCTGCGCATCCGGGTCCTGTTGCATCAGCCCGGTCCGGCCGCGGGCGCCCGCCACCGGCTCCCCGTCGATGAGCAGGGAACCAAACTCGTCGGCGTCCTCATCGGCGCCCAGGACACCGGCAAGGGCGTGCAGGAGCGTGGACTTTCCGGCACCGGAGGGGCCCAGCAGCAGCACCCTTTCGCCCGGCGCTATCTCCAGGTCAAGGTTGTGGACTGCCTTGGCGGCACGTCCTGAATGCTGCCACCCCCACCCTTGGGCGCTGATCCGCGCCGGGGCGACGCCGCGTCCTTGCGCGCCCCGTCCATCCGCAGCCACGGGTTAGAGCACCGGCTCGGTGGCAGCCCCGCGCGAGGGCAGGTTGGCCAGTGCCCCTGTCTTGGCCAGGCCACGCACGGCCAGCCAGGACAGCAGCCCGGCAATAATGGCACCTGAGACGGCGGCCAGCACCACGTACACGGCCTTCCACTCAAACGCCCAGGCAACGTTGTAGACAAGGCTGTCGTTGATCCCGAGCGCCACCCCGGACATCGCACCGGCAAGCAGCGCCACCGGGAGCGTGAACTTGCGGTAGCGGAACAGCGCAAAGACCGCCTCGGCACCCAGGCCCTGGACCAGTCCTGAGAGCAGCACGGTGAAGCCAAAGTGGGTGCCCAGCAGGCCCTCCACCGTGGCGGCCACCAGCTCGCAGTACAGGGCGGCCCCGGGTTTGCGGATCACCAGCGCACCCAGCACGCCGGCAATGAGCCAGCCGCCGCCGTAGAGTGCCCCGATGGGCGGAAAAGCGACGGTGAAGGCGCTGATCAGGCCGTAGCCGGCCGACCACAGCCAAAAGATGACTCCCACGGCAACGGCCAAAACCGATGCCACCACAATGTCCACCACACGCCACGTGCTGTTGGCGGCTGCCTTGGAGTTTGCCTGGGGGGTTGCGGAATTGCCCGCTGTTGACTTGCTCATGATGATTCCTCCTTTTCAGGAGGGGCGGCTGCTGCGGTATTTCCGCGCAGCCGAAGAGAACTCGACTCCCTTCGCCGGTACTAGCCGGAGCAGGTTCGAGGGTCTGCGGCGAACCGCACTCTCAGCGCCGGTACCCAGAATGCGGGTAGACGCTCCCCTGTCGTGTTGAATTGCACTCCCAAGCTTACGCTCATGACGGCGCGGGGTGGCCCTTTGGCTGGCGGCCGTGGTTGGGCGGCACACGCTAGGCTAGCTTCAACAGCGCACGGCGGGGCGGATTCGTCCCGCCCACGGTTCAAGGAGACTGGCATGAACATCGTATTCAAACTGCTAAGCACCGGCATCAGCCTGGGCGCCGGTTTCGCGGCAAGCAAGATCGTTGACACCGTGTGGGAGAAAAGCACCGGCCACAAGCCGCCCAAGGACGGTGCCGACCTGGAGAACAGCCTCCGCTCGGCCTTGACGTTCGCCCTGGTTTCCTCCGCGGTGGCAGCCGTCATCCAGGTCATTGCCGGGCGCACCACGCAAAAGGCCATTGCCCGCTACAACAGCCACCCCGAAGAGGTCTAGCCTGAAGAGGGTCCAGCCCGACGCTGTTTGGCGGCTTTCCCTAGGATCCTAGGTGTTGGGTTGGGTGTCTTCGCGGACGGCCTCGACCACATCGTTGAGCTCGTCGGCGCTGAGCAATTCGGGGCGGCGGTGCTTGGTGCGGTACCCGGCACGGCCCACCATGTGCGCCGACACGGGAACCGTGAGCAGCTGGAACAGCCACGCCACAATCAACACCGGCACCAGCGACCACGCCCGCATTTGCAACCCCACGGCCGTCAGCATCAAAAACAAGCCCAGCACCTGCGGCTTGGTGGCTGCGTGCATGCGGCTCATCAAATCGGGGAACCGCAGCAGGCCGATCGCCGCAGCCAGGCTCATGAGGGCCCCTCCCAGCAGGCAAACCGCCGTGAGGGCATCGATCACGCCATCAACGCTCACGCGTCCTCCTTCTTATGGGCCACATATCTGGCCACGGTGACCGAGCCAATGAAGCCGATCACGCTCAGCACCACCAGCAACGCAAGGTTGTCCGTGTGCCGGTTCAGGGCCATTTCGGTGGCCAGGGAGGCGCCAAAAATCGCCAGCAACACATCCGCGGCTATGACCCGGTCCAGCAGGGAGGGCCCTGCCGCGATCCGGTAGATGGTTCCGGCCGCCGCCAGGGAAAGGACGACGGCGGTTATCACCACCACAATTTGCAAGCCTGTCATGGCGCCTCCTTGGGTGACGGCGGGGCGGTCTCTGCCTTAAGGGCTGCCAGTTCTTCACGGCTTCCCATGACACGAATCAGCCTGGCCTCGATCTCCTGGATCCCGGCCCGGACCTTTTCCACACCATCGGGTGTGGAAACATTCAGCGCATGCACGTACAGGGTGGAGGTGCCGCGATCCACTTCCACCACCAAGGATCCCGGAATCAGGGACAGCACGTGGCCGGTGGCGGTCATCATCAGATCCGACTTGCTGCGCAGCGGCACGGCGATGACGGCATTGCGGATGCCCCCTCCGCGCACCACGGCCAGGTAGAGCACCTGGAAGCTGGCCACCGTGACGTCCGCAAGGAAGCGCACGGTAAAGCCGGCGGCCCGCACCACGTTAAAGCGCCCCGTCAGTTCAACGGGTGGCAGATAGAATGCCTTCGACACGCCAATGGCGATCAAGGCGCCAAACACCAGGTTGCCCAGGCTGAAGTCCTGCCAGAGCGCACCCCAGACAAAGACCAGCCAGACCAGCAGCGGCAGCTTTTGCCAGCTGCCGGCCTTTCCCGCCTTCAATTCCTTGCTCATGGCGCGCCCGCCCCGCTGCCCAGGACGGCCTCAATGTAGGGTGTTCGGGCGATCATGCCTTCGGCGGCATGTTCACTCAGATCGAATAGGGGGCCCGCAAACACGCTCATGGCAAGCCCCAGGGCCACCAGGCCCATGGTGGAATACACCATCATCTTGGGCAGGATCGGCACCTCATTCTCGCCGGAGAACCGTCCCTCCGTGGCGTGAACATGCTTGCTGGTCCGCAACGCGCTCATGCTCCGCCCGCCCGCGGCAACCGGCGCGGAGGCCAGCAGCACGGGGTCCGGGTCCTCGGCGTCGGCGGTGCTGCGCCAGAACACCCGGTTCCAGACGCGTGCCATGACCAGCAGGGTCAGCAGGCTGGCCGCAACGCCACCCACCACAAGTACGTAGGCCAGGGGCGAGCCGTTGGCGACGCCGGCCTGCAGCAGGCCCAGCTTGCCCAGGAAACCGGAGAAGGGTGGGATCCCGGCCAGGTTCATGGCCGGGATGAAATACAGCACGGCCAGGATCGGAGACAGCTTGGCCAGCCCCCCCAGCCGCATGATGGCCGAGGTCCCGCCGCGCCGTTCGATCAGGCCGGTGACCATGAACAGGCTGGTTTGGATGGTGATGTGGTGGATGACGTAGAAGATGGTGGCGGCCAGTCCCAGCACGGAGGACAGGGCGACGCCGAAGATCATGTACCCGATATGGCTCACCAAGGTGAAGGAGAGCATTCGTTTGATGTCCGTCTGGGCCACGGCGCCCAGAATGCCCACAATCATGGTCAACAGTGCCACCCAGAGCAGCACATCGTTGAAATGATCGGTGGGGAACAGCAGGGTTTCGGTGCGGATGATCGCATACACGCCCACCTTGGTGAGCAGGCCCGCAAACACCGCCGTCACGGGGGCCGGCGCCGTCGGGTAGGAGTCGGGCAGCCAGAACGACAACGGGAACACGGCCGCCTTGATGCCAAAGGCCACCAGCAGCAACACGTGCAGCAAATGCTGGGTGCCGGGGTCAAGGGCGCCGAGCTTGATGGCCAGATCGGCCAGTGTCACGGTGCCCGTGGCACCGTAGATCATGGCGATCGCTATCAGGAACAGCAGTGAGGACACCACGCTGACCACCACATAAGTGATGCCCGCGCGGATGCGTGAGCCGGTTCCGCCAAGTGTCATCAGCACGTAGCTGGCGGTCAGCAGGATCTCAAAACCCACATAGAGGTTGAACAGGTCCCCGGCCAGGAAGGCGTTGGAAACCCCCGCCACCAGGATCAGGTAGGTGGGGTGGAAGACGGAGACGGGCCCGCTTTCCTCCCCGTCCGCGGCACCCTGGCCGGAGGCGTAGGCCAGCACTGCCAGGCTGACGGCCGATGAGACCACCAGCAAAAGTGAGGAGAACTGGTCCGCCACCATGACAATGCCAAAGGGAGGCGCCCAGCCGCCCAAATGCACGGCAACGGGCCCGGAGTGCCACACCACCGCCAGGACCCACACTTCCAGGGCCAAGGTGATGGTCAGGGTGCCCAGGCTGACCCGCCGCTGGGCGCGGGGATGGCGAATGAGCACAAATGCGATGGCGGCCCCGAGGAAGGGCAGTGCGACGGCGAGCGGGGCCAGGGAGCCGACATTCATGAGCGGTCCTTCGGCGACGGCGGGTTGGGCTGGGGGTGGGCGTTGTGCGCGGTGGTGGATTTCTTCAAGGTGACTTCCGGGATCATCTCTCGGCTTTCAAGGGGTTGATCGTTCTCATGGAAGTCAGAAATTTCGATGGCGATCTCGGAGTCCTCTTCAACGTCAAAGAGATCCTGGTTGGCCACCCGCCTGTCCTCACGGTCATCCTGGATGACATCGGCGTGGCTGAGCAGCCATGACCGGTAGATCAGGCTGAGCATGAATGCGGTGACGGCAAAGGAAATGACAATGGAGGTCAGGATGAAGGCCTGGGGCAGCGGGTCGTTGTATTCCGTTGCGGGAATGCCTTTGTTGAAAATGGGGGCCAGTCCGGCGTAACCGCCGGTTGTCAGCAGCAAGATGTTGGTGGCGTTGGCCAGCAACATCAATCCCAGCAGGACGCGGGTCAGGCTGCGTTCCAGCAGCAGGTAGATGCCGATGGCGTAGAGGACACCCATCACCAATAGCAGGGTCATGTTGATGCTCACCGGCCCACCTCCAAAGGCTCGTCGTCTTCAATCAAGGTGATGCCACCGATTCCGTCTTCTTCATGCTGGTCAATTTCGGAGCCCAGGCTGCGCAGCACGTCAACCACCAGGCCCACCACCACCAGATACACGCCAATGTCGAAGATGGTGGAGGTGACAAATTTGACGTTCCCGAACACGGGCAGCTCGAAGCTGAGGATGGCACTTTGGAAGATTTCCCCGCCAAGGAACAGCGGCGCAATCCCCGTCAGAGCGGCAGCGGCCAGGCCCACACCGAGCAGGGTTCCCGCCGAAATCCTGGTGGCCTCGGCCAGTTCAAAGCGGCCACCGGCCAGGTACCTGATGGTCAGGGCCAGGCCGGCCACGAGCCCACCGGCAAAACCTCCGCCGGTGCCGTTGTGTCCGGCAAGCAGGAGATAGATGGAGAGCACGATGATGCTGTGGAACACCAGCCGGGTGACCACCTCAATGATGATGGAGCGCCGTTCCGGGGCCAGCGTGCGCCCTGCCACCAGCCAGGGGTTGCCGGGGGCGGCCGTGAAGCGCTTGGCGAGTTCCGCCGTCGCACTCTGGGAGGCGCCCGCTTCCGCCTGCCGGCCGATGCTCCCGGTGGCCACCGTTTCGGCACGGGCCAGGCGTTGGCCACGGCCGCGAACAAAGATCAGGCTGGCCACACCTGTGGCGGCAATGG
>Ga0075017_100000158_pt1 | contig 31222 bp, 24 predicted proteins | sample AleBraG_ABR_2012_FD_71475 | JGI IMG/M metagenome (GOLD analysis project Ga0075017, IMG submission 71475) | Freshwater sediment microbial communities in response to fracking from Pennsylvania, USA - Alex Branch Run_MetaG_ABR_2012 | ecosystem: Environmental > Aquatic > Freshwater > Creek >... | reverse complement strand
CCACGCTGCTGTATCGGGCAGGATCGCCGACGATGTGGACGGAATCAGTAACCTGGGATACAGTTTGTGCCAACGAAGCGGCCAAGGGCTGGCCATGGTACAGCATCAGCGCCTTGTCCCGACCCATCCGGCGGCTCTCGCCCCCCGCCAGCACGAACCCGGCAAGCCGCATGAGAGAATGTTATCACTGCGCCGGATGTTTCCAGTAAGGCCAAGACCCATGTTTGAGAAGGAGTGGAGTCCGGTTAGCATCGGATAAAACAAAAGGATGCGCTTTTGTTTGCTACTATTGTTCCTGACGGCGCTTATGACGAGCCAGGCCGCTACTGTTTCCGTGGTGCGCGCGGATGCCCGAACCGGGCGCCTGGTGCGCAGTGTGATTTCCACGCAAGCCGTCCCCAGCATGCCGGCGCCGCCGGAGATTCGCGGGCTGGCTGAAGCCGCCGCGCGGACTTATAACGTGAACCTCGATCTGGTGAACTCGGTGATTGAGGTGGAGAGCAACTACAATCCGCTGGCGGTGTCTTGGAAAGGGGCGCAAGGCATCATGCAACTGATGCCGGAAACCGCGGCCCGCTTCGGCGTGAAGAACAGCTTCAATGCGAAGGAAAACATCGACGGCGGAGTCCGCTATTTGAGGTTTCTGCAGGACCTGTTTAGGGACGATCTGCTCGCCGCGGCAGCCTACAACGCAGGCGAGGGAGCGGTGACGAAGTACGGCGGCGTTCCACCCTACAAAGAGACGATCGACTACGTGGCTCGGGTGGGTAAGAAACTGGGCGCAGCCAAGAAAATGAGAGTACCCGCGCCGAAGGTGCAGCCTTCCGTGGAAATTGCCGATAAGGTGGTAATAGAAAAACACCGTCCGCTAGCGCAGTTTGTGGATGAGGAAGGGCGAGTGCATCTGGTCACTCAATAGGAGCAACATGCTTCCCACGTCTCTCCGAAAAATCGGATGTTTGGCCGCGGGCGCCTGCGGACTGTTTGCGCAGGAGGGACAACGGGGCCATGTTCTGGCGGTGCGTCATTGGTCGTTGGGCGACGTCACCCGCATTGCCATTGAGACCGACATCGCCATCGATTTTCATTCGGATCGGCTGCACAACCCGGACCGGCTGTTCTTCGATATCGCGGGAGCGCATTTCGATCGCAAGACACTGTTGAGGATTCCGGTAGACGACCATTTTGTGAAACAGATTCGCGTGGCTGAGGGACCGAACGCGACTACGCGCGTGGTACTGGATCTGGAGTCCGCGGTGGAGTTCACCACGTCCCGCCTCGAGAACCCAAAGCGATTGATCATTGAAGTGCACGAAGTAGGTTACGCGAAGAATGCCGTGGGCCCGAAAGCGCCTGTAGCTGCCGTGGAGACGAATGCGACCGTCGATTCTCCGCCCGCGATTACGATGGCAACAGCACAGCCGCTGAACTCGCGCCTTCTACCGCCGCTCGGGACCGTGCCTGGCCCGCCTCAGGCATCCAAAAGAAATCTTGCGCTGGCGGCGAAGCCAACCGTTCGGCCGATACCGATGCCTTCGCCCGGCGGCGAAGCGCCAGCCGTGCCAGCCAAGCGGGACAGCGCCGGCGATCGTTCCATGACGCGCGTGCTGGGCTTGAAAGTGGGACGGATTGTGATCGATCCCGGCCATGGCGGTCTGGATGCAGGAACCACCGGCCCCAATGGCCTGCGGGAAAAGGATTTGGTTTTGGACGTTGCGCAGCGCCTGGGCGCATTGCTGGAAGAGCGGCTGAAGAGCGAAGTGGTTTACGCGCGCACCGACGACTCCTATGTGGCGCTGGAGCGCCGCCCACAGATCGCCAACGAAGCCAAGGCGGATCTATTCCTTTCGATCCACGCGAATTCTTCGCCCGAGCATTTTGCGTCAGGCGTGGAAACCTACTATCTGAGCTTCACCACCTCCAAGGCCGCAATGGACGTGGCTGCGCGCGAAAATGCAACGTCCCAAAAGTCCGTGTACGAGTTACAGGATCTGCTGCAGAAGATCGCGCTCAAGGACAAAGTGGATGAATCGCGCGAGTTTGCCAGCCGCGTGGAAGAGTCCTTGTATGCCAACAGCGCCAGGACCATTTCGAAGGTAAGGGACCGGGGCGTGAAGAAGGCGCCGTTTGTGGTGCTGATTGGAGCGGCTATGCCCAGCATCCTGGCTGAAATCGGATTTATCAGCAACCCTCACGACGAGGCGTTGATGATGCACTCCGAGACGCGGCAGAAAATTGCGGAAGCGTTGTATAAGGGAGTGGCTTCCTACGCGGGCACACTGAGCCACTTTCAAGTGGCGCAGTGGCAATAGGAATGGCGGCCATTCCCGAAGGGTTTGAGCCGCACTTTCGCAAGAGTCCGCTGACCGATCCTTGGGAACCGCTCTATTCCAACGAGAAGCGGAAGCGGTGATCCTGGGCTTTTTGGCTGGCGAACAGCACACCAATTCGCGCGGCTTTGTGCATGGGGGACTGCTGACGGCACTGGCGGACAATGCCATGGGATTGAGTTGCGCGATGCGATTGGAGAACCCGGGTTTGGTGACTTTGAACCCTGGGGATCGATTTTCTGTCGAGCGCGCAGCGGGACCAATGGATCGAGATCCGGACGACGTTTACCAAGGTTGGCAAGAGCGTGTGCTTTGCTCAATGCTTTGTGTATGCCGACGGCAAGGCGGTGGCGCGGGCCAACGCGACCTTCGCGGTGCGGGGATGACAGGCAGGCTTTGCCGCTGCGGCACGTTGCCTTTGGTTTTGTGGAGGAACCGGCGAGCCGTACGATTGGATCGAGCCAAAGCTTCTTGCACATTGAATAGTTTGATCTACGGGTAGCAAATTACGGCAGGGAATTCGGACTGTCAACGATTTTCGGGCAACACTTTGATCCTGCGAACGCCAAGGCGGTGGCGTAAGCCGACGTTGCCTTCCGCAGTGCGCTGGTTAAGCGTCGCATGACGCCTCCCGCACCAACGGATCGGAACCTCGTACATCCAGGCCTCTTCCTTCGAGATCAGCGTCGTCGATCCAAGCGCTGCGGTGATGCCACAAGCCCGATTCCAGGTCTCCAAGTCCCGCGGCAACGATGAGATTTTGGTTGACAAAAATGCAGACAAAAACGGTCAACTGCATTTGGGAGGACTAAAACCGGGGGAATACTGGCTCGGCTGTTCGAGTCCGGGCTTCAACCTACACTTCTGGCATCTTACCGTATCCCGATTGGGTGGGCGAAAGAATCTCAGGATCGAGCTGAGTCTGGGAACGTAAAGAACTACGGCCGATACGCCGCCACGCTGGTATCCGTCTCCCAGATCCGCACCTCCGCGATCTGCGCCAGCGCGCCGGCCTTCATCCCCCCACTCACCCGATCGTAAAAATACTTCGCTAGATTCTCGGCCGACGGATTGATCACATCAAACGGCGGCAGATCGTTGATGAACCGGTGATCCAGATAATCGATCACTTCCATCGTTAACCGCTTTAGCTCCACAAAGTCGATCAGCAGGCCGTTCGAATCGAGTTCCGGTCCCTCCACTGTGATTTGCACGCGGTAGTTGTGGCCATGCACGTTCTCGCACTTCCCCTTGTAGTTCCGGAGTGCGTGTCCGGCGGCAAATGTTCGTTCCACGGAAACTTCAAACATCGAAAAACTGTTCCACCTCGCGGATCTCTGTAGTAAATGCGTAGTCGGGCAGGCTATCGAAGAACACTTGCCCGTACCGCTGCTTCGTAATACGATTATCCAGCAGAACCAGGACACCGCGATCGGTACGGCTGCGGATCAGCCGGCCAAAGCCCTGCTTCAGCGCCAACGCGGCCTGTGGAATCTGGTAGTCGTAAAACGGATTTCCGCCCTCTTCCCGCAGCCGCTGCACGCGCGCCTCCACCACCGGATCGCTGGGCACGGCAAACGGAAGCTTGTCGATAATCACGCAGCTCAGTTGATCGCCCTGCACGTCCACGCCCTGACGAAAGGATGCGGTCGCGAACAACACACAATTGGCCGTGCGGCGAAACTCCTCCAGCAAGGCGTTTCGTGGCGCGGTGCCTTGCAGTAGGGTCGGATACTCAATCTCAAACGACACCCGGTCATACACCAGCCGCATCTGTTGAAAGCTGGAGAAGAGCACGAACGCCCGGCCTTTGCTGTGCGCAAGAATCCGTACGATTTCGTCCGAAGCTGCCACGGGAAACGCCGGGCTGCGGGGGTCCGGCAGATGTTGCGGCACGTAGAGCAGAGCCTGCTTGGGATAGTCAAAGTGACTGGGCACGATCAGTGAGCGCGCCGATCGTATGCCCAGCCGCTTCTCCACAAATTCGAAGCTGCCGCCCACTGCCAGCGTGGCGGACGTCAGGATCACCGTATCCAGAGCGTCAAACAGCTTCTCGCGCAGAATGGCCGAGACATCAATCGGAGTGGCCTGCAGATACAGCCCCCGGCCGCGCCGCTCAATCCAGTAAACGTAGGCGGCATTGCCACCCTTCATCCAAAACTGTAGCGCTTCTCGCAGTTCCTGGCTGCGGCGCAAAAGCGGACCCACTTCGTCTGCATTGCCCTCGATCAATTGCAGCCGTGTTCTCACCATTTCCAGCCCCAGCACCAGTTCTTCGTATTTCTCGCGGTGCGTTTCCAGAAAAGCGGCGTGTCCGCGAAAGCCCACCCGGCCTTCCACCGAAGCGAAGGCCAGAAAGAACATCTCCGACCGGTTCTCCAGAGTGTTCAGGATCTGATCGAGTTCCGTCGAACCCCAGCCCTTGCGCCTTGAGAGCGCAGCCACATCTTTGGAAAGATCCAAGATCTGGTGATTGCTGACGCTCATGCCGAAATACTGGCCCGCCACGTCCTCCAGCTCATGCGCCTCATCAAACACCACCGCGGCATATTCCGGCAGAATGCCGCCAAACTCTTCATCCTTCACCGCCAGGTCGGCAAAGAATAAATGATGGTTGACAATGATGATGTCGCTCTCCTGCGCGCGCTGGTGCATTTGCGTGATGAAGCAGCGCTCAAACTGCTGGCATCGTTGGCCGGTGCAGGTGTCGCGGCGAGCGTCGATCTTGCTCCAAGCCGAGCTGCTCTCGGGCAGCTTCTTGATCTCCGCCCGATCGCCGTTGACCGTTGTCTTTTCCCAAGCCCGAATCACTTCGTAGTCGGCCACTTCTTCCAGGCCCGCAAGCACCGGTTCGCGCTCGGCGTCGTAAATCTTCTGCCGGCACGCGTAGTTTGCCCGGCCCTTCATGTAGCAGACCTTCAGCTCGCGCTGAAAATGCTTCTGGAGAAACGGGACGTCCTTGAAGAACAGTTGCTCCTGCAGGTTTTTGGTGCCTGTGGAGACCACCACCCGCCTGCCCGACAAAATGGCCGGAACCAGGTAGGCCAGGGTCTTGCCGGTTCCCGTACCGGCGTCGACCAGCAGGTGGCGTTTTTCCTTGAGCGCGGCCTCTACCGCCTCCGCCATCTCCATCTGCCCTGCACGGAACTCGTAATTGGGATGCCACTGGGATAGCACTCCCTGCCGCGAAAAGAACTGGCGTGAGTTCAGCGTCTTGGGGAGGGAGGTGGACAACTCTTTTATTGTAGGAGTACGTGTCAAGATGATTAGTGTAGATGGCTGACTTTCGTTCTCTCGAAAATGCGTTGATCCAGGCGCTGGCCATGGAGGGCCGGCCTGTGGCGGTGATTTTTGGCGATCAACCGCCGGCAAATACCGAAAAATTCGTGGGTTCGCAACCCAGCGGATGCAGTTTTTGGCGGCTGGCCGCGGAAGGCAAGGTCTTTTACACCGTACCCGCGGATCATTTCAATTGCGCCATCGGCAGCCTGACCCACGGAATCACGCTGCCGCAACCCCGTGCGGGTGAACTCCCTCAGTTGCTGGATCTCATGACCGGCATTGGTTATTTGAAAATGGAAGAAGTGCCGGGATTCCCGACGCTTCCCAATCCGCCAAAAACCATCGCCTATGCGCCGCTGGGTGAAAGCCCAGCCGACCCCGATGTGGTTCTGGTAGTGTCAGTACCCGGCAAGATCATGCTTCTTCAGGAAGCCGCCGGCCGGCTCGGCATTCTCGGGAAATCCCCTCTAATGGCCCGGCCGACCTGCGCCGTCATCCCGGCCGCGCTACAACAAGGCTTGGTCGCTGGTGTGGGATGTATCGGCAACCGGATTTACACTCAGATAGGCGACCATGAACTCTACGCGGCCATCCCCGGACGGTGGCTCCAAGCCATCTGTGAGTCCCTTCGTACTATCGTTGACGCCAACAATACCCTCGAACAGTACCATGAACTCCGCAAGAGAGAACTGGCCACGCAGTAATACTGTTACTTGTTCTATTGCATGGCGTCCAACTGTCTCCGATACTAAGGAAAGCGACGCTTATGAGGAGAGCACCTCTCACTGCTGTTTTCAGCCTTGGCTTGCTGGCGAGCTTGCGCCTACTTTCAGGTCAAACTTCGGTGACCGATCCCACCTCGGTGGCCATGCAACCTCAGGATTTTCAAAGGCCGCAGGTTTGTGGTAGCTGCCATCAGCGCCAATACGAGGAACTTCGCACCGCCGTCAAGGCCGGTTACCGCAATACCAGCCCGCTGCAAAATGCTCTCGAGGTATCCGCCAACTTTTTGAACGGCGGCCTGCTGCGCCCGGTGTACTCCGATAGCACCCGGTTGTTGCCCGACGGAATTCCGTTGACCACCAACATGTTCTCCACTCCTCGCTTCACCGCAATCCCACAGGTGCAATCGGGTTTCTGTTTGACCTGCCACAACCCTTACACCGAGAATGGGGCGAATCCGCGCGAGGTTCCGGCGCTGCCCGGAGTCGGGGCCGCCTTTCAACCGGAATTGATTCGACCGGCGCGGGACTATCACCTGGTGGACGCGCAAGGAAACCAAATCTTGCCCGAGGAGTTCGGCGGTGCGCCGCCTGCCGGAGCTTTGCCTTCATTAGGCGCGTCCGGAATCACCTGCGACATGTGCCACAACGTGGCTGGACCCGATCTCAATCGCAGCTTTCAGCACGACGGCTTTGCCAACATGAGCCTTCTGCTGAACCAAAGCATGGGAAAGGTGGGCCCGTTCTCTTTCCCGGTAACTCCCAAGAACGGCTTCCACATGGCTAGTAACGACCAGAGCAAGATCAGCTACTTGCGCGCCGGAGCCTTTTGCAACGCCTGTCATGATGTGCGCGTCCCGCTCGGCGGTGCGGGTCCCGGCGATCTCCAGGCCGAGGAGCACGACATCAACGCAGGCGGGTCCGCAGTCACGTATTTCCGCCTGGAGAACTTGAGTACGGAATGGCAGACCGGCGCTTACAACAGCACCAACAACCCCTTCGGTAAAGTGACGCGGTGCCAGGATTGCCACATGTCGCTGTTTCCCTTTGCGGGCTCCTCCACCTACCAGGTGGGCGACATGAAAATCACCAGCCCCACCCCCGCTATCTTTCCGCAAAACTACGCCGCTGTGCCGGGAATCTCCACTGACCAGGACTATCCGCTGGCCAAGCGCCAAGTGGTCACACACTATTTCACCGGTGTCGACGTTCCGCTGCTCACCGGAGATGAGTTGCGGGCACATCTGGGCTCCACTTATCCCGACCCGAACGGTCCCGGTCAAGATGAGTACGGGATTCCCAAATCGCTGGACGCCCGGCGCCAGGCATTGATGAACGCAGCGGTTCGCATGAATCTGGACAAGACGGATTCCACCGCGACTCTAGGCGGCACATTCACGGTACGGGCAGAGGTTGTGGCGCTCACCGGACACCGCTTCCCTGCCGGCTTTTCGCAGGAGCGTACCACCTATATTCAACTTGAAGTGACCGACGACAACGGCGTGCTGCTCTATCAATCCGGCTACGTGGTGGACAAGCCGCATATCGAGACCGGCGAAACCCGGCCGGACGGCAACTTGAATGACGAAGACCTGGAGCACGTACACGCGATCGTGAATCCCGGTTTTCACGCGCCGCGCACTGCCGACGGAGCGTACGTTCCAGGGCCCGCAACTGCCGGCCACACCAATCAAGTTTTTGAGCCAGGCCCGGATGATGGGCCGGATACGCGAGTCTATTTCGGCATGAACGAAGGGCTGGTGCTCTTTCGCAATGAGTTGACTCACATCTATCTGCCCGGAGAAAGCCTTGGGCGCAAAGATGCTTCCGGTAAAGAAATCACTGTCACCAAGCCGCACTATGAAGAAACATTCAGTGCCGCCTTCGCCAATTCGGTGGACAACTACCGTTCGCTTCGTCCGCTGTCGCCGCGGACGTTCAGTTACGATATCCAACTGCCCACAAAGCAAGAACTGGCCGAGATGGGCATCAGCCAGATTCAAGCGCCGCTGCACGTTCATGCGCAGATCAATTTTGAACACTTTCCGCCCCTGTTCGTGCGCTTTCTGGCGCGCACCACCGGCGCGGATGGACCGGCGGGCCATAGCCTCAACCTGGTCGACGAACAACGTCTGGATCGGATGATCCGCAACGTTACGGGGATCACCAGCGCCGACGTCATGGTGGGTGTGCAATGATGCGAACTGCTCTGATTGTTTTCGTTCCGTTGCTGCTCGCCCCGCAGTCCACAACCTATACTCCGGGGGATTTCCAAACCGCCAACGCCAACTACAAGAATCGCAATCCGTTCTACTTTGAGGGCCGCGTGGATTGGGATTTGCTGAACATCACCCAGCCCGCCAACGCCTGGGAATTCACGCAACGCGCCATCCACAAGCAAGACGATCTGGCGGACATACCCGGCGCCATTGCCGATTACAGCCAAGCCTTGTCGATGAACAGCCTGGTTAACGGCAGTTGTCAGTTGATTACTTCGACTAACGCCGGCTTCGGACAGAACACCAACCCGCCGCCCTGCATGTTCACACCCCGCCTGCGCTTGGCGAACTTAATCCGCCAGGACCAGCCTCAGAACGCCATTGGGCTCTTCCAGGAAGTTCTGCAGATCGATCCTCTGCGGCTGAATGTCCAGGCACAGATCGGCCAGATTTACACCAGCATGGGCGCCTATCCACAGGCCATCGCCGCCTACCAGGCGGAACTCGCTCTGTCCCCGGTCAACAAACGCCTCTCCGGCGACCAAGCCAACAATGCCCATGTTCATTGGGCGCTGGCCGAAATCTACCGCGTCACGCACGACGCCTCGAATGAGGGCCGTGAACTGACGCTTTACTTAAACGCCACGCGCTGGCACAGCGACACGTATCCCTGGCGGATCACTCTGGCAAAAAAGCGCCTGGCTCAGTTGCCGGCGCAGTAGACTTTTCTCTTGCTGCGAGGCGTCTATCTCTCGTTAGTTTTCTGCGGATTCTTGCCGGGCCAATCGCATCCCCCCACCATCGAGCAATCGTGGGATGCGCTCTTGACGAATGCCCTGCCTGCGCATGCAGCATCTACGCCTACAACCAAGGCGGATTTCCAGAAGCATTTCTTCTTTGAGAGCCGCACCGAGTATCAGCGCTACAGCACCAGCTTTACCGATCGGCCAACCATCACGGGCGTGATCAATGCGCCGATTACCGGCATCTTCAATCCCGCCGGAATTCCGTATCCCAACGCATTCCAGCCGTCGGCCAACCGCCTCTTCGGTTATGTTGATTGGGGCACTCGCGGCTGGCTCTCCGATCGTCTGAATACGCACTTCGGGTTTCGCTATGAGCAAGACCTGACCCACGTCGATACCGGCGCGCCAGCCATCGGCTTCCTGGAGACCTTCCCCGCTAACCGGCGCCTGGAGTTGACTGAAGCGGTCGCGGAGTTCCAGGCCAGTCCTGGAGTTGCGCTCTCCCTCGGCCGCCAAACCATCGGCGGAGCTGAAATCGCTCAACTCGATGGCGGAGCGGTAACCCTCACCCACGGACCAGTCACTGCTACGCTCTTCGCTGGCCGCCGCTTCACCTACTTTTCCGACCCCAGTCAGCGCGCCATTGGCGGCGCCAATGTGCTGTTCCGGCTCGGGCCGGCAACCACGGTCGAGTACGACGGGCTTTGGTACATCCGCGGTTCTCAGCGCGTGACCCTGCGAACTCGTCTCGCCAAGCGCTGGCTGCTGGCGACCTATTTCCGCGCCTACGGCGGCGCTCCGGTTGATTTCAGCGCGCAGGCCTATTACTCGAATGCCAAGAGCAATCTGCGTCTCAGCTTCTTTCAGAAGCTCACGGACCGCGACTACTTATACGAATACACGTATTTTGCAAGCTCCCGCCTGTATTTCGGGGCCTTGCGGCCCTACTCGCAGTTCACGATAGAAGGCCAGCGCAGCCTGACGCGTTCGTTCGGCCTGGGCGCGAGTGTCTGGATACGCAAACTGAACAGCGCGACGGATCAAGGCCCGTTCGATACTTCGTTCGAAGACTACCGCGCTCACGCCAACTTCTCCCTGGCCCGCACATGGCTTCTGTTCGCCGAGTACCACCAGCACAACTCCAACCGCAACGCGCCGGGTAGCCCAATCTACTTCGACGACATCAGCCTCTCCGGCGAAACCAGCGTTAAAGACATCACCGCCGAGGTCCGCCGCGGTTTCCATGAAAACAGATTCGGCTTTAACGGCGGAGCTTACTACCGCAGAGTCAGCCTGCAGGACAAATACTTCATCGTCGACAACGAGCACCAGAGCGGCTTTCTCTCTGGCGCCTGGCTGAAGGTGGACGCGCACTCCAGAATCTTCGCCGACTATAGCCTGGACAACGATTTCTTCCTGTTCCGGCCAGACCTGGCGAACTCGCGCATGCTCCGCCTGGGGATGACATGGAAATACTGATTCTCCTGCTGCTCGCCACGCTTCCACTGCAGGCGGAGATGTTTCCCATGCATCGTTTCCATTTGCAGAAGCTGGGCCGTCTGGAGTGCAATCTGTGCCATAAGCCGGTTGCAAAAGGCTCCGTTGAGTTGCGGCGTCCCGGACATGACGAATGCAAACTTTGCCACGGGGCGGAGTTCGCGGCAGACAGCAAGAACACGATCTGCGGCGTTTGCCATCGCACAGCCGGCCAGGCGGCTTTGCTCCCTTTTCCCCCTTTGCCCGACCGTGTTCTAGCGGGCTTTGCGCACCCGAAGCACATCGACCCCAAAGCGCGCATCGATGCCGCTACCGGCTTCCGCGCGGACTGCGCGTTCTGCCACCACTTCACTCCGGGAGCATGGGGACCCCTACGGCCCAGCCACGCCGTATGTGCCGCCTGCCACAACAACCCCGACATGCCGGCACAGTTGACGCCTTTCTTGAGAGCCGCCGGTTGCCGCGGTTGCCACAATCCCGAAAGCACGGAGGGTCCTCCGCCCACTCGCCGAGCAAAACTCGCGCCGGCGCGCTTCTCCCATGCCGTGCACTTGCAGTCCCAGCGGGAATCCAATCTCGATTGCACCAGTTGCCACGGAGACATCGCCGCCACTCCGACAGCCTCCGAATGCTCTGCCTGCCACTCCACCATGCGCCCGGTATCGCACACCGCTCGCTGGCGTGACGACCTACACGGCAAGTACGCTGGTCTCGATCGAACACAATGCGCCACTTGCCATGCCACCGACTATTGCAGCCGGTGTCACAACGAATTGCCTCGCACCCACGTCCCGTTGCCCCTGTTCAAGAACGGCGGCCATGCCCAATCCGCCTTACTGAATGAGCGCGCCTGCTTCACCTGCCACACTTTCCAGAACACCTGTGAAAAATGCCACGCCCGCAGTCTGCGGCCCTGACAATCTCCTCAGGCCTAAGTAGCTTTTTTATCAGCCACTTGGGCCAACCTAAGCCGGGCCGAGAGCGGGAGACCGGGGAGACCGGGAGACCGGGGGAGACCGGGGTCTGACCCCTCTGGCACCGTTGGAGATCGGAGATCGGGGAGATCGGGGTCTGACCCCTCTGGCACCGATTGTTCTCAGCGGGATGAAAGCCAGTGTGGCCGGGAGGAACTTCGGACTAATGGCTGGGGCACTTAAGCCGATTGAATAGGTGTGCGACGTGATAGAGTGAAAGAGCCCGCCCGTCCGCCTTCTGTGAGGTCCCCAATGGTTTCGTGTCTTTCCCGATTGGTGCTCCTAACTTCATTCGTTGCAGCGCTTTTGCCCGCGCAAAGTCTCACGATTGTTTCTGGCAACGGGCAGCTTTCTTTCGAAAATTTTCTATCGCAGCCCTGCACGGTCCAGGCCAAAGATTCCTCCGGCAATCCGGTTGCGGGAGCCACAGTAAACTTTACCCTGACCCAAGGCTTCGGAGGTGTGCAGACGCCTGCCGCCACCACGGATAACAATGGAATGGCAAGCACGCTGGTGCTCAGCAGCTCATTGCAGCTACTACAGTCCTTCGCGCCGCTCACGTTGAACGCTACCTCGGCGCAAGGCAGCGTCGATTTTCACCTCAATACGATTTCTTCTCTCGGTAAACTCGGACCCGCTCAACCGGGGACGGTCCTTCTCGCGCCGAACTCCGATCCACCGACACTTACGGGCGCGTCGGGCGCAACGCTGCCGGGCGCGATTCAGATCGCCTTCGTAGCCGCAACTGGATCCTCGCAAGGCCAACCGATTCCAAACATCGGCATTCAGACGGTTCCGTTTGACGTATTCGCTTTGCCCGCCAAATGCGTCGCGGCAACCGGGGTCGCATTGACCAACGCACAAGGAGTGGCCACGTGCGACCTGGTGATCACGGCCGCACCGGGAACGTATGAATTCTCAATGGAGATCGGCGACCTATACATGTATCGCGTGTTCACGCTGATTGTCACCGCGCCGCCATCGTGTACGTACAGTCTCTCCGCCTCATCGCAATCCGTGGGCGCCGGCTCCTTCAATGGGACGGTGAACGTGCAGACCGCAGTGGGGTGCCCCTGGACGGCGGCCAGTAACGTGCCATGGGTAACGATTTCGTCGGGCTCTGCCAGCAGTAGCGCCGGCGCTGTTGGCTTTGCGGTTTCCGCCAACACGAGCGGAGCAACGCGGTCCGGCGTGCTTACTATCGCCGGGAAGACGTTCTCGATCACGCAAAGCGCATCTGCCGTCTCCGGTTTGACGATCACCACCAGCGCTGCATTGCCCCCAGCCGCCCAGAACGCGAACTATTCGACGTCGCTCGGGGCCACCGGCGGCACTCCGGGGTACACATGGTCTTCTACCGGCGCATTGCCTCCGGGCCTGTCCGTCTCTCCAGCGGGCACCATCGGCGGAATACCCACCACGGCGGGCAGCTACGCGTTTACGGTGATCGTTACCGATGCCATGGGCGCGACTGCCATGTTGCCGGTCTCGCTCACGGTGAACAGCACTGGTACGCAGACATTTTCTCTTGTGAGCGTGGCGTTTCCAGACGGCGTAATCAACGAACCTTACAGTCAGGGCGTGCAGACCACGGGAGGATGCCCCAGCACCAGCCCCTTCCGCCCCAGCGTGATCGTCAGCGAAACAGGAACTCTTCCACCGGGACTGAGCTTTTCCAGTGGCCCGCCGGCTACCATTACCGGAACCCCCACCATGACGGGGACCTATGCTTTCACCCTGAGCGCAACTGACGCTTGCGCGGTCACCATCACACATGCCTACACGATCATGGTGGACCAGATTGCGCCGCCGCCGGCGCAGTTCACCGCCAGCCCCGCCAGTTTGTCGTTTACCTACAATGCCGGCGGGCCGGCGCCGGCCAATCAGAGCTTCGCCTTAAGTTCCGGGAGCGTGGGCGCGTCGTTTGCGGCGAGCACCGGTGCAAACTGGCTGGTCATTGTCTCCGGAGTATTGGGCTCGACCCCGGCGACAGTAACCGTTGGCGTGATCAACTATTCAACGCTGGCAGCCGGTACCTACACCGGTACGGTAACGATCACGCCAGTCAACGGAGGCACCCCATTACAGATTCCGGTTACGTTGACCGTGAGTGCGGCGCCATTGGTGAGTTCCACTCCCTCGGCCCTGTCGTTTAATTTGGCCACCGCCGGTTCAAAAAGCTCCGGGCAACAGACGCTAACCATCGCCTCGACGGGCGGTGCTGCACACTTTACCACTGCCGCCTCCACCGTCAGCGCAACCGGTTGGCTAACGGTGACGCCAACCGCCGGGGACACACCAGCTAGCGTAACCGTCACCGCAAATGCATCCGGCCTGGTGGCTGGAGTGTATACAGGCACGGTAACGATCGTGCCTTCAGTGGGCGCCGCCCTCTCGATACCGGTCACGTTAACGGTCACGGGTGGGGCAACGCTTGCGGTAAACCCAACGGCTCTGTCGTTCAATGTGCAGACCGGGTTGACGCCAACACCGCTGACGGTGTCGCTGACCAGCGGTCCGCCCATTGGCTTCAACATCTCGATCAGCCCGGCGTCGGCTACCGGTTGGTTGTCGGTGACGGCATTCACGGCCCTTACTCCCGCCACTTTGAACGTGACCGTGAACCCAATCGGCTTGACGCCCGGGACGTACGCGGCGACCATCACCGTCTCCGATCCTTCTAACTCAAGCCCGCCGGTGACGATCCCAGTTTCCGTCGCCGTAGTCGCTAGCCCGGTCGTCGCGGCGGTTACCAATGCCGCTTCTTTCCAAGCCAGTCCCGTTGCGCCCGGAGAGCTGCTGGTTCTTTTTGGCTCTAACCTTGGTCCGGCGACTCTGGTTTCTACCGGTTTGCCCCTGGGCCACTCGCTCGCAGGCACTAGCGTGCTGTTTGATGGCTCCCCGGGAACCATGTTGTACACCGAGTCCCAGCAGGTGGCCGTGATTGCCCCGGTGGGCCTCGCCGGCCGCGCCAGCACGCAAATTCAGGTGCAATATCAGAATCAGCTTTCGCTCCCGGTAAATGTGCGGGTGACGGACGCCAATCCCGCCGTCTTTATGGCGGACTCCTCGGGACAGGGTGCGATTGTCAATCAAAATGGCAGTCCCAACTCCGCCAGTTCGCCGGCTGCCTATGGTTCGGTAGTTCTGATTTTTGCCACCGGCGGAGGCCAAACCAACCCGCCGACGGTCGATGGCGTTCCCAGCAGCGGCGCGGCGCCGCTATTGTTGCCGGTTTCGGTTCAAATTGATGGTCTACCGGCTACTGTACAGTACAAAGGGGCCGCACCCGGATTGGCGGGTCTAGACCAAATCAATGTCCAGATTCCAGCGGGTGTACGCACCGGGGTTCCGGTACCCGTTCTCCTGACCATCGGCACCGTGACGGCACCCTCGGTGACGATGTACGTCCACGCGCCATAAACCCAATGAATTCGCCCAAACCCTCTGTTGGGCCTGGAGTAGTCCGTGGAGTGCTCCAATCCCGATCCGCTTCACGAGCGCCATTGACGGATCTTACCTACGAATTCTTGCGTTGTGCCGCCCAACGCCTGCGCTGGGCTTCTGCCATCCGTGCCCGCGCTTCCGCGCTGACCGGGCGCTTGGCTCGTTTCGGCGTTCCTTGATTCGGGCCTTGTTTCTTCGCGTCCGCCAACCATTTCGGTGGCCTTCCCCGGCGCTCCCCGGTGTTGAGACGCGCGAGAGCAATCATTACCGCTTCAATTTGGTCTCTCCTGGTCCGGAGGTCGTCAAGCATTTTGGCAATATCCATAAGGTGCAATGATATCCCAGCAAGAACCCTAGTGAAAGAGAAATTTTCTAGTACTATCGCGGCTGCAGTTCTATTTCTGTGTTAAGGTTTGAACGACAATTTCCAGGGCGCTTTTTGACAAGACACTGCCTTGTGCCAGCACCGAATTTCCCCCCCCACGCCCTCCCACTGAAGCGAGCACAGGCTTTAATCGCTCACCCGCGCCGATGCCACTATCCGAGGAGGTTGCAAATAGAATGGCGGGAGGTTCTTCTCCGGCCGCGAGAAACACCGCCTTTTGTCCGCCGGTAAAACTCTGCGCTTCAGCGCGCAGGTCGTCCGTTAAAACGGGCAGGCGCAGGACTACCCAGCGGAGCCCGGCCGAATCCGGAACGGTTTCCAGGTAGCGCTGGCGGCCACGGATCTGAGCCAGCTCCAGAGCGAGTTTCTTCCTCACCTTCTCCGCTTCTTGTAGTTTCTCGACCTGAGCTTGCGCTAACTCGGGGGCGTCGTCGAGCGGCGCGGAAAAAACTCGAGCTACAGCGCTCAGACGGTCGAAGTCGGCCCGCGCCTGGCGAACGGCTCGCGATCCGCACAAGAATTCAATCCGGATATTGCCGCGCATTTTTTCCAGTTTGCGCAGCAGCAATGGGCCGATCTCGCCGGTGGAACGCACGTGAGTGCCCCCGCAGGCGTTGCGGTCAACGCCGGCAATAGCCACCACCCGGATGGCGCCCTCGCGCTGAGTGGCTTTCCGCAAACCCAAATCTTCAGAGGATTGGCCGTACTCCACAGTCACCGGCCGGTTCTCAAACACCAGCGCGTTGGCACGCTCCTCGGCTGCCAGCACTTGCCGGGCCTCCAAGGCCGCCGCGGCAACGTCGATGGTGGACGACTCGGCGCCCAAATGAAAACTTACGGTGGGGAAGTTAAACAGTTCCAGCAGCACTGCTGAAAGCAAATGCTGTCCGGTGTGCTGTTGCATATGATCGAAACGGCGGGCCCAGTCGACGAGGCCAGTCACCGGACTGGTCTGACCCAAAGCTGCATCGAGTATATGAACGATGCGATCCTCTTCATCCACCACGTCAACTACGGTTCTTCCCTCCAACGTTCCCCGGTCGAACGGCTGGCCGCCGGAGGACGGATAAAACGCCGTTCGATCCAGAACCACGCGCCGGCGATCCGGGCTAACGTCAATCACGTTAGCCCGAAATTCGGTCAGGTAGCTGTCGTTGTAGTAGAGCCTCTCGGTCACTGAATATTGAGGGTCAACTGGTTGGTGGTGGTGCCATCCGGCAGGATAAAGCTGATCGGCACGTCCGTACCGGCGACCCCTTGCGGAATGGCGACATTGACCTGATACAGGCCGATGTAAGTTGGCGTCAAACCGTCAAACGCCGCATTCACGCAGGGCGCGGCGTGGAACGGACTGTTGTTGCCGAAGCAGGCTTGCGTGGTGCCGGAAACGGTGGCCGGCGGATTGGAAGGCGAGGCGGTATTGGTGGCGATAAAAGGACTGGTTGGTCCAAATCCCACGCCATAGAACACCAGCACATCGCCTTGTTTGGCGCTGCTGACGACTTGTCCGGCGGCGTTGGTGATGACATAAACGCGTGGTACGCGCGACGCGACATTCGTGTAGATTAAATTGCCCGCGGTGCCATCGCGAACTACCTGAATTGTACCTGCGCCGATTCTGGCTTCGAAAGGAAGCTGGAAGTCGATTTGCGTTGCCGAAACATAGTAGAGCGGAACCGCCAAGCCATTCACCAACACCTGGGTACCGCCGGCGAGAGTCGGCAGGGGAATTCCGCTGGTTACACTCGGAGCGCTGCTCGAGAATTGCGAACCAAACAGAGCGACGATATCCCCTTGAGCCAGCGATTCACCGGAGGCAAAATTTGCATTGTTGACGGCGCCACCGGCGCTGGCTACGGGAGGGGTCTGCGCCACCACTTGCAGCGTCACCGGTACTTGCACGGAGGCATTGGCGGCATTGCTGGCAATGGTTACCGTACCGCTATACTGGCCTGGCGAAAGCCCGGTGGGGTCCGCCGCAATACCCACAACGTTGCCGCTGTTGCTGGCAGCCAGCCAAGTGCCTCCGGCGGGAGTGCTCACCGCCGCCGTCACGCCGCTCACCGCTATGGATCCTTGTCCGCCATTGCCGACCGCAAGATTGATGTTCTGTTTGCCGCCGCCCTGCACGGCGCTGAACGACACGGTAGACGGACTCACCTGCGCGATCGGTGAAGTGGTGACGGTGAAGGTGACCGGCACATTCTTGTTATCCGGGCTGAAGCTGCTTCCGGACAAAGCAATCTGTCCCTGATAGACGCCAGGAGCCAAAGTTCCCGCAGCGGCTGTCACTTGATACGACACATTGAAGTTCAAACTCCCGTTCCCGTTGCCGGCAATGGAGAGCCAACTGCCGCCGGAAGCCGTCGTTGCGGCCACGTTGGGATTGCCCGCGGCACTAAAGCTCTGGGTGGCCGTGCCGGCGGGAGGCGCATAGAAGCTGATCGAATCCGGCACGGGTCCTCCGACCGCGACGGTGACAGAAATGGTTTGCGGAGCATCGATGGCGTTGGCATCGCTTACCGTGACAAATCCGGTGTACATGCCTTTCGCTAACGACGAAGTCTGGACCGAGATATTGAGAGCCGTGCATTGCCCGAACACACAAGACACCTGCGAGCCTTTGCTGGCGCTGAGCCAGGACACCGATGAAGTCAGAGAAAGATTGAGAGAACCGTCGCCCAGGTTGCCGGCGTTGACAGTAATCGGGCTGCCATTCTGGCCTGTGGCGACCGCAACGGAATAAGCAGTTTGCGGGGAAATGGACAAGCGCGGCGCTGCCTGCAGCCAAACCGCCGCTCCGAGAAAGAGTCCGAGTCGAATGTTCCTGATCTGATAAGACACGTAATGCTCCTTGTTAGCAAAAGCCACTATTCAAAAGTAGGATGGGAATGAAGAAAAGCGCAATTGGACGCGGAAACTTCCCAGAACCCACCTGCAAGTTGGGTTCCAGCCTGTAAATTCTTGTTTTCTGGTTGCAAGATGGCCCAAGGCTGTGGCAACTCGATACACCCTGTGACTATTTCGGCTCGTCCAGCTTGAAGTCCGCTTTCAGAAACTGCCAGTCCGGCAGCTCATACGGCCGCAGTTTCGAGGGCACCTCCACCGAGATTGTCCTCAGATCCTGGGGGCCCACGCCGGACACCTTGGTTTTGAAGGTCACCAGCGGCGGATCGGATTCTTTAGAAGTAGTCGTCTTGAGTGCGACATCGAGCGAAATATCGCCTAAGTCTGCGTCCGAGTGGTTCACAACGGCGAATTGGATCTGTAGTTTGCCGGGCGTTTTTTCGCTGACACGAAAGCCAGCCAATTCCAGATGCCGGGCCGCTGGGTTGGAACTTCCAGGTACCCTCGACGGCGGCGCATCCGGTGATTTTTTTGCGCCGTCCGGGGGCGCGGAAGAGCAGCCGGCGAGAAAAAGCGCGCCAGCCAACAAAACTGCCAGTTTCATCAGTTACAGTGTGGCACACTCACTTCATATGCTCTCGAAAATGACTGGCTTCGTTTTGCTGTTTTCGCTGGGCCTGTCGGCCGACTCCGGCGCGGGACTTCACTGGACTGCACCCGCCGGCTGGAAGGCCCAGGGCGAACGTCCCATGCGCTTGAACACGTACGCGGTAGGCGATGACGCCGAGTGTGGTGTTTTCTATTTCGGGGCAGGGCAGGGCGGCTCAGTCCAGGCCAACCTGGATCGCTGGATCGGCCAATTTCAGAATCCGCCGGCGCCGCCCAAAATTCAGCACATTACCGTTCATGGGCTGAAGGTGACCACAGTGGATGTGTCCGGTTCCTACACCGGAATGGGAGGGCCGATGGCGGCCGGCGGCGCTCCAAAGTCCGGATTCCGTCTGTTGGGCGCCATTGCAGAGGGTCCGGAAGGCTCGATCTTCTTCAAATTCACCGGACTGGCGAAAACGGTAGCGGCGCAAGCCGCCAACTTCGACAAAATGGTCCAATCCTTACAGAAGTAATGGGCCGGGCGTTTCTTGCGACCTCCGAGTCCCTGTGATAATCAAAAGGGGAGCCTATGTTTGCCGCCATCCGGGAACAGATCGACACAATATTCCACGAGGATCCGGCAGCCAAGAGTGTCTTGGAGATCATTCTCTGTTATCCAGGATTCCACGCCGTTCTGCTTCACCGGGTGGCGCACAAGCTTTACCAGGCTGGCTTGAATTTGCCCGCGCGCATCGTTTCCCAATTCAGCCGTGCGTTCACTGGAATCGATATTCACCCGGGCGCGAAGTTAGGGCGCCGCTTGTTCATCGACCATGGCATGGGAGTGGTGATCGGGGAGACGGCCGAAATCGGCGACGATGTACTAATTTATCAGAATGTCACATTGGGCGGCACCGGCAAAGAGAAAGGCAAGCGCCATCCCACCATCGGCAATCATGTGGTTGTTGGCACCGGGGCCAAGGTTCTGGGCAATATCCTGATTGGCGATTACGTAAAGGTGGGGGCTGGATCGGTAGTGGTAAAGCCCGTGCCGCCGTATTCCACCGTTGTGGGTATACCGGGAAGGATCGTGCGCTCGCGTACCGATCTGGGCGACAATCTCGAGCACGGCAAACTCCCCGATCCCGAAGGTCAGCTCATCGACGAACTCACTCGCCGGATCGACCAGCTCGAAAAGACGATCAAACTGCTGGCTGATGACCGCGTTCCGCAATAGTTTCGCTTTTAGTGCCGATACCCTACGTTGGGAGTTGCGTTGGCCCGGCAAGGATCGTGGCCTGCGCAGGCTGGATACGCTGAGGGCATCCTCTTTTGTGCACCGATCTCGACTTTTGTGCACCGATCTCGACGCCGTCATGCTGAGGCCGCAGAGTTTTGGGCAACTGCTCGAAGGTTTGGCCGGCAGTCAGCAGAGGATGCTTCCTTGGACGCCGATATGATCCTCGCGGCGCAGGCTGGCGCGTTGCTGGCATCGACTATTAATTAACAGCACTACATTGGCCAGCCGAATGTGCCGGCGAGCCATCACCACGCTGAGCTTTTTCGGCCACCGCCGTCGTCTTGCCTGTGCGGCGGATGCCCTGTGTCCACGAAGACGTAACTCCGTATCGTCGCGCTTCACGGTTTCGTTCACCGCATCCGGCGTTTTCTCAAACGATGGAACGCTCTTGACCCGTGAGCGCATTCAGCAGCGTCGATCTCCCTACGTTGGGACGCCCAATGATCGTCACCGCAAAGCCGGCCGTAACATGCTCCAGCAGTTCATCGAAGCCGATCCGATGTTCTCCAAACTTAACGAGTCGGGTCGAATCCCCAGTCAACAGGAGACTGCGCGAACCCACAAGGCCGATCCGTTAGCGCTGGCAAGCTTATTCGATGAGTGGATGCGAGGGGATGAGACTGAGCAGCGGGATACCTTCGATGCATTGCGCTGCTCACTGGACGAAGGCCGGCGGGCCGGCTACAAGCTTTTTTCGTGAGCCTCATCGTTCTACTGGATGCTAGTCCGCTTGGAATGATCACCAACCCCAAGAGTTCCCCAGAAAATGAGGCATGCAAGGATTGGCTGGCAAGCCTTGTCTCGAAGGGCGTTGATGTCATGATTCCGGAGATCGCGGACTACGAAGTGCGTCGGGAGTTGCTACGAGCCGGCAAGGACCGTGGGCTCCGCCGCCTGGATGCGCTGAAAGGCATGCTCCGTTATTCGCCGACCTCGACGACGGTCATGCTGAAGGCTGCAGATTGAAGGCCACTGAGTTTTGGACCACTGCTCGAAGAATCCCGCATCTGGCGCGACATCGGCTGGTACCAATGTGCTGGCCATCACCGGCCGCTGATAGCTTCCAAGTGATTCTGCAAATTCCGCTCAACCTCCGCCTTGCCCCCGATCGTATCGTTGTAGAAAACTACCCGAAAGCTGCGGATGTCAAACGGTAATTCCGCCCCTCGGCGCGCCAAAAGTATCGTCGGTTTCCCAAGAGCATGCGCGTAGCCCAATTCGTAGAAGACGTTCGGGTTGACCGGAGTTATCTCGGCGATGACAATTTCCGCTTGTTCTATCTCGTGTTGGATATCCTGAAAAATTACTCCAGGCCCTGCCTTCTCATCTATCCGAAATACTTCAAAACCGGCTGCCTCGGCCTGCTTCTGAATCACTTCTCGATAGAACGTGTCATAAGGTTCGGCAAATTGCATGACGACAAACGCCCTTGGACGCCCGCCAGAGACCGCGAAATCGGAGAATAAAACTTGTTGGCTGCCCGCTGCGATCAAGCCCACTTGACGGCCTTCGAGAGGATGACTGAGAAGATGCTGCAACACGGGGACGCCATCAACCAGCATCCTTAATTCCTGGCCAGAGAGACTGATCTGGAGTACATAATCCCGATCACTCTTGAGGTTCTGGACCTGTCCCGCGGTGACAAGAGGCCTCCAGCCAAAGCCGCTCACGTATTCTCCGACCGAGTACGCGCTGTTTGCTGCGCCCAGTTGAGCAAATACGTAATGCTGTTCCGGAGAGCGGTACCCTAGCACAATCCCGCCAGCCTGCTCACCGCCACCGAAAGGCGCAGAAAATCGCACTCGAACAAGACACATGCCATTTTGCATCGCCACACTGCTTACAGCCAAGCCCATCGGGAACAATTGACCGCGTGCGGTAGCACTTTGCCCTTCACCTTGAAACGTTTGGCTCGTTTCGGTGACCTCCCACTGCCCCAGTATGAGAGCCCACTTGGGCGGTGCGCCATTCATTTGCCCGTTGACGGGTGACTCTAGTGACATTGAACTCCACTCTCTATATTGGTATTGTCCCACTCGAAGCCCTCACGCGGGGCCCGGCCGGCAGAAGTAACGTCAGCCCGTGGCGTCAACACATGCTGTTCGCGGGTTGTTGGCCTCACCGCCGCTTCACCTTGATCTCAATCGGCGTACCCTCAAACCCAAACCGTTGCCGCAGTTGATTGATCAGATAGCGTTCGGTCGAGAAATGCAGTTCCTTACCCTTATCGGTAAAGGCGATGAAAGTGGGCGGGCGCACTGAGGCTTGCGTCATGTAGTGGACCTTCAGGTCTTTGTCAAACTCCACCATTCCGATGAAGCGGTTCAGTTCGCCGGTGGTGATGCGCTTGGAGGCGGACTGATAGGCATCCCGCACCAGGCGGAACAACTGCGGAACACCCGCGCCGGTTTTGGCCGAAATAAAGGCAATCGGCGCATAGGCGAGAAACTTCATTTCATCGCGGATTCGTTCTTCCCAAACGCGCTTGCCTTCTTTGACCGTGTCCCACTTGTTGGCGACGATGATGGTGGCCCGGCCTTCCTCATGCGCGTAACCGGCGATTGTGGCGTCCAGCGCCACCACGCCTTCGCTGGCATCCACAACCAGCAGCACCACATTCGCCAGCCGGATGTGCCGGCGAGCCATCACCACGCTGAGTTTTTCCGCCATGGCGGTCGTCTTGCCCTTGCGCCGGATGCCGGCGGTGTCCACGAAGACGTACTCCGTATCGTCGCGCTTTACGGTTTCATCCACCGCATCGCGCGTCGTGCCCGCGATCTCGGAAACGATGGAGCGCTCCTGGCCAGTCAGAGCGTTCAACAGCGTCGACTTGCCTACGTTGGGGCGACCGATGATGGCGACTTTAATCTTCTGCGCGGTTGACTCTTCTTCCTCAGGCGTCACCGCAAAGCCGGCGGTGACGTGCTCCAGCAGTTCATCGAAGCCAATCCGGTGTTCGGCCGAAACCGGGAAGACATCTTTGAAAGACAGGGCGTAGAAATCGTCCGTGAGGCGCTCGCTCTTGGTGGAATCGATTTTATTCACGACCAGCGTCACCGGCTTGCCGAGCTTGTGCAGCATCTTGGCCAAGTCGCGGTCGGCGCCGGTGATTTCCGTGCGGCCGTCGATCAAATATATGATGTGGGCGGCTTCCTTTAGCGCAACGCGAGCCTGCTTGAGAATCTGGCTGGGAATCATTTCGGCATCGTTGACGATGATGCCGCCAGTATCGACCAACTCGAAACGCCGGCCGAAGTAATCGGCTTCTCCGTAGATGCGATCGCGCGTCATGCCCGGTTCGTCGCCGACCAGCGCGCGCCTTTGCCCCGTTAATGCATTAAAAAGTGTACTTTTTCCGACGTTGGGACGGCCTACAATTACGACAGTGGGCAGAGATGCGCGTGCGACCATAGGAGTACCGCATGTCAACAGAGGTTTTGAATCACACTTCCGATCATACCGAAGCCGCGCGCATTAACGCGTCCACTCGGAACATCGCTATCATTGCACACGTCGATCACGGCAAGACCACGCTAGTGGACGCCATGCTCCGGCAGAGTGGAATCTTCCGTCCGAACGAACACCTGGAAGACCGGGTGATGGACACGAATGACCTGGAGCGCGAGCGCGGCATCACCATTCTGGCCAAGAACACCGGTATCCGCTATCACGACGTCAAGGTCAACATCGTGGATACTCCCGGCCACAGCGACTTCGGCGGGGAGGTGGAACGCGCGTTGAAAATTGTCGACGGCGTGATGCTGCTGGTGGACGCCAGTGAAGGGCCGCTGCCGCAAACGCGCTACGTGCTGATGAAAGCGCTGGAAGCCAACCTGCCGCCCATCGTGGTGATCAACAAAATCGATCGGCCGGACGCGCGCATTCCGGAAGTGCTGGACGAAATTTACGATCTGTTCATCGATCTGGATGCGCACGAAGATCAGCTCGACTTCCCCGTGATCTACACCAATGCCAAGGCCGGCATTGCCAAGATGTCGCTCGACGATCCGTCAGACAATCTGCGGCCCTTATTTGAACAGATCCTGAAGAGCATTCCTCCGCCACCGGGCGATCCCGATGGCGTGTTGCAGATGCTGGTGGCCAATCTCGACTACAGCGATTATCTGGGACGGCTGGCGATCGGACGCGTGTTCTCCGGCATTCTACGGCGCGGCGACGAAGTGGCCATTGCCAAGCTCGATGGATCGATGCACAAGACACGCATCACCAAGCTGTACTCGTTTGAAGGCTTGAAGCGCGTGGATGAGACCATTGGTCGGCCGGGCGACATTCTGGCCATTGCCGGTGTGGAGGGCATCACGATCGGCGAGACGGTGACGAGCGCCGAGACTCCGAAGCCGCTGCCCAATATCCAAATCGACGAGCCGACCATCGCGATGATGTTCACCATCAATAACTCGCCTTTCTGCGGGCGCGAAGGCCAGTACGTCACATCGCGCAACTTGCGCGACCGGCTAGACAAAGAGCTGTTGACCAACGTCTCGATTCGCGTGGAAGAGGCCGGCGGTCCGGACGCGTTCAAAGTGATGGGCCGAGGCGAGTTGCAACTGGCGATTCTCATCGAGATGATGCGGCGCGAAGGCTATGAGCTGCAGGTGGGCAAGCCGGAAATCCTGACCAAAACGGTGGATGGCAAGCTGCTGGAGCCGTTGGAACTGCTGGTCATTGACTGTCCGGAGAACTTTGTCGGCGTAGTGATTGAGAAACTCGGCACGCGCAAGGGCAAGATGTCGAAGATGATCAACAACGGCTCCGGCCGCGTGCGGTTGGAATTTCATATTCCTTCGCGCGGGTTGATCGGCTTGCGCAGTGAGATGATGACCGACACCAAGGGCACGGCGATCATGAATTCGCTGTTTCATGGGTATATCGACTGGCAGGGCGACATTGCCATGCGGCCCACCGGCTCGCTGGTGTCCGATCGCGCGGGAAAGACCACCAGCCACGCCATCTGGAATTTGCAGGAGCGCGGCGAGATTTTCATCACGCCGGGCACGGAAGTTTACGAAGGGATGATCATCGGCGAAAACTCGCGCGATGCCGATCTCAACGTCAACATCGTCAAGGAAAAGAAGCTGACCAATATGCGCGCTTCCTCGGCCGATGAGGCCATCCGGCTGGTGCCGCCGCGCATTCTCAACCTGGAACAGGCCATCGAGTTTATCCGGGAAGACGAGTTCGTGGAAGTGACCCCGCAGTCGATCCGGCTGCGCAAAAAGATTCTCAAAGCGAACCAGCGGTAAAACATCGGCGTGTTCCCGCCCGCGGATGTTGACGCCTTTGGGGACACTGCGGGCTCGAGTCCGAACTCCTTCGCTCGGAATCTATCGCAGCAGTGTCCCCCTGGCGCTTGGTTGGCCGGGAGACCACGTTGTCGAGAGTCCGAAGCTGGCTTTTCCATCAATCGCGGCCAAGGGCATCGTCCCCTCATTGACGTTCAGTGCTAAAAGCCAGCGGTGAACCGCCCATTTTCGGCGCGCAGGAAGCGCAGGCCGCAGTTCCGGGCCAGTTCTTCATCCGAATCGGAGTCCCCGATCAGCACCGATTGCGACAAGTCGATGTCGTATTTCTGCTGGGCTTGCAGGATCAAGCCCGGTTTCGGCTTGCGGCACTCGCACTCGTTCTCGGCATGCGGGCAGACGAAAATGTCGTCTATGTGAGCGCCTTGCGCCTCCAGCGCCGCCAGCATTCTCTCGTGAATCTCATGCACGTCATCGAGAGTCATGCGACCTAAGGCGACCCCCCGCTGGTTGGTGACCACGATGACTAAGTGATCCAGCGCCTGCGCCAAACGGATCCAATCCACGATATTCGGCAGAAACTGGAATTGGCTCCAGTTGCGGACGTAGTCGCCGTCAACCTTCTGGTTAATCACGCCATCGCGATCTAGAAAGACGCAGGGTTGGGGCACGTTACTAATTTAGCGGACCTAAGCCTACACCCCTCCAAAGTAAAGAAGCTAAGGCCTTTTGCCGATAGCCACCTATATGCTGCCGGGCCGACGCCGTGCGTGGTGTCTAACCTTCGCGTTGTGTGCGGGCTTGCTGGGATTCGTCCTGAACAGCCAGAAACTGGTGTTGTTTGCCAATGTGCCGATACTACTGGGCGGCACGTTCTCGCTGGTCGTGGCGCTATTGCTAGGGCCCTGGTACGGTTTGCTGGCTTCCATAGTGGGATCGTTGCCGGTATTGGGCGTCTGGTCGCAACCGGGTATATTCCTCCTCACCCTCCTGTCGCCGTTCGTGGTGGGATATTTGGTGCAGCGGGGCTGGAGGCCATTGGTAGCTGCCTTGGTGTGCTGGGTGTCCGGCGGCTTGCCTTTGCTGGTGGCGGCATTTCTGCTGCACCGGCCCGCCTTCGATTCCGACTGGCTGACGTTGACCACGCCCCTGATCAGCGCATTTCTCAACGTGATGCTGGCGGAAGGGTTGGCGGGCGTCGCGGTCTTCAGCAGGTTTCTCAACTCCAACGTGCCCTGGCTCCAACGCAAGAGCCTGCGCGTTCATTTAGCGCATGCGTTTCTGCTGGTAGCGGTTTTGCCCTTGTGCCTGATGAACCTGGCCAGCGGGCATATCTACGGAGAAAAACACGATCAAATGGCTGGGGAGCGGCTGCAAGAGACCGCCTCGGCGATCAGCCAAAGCGTGGATGATTATGTGCAGAGGCACCAGTTGGCGCTGGTGATGCTCTCGAAATCGCTGGCTTTGAACGGGCCAGTTACCAAGGAGTCCGTCGAGCCGTGGTTGGCGGAGTGGCACCGGAACTATCCGGGCTTTCAGAACCTGGTGCTGGCCGGCACGGACGGAGAGGCGCTGGCGCAAGACCCGATCTACGTCCCGCAAGCCAATGCTCTCCGCAAGGAAATCAAAGATTGCGATTATTTTCGTCAGACTTTGGCTACCGGAAAGGCGCAGATTTCGGACGTAATGTGGGGCCGCCTTTCGCAGCGTGCGGTGGTGGCGTTGACGGCGCCGGTTGTGGATCGCGACGGCAATACCGTGGGCGTTCTGATCGGATCCATGGCGCTGGAAAAGCTGGAACAGTTGCCCAAGCGGTACCCGTCGCTGAACGGAGCGGCCGTGGTCATCACCGGCGTCCATGACCAAGTCATTTACTCCAACCAGCCGGAATACGCGCCCATGCAATCCCTGGCCGACATCCCCTTTGTCCGGCAGGCCCATGCCAGCCGTCAGGGCTACTTGCAGACCAGCCAGGCCTGGAAGGACGGCAATCTGGTCAGCTTCTCCGTCTGCGGGCGCGCATCCTGGACGGTGATTGTGGTTCAACCGATGGCGGCGCTGCACGTGCAGTCCGACCAATACTACCGGCTCACTCTGGTGTGTCTGCTGTTGGCGATTGTAGTGGCCTCGCTGCTGGTGCGCAAGGCGAGCAAGAGTGTTACCCATCCTTTGGAAGTTCTGGTGGAGCGTGTCCGGGCATTCACGGTGGGTAAGGACGATTCCTTTGACGCCTCCGCCACTGAAGGGGCTCCGGCCGAGATCGCTCAATTGATGGAAGACTTCTCTGCCATGTCGTCCCGCTTGAACGGCTCGTATGCGGAACTTCAGACCGCGCTGAAAGACCGCGAGCAACTCAACGAGCAACTGGGCGACGTGTTGAGAAGTCTGGACGCCAAGGTTCGTGACCGGACTGCGCAGTTGGAAGAAGCCAAACTACGGGCCGAAGACGCCAACCGCGCCAAGAGTCTGTTCCTGGCGAACATGTCCCACGAGATCCGGACGCCCATGAACGGCGTGCTGGGAATGACGGAACTGGTTCTCAGCACCGACCTGGAGGCCGAGCAGCGCGAGAACCTGCGCATGGCTCACGATTCCGCGGAAAGCCTGCTGGCGCTGTTGAATGAAATGCTGGATTTCTCCAAAATCGAGGCCGGTCGCGTGGAACTGGAGCGCATCAATTTTTCCATCCGCGACTGCGTGCTCGGCGTAGTGCGGGCCCTGGACTTCCCCGCCAAACAGAAGAGCCTCAATTTTACGTTCGCGGTGGCCGGCGAGATTCCGGACTATCTGGTAGGCGACCCGAGCCGGTTGCGCCAGGTGTTGTTGAACCTGACCAACAATGCCATCAAGTTCACGGCCAGCGGGTTTGTGCGCATTGAAGTAAGGCAAAACTGGGCCGAGAGCAACTCCGTTCAGCTTACGTTCTCCGTTACCGACAGCGGCCAAGGGATCCCAGCCGAGCAGCAGCAATTGATTTTTGAACCCTTCCGGCAGGCCGATCAATCCGTGGCTCGGCGCTATGGGGGCACGGGGCTGGGGCTCGCGATCTGCTCACGCTTGGTGGAGTTGTGGCACGGCAATCTCCGGTTGAAGAGCGAAGTGGGCAAGGGCAGCACCTTCAGTTTTGACGCAGTGTTTCCGATCGCGCTGCGGCAAAGAGGGTCGGAAAAGCCGGCGGGGGCGACGGGAACGAGCCTCCCCTCGGCGCGCTATAGCATCCTGGTTGCCGAGGATAACGTGGTCAACCAGCGCCTGATCGTCAGCCTGCTGCAACGCGGCGGGCACACCGTGACGTTGGCCCCCAACGGGATTGAGGCGTTGGACGCATTGCACCGCGGGTCCTTCGACGTAGTGCTGCTGGATGTGCAAATGCCCGGCATGGATGGCTTGGAGGTGATTCGCCGCTGGCGAGAACATGAGCGCACCGCGGGAACCCACACGCCGGTGATCGCCCTGACCGCGCATGCCATGACCGGAGACCGGGAGCAGTGCCTGGCCGCGGGCATGGACGCTTACGCAACCAAGCCGATTCAGTCGGACAAGCTGTTTGCGGCCATCGAAGACGTGCTGGAAATGACCCGGGCGTCAAAGTAGCCGCCGCAAGAAGCGGAGTGCTCGGCTCCCTTGCCCCTCGTAAGTAAGCTGCAGGAGAATGACTATATGCCGGAATGGCTGAACCCCGTATTGCTTCTGGCGGGCTACTTTGTAGTGATGAGATGGGTCTTGCCCCGCTTTGGCGTTCCCACTTGAATGTCGGGATCTTGCAGCGTCGAGTCTCGACGCAACTCTAGAAAAGCGGATGCCGGAACAGATGGTTCACCAGAAACGCGCTGGTAAACGCCAGTGTCGTCATGTAGCAAAACTGCGCCGCCGGCCATCTCCAACCGCCGGTCTCGCGGCGCACCACAGCCACGGTGGACATGCATTGCATCGCAAACGCATAAAAGACGAGCAAGGCTAAGGCGGCGGCGGGCGTGAGTTCATCGCGCAGGGCCTTCTGCAAACTCTGCGTTTGTGTTTCGCCCTCCATTCCGTAAATGGAGCCGAGCGTGCCGACGATCACTTCCCGTGCCGCCAGAGACGTGATGAGGCCGATCCCGATCTTCCAATTGAAGCCGAGCGGCTTGATCACCGGCTCCACGCTGTGGCCCAGCATGCCGGCAAAACTGCTTTCAATTGGCGGTACCTGACCATTGTGCAGGGGCAAATGGGCCGCGACCCAAAGCACCACGGCGACGGCGAGGATCACGGTTCCCGCGCGGCGCAAAAAGACCCGCGAGCGGTCTACCAGCCGCAGTCCGAGGGAGCGCAGGGTGGGCCAGCGATAGGGCGGCATCTCGAGCATAAAGGGAGCGCGGTCGCTCTTCAAGATGGACGATTTCAGAATGCGGGCAGTGGCCACCGCAGCGACAAAGCCCAGTACATAAAAGCCCAGCAGCGCCGCGGCTTGCGTACCCAGGAACGGACCGATCAGCGGCCGCTCCTTCAAGAACGCCGCAATGATCAGCGTATAGATCGGCAGCCGCGCCGAGCAGGTCATCAACGGCGCGATCATGATAGTGGCGATGCGGTCGCGCTTATTCTCTATGGTGCGCGTGGCCATGATGGCCGGCACCGCGCAGGCGTAAGCCGACAGCAGGGGGATGAAAGATTTTCCCTGCAGGCCGATACGAGCCATGGTGCGGTCGGCGATCAGTGCCGCCCGCGCCAGGTAGCCGGAATCCTCCAGCACCCCGATAAACAGGAACAGCAGCAGGATCTGCGGCAGAAAGGTGATCACCGATCCGACACCGGTCCAAACGCCATCCACCACAAATGACCGGAGGAGGGGCGAAGGAATCAAACTGCCGATCGACTGGCCAGACCATTGGACGAAGGCCGCCACCGCATCCATGATGGGGCGCGCGCCATTGAAAATGGTTTGAAACACCGCAACCACCACCATGGCGAACACCATCGGCCCGGCAAAAGGATGCAGGAAGAGCGCATCCAGCCGGCGAGTCCAGAAGGGCGGCTCGGGCGCCAGATAGTGGGATTCGCAACCCACCTGCTGCGCCCATTGGCGGCGGCAAGGGATGTCCTGAATCACTGGCAGTTGGATGAGAGGCTCGGAAACCGAGCCATGACCAGAAGCAGTGCCTTCGAGAAACTGGAAGACTTTCTCCACTCCCTGGCCGCGCGAGGCGCTGATCAGCGCCACCGGCGCACCCAATTGGTGGGATAACTCGGCCACATCGATCTTGCCGCCACGGCGTTCCAGATCGTCCGCCATGTTCAGGATGATGAGAGTGGGCAGCTTCAGGCTGAGAATGGGAGCGGCCAGAACTAGGTGACGCCCGAGGTTGGTGCAATCCAGGATCAATAGAACGGCGTCCGGTTTGGGGACGCCAGCCATGACACCGCCTAATACGTCGGCGGAGACCTGTTCGTCTTCCGATCGCGGATTCAGGCTATAGATGCCGGGCAGATCCACCAGAACGACTTCGCGCGGGCCGCTGGTTTTAGCCTTTCCCACGTGATGCTCGACAGTAACGCCGGGAAAATTGGCGACCTTTTGGCGCAGCCCCGTCAAGCGGTTAAAAAGAGTGGATTTGCCCGCGTTGGGCGGACCAATGATGGCC
>Ga0075017_100000157_pt1 | contig 31271 bp, 17 predicted proteins | sample AleBraG_ABR_2012_FD_71475 | JGI IMG/M metagenome (GOLD analysis project Ga0075017, IMG submission 71475) | Freshwater sediment microbial communities in response to fracking from Pennsylvania, USA - Alex Branch Run_MetaG_ABR_2012 | ecosystem: Environmental > Aquatic > Freshwater > Creek >... | reverse complement strand
GGTGATGATCGTCGTCGTAGACATAGACGCGGTCACGGTCCCAATCCCAATCGCGGCCACGGGGCAAATCGTAGGAAGCCATAACCCAGTTGGAATTGTCGTAGAGAGTGACGCGACGCGTGCGGGCGTCAAAGTGGCGGGCGGCGATGTCGACTTTCACGTGCTCGTAGCGGCCGTAGGGAAATGAGCGGCCGGGGTGGATGCGGTCATGCTCGGAGTCCCAGTTTGCATGGGGATTGCGCGGGTTGTCCCAACCCTTGTGCTGGCCATCGTCGTGGCGCACTTCCGCCTCGCGTTTTTCGTGGTCTCGATCTTTACGATCATCCCGGTGATCAGCACGTTCGCGGCGGTCATCACGGTCTTGAGGGCGAGTGGCTGCGCTCATGGTTCCAGTGAGAGCCAAGAAAAGCAAACTGGTAAGAAATCTCTTCATGAATTGTCTCCCTGGGGCTGCTTCCATCCTGAAAGAGTATCGTTCTCAGGAGGAAAAAGCAGTCCGAATGATTCAACTGAATGGGCAGGTTCCCACCACAGTTTGGCATCAACTGACAGAATTACCAAACGAACCTGCGGGGGATGTCGCGAATTCAGCACTTTAGTGATCCCGAATGTGCGATAGGAGGGGGGAACCTTCGTACTGTACCAAAGGCCAGTTTATTCCCTGCCTAGAGAGTCAGTTGACAGAAACTGGCTTCGGGCCGAGGCTATAAAAATAGGCATGTGCCATCTATGAAAGCGCGACGCATACTCCTTGGATGCGTGATGCTGGTTCCGCCGCTGGTGTACGCCCAAACGCAACAAGCCCAACAGAATCAGCAACCTTCGCAAAGTCAACAGCCGCCGAAAACGCAACAGGTGACAAACTGCCGGACACTTGATTCGGCTGGGGGATTCATCGCTTCAGACGAGGTGCTCGTGGATGGATTGGTTTGCAAGCTGACCAAGCCCAAGAAGGTCGTGTTTGTGCCAGAGGTGCCTCAAGGAACTTCTGGAAATTCCACGTCAACGCCTGGCGCGAAGACGATTGAGACATCGGCATCGGACCAATCCGTTGTGCAGCAGACTCCCCAGAGCGGCAGCGTCGCGGATATCGCGCGTTCCTATGGCAAGACCTCGAAGATTCTCGCAGCACCCACCGGAAAAACCGAGGCGCCCGTGGTTCGCCCGGGTGCGAGCATGGCAGAAATTGCAAGGGCTTACAAAGGTCAGCCACCGGCAACTGCGAGTATGGCATCAAGTCCGATAAAAGCAGAAACGGTGAGCGATGCAGGACCGACTCAGAATCTGAGCGTGGCAGACGCTGCCAGGGCTTACGGAAAAGTTTCGCAAGTACTGGTATCTCCCAAGAATGCAAACTCGGAAAGCGGCCAAGTTTCTCCGCCAGTGGTAGAGCCAGGAGCGAGCGTGGCGGAGATCGCAAGAGCGTATAAGAGATCGACCGAGCCTCAGCTCATCACGAGCAAGGACAGTGCGGCCCGTCGCTTGCTGACCAAACCGGAACGCGGAGCATCCGCCGAAACGGCGGCCCCGGTGGAGACACCTTCCGCGGCGGCAAGTACGATGGTTGCAAGAGAGTCGGCGCTTCCCGAGAAAGAAATTCCGAGATCTGTCAGTTCTACGCCAGAGGCGAAAGTTGAACAACCCACCGTGGCAAGGACTGTGGTTCCCAGTGAACCGAGTTTGCCGAACCGTGAGACCCCGGCAACCGAGCGCGCAGCAGTTGCGAACGTGCCGACCCCAATTGAGCAGCCCGGGGTCAGAAGTATCCCGACCGCGGTGCCAGAACCAGCATCACAGCCTGCCGCGAAGGCGGAGCTCAGAGCGGAGCCGACCAATCCAGAGCCAGTGGCTGCGAAGAGCGTGCCTCAGACAGTCGCAGAAGTTGCGCCAGAACCTGTGCCGGTCGTGGAGGCTCCGCCGAAGCCAGTATTAAGAACAGAGTTTGCTAAGCCGGAATCAAAGGCCGCAAAGAGAGTGACAGCCAGCGCGCCGTCCATCGGAGTTGCCGGGCAGAATGCTTCGAGCGGATTGACCAGTGCTGCGGTGAACCCTGCGATCGAGGGTCCCGAACCACCTCCCGCCGAACAGGTTAAGCCAGCGGAAAACAGCGTCGCGGAAACTGCAGCCGGTCGAGCGGCAGGGAAAAATGAAACAGTACCGGAAGTAGTGCTTTCCTCCGCGCCCGCAGAACCCGCAAAGGAAGCACAGGTAGAAGCGAATCGGAGTGTGGCCGTCGAGCTTGGAGCCAGCGCTCCTCCTGAGGCAGCGAGAACGGAGGCGACTCCGGCCGCAAATGCCGAAGCACCAGCGCCCGCAGGAAAGCAGGCAGAAGTTGCGGCGGAACCTGCTCCGGCTCCCGCACCAAAGGTTCCGGGAGAAGTGAAGAGTTCGGGGTTTGACGCTGCGAGCACTGCAACGGTGGAGGCCAAGCCTGAAGCGGCGGCCGAGCCAACTCCAAGTGCCGCGATGGGGGCCGCGCAGGCGGCTGCACCAGCGACACAGATGGCACCCAGCACAGGAACTTTTGCGCAGCCAGATGCGACCACGGGAGCCCCGGAAAAGGTAGTGGTACAAGGCGCGATGCCAGCCACGATTGATGATTCAGCCGATGCGCGGCCAGAAGTACAAACAGGAAGTTTTGGAACCCCGGAAATACCCGTTGTAGAGGCGAAACCAGAGAAGCCCATCGACCCATTTGAGCAAGGCCAGTCGCTAGATGATTTGTCTGGCGAGGCGCCACATCCGGGCTGCTCGAAGATTGTTTCTTTGGGAAGTTTGGAAAAAGACCGGTTGATGCTCACGCTTCCGACCTGGGCGCTTCAGTGGGCGGTAAAGAACCAGAAAAAATTTCCCGGAATTTGCTTTGCAGACGCACCAGTTCAGGGATTGAGAAGCTTTCTTATCGTGTTCTTCACGACACCGATGCCAGCGGGTGGAGTGACTGCGGCAAGCGCCCCTGGGGCGCTGGACTCGGTGCTACAGAAACCGAGCGGCGGAACTTTTTCGACGACTTTCGGGTCGACCTGGCACTACACCGAAGACAATGCGGCAACGACTACAGTGACCACGGCTTTGGAAGATTCGGTTCCCAAGAACTGGGGAACCGATACGCAGTATGCGATTGCTTACTCCGAGCAGGGAACGGCAGTATCTCAACACTATCCAGGGCCGCTGAAGAAAAAGGAATTGGAACTACTTAACGCAAAAGCGGGCGGGAAACATGATCCCTCGGGGATCGAAGCCCGCCGATTAGGGGATTTACTCACTGCAATACTGCAAGACATCGCAAGCCACTAGTTCATTCCTAAGAATCTCAGAGACAAAATTCGTTGCAGCGCGAAACCGTCAGGGGGAAAGTGTGTCTTTCAGCTTTGGCTTGACTTGAGCGGCGGCGAGGCTGGAAGCGTCCCAACCGCCTCCCAGAGCTTTGACAAGGAGCACACCAGTAATGAGCCGCTCGCCGTGGATATAGGCTAATTCCTGCTGGTTGGTCAAGAGATTTTGTTGAGCGTTGACCACGTCCAAGTAGCTGACGAGTCCGCCAGTATAGCGGTCCGTAGCGATTTCCAGCGTGCGGCGCGCAGAGGCTACAGTTTTTTCCTGGGACCACTCGGCCTTTTCGAGGATCGTAATGCTGGTAACGGAATCCTGCACTTCGCGAAGAGCGTTCAAGACGGATTCGCGATAAGCCGCGACGCTTGCGTCATAGCCAGCCTGAGCGAATTGCTTCTGCGCGCGGCGAGAGCCGCCAGTGAATATGGCTTGAGACACGCCGGCGCCGAGCGCCCAGAACGTGCTCTGGACGTTCAACAGTTTGGCGATGTCCGCAGCCTGCCATCCTCCATTGCCGAACAGATCAAGCGAAGGAAAATAAGCAGCGGCGGCAATGCCAACCTGCGCATTGGCAATAGCCATCTGGCGTTCAGACTCCGCGATATCCGGGCGGCGCTCAAGCAGATCCGATGGAAGTCCCAGAGCGATGCGGGGAAGTGTGTTCGTCAATTCTTTGGTGGCCAGGTGGAATTCAGGCGCAGGCTGACCAAGGAGGACCGCGATTGCGTCTTCAAATTGTTTTCGCTGTTGCTGAAGGAGTATGGCTTGTGTCTGTGTGGCATCGAGCAGGGTTTCTTCCTGCGCAACGTCAAGGCCGGATGACAAACCGCCTTTGTGGCGGGAGTCCACCAATTCGAGCCCCCTTTGCAGGGTCTCGACAGTTCTGTTGAGTATCCCAATCTCGGAATCGAGCTGGCGCACAGTGAAATAATCGCCTGCAATCTCGGCCGCGACCACCAGGCGGACGTTTTCCATATCCGCGGCACTTGCCTGGTAGGCAGCTTGTGCGGCTTCAATGTTGCGTCGGCGTCTGCCGAACAGGTCCACTTCATAGTCGACTGAAAATGGAAGAAGGATATTATTCTGGGAAACTGGCGAGGTGAAAGGAATACTGCTATTCGCCGGGCGATTTCCAGAGAGTCTTTGGCGCTGTGCATTCGGTGAAACGGCCAACGACGGAAATTGTGTCGCAATCTGGATTGCCGCCGAGGCACGAGCCTGAGCCAGGTGAGCGGCCGCGATCTTGATATCGAGATTGGCGTCGACGCCCTGTTTTTCCAGTGAGTTCAGCTCTTCGTCCTGGAAGACTGTCCACCATTGGCCTTTCGGAAGGCCGTCTTTCGGCGTGCTTTCGCGCCAGGGTTCAGCGACCTCCCATTTGGCAGGAATCGGAGCGGTGGGGCGGCGGTACTCCGGCCCGGTGGTGCAAGCTTGAGAGAAGATGCCGATGCCCAAGCCAACGAGTAAGGGAATTCGCCGGGGGTAAATCATTATTGCTTTTTTGCCCCGGCTGGTTGTTGAGGGGCAGCTCCGGTTTTTTGAGGCGGAACAGGAGATGCTGTGGCCGACCCCAGACTAGGTTTTGCCGCCAATTCCCTCACGCGCACTTCCTGGCCGTCCTCGAGGGAATCCGCAGGGTTCAGCACGATCCAGTCGTTGAGATCGAGCCCCTGCAGGACCTCGAGAGTGGTGCCATAGTCGCGGCCCACGGTGAGCGATCTGAGATGCACTCGATGATTTGCATCCACGACCACGGCACGGAGTCCTTCGGACCGGAATAATAGCGCGTTCACGGGCACGGCAAGGCGAGCCCCGCTCACCTTCACCTGTAAGTAGGCTTGTGCATAACCGCCGGGGAGCAGCGCGCCATTGTGGTTCGGGACGTCTACTTCCGTAAGCAAGGTACGGGTGCCCGGGTCGATCGACTCGGCCGTGCGCACGACCTTCCCCTGGAATTTCTGGCCGGGATACTGCGTAAGCTCCAGGAAAGCGCCAAGCCCGGAGTGAATGGAAGGCGCGTAAGCTTCCGGCACGCTGACATAAACGCGAATGGGATCTGTCTGTGCGAGGAAGAAGAGCTGCTCCGATGCGCCGCCGTTCCCCGCATTGATCAAAGTGCCCGTATCCACGCTGCGCCGTGTAATAACGCCGCTAAAGGGCGCATAAATATGCTTGAAGGATTCCAGATCTTCGAGCCGGTGCACATTGGCTTCCGCGGATTTTAAATTGGCGACTTTGGCTTCTAGATCTCCGACAGCATTGTCGACTTCCTGCTTGGAAACTCCGTCGGTCTTAATGAGTTGCTGGTAGCGGGTTGCAGTGATTCTGGAGAGGTTGGCATTGGCCTGAGCGGTACCCAGGTCAGCACGCGCCTGAGACAACTGCTGATCCACTTCCGGAGTGTCAATGTCGGCGAGCAGATCGCCTTGCCGGACGCGGCTGCCGATATCGTGGTACCACCTTTTTAAGTAGCCATTAGTCCGCGCATAGATGGGCGACTCGACGTAGGCTTGCATGGCACCAGGGAGGACCAGGTCCTCCTCCGAGGATTCCACAGAGGCATGAACCACGCCCACAGTTGGAATCGCCAGCGCTTCGGTCTCCTCGGCGAGGGCCTGATACTGAGAGTGGCGTTCGAAGAGCGTAAGCGCCCCGAGGACCACCAGCACAATCACGAACAAGAAAAGAATAGTGAAAACCCGGCTGCCCTTCGGCCTCGGGCGCTCGCGTTCGGCAGAATCCATCTGAACTCCACTTTCCATCATTACTCCATTGAGACGTTCAGTTCCAAAAAGAATAATCTCAAACCGGTGCCGGGGACTGCGACTCGAACTGCGCCGCTTTCCGCGCGCGCCGCCCGTGGATCATGGAGAAGACGCACGGCACAAAGAAAAGCGTGGCGAAGGTAGCAAATACCAGCCCGCCAATCACCGCACGGCCCAGGGGTGCGTTTTGTTCGCCGCCCTCGCCAAGGCCCACGGCCATCGGCAGCATACCAATAACCATCGCCAGCGCGGTCATCAGCACGGGCCGAATGCGCACAAAACCGGCTTCGATAGCCGCATCCTGGGCGCTCTTGCCTTCATCCAGCTGCTCGCGCGCAAATGAAACCATCAAGATGCTATTCGCGGTGGCCACGCCCATGCACATGATAGCCCCGGTCAGTGACGGGACGTTGAGGGTCGTATGCGACAGCAGCAGCATCCAGCAAATCCCGGCGACCGCGCCCGGCAGCGCAGTAATAATAATAAATGGATCGAGCCAGGACTGAAAATTGACGACGATCAGGAGATAAGCAAGTACGATTGCGCCGAGCAAGCCAAAACCCAATCCGGTGAAGGAGCTTTTCATGGTCTGGACCTGCCCCCGCACGATGATGTGACTACCCTTGGGCAAATCGTTCTCAACTGCCCGAACGCGTTCCTCCACTTGGTCCGCGACCCCGCCGAGGTCGCGCCCTTCCACAGCCGCGTAGATGTTGATCATCGGTTGCGTCGTGTAGTGGGATACTTCGGCCGGGCGGGCGGTCGTGGAGGTGGTGACAAGGTTTCCCAAAATCTGGGGTCTGGCACCCGGCATGCTGCCGCTGATGGGCGTATTTTGCAGCGATTGATAAGAATCCATGCGATACTGTGGTTCCTGCACGGCGACGTTGTATTCCACGCCATTTTTCGGATCCAGCCAAAAAGCCGGGGCGGTCTGAAAGCTGGAACTCAGCGAGACAAGAACGTTTTGCGCCACATCACGCGACTGCATGCCCACGGATTGAGCGCGGGCCCGGTCGATTTCCATGTACAACGTTGGATTATCGAATGCTTGCTGAACGTGCACATCCACGGCACCGGGGATATGCCGGAACTCGCTGGCGAGTTTTTCCGCTACCAAATAGTTTCCGCGCTGGTTCATGCCGGTAACTTCCACATCGATCGGAGCCGGAGTCCCAAAATTGAGGATCTGCGTGACGATATCAGCGGGCTGAAAGAAAAACTGCACCCCGGGAAAGCGTTGCGGGAGCTTTTCGCGCAACTCATTGATGTACATGCCGGTGGGCTTACCGCGGACTTCTTTCAGCTGGACAAGAAATTCCGCGTCGGAGCTCCCGATGGTGCCGGAGTTGCTGTAGGTGAGGTTAATGCCGCTGTAGGGCAAACCGATATTGTCGAGGACCGTGGTGAGTTCGTCTTTCGGGATGGTTTCGCGAATGACGGCGTTCACCTGATCGGCGAGGCGCGCCGTTTCCTCGATGCGGAGGCCCGTGCGAGCGCGCATGTGCAAGCGAATTTGTCCGGCATCGACTTTCGGAAAGAAGTCGCGCCCCAGAATGCCGGCGAGTAAAACGGACAGACCGCAGAAGGCCAGGAAGCAAACGGAGAAGAGCCTTGGCGATCGTAGAGCGGCACCCAACGCCTCCCGGTATCCTTCGCGGAACTTCTCAAAACTCCGCTCGAACCCTTGTTGATAACGCCGGAAGAAACCCTTGGTTTCTCCGATGTGCTCCTCCGGGTGGTATTCGTCCTCCGAACTCAGGAGATACATGGCCAACGTCGGCACGATGGTGCGCGACCACATATAGGAAGCCAGCATGGCGAAGCTCACCGCTTCGGCCAGGGGCACGAACAGGAACTTGGCCACGCCGGACAGAAAAAACATGGGGATGAAGACGATGCAAATACAAAGAGTGGAAACAAACGCCGGCACGGCAATTTGCTGCGCGCCGTCGAGGATGGCCTGGATCGTTTCCTTGCCCATCGCGAGGTTTCGATTGATGTTTTCGATTTCCACAGTGGCGTCATCGACGAGGATACCGACAGCGAGCGCGAGGCCGCCGAGGGTCATGATATTGATGCTCTGCCCCAGGGCGCTGAGGCAGAGGATGCTGACCAGAATTGACAATGGGATGGAGACCGCAATGATTAGCGTGCTCTTCCAGTTCCCAAGGAAGAGCAGAATCATGACGGCCGTCAGACAGGCGGCAATGATTGCTTCGCGGATGACGCCTTGGATGGAAGCGCGCACATAAAGGGACTGGTCGAAGAAGGTGGAGATGTGCATGCCATCAGGGATCGAACCCTTGTTGTATTCGAGCATGCGCTTTACGTTGTCGACGATTTCGATGGTGGAAGCGCCGCCCGTCTTGTAGATGCTCATGAGCACGCCGCGCTGTCCGTTGGAGAGAACGATATTGGTTTGAGGAGAAAAACCATCGCGGACGTGCGCCACCTCCTTCATGTAGATGGTGGCGCCGTTGACGGTTTTGACCGGTAGATCGTTGAGTTCTTCAACGGACTGCGGGCTGCCGTTCATCTCCACGTTGTACTCCAGCGTGCCGAGCTTGGCGGTGCCCGTTGGGAGAATCAAGTTCTGCGCATTGACGGCATTTACAATGTCAACCGCAGAAAGTCCCTTGGCTTGGAGTGCTGCTGGATTGATATCGACGCTGACGATTCGCTGTTTGCCTCCATAGGGGAAGGGTGTGGCGGCGCCCTGCACGGTGGCGAGTTGCGTACGGATAAAATAGTTGCCGAAATCGAAAAGCTGCTGCTCGCTGAGCGTATCGCTGGTCAAACCGATCTGAATGACCGGCACCGTGGATGCCGAATAGATAATCACCAGAGGCGGAGTTGTTCCAGGCGGCAGAAATCGAAGGAAGGTTTGCGAAATGGCGCCAGTCTGAGCCAGCGCCGTCTGAATGTTCGCGCCAGGCTGAAAGTAAACTTTGATGATGGCGATGCCGTTTAGCGATTGCGACTCAATATGCTCGACGTCATTGACCAGAGTCTGGACGCCCCGTTCGACGTTGGAGGTAATGCGCTGTTCCATCTCTTGAGGTTGCAGACCGTTGTAGGTCCAGACCAGAGAGATAACCGGGATGTTGATATCCGGAAAAATGTCGACGGGCGTGCGCCGCAGCATCACTGGAAAGAGCAGGATGATGGCGAGTGCCATCACGATGAACGTGTAGGGCCTCCGCAGCGCTAGTCGAACAATCCACATAAAATATTGCGTCGCCTCATGTCTTGGACAAGCTCGATCACACTCTCTTGCCGGTTCCCGGTTCGCTAATCTAGCTTAGATTCGTGGAGGACCTTGTTCGGGTACGTGGCGGGTCAGGATGCGATCGGTCTCGACCGCGTCCGCCCGATACGTGCGGACCCGCCTGAGGCTGCCCGAAATTGGATGCCGTCCCGGTTAAGCTTCATGCTTCGTATTAGATGCGAGCCCTCCGAGGTGGCTGCTCATGGAGTTCAACCACCCATCAGATACCGACATTCTGACACAAGGCACGCAGGCTACTCCATCCAAATTGGTCGGCCCAACGCGCGAACTTGCAAAGGCCGGTGCGGAAGGCGCTATTTGTGGGTCATGGTAAAGACACCGTCCCAGCCGGACGGCGGCTCATCGAAAAGATATTCCTGGCAGCGTTTCCAGTAGGCGCGGGAAGGACCATCTTCGGAGAACTTTTCCAGGGTTTTCAGGAAAGCGCTTTGGGCGTCTGACCATCGACGATTTTGGTAGAGGGCCCGTGCCGCGCGGAAAAGTTCGAGGAGGACGCGGACATCCTGCGGGGTTCCGTAATCGCTCGCTTGTCCGCAGCGGCCGATCAATTCGTAAATGGCAACGGGCTGCAGTTTGCCTTTAACGCGGATGAGGTCGAGTTCCCGAAAAACAAATCCTTCGCCAGCGGCCGTATTGGTGGATTCATTCACAAGAATATGAGTACCGTAATCTTTGTTCGACAATGACAATGCGTGAGTCAGGGGGCGTTGAATTGGCAGGGCGCATGCGAAAACGCGTATCCAAGGTATTGAACTCGACGCGTTGAAGAAATCGAAACAGGGGAGTCGGATACTCGCCAAAGAATGTGAAGTAATAGAGAGTGAGCGCCAAGAGCGCGTAATAGCTACAGAAATAAGAAAAGAGATGCGATGGCGCCACCACGACTGGAACAGCTCGTAGAGGCCCATTGCGCCCCGCCGCTGCCAGAAACCTTCTGACGGAGCTGCCATAGCGTTTGGGATACTACTCGCGAATGACGAAATTCAAACGGACGCCGGAAACTTCAATGACGTCTCCACTATTGAGCTTTGTGGGGCCGGGTATCGGCGTGCCGTTCACTGCAGGAGTCTTGTCGCCCGGGCCCACGTAGAACCCGTCGTCGCGCTGATTGATTTGAGCGGCCATCAGCGGCTTGAACCACCCGAGTATTCGCACGGTAGCCATCGGAGATTTACCGATGACCGTCAGCTTATTCGTTAGAACATATTCCTTTTGGTCTGTTTTTCCAGACAAGATAATTAATGTGGGAACTTTCATTCGAGTGCCGGCAAACTGCATGGATTCGCCCATGGCAGCAGCCTGCTGGAGCATCTGACGGCGCTCTTTGGTATCCAAGACCATGGTTTCATTGATGCGAGGGGCGGCGGGCTTGCGGCCAAAATCCCAGGGGACAGGGGCGTCATTACTCGTATCCACCTTGATCGTGTGCTTCCCAATGTGGATTTTGTCTCCATCGTGCAGTGTTGCGCGCTCAATTCGCAGATCGTTCACAAAAGTGCCGTTCAGACTATCGAGGTCTTCGATGACCATGCGGCCCGCTTCGACATAGATTTTCGCGTGATAGTTGGAAACGGCGAGATTGTCGACCGGCAGGTCATTATCCGGGGCGCGGCCAACGGTGATGGGTCGGCTGCCAACGGGCACCTCCTTCACCACCTTGCTGTCAAACATCAGGCTGAGCTTGGGCATCTTACTTTCCTCCACCAGAACCGTTTCGGGTTGCTTGATTCTTTTGACTACGGTGCAGCCAGGAAAACCACCACTTTGAACTTGCTTCCACACGAACGACGAGTACGCTGACGTTGTCAATTCCTCCGCGCTGGTTTGCCAGAACAATCAACCGGGCCACAGATTTAGCGGGATTCGGCTCAGACTGCAGAACTCCCGAGATTTCCGGATCGGTCACCATGCGCGTCAACCCGTCGGAGCAAAGCAAGAGAGTGTCTTTTGGAAACAGTGTGTGCTCGTCGGTGTCCACATCAATTTCAGGCTGTGTGCCAAGCGCTCGCAACAGAACACTTTGCATTTCGCTCTCTTCAGCCTCCGCCTCAGTCAAGATGCCGCGGCGTACCTGCTCCGCCACTAGCGAATGATCAGTGGTGAGCTGGACCAGGTTCTTGCTACGGAAAAGATAGGCGCGGCTGTCTCCTACGTGGGACAAGCTTAGCGTCGCCCCGTGAATCCACGCGGCCGTCATGGTAGCGCCCATTCCTTGTTGTTCCGCGTGGGCCACAGCAGACTTGTAGATCCCTGCGTTCGCAAGATGAACGGCAGTTGATAGCCTTTTTGTTTCCGGGCTCCATTCCGGCTTTAGCGGTCCAATGACTATGCCTGCCTGACTTGCTGCCATGTCCATGCAGTGTTTCACTACCGTCTCAACGGCCATGCCACTTGCAATCTCGCCGTGCGCTTCGCCCCCCATGCCGTCGGAGAGCACAAAGAGATTCAGCTGCGGGATAATGCGAAAACAGTCCTCATTGTTGGAGCGAACCCGGCCAACATCGGTCAGACCGCTGCTTACAATTCGCACACAAACTCCCCATACGGCAGGCGGTAATTCATACAGATCATTGATTGGAACTGATACGCCTCTTTCCACGCTAACAGAGGCGCAAAGGCGGAGAAAGGCCTAGCAGCGAACTGATTACTCACTTTTTAACTAAAAGTTACCCCCTCCGGGACACCACGACAGGCACAGGTGCGCCAGGTTCGACTAGACTAGAGGCAGGAGCGTACTTCGTGTGGACTTATCTTCTAGGGCCCTGCTTAGCGCTTTTGCCTAGCCGGTGGAGAAACACCTACGACCGTCAGAGTCGCTTAACTGGCAGAGGGCGGGCATTCTGAGCGGGTTCGGTCAATGCGTCCTCTCCCTGATCGCCCTGACGGACAATGAGGAAAGACGGATTATACTGAAGCCGGACGCAAAGTAATCTTGATGATCCTGGTAGCTCCCGCTGAATGAAAATAACCATAAAATTTCGTCGCATGCTGCGGTTTGGACTGAGTGCATTTCTTGCTTTATCTATTTCCGGCCTGCTGGCGCAGCCCTTTCAGGGCCAGGCAACTTCTGTCCACTCCCCTGCGAAGCACCGCTTGCTGCTACCGCCCCAAATCATCTCCGGTGAGCGTGCGACTCTCGCCGTGTTGGATACGAATGGGAGACTGGCGCCCGGCGTCACGGTGAATTTTTCTAATGGAGATCGCGTCACTACAGATAAGACCGGACGTGCGCTTTTCGTTGCTCCGCTGGACCAGAAAGAAATATCTGCTTCGATTGTTGGCAGTAACAGGCGAGCTAAGGCGGCTATCCTTTCCGCGGCGGTGGCGTCCGCAGACACACCTGTAGTTTCCACCGCTCCCAAATTCGTCGCAGCCGGGGATCGGTTTGAATTGCGCGGCAAAGGTTTTTGCGGCGACGCGGATGCCAATCAGGTGTTGATTACAGGGAAACGCGCGCTGGTTCTTGCATCCTCTCCTTTGGCTCTCACCATTACGCCACCGCCGGAAGTAGCGCCGGGGCGGGCTAGGCTGCAACTTAGTTGTACGAAAAATGAAAGCGCGCCATTCATCATCACGTTTCTTGAGCTTGACCTGCGAGCTGATTCATCTCCCCTGAAGCCAGGCGAACAACGCTCGATTTCTGTCCACATCAAGGGCACGACGGGCCGGGTGCCGATTGAGGCAACAAATCTTTCGCCGAATATCGCCGAGATGGTTGGAGGCAATTCCGTGATTTCAAAAAGCAGCGGCGGCAGTGAGAACATTGCTCGCGTTGTGTTGATCGGCAAGGCTCGGGGAACTTTTCGGGTCGCCATTCGGGTTGTTCCAACCATCTTGCGGAGGCACTGAAGAAGGACTTTGATTGGTTCCGATCGCGGTTAAGCTCAAGAACCGGTCAGGATCAGTCAGGATCCAGATTTTGCCGTAGCGCGCTGAGGAAGGACAGGGGCCTCGTCACCGCTCTCAAGCACCGGATCCGGATGGCTGGCCGTCAACAAGCCCTCAAGCGTCCTGCTCGTCTTGTCCAGGAGCGTGTCCGCGTCGCTGTAACTCTGCTGAGCATTTTTCAGGTGTGTGCCCAAAACGCTGAATTTGTCCGCGAATTTTTCGAGCTGCTTTTCCGTGCCCGTGAGACTTGCCAGAAGCCGCTTGGCATTCTGTTCCATCTGCATCCCGCGCAAACCCATGGAAATCACGCAGAGATGGGCATAAAGCGTGTTTGGCGATACGGGGATCACCTTCTTTTCGCGGCAATATGCGTCGAGGAGCTGTTCTTTGCCGTCCGACGTTAGCAGAAGTTCATAGTAAACAGTTTCGGATGGCACAAACATCAGGGCGATATCGAGCGTTCCTTCATCCGGTACGATGTACTTTTTCGCGAGCGCATCGGCATGCGACTTTACAGCGGTGGCGAAGGCCCGCCGGGCCTCTTCGCCCTCCTTGGCGATGCGCCGGAAAGCATCGAGAGGGAACTTTGAATCGACGGCCATTAATTTCTCGTCCCGCAGGAAAATCACCGCGTCTGCCGCTTCGCCGGAGGAAAAGCGGTATTGAGTCGCGTACTGGTTCTTCGGGAAGGAATCTTCAAGAAGGCGCTCCAAAGTAACTTCGCCAAATGAGCCACGAGACTTGGCTCCGCCGAGAATGCCTTCCAAGGTCTGCGCTGTTTGTGACATCTCCAGTCCGGCCTGCTGAACCGCGCCCAGCTGCTGCTGAATCTGGCTGATCTGTTCGCGCGTGTTCTTCAATTCCGTAGCCATCTTCGATTGCGCATCCGCGGAAATCTGGCCGGTAATCTGCGCCGAATTCCTGATAGCGTCTTGCAAGGCCGGTGTAACACTGTCGAGCCTCTGTGAGACGTTCTTGGCGATTGCGTCCAACTGCCCGGTGCTCTGAGCCTGGGCGCTCGTAATCGTCTGCAGATCCCGTCGCAACTCGGTCAATTGCGATTCCATCGTGGCGCTCTTGCGCTGGGCCGCGGAATTCTGGATGACCGACCAGAGAACCAAGCCGGCCATCACGACAAGACCGGCCATCAGGACTTCGTTCATGCAAGCTCCATTCCGTCTGCGGGAAACGGTGTTCTTACTTTACGCCGAATTAGAGTAGGTGGAAACTCCGCACGGCCGAATTGAGGCAGGAAGAGTCGCATCCCAGAGTAAAGACCGGAACAAGTGGCAGAGCAAAAAAGAAGGGGCGTCCGCCGCAGCGGGCGCCCCTCGAACAGATGAAGATTGGCGGATGCCTTACCAGCTAACCTTGACGGCAAATTGGAACTGCCGTGCATCGTAGGAAGCGGTTGGCTGGCCGGCGGTGCAGGATGGATTCGGGGCTGCAAATGAACCGGGGTCACAAAGCTGATTCACAGCCGCGATGTTGGTGCGATTGGTCAGGTTGAAGCCATCAGCAATCAGGTCCAGTTTCATGCGCTCTCCCATGGGAATCCTGCGAGAGAGACGCATATCCCATTGGAAAAAGCCGGGCATGGTGAAGCGGTTGCGACCGAGAGTTCCGTCGCAGCCAGCCGGCGGTGTGACTCCCGGAATCAAGTTCGTAAACGGCTTTCCACTGTTGTTCAGGCACAAACTGGCAGGACCGAAGGTCACGCCGGGTATGAAGGGATCCGAAGTTGCGCCGCCGACTGACGGGCGAGCTTGGGAAGCGCCTAGGTCCAGGCGGCTATCCGAACCGGAAATGACGTTGAAAGGCCGGCCCGAAGCAACCTCGATGATGGGAGAAAGAGTAAAATCGGCGATGAAGTGCTTGAAAAAGCTTTCGCCGGATTTAGCGCTTGCTGATTGAAACACCGCGCTGTTCACCCAGCGGTGACGCTGGTCGTTCACGGAATTGGCGCGCTCCATGTTCGGGAAGCGGCTGTCCTGGGGTTCCAGGGGAGATTGCAGGTCGGTCGAGTTATCGATGGAATGAGACCAGGTGTAACTCGAAAGCCACTCAAACCCCTTCGAAAAGCGCTTCGAGAGATTCACGGTCAGCCCGTGATAGTAGGAGCTCCCGTCCGAAAGCTGCGCATCCACGCTATTGAAGGGCACCGGCACGGGCACGCCGCCAGTTTTGAGTCCGCCCGGATAGCACGTCACCGGTGCACTGGCTCCCAGGAATCCAGCGGGAAAACAAGACGCCTGCGCCGCAGCCACCAGCCCAGCGTAGCCAGCTGCGCCAGGACCGGCGAAAGATGGATTCGGTCCGGACTTGCGGAAGTAATTGAAAGCCTCCACCGTTGCCAGTGGCGTGTTATTCAGAAATGCCAGGGCTGCAGGGCAGCCACTCAGCGTTCCAAGGATGCCTGCGAGGCCGGGCGCAGGCGTAAAGGTGCACCCGCTTGGGGTGGTAACAGTAGAACCAGGGACGGCGGTCAACACCGGCGCCGGTCCACACGTGCTAAGACGGGCTGCAAGGCAGTCTGCAAAGTTGGTCGCCAACAATTGCGGGTCAGTCGAGTTGACGTCCACCGGTCCGTTAAGGTGTATACCTCGCGTGTATTGATAAGCCACACTCAGCTTCCAAGATCCCGCGATCTCCCGCTCAATCGTTAAATTTCCTTGCTGGGCATAGCCATACTTGAAATTACTAGCCACCGGGAGGGTGAACGGCAAAATCCCCAGCGGGAACCCGACCGACAGGTAGTTTTGATTTGCGAAAAGTGAACCCGCTGCGAACGGGTCAAACCGCTGTTGATTCGGCAGATAACCCATTGTGAGTGAGGTGGGAATAGCGGGGTTGAGGTATATCGAGTTGGCGTTCAAAACTCCCTGAAAAATGGAGGCGCCATTTAAATTCTGAGGACCGTCAAGTCCGCCACCGCAATAGCCGGAGCCCGCGGGCGGCGTAACGCCGGTTGGGAATGGCAATAACCCACAAGCAGAGGCGATGCCAATCGAGGAAAGCAATTGCGTGGAGCGGCCACCGTCGGCAGTGGCAGAATCGAAGGCCACAGCAAGCAGCGGGTGATCATAGAACAGGCCATAGCCCGCGCGGACCACCGTCTTGCCGTTCCCAGCAGGGTCCCATGCCAAGCCAAACCTGGGCGCAAAGTTCGTGTAATTACGGGGAATGCCTTCGACAACGCCGAGAGCTTTTTCCGCCGCCGCATTGATTGCCGTCCCAGGGGCAAAGAGCGGTGTGATCTCCACGTCGTAACGGACGCCATAATTGACGGCCAAATGCCGGTTCACACGCCAGTTATCTTGAACGAAGAACGCGAAGGGCAAATTGTCGAACGGCTCATTGGAACTTCCGATTCCCTGGATGTATTCGAGTGGGACTCCCAATCCGTAGGATTGGAAGGGTGTGGTGGAGGGGAGACTTGAACCAAACGCAGCGATCCCATCAAACGTCACGTCTCCCCCAAAGTCGAGCTGGAAAATCTGCTGTTTGGCCGAGCGCAGCTGAATAACATTGGCGTCGCCGCCGACCTTGAAAGTGTGCTTGCCGCGGATCAGGCTGACAGCGTCTGTGAACTCAAACCTGCGTTCGATCCGGTCAACCGGAGAATATGGCTCTCGGCCGAAATAAGCGGTACCCAGGATGTTGACGCCAAGTTGGTCGCCCCCGGGAAGTTGCGAAAAACCGAAATGCAAGCCCCGCCGCGCAATCTGCATTCGAAATTCGTTGAAGGCCTTGTCGCTGACAATGGTGTCATGCTGGAAAGTGAAATTGAGGTCGCGGGACTGGTTGTAGCCGGCGCGGGAGCCAGAGTTCTGACCAAATACCTGATTCTGCGAAGTGGAAGGAAGCCCGGTGACCAACGAAGGAGAGACGCCCACTCGTAGGAATGAATTGTTGCGGCTATTCCAACGTTGATCTAAGCGGGCCGACCAGAGGCTGGTCTTTTCCGTGACTGGGTAGTTGCCTCTTACGGAACTAAGAGGCACAAAGGACTTCGGCAGCGGTACCAGACCGATGTTGCCGGAGGCTGAGCATAGAACGTTGTTTATCTGTGGTCCGCCACTTGGGCATGGGACCGAGCCAGGGAAGAATGGGGCCGGACCGGTATAGGTTTGCGGGAGCGGAAATCTGAGCGCTGACGCGATGGGAAAGCTGTTTCCATCTATGTTCTTGTTTATGTCCCCATTGATGGCCACGTTGGACGCGGCGCCGGTGGCCAGCGCGGCAGTCTCGACAGATACTGCCGTAGCATTCGAGCAAGAGGTGCCGCCCGCCGTGACAGCGGTTAGAGTAGCTTGGTAAGTCGCCAGCTGGCCGGGAGTCATGCTGAGAGGAAATGGTATGCAGGGAGAGACGACGCCCGTGGTCAGCCCAAATTTGCCTAAGCCAATGCTTGCAAAGCCGGTCTCTTCGCGCTGCGTATATTCGTAGGAGAAGAAGTAAAAGGTCTTGTCTTTTTTGAGAGGGCCGCCGAAAGTTAGCCCGCTTTGAGTGCGCGTGTAAGCTTGCTTGGTAGGATCGAGATTGCCGGTAATAGGATCGACCTGGCCGGAGAAGGGGTTGCGTGCTTGGAAAGCCTTGTTCCGGAAAAAACCAAAGACGTCACCGTGGAATTCATTGCTCCCGCCCTTGGTGACGATGTTGATGACGCCGCCAGTGGCCCGGCCATATTCCGCGTTGTAGTTGCTCAGGATGAGTTGGAATTCCTGGACCCCTTCCTGCGAGATCGTCGACCGAATACCGTTCACGGAATTGTCGCCCGCATCAGCGCCGTCCACGCTGACCATGTTCCCGCGCGCCCGGGCACCGCCGATGCTCAACCCACTGTTCGGAGCGGGGCCGATGGTGGGGGAAACGTCTCGAGTAGTCTGCGAATTGGTGAGCGTAAAATTAATGTAATTGCGGCCGTTGATGGGCAAGTTGTCGATGCGGCGCTGTGTAACGGTGTCGGAGACTTCCGTCTTCGTTGTTTCGATCGGTGATGTTTCCGCCGACACGGTCACGGATTGCTGCACGCCTTTTAGTTCCAGTTGGATGTCGAGAATCGCACTCTCGCCGACCGTGACCTCAATCGAATTGTTTTCATACGGAGCAAAATCGGCGCCGCCATCTACGCTCAACTTGTATTTTCCCGGCACCAGACCGACAAAGTTATACCGCCCGCCCTCGTCGGTGACTGTGCTTCTCGAGGCTGCCGTCGCAGAGTTGGTCGCTGTAAGTTTGGCGCCCTTGAACGGCAATGCTTTCGGGTCGGTCACGGTTCCCGAGAGCGTAGCGGTGTTTACTTGTGCCCACGTCGCGGCAGTACAGCTCAGGAGAATGGTAAGAACTACTGCTACGGCTAACGAGCGCGAACCGAAAAGGTTGAACACAGTCTGCCTGCGTTGCATGAATCCTCCTATGATTGGCACCAGATAATTTCCCGCTACCCCGAGCGGTGACGGAACCCCGTCTTGGTAAGGCATCAAACTTTGAATACACGGCTTTTACTTCATAAATGCTTTGCTTTCAACTGAAAACTTTTTGGACAGGCTCCATTCAGCCATTCGAGACTGCCTCAGGAGACTTCCGCCTCAAGAAGCTCGCCAGAATGGCCACTTAACGACGAATTGAAGGGAGTTTCAGCGAATATGGAAAGGGACGCAAGCGACAAATGGCGAAAAGCTTACAAGAATAGCGAATGTCGCCGATTGTCGTCTTGAGGATTTAAGGCTGGCGGCGAAACATCAGGTCAGGCGATTGCGGACCCACTGCCGAAGTTTTTGGCAATCCTTGTCGCGCATGTGAACGAACTCCACGCCCCCGCCGCCCGGGCCGATGTTGCGAACCACGGCAGTGCAATTGATCTTGCTCAAACCGGAGCGCACTTCCAATTTCAGCGTATCTCCGACACTCATTTTTCCGGGGGATTCCAAGTAAGCGCCACCAAAGCTGATTGCCTTCACTCTGGCCAAGCCTGTTTGGACACCCTCAATTTGTGCGCGAAGAGGAGATTCCAGCGGGACGCGCACATATCTGCGCTGATGTCCGAAGTAGTTCTTGCCATTGGTCCCGACTTGCTCGTATGCGGCCCGAACTCGAGCGGAATTTGGACGGCTCTCAATTAACGCCAAGGCATCTCCGGCCGCGGCGCGCACTCCCGAGGGTTCCAGGTGGACCATACCTTCCCGACCGTCGGCCAACCAGCGGAGAATTCCAACCGCTTCCAGCACCTGCATTCGCCCGAGGGCTTCGATCGCCTTGATGCGCGCGAACTGGTCTCTCAAGACTTCGTGCTCACCCGCGGCAATCTCCATCAGGAGTGGCACTGCCATAGTCTCCTGCGCAAGCCCTATGTGATCGATCATCAAGGGCACCACGAGCGGATGCGCTTCGCTTAGGACAGAGGAGAAGACGAAAGCAGCGCTGGCGCCAGTGCCGGGGCTGGCGGGATGACACAGTTCGCTAACTGCCAGATCCTGGAGGTTCCATTCCCAGGAGCCGATGGCACGGGTCAGACCACGAAGGAGACGATCGGGATCCGCGGCCGAAAGCAGCTTGATGGCAGCGGTCACGCGCTGCCTTCGAGCCTCGTAGAGTCTTGCTTCCAGAATATTAAGGACGGGGACGCCAATGGCTCTCAGCAACCGGGCCATCGCGGGAATCATCTCTCCTGCGCGCGGCTCCGTGAAGAGCAAAGTCATCCGGTCAAGCAGCCGCTCTGGATCACGTTGCAGAAGGCGAGGCAGAACTGGATCCAGTGGACGGTTCGCGAGTGCGGCATCAACCAGAAGTAGCCAGCGATCCTGTGCTACCAGGCGGTGGGCCAGCGCCGTCATGTGATCGTGCTCGTTATCGCGGGGAGCTCGCTCAAGGCCAGTCAAGATGGACTCAAATCCGGCGTAGTCGGCTCGGTTCACAGCAATTCGACCGAGTGATTCCACAAATGCTGCCAGGAGTGCTGCCGTCTCCGGAGTGACTTCGCGCTCCAAGGCGCTCATCGCACTGAGCGGCAACTCCGCGGGCAATTGATTAGGCCAGAGTGATTCAACGATAGATGTTAGCTCGTTCAAGCCTGCTGCCACGGAGCGGCGGGCCGCAGCGTCGGTGAGCTCAAGGCGACGCGCGTAATTCAGCACTATCGCTCTTGCCTCCCGGCGGGGGGCATCTGCCGCGCCATCTGCAAGTTGGCCTAGCGCTTGGCGCAGAGCCGTTATGGGTATGCACCAGACGTGTTCGCTTTTCAGAACGATGGATTTCTCTCTGGCCGGGAGTTCCAACCAGAATCTTTCGATTATCTTTTCGCGATGAGTCTCCATCGCCCAGATCACCGCCAGTGACGACAAGCGCTGCGAAGATTTAGGGCCCGCATAACCGCCCGCGTCAACGATCACGTCACCCAAGCGCTCAATCATCGGACGCACGCCAGTAGCGGTAACGACACCACTGGAGCATTCTGCCAGCATGAACTCCAGCACAATCTTTTCCGAAAGACGCAGCAAGTAGTCGTGCGGCTGTTCGGCTTCCCGCGGGGAGTATTGCGAGACTGAATCGAGCAACATTCTAATGCTGCGATGGCTGGCAGCTTCCAGCGCATCGTGCAGCGCTCTGGCCGCTTCTTCAGGCGTAAGGTCGTGGGCAATTTCAAGCGGCGGCGTGAGCCGGGCGAGCAGTCTGAGCGTGGCGGCAAAATCTTCTATACCGGGAGCCTGCAGCGGGGTCCCCGAGACTTCCTCTGACGAACGCCCTCCGTGTGCCACCAGAGCGCTGACCATCAAGCTGGCAAGGACCGTATTCACTCCGCGCTCAGTTTGTGTATTGATGGAAATCCCCTCTACGCGCTTCTCCAAGAGTCGTGCTGGCCAGGATTCGTAACCGCTTTTCTCTGTTCCTTCGTCTGATTTTAGCAACGAAGCCTTGAGCAGCGTTACCAGAGTGTCCAGTTCGCCTACATGAAATTTTCGGCGAAAGAGCAGCGTCTGAACCCCGGCGTGCTCTAGTTCGCTGGCCAGTGATTGCATCTCGCCCCGGAAATCAGGGAGGCGGGAGTCACTGATTTTGGGGACGACCAGTCCGCCGTGTTCCACCCGAATTTCTAGTCCTCCAAATAGTTCTGCAGTTTCCCGGAGTGAGTCATAGGCTGTATCGAGGCTGCTGGTGCGAGTCGGGTGGTTTTCGTCGTACAGCCTCCCGGCGTGGAGGAGCAACTGAAAGTTTCGCAAGGAGCGGTGAATCGCTGATATTTTCTGATTTGTGGTGGATATATCCGGTCGATTTCCAGCGATGGATTGAACTTTAGTCGGAGCGAGCCTCACAGAGCTCGCGTCCACCTCTGCTGGGATGGTGGGTATCATGCTTTGAATTCGAGCTTTAGCGCGAATCGGCAAAGGACTCTCCGGAGGCCGGATACGATGGGGCGCTTGTCCGGCCCATAGTGCCAAACCGCCGAGACGTCAACTCTCGGACAGTTCTGGGGCGAAATGCCCCTGCAAAGTCATATGCACGCGGCAGTCCTGGATTAATTTAAACTAAAGTATTTGTTTTCAATGAGATAATTTCTGCGTTCTAGAACTGGGGCCAGCCAAATGTAACAAAAAGTGACAGATTGCCACCTTTGTGACTATGCTGGAGCGTCTGGTGAGGACCGGATTGAAGTAAGGGTCTGTCGCTTGCAAGCTACTGTATTTTCAAGGTTTCCTCGATGGGAACCGTTCCGCCCTCGGTCACTTGAAAGGTCCTCTTGACTGGCTTATAGCCATTCAGGCTCAGGCCAATGGAATGCATGCCGGCCGGAACCTGGACCCGGGCGGGCGTAAATTGTCCTGTGGTGACACCATCCACGAAGATCTCGGCACCGCGTGGCGTCGACTTCACTTGAGCCCAGGCTACGCGGGTGGCGGACTTGGGAGCGAGCGTCACATTCATTTGCGTGGGCACATTCTCTTTCACCTGAATATTTCCTGCGTAAGCGTCATAGCCCGTAAGTCGCAACACCAGGTTGTACTGCCCAGCGGCGAGTGGGAGCGTCAGCGGGGTCTGGCCGGACTGTTTGGCTCCATTGATGAAGACATCCGCACCGGGCGGTTGGCTCACAATAAAGATCCCTTTTGCCAGAGATTCGAGCTTGATCTTCTGATCCTGAACTCCTCCACTGGTTACTTGGAGCGCAGTTTGAACTGGTTGGTAGCCGTCTTTCTGGACTTCCAGGCTGTACTGCGCAGGTGCAAGATTGTTGAAGCTGCACGGTGTCTGGCACTTGTTGAGAAGGCGGCCCGCGGGTCCCCGCAGCGAAGCCGTTGCCTCAATCACATCCGTCACAACGTGGATTGCTCCTCGCCCAACGGCCGGGACCGGGTGAGCGCCCTCTTCGGAATTCTCGGCGCTGGCCAGAGGGGTGTCGTCGTATTCCACGTGGTCAATCACGCGGACTTCGGGCGGAGCATTCCGCAAAAACTTCAGCAGCTCACCGTGCTCACCAGGGCGAAGCTTGCCCGACAGTGTCAGCATGTTTCCGGTCGCTTGGACTCTTGCACGTCCCTCGAGCCCGCGCTCTGAAATGGCTTCCTCAATCCGTCCCTTATACTCGGCGGCCTTCGGGCTCACAAATACTTCGACCTTTGCTGGAGTCTTTCCTGCTGGGTGCTCAGCTGACCTCGACTCTACAGGTTTTGAGTCAGAGGGAGGCTGGGAATTAGCGGCACCGTCAGAAGGCGGTGGAACTGGATCGGCTGCCTTCGCAGGAGGCGTTGGATTATCCGTCGTCGACGGAACTGTCTCGGTCTTGGCGGGCAGTGGCAGTGCTCCTCCGCCTTTTTGTTGCGATTCGTGAAGTTGCCGCGCCTCATTAAAGACCGGCATGATCTTCTTTGCGCCGTACGCTATAAAGCCCATCAGGAGCAATGCCAAGAATACTGTCCCAAGCAAGTTTCTCTTCTTGGGCGGCGCCGGAACTGGTAGAAAGGGACCTGTCCGTCGGACGGCCGGCGTACGTTCAGCAGTGGGCGTGCGCGACGCCAACGATTTGGCGGTTGCCATGACCGTCAGATCGTTTGCTGCCATTCCTCGCCCGGCCGGATTGCCAGAAACCACAGTAGATGTGGGAGAAGCCGCCGTTAGCGGCATCGTCGAATCAGGATTCCCTGCAGCCGGTGACAACGACCGATAGTTGCGAAGGTCGTCGAAAAATTCTTTGCAGCTCTGATAGCGTTGCTCCGGCTCCTTCTCCAGAGCCTTCATGATGATGGAGCTGATCCCGGGATGAATGGCGGAGTCGACCTGCCGGGGTGGCACCGGGTTTTCATGGACGATCTTGTAGATTACCGTCGTGATATTCTGTCCGGGAAAAGGCTTCTCACCCGTTACCATTTCGTAGAGCATCACTCCTAATGAAAAAATGTCGCTGCGCCCATCAACGCTGCGCCCCTTCACTTGCTCCGGGGACATGTAACTCGGCGTGCCCATCACGTGTGAAGTTTGTTGGGCCGCCCCGAATTGGAGAATTTTCGCCGTGCCGAAATCCGTGATTTTCACGATGTCATCGAGAGTGAGCATCAAGTTTGCCGGTTTGATGTCTCGATGCACGATGTTGTGTTCATGAGCGAACTGCAAAGCGCTGCAAGTCTGCTCCATCACGCGCAAAATTCTGGGCAACGGGAACGGCTGGCCGCTCTCGATGAGCGTCTGAAGACTCTTGCCTTCCACTAGTTCCATGGTGATGTAGAACAGGCCGTTTTCCTCGCCAGCATCGTAGACCACAACGATGTTGGGATGTGTGAGGGACCCGGCGGCTCTGGCTTCTGTCTGGAACCGGCTCAGCAGTTCCTGGCGCGAGAGGCCCGTGCCTTCTTCCGTCAATCGGATCGTCTTTACAGCCACCGGGCGGCCAATCACCGGATCGATGGCTTTATAGACCACACCCATCGCGCCGCGGCCAAGTTCGCCAACGATTTCGTATCGCCCTGCCTTTTTTACGGTTTCTATCACGGTATTTCAGACCGCTCTCGAATTGCGCCGCTCTTTATATAAACTCCAAATTACACCCAAGGTTTCGCTTTCCGGGAGGCGTGGCTGCGGTCTTCCGGCTCCTCTATCTCCAGTATTCTGAGGATATTGCGCGGAGATGCACCTGACCCACACCCGTGCGCCCTACCTAGCACAGTACTGCCGGGATTTTCGATTGGTCAACGCTACTGGGGTACCAGTGTTTCGCACTGGATACTGGAGTAACTCATAGACGTAGCGAGCAGGAAATGCAAAATACCCGTCATTGGCCCGTTGTCCACCCTGCAAAATGGAAGGAGTAAGTCTACGGCTGAAAGCCGACACTCCGCCAGAGGGCGGCAGATTCGTAGACCACTCCACCCTGAATCACGCTCTCGGTTCGGCGAATGTTTCTGATGTTTTCCAGCGGATTGGCGCCCAGAATTACCAAATCCGCTCTCTTCCCCGGTTCGATGGTGCCGGTTTCCATATCGAGTTTCATCGCTCTGGCAGACACGATTGTGGCTGCTTGAAGAGCTTCCATTGGCGTGAAACCGGCCTCAACATAGAGTTCCATCTCGCGATAAACGCTATGACCCGGCACCGTCTGATCCGTCCCTACTACGACTGGAATGCCCGCCTTGTGGAGTGCTGCCACTGTCTTGAGGGAAACGGCAAACCGCGCCTCGCCCATCTCCGCTCCCGCCGGGCCGGGACCGACGTTCCGAAGCTGAGCCGATAGTGCCGGCGCCACCTTTCCCACACCCGGCTCAAAACTTTCCAGCGGCTTATTGCCCGTCCTCAGGAACATCTCAAATACAGTCAGAGTTGGATCGATGACCGTGCCGTGTGCTTTCAAGAACTGCAGGGCTTTCCGGGACTGTTCAGAATCGGGGTCGAACTTGCGCAGAGCCGCCAATCTTTGCCCTGGGTCTTGCCCAGTCCCACGACCGGAACTAGAAGGCTCCATCATTGCAGCAACATAGCTAATGTGATTGATCTGGTCCATCCCCGCATTCACGGCATCAAACCCGGTCATTCCTTCCGGCACATGGCCTGTGACGGTCATCCCGAGTTTGTGGGCTTCAGAGGCTACAACCTCTAGATTCTCCTTCTTCACGGAACTGTAAATCTTAATCTGATCGAAACCGGCTTGGTGGTATCGGCGGACCCACTCGCGAGCTTGCTCCGGATTGTCAACGCGCGCCACACCCAAGGCGATGGGCCCGGAACCATCGACGATGCCTGCAAGGAGCAATCGCGGCCCAACACCGTGGCCGGATTTGATGGCGTCACGCACGGCGGTGATGAATTCAAATTCGTTGCCACAGTCCCGTACTGTCGTTACTCCGGCGGCGAGATAAACGGGCCCCCATTCCACTTGCTCGAAATGGGCGTGCATGTCCCAGAGGCCAGGAATAATCGTCTTGCCTGCGACGCTGATGATCTTCGCGTCTCGCGGTAATTTCACTTGGTCCCGCGGACCCGCGCTGACGATCTTTCCGCCTTGCATTACCACGGCGGAATCCTCCACCGGTCTTGCGCCAGTTCCATCAATGAGTCTTCCACCAACCAGGGCAGATATTCCCGCTGAGTCATCGTGGCGAAAACTCTCGGAAATCGCCGCCAGACTCGCCATTTCGTCCGATGCGGCACGCTGGACAAACTCACCCAGCTTTTCTTCGTATTCCGGTGCAATCGCTTCGAAATGGTCATACTCACCGTCGACGGTGATCAGCGCGGCGAGTTTGTTCCGCGCATCGAGCCACAACGTTTCGCGTCCCCATGCAAGGTCAGAGACACTAAACCGCGTGAGGCTCACAGTTGTTCCCTTCAGCGAAAACTCATCTCGTCCCCGGTCTTCGATCGTGAGTACTCCAGCCGGGAAAGTTTGCAACACTTTCGGACGGCCAGCAGCCTGCCACTTGCGAACCAGCATCATTTGTAGCGCTACCGGTGCGTACGTGGAGATTCCAAAAAACTCTCCTGGCCGATGGAACTTTTTCCACTCCGCGTTCATGCGGGAGAGGATCTGATCTTTCTCCACCAACACGGCGTCATCGATAGGCGTCCCCCTCGCCATGTTGCCGTGGATCTCCATCGAGCGCGGCGTCAGGTCGTTGCCCAGCCGTACAAACGCTGTGAGAGGAACATCTTGTCCGCGATCATTGAACAGGAAGGAATCGGAGAGTTGCAGCTCATCCCCTATTTTTCTTATGGAGTAGCTCTCATTTCCAATCGGCTGCTCAAACTTGTGCAGGCGAAATCCGCCCTGCTCCACGGGTTCATCACCCTGCGCGGCTCTTCTGGACAAGAGAGAGCCGGATGCCATGATCGCAGCCGCAAAGGCTGCCGAAAATAACAACTCTCCCGCGCGAGTTCCATTTCTTCTGAATCTCATTTTCCAGCCTCCGCAGCTTGCTAACTTGCTTCTAGAGGAGCCGCGAGTCAAGGATTTTTCGTGATGCTCCCAACCGTCGCACTTGTCCGCCCCGACATTGGCAAATTTGTTTCGCGAATTGTTCGATCTACCTCTCCAGGACGCGTTGGAGCCTCCAGACCGTCGGTCAGCAGATACCCCTCCAAGGAGATGCCACTCGTCCATACCGTCTCCAGCGCAGCGATGTACTCAGACTCCAATCCATATAGTCTATGCTGTGCATCGAGCACGCGAGGATAGGATGCAAGCATCTGCCCATACTTGTTCACCAGCAGCGAATAGGATTTGCTCGCGCGGGGAAGAATCTCATCGCGGTAGTGCATGACCGTGAACCGCGCATTCGCGTACTGGTCGGCAACTTCTGCTGCGCGTTCGCGCAGAGTGAGCGCAACGCGGTTTTTCTCCTGAACGGCGCGCTCTAGGTCCGCGCGCGCCGCGGCGATATTTCCTTGGTTCCGGTTGAACAGCGGAATCTGCGTGCTGACCTCAGCGATCCCTTCCCAACCCTTTGCCCCAGAACCGGGTACAGGTTCGTGGTTATCTTCTAACCCGGCACGGACCACAACGTCAGGCACTGATTCCCGCGCAGCACGAGCGACCACGGCCTTCGCCCGTGATTCGGTTTCATTCGCAATCCGAATCGCAGGGCTATCGAACGCCATGGCATCCATGACCTTTTCCTGGCTCAGATCGGGCCACCCGCGGTCGAGTTGGCCTCCAACTGTTGTTAGAGGCAGATCCGGCCGGCCCATCACGGCAGCCAGAGAGCGCCATTGTTCACCGAGCCTGCTTTCTTGCGTCCGCGCGGCGAGCCTTGCGCGCTGGGCTTCCACTTCGGCGTCTAGCAGTTCTGATTCATCGGCTTGACCAGTATTCATCAATCGTTTTTGGGTCTCCGCGGAGTCCTGGGCGATTCCTGCCAGTTCTTCCCTGATTTCGAGCTGTTCCTGGGCCGCGAGCACGCGCAGGAAGGAAATCCTCACCGCGCTTTGCACTCGCATCTTTTGCTCCTCCGCTTCAATCTCTGCAAGCTTTACATCGCCGGAGAATACATTCTTGCTCAATCCTAGCTTTCCTCCTGTGACGATGGCCTGCTGGAGGAAGAATCCCTGTTTGCCTCCGCCCGCAGCGCCGCCGCGGATTTCATCCCCCGCATAGGCAATTGTCGGATTTGGGTAAAGCCCCGCCTGCGCTTTCCGCGCCTTCGCTGCTCGGATTTCCGCTTCGGCTTGCCGCAAGGTGGGGTTTGATTCGGCTGCAATTCTGAGAACTTGCTCGAGGTTCATCAAAGGCCCTGAAGCCTGCTCCTGCGGTTTGCCTAGCTTCGGGAATTTCGGTTCGATGGGCTTCAGCGAAACTGCCGCATGGCTGGCGTGACTTTCCTGCGGCATCTGCATCTCCTGCGCGCGCACAACGCCGCCGATTGCCACAACGCCAACCAGAAGCACTAAGCCCTTCGCAGCAGCTTGCAAAATGTTTCCGCGCTTCAGGTTCAATTTCTCCGGAGAATCGGCTCGCTCGGTTTGTTTCAGATTAAGCACCATGAAGCGCCTCACTTTCAGTTGGCCTTTTCTGCGCCCGCTTTCGAGCAACAATTTCGTCGTATTCTTTTTCCGGCAGCACCCGAATCATGGTCATCATGCCCATCATTCCGGCGCTCCAATTCTTGGGAAGGCCAAACGTCTCCGGCTTTTCAGCGAGTTCGTCCATGGCCATTTCCATAAACGCATCCTGGGGAAAGCCTGGAACGCTCTGGGCATTTATCGCCACTGGAGATGGATGCACATGTTCAAAAGGGACGCTCTTGGCTAGAGTTTCCATCTGCTTCATGGCTTTCATTTCGGTCTGATCCGCAGTCTGGATCTGCCTGTCTCGAAGCAGATCCATCATGCTGTTCATCATGTGATGCGGCAGATGGCAGTGGATCATCCACGCGCCTGGATACTTCGCTTCAAACTCCACAACGCGCGCTTGCGCGACGCCGACCAGAACCGTATTCATCGGATACCACGTCGATTCCGGACTGCGCCCTCCTTCTGTTCCCGTGACCACGAACTGATTTCCGTGCAGGTGTACCGGATGATGATCCATTCCAATGTTCAAAAACCGGAGCCGTACGCGGCTGCCGAGCCGCGCAAGAAGGGGAGTAGTAAGAGGCGCACAGACACCGTTGAACGTGAGCCAGTTGTATTCCATTGCCGCGGTATTTGGCACCGTATTGTTCGGCAAGACCGCCCACTCCTGCAGAACCAAACCGTAGTCATGGTCCACGCGCGGGGAGTGTTCGGCTTCCGGGTGCGCGACGAAAAATCCGATCAGTCCCATCATTTCCTGCATGGCGCTATGAGCGTGATAAAAAAATGTTCCTTCCTGATGAACCGCGAATTCGTACGTATATTTTTCTCCTGGGGCAATTGGTTTTTGACTGATGAAGGGCACTCCGTCCTGTTCGATCGGAATCTCCAGCCCGTGCCAATGCATGGAGGTGGATTCCGGAAGCCGGTTTTCGATGACCACCCGGACGCGATCTCCCTGCCTCACTTGAATCGTGGGCCCAGGAGAGCTTCCGTTGTAGCCCCACGCATCGATCGTCTTGAAGGGCGAGATTCGTCGCTTCACTGGTTCCGCAATCAGTTTGAAGACCTTTACCTTGCCGTCCAATTCGCAGGGAAGGTCCGGAACGTCGGGCGTAACCATCGAGAGAGACTTGCTGAGGATGGCGGATTGCGCTTCAGCAGGTTTCATCGAACTTGCGCCCTTCTTCCGGCGCGCGTCGGTCGCCAGATCGCCCTGTTGCGGAACAGGACTCGCCGCCAAATACTGGCTGAGCCCTAGCAGACCGGCTCCGAATGCCGCCGTCTGTTGAAAAAATGCTCTTCGTGTTTCGCTCATGATTGCCCTCTCGAGAAACTCCTACCTTCAAGAAATCTTGCTTGCCACATAGAAATTGACTCCTTCCATGGATTCACAACAATCGACGAACGGGAAATTCGGATGGAGAAGGCAGACTGAATCAGAAGCGGAGGATCGTGCTGGGAAAGAGAGCTCGAAATCCGGATTTGCCAGGTGGCTGCAGGACGACACCGCGACCGAGAACTCCGGAAGCGGATGGTGTGACTTTGGGTTGTAAGTTCAAAGGAGTAGCTGATTTGTCGACGCGGACGCTGTTTCTTGAGGTGCCCCAGTTCGCCAGACTCGGTGTCAAAGCCTGAATTTCCAGACCGTAGCAGCGATGTTCCACTTGCACGTGGACGTCCACTGTTCGAGTGGAAACCGCCTCGCCGCAATGACTGGCACTCACGTTCATGGGCCGCGAACTCTCACAACCCGCCGCTGCACACTTCATGGGGCACAGCGGGCACGTCAGCAGCGCGAGCCCAGCTGCCATCGCAACGAATCTTCTTTGCGCGCGGGTGGATAGGCCAACTAGCGGGAACATTTGCATTGAATCTAAACGCTACGCCGCACCGCACGGTTCGTCAACTTCGATTGCGGCCCATGTATTTTTATTCTCCAGGCCAGAGAAAAACTTGCCGGAGCGGCGAAGAGTCATTGGCCGCCAACGTTTTACGCAATCTTTCTGCGTGGTAATATTGCTCATGCGGGGCCGTAGCTCAACTGGATAGAGCGAGAGTTTCCTAAACTCTAGGTTGGCGGTTCAAGTCCGCCCGGTCCCGCCATCAGTGAACTCACCGCCCCGGGGGATTGGCGCTGGCATGCTATGGTGCCGCGCTTGGCGCAATTTTTGAAATTCGCAGACTTCGAAAAATTGTCGGCCAATATTCTTTCAATATGTTGCCCGCTGCCGTAAATCCAATTCGCATTCCGTACCGCTCAAAGGTCCTCCCCGCGGTCATTTCTCGTTCAGGAAGATAGCTGTTTGCCAGGCTCTCGGCCAGCAAGGGGCCTAGAAGTCCCGGCCAATTCGGAGCGTCGTCTCCGGAATCCTTCCGGCCCACCACAATCCGGCTTAGTGCATAACCCATCCGGCTTCCCGCGCCTCCATGAAGCGAAACGAAGTACCTGGGATCTTGATGCCAAGCCGAAGGAAAAAGAAATTTCCCAAACAAATTGCTCGAGGCCGAAGTTGCCATGGAAGCGCCAAATCGTTTCCCATATCCGCCGAACTCCTGGCCGTAACCGGGAAATGAGTTGCTCGCCTGTCTGATCCCCGCTCCCATCGCCGAACTGGTCATGCGCGAGGGTGCAATGCTGTCATCCAGAAAAATCTCGAATTTCTGTCGCTTGCCCAACGGCCCTCTGGTGGCGGCGAGATCCGGGAAGAAAATCGACCTCCGCCCCAGGATTTCGATCGAGGTATGTAGCCGATTTTCGTGCTTTGACGGGACTCGCGCCGGTTTTGCCTGCGGGGCTTCGGGCAGTTCTTTCCTGGTCCCATGCTCCTGGCCACTGGTCTGCGCAGTAAACGCGACCAGTGCCCCGGCGCATGAAAAGATCGCAAAGGCTACAGTTCGACGCATATCGCAATCCTATCACGAGGCCGGGGCTAGCCTTGTTTCCGCCCATTGAATCTTCGAGGCCACGTCCGCACTCCCAACTCCTCGCTAAGTCCGTG
>Ga0075017_100000156_pt1 | contig 31321 bp, 27 predicted proteins | sample AleBraG_ABR_2012_FD_71475 | JGI IMG/M metagenome (GOLD analysis project Ga0075017, IMG submission 71475) | Freshwater sediment microbial communities in response to fracking from Pennsylvania, USA - Alex Branch Run_MetaG_ABR_2012 | ecosystem: Environmental > Aquatic > Freshwater > Creek >... | reverse complement strand
CTCCCACTGCTCCTCCGTCAACAGCTTCTGTCGCTTCTTCATGACAGAAGCTCACCAGCTAACCCACCTCATCCGTAAGTATCTGCCATGAGGCCGAACCTATTTATGAAATACGCTCTAATGACTCCAAGGATATTTCCATGACCAGCAGCATGAAAGCCATTTTTCAGCCGGACGACCGGTACGAGGGTGTCCGCAGGATCAACATTTACCTTTTGCGGCTGCTCTATGTATTGATGTTCTTCGTCTTGGGCAAAGAAACATGGACGCGTATCCTCACCCACCAAGGGCAATGGGATCCCACCGATGCCGTGGCGTGGTGCGTCTGGACGGCGTTCGCGACGTTGGCAGGCATTGCCATCATCCGTCCCGTGAAAATGCTGCCGATCGTGCTGCTGGAGATATTCTACAAAGTGCTGTGGCTGATTCTTGTGGCGTATCCGCTGTGGTCGAAGGGCGCGCTGGCGGGATCCCCCGCGGAAGACATCACCTCCAAGTTCTTGTGGGTGCTATTGCCCATCGTTGCGGTACCGTGGGGATACGTGTTTGTGAATTACTTTTACAGGCCCAAGAACTAGAACCTGTTCTTTGAGCATACCTACACCTGGAACCCATAATGGACCGTGAGTGGAACGACAGTCAGCCGATTTACCGCCAGCTTCGCGACCGGGTGGTGGCGATGATCCTCGACGGCGTGCTCAAGGAAGGCGATCCGCTGCCTTCGGTGCGCACGGTCGCGGCGGAATATCGGGTCAATCACCTCACGGTCCTGAAGGGTTATCAACAATTGGTCGACGAGCAACTTGTGGAAAGCAGGAGAGGTCTCGGCATGTTCATCAATGTGGGTGCGCGCAATCTGCTGTTGAAGGGCGAACGTCAGAAGTTTCTTACGGAAGAATGGCCCAGGGTCTACGCGACTATTCAGCGGCTCGGACTGAAGGCGGAAGAGTTGCTGAATGGCGCAAACCGCGGCTCGTCGCCGGATGCCGCACAGTCGAAACCCAAGGTAAAGGAGCGCTGAAGCCATGGCATGCATCGAAGCACACGGTCTGCGCAAGGCCTTCGGCACAACCGTCGCGCTGGACGGCGTTGATTTGCGGGTGGAAGAGGGCCGCATTTTGGGACTCATCGGCCCCAACGGCGCAGGCAAGACCACGGCGCTCAACGCGATTCTCGGCCTGACTCCGTATCAGGGCCAACTAAAAGTGCTCGGACGCGACCCTTGGACCGAGCGCGATCAGCTCATGCGCGATGTCTCGTTCATTGCCGATGTCGCCGTGCTGCCTCGCTGGATCAGGGTTTCGCAAGTGCTCGACTACGTTGCCGGCATCCATCCGCGATTCGATCGCGCGAAGGCCGAAGGCTTTCTCGCCAAAACCACCATCCGGCAGGCCAGCAAGGTCAGGGAATTGTCGAAAGGGATGGTGGTCCAGCTACACCTTGCGGTGGTCATGGCCATTGACGCGAGATTGCTGGTGCTGGACGAGCCGACACTGGGCCTGGACATCCTGTATCGCAAGCAGTTCTACGATTCGCTGCTGAACGACTACTACGACCGCAGCCGCACCATCGTGGTGACGACGCATCAGGTGGAAGAGGTCGAGCACGTCCTGACCGATCTGATGTTCATCAACCGAGGTCGCATCGTCTTCAATTGCAGCATGGAAGAGGTTGAGTCGCGGTATGTGGAACTGATGGTGAAACCCGAGCAGGTTGCGGCAGCACGGGCGCTGAAGCCGATGCACGAACGCCAGACGCTAGGGCGCAGCATTCTGCTGTTCGATCGCGTTGATCGTCAGCAACTCGCAGCGCTGGGAGAAGTGCGCACGCCCAGCATCGCCGACTTGTTCGTCGCAGTGATGAGCAACCAGGGCAGTGCGACACAAGGAGCGGCTCGATGAATACTCAATCGAATGCCATACCCGAGTCTCCCGTGGAATCGCAGGTCATCGCGCCCGCGGTCATCTCGCCGACCCGGCGCATGGGCTGGTTGGTGCGGCGCGAATTGTGGGAGAGCCGGTCGATCTATATCGCGCCGCTGGCCGTCGCGGGAGTCTTTCTGTTCGGCTTCCTCATCAGCCTGACACATCTGCCGGCCAAGATGCGCCTTGCATCTACGCTCGACTCGGCGCAGCAAAGAGCTGTAATCCAGCAGCCTTACATGCTCGCGGCGGGTCTGCTGATGGCGACCGGTATGATCGTCGGGGTTTTCTACTGTCTCGACGCGCTATACGGCGAACGCCGCGATCGCAGCGTCCTGTTCTGGAAGTCGCTGCCCGTTTCCGATCTGACGACGGTGCTTTCGAAGGCGAGCATTCCGCTTGTAGTTCTGCCTTTACTGATCGTAGCGATCACGATTACCACGAATACCATCATGCTGCTGGCGAGCAGCGCAGTGTTGCAGGGGAGCGGCCTGCCGGTTGCGACCGTATGGACAGAGGTGTCGTGGTTCCACCTGTCGTTCATCCTGCTCTACCACCTCGTGGTCGTGCATGGACTCTGGCATGCGCCGTTCTACGGCTGGCTGCTCATGGTGTCAAGTTGGGCGAAGCGAGCGCCGTTCTTATGGGCAGTGTTGCCGCCGCTCGCTCTGGGAATCGTGGAGAAGATTGCCTTCAACACGTCATACTTCGCCGACCTGCTTTTGTACCAACTCAACGGTGGCGGAGGCATGGACTCCGCGAATGCGCCACACAGCGCCCCCTTCGACATGCTCGGGCACTTCGATCCCGGAACGTTGTTGAGCACACCGGGTCTGTGGATCGGACTGACCGTTACGGCTGCGTTCTTGGCTGCAGCGGCGTGGCTGCGCCGCAATCGGGAGCCGATCTAATTCGCCTGAGCATTCAGCTTTATTGGCTCGCGTCGGAGAAACGAGTATGAGCACACCTGTAGTGATGGAACGGATTGCCGGAGCGTCGCCGCGCCTCAAAGCCAGGATCGCCGGTGTCTTTTACCTGCTCACCATACTGACGAGAATGTTCGTCGAGATTTCCGTTCGGAACCGGCTGGTGGTATCGGACGACGCCGCGGCCACCGCGACCAACATCCTGGCGTACCAGCCGTTATGGTGGTGGGGTTTTGCCGGCGACATCATCGCGTTCGCGAGCTACATCGCTTTGACGGCTCTTTTGTATGAGTTGTTCAACCCCGTGAACCGGAGCCTCTCCTTAGCCGCGGCATTTTTCGGCCTTGTGGCATCCGTGGTTCAGGCTATCAGCAGCCTGTTTCATCTCGCTCCCCTGGTGGTGTTGGGGGGCTCGTCATACTTGCGTGTATTTACAGTGGAACAGCTGCAGGCGCTGGCGCTCGTGTTTCTCAAACTGCGTGCCGCTGCTTACCACACGATCGGCCTGGTATTTTTTGGATTGTATTTGTTCCTCGTCGGCATCCTCATTCTCAGGTCCACCTTCCTGCCACGCGTCCTTGGCATGCTGATGGTACTTGCTGGTTTGAGCTACGTGCTGTTTTTGTCAGCACCGCTCGCACGGTCTCTGCAGCCCTACATTCTGGTCTTCCCCGGCGTTGGGCAAATATCGCTCTGCCTGTGGCTCCTTGTGATGGGCGTGAATGCTCAACGATGGCAGGAGCAGGCCAGCGCGCGGGGGTTTGACGACCCCAGCTCGCCATGGAAAGGAAGTCGCCGCGACTGAAGAAGGAAGGAAGCCCGTTTTCGCACTGCAGCTGCCCTACGGCGTCAGCCTTCCCGTGACCAGATAGTTCTGCGGTGGAACGCCGAAGGCGTCGGCGACGCGGTTGAAAAACGCGAACAGGGCCGTGACGTATACCGCTTCGGCAATCTGGTTTTCGCTCCAGCCCGCATCGCGCAGTTTCTGCACATCCTCGGCTGTGGAGCGAGCCGCGGCCTTCGTGATCAGCTCCACATACTCAAGTAAGGTCCGCTCGGCCGCAGTCAGACCAGCGTCCTCGAGTTTACCTTCGAGAATCGCCGCAACGCATTGCTCGGAAGCTTCCTGAACCCGCAGGAAGTAAGCGTGGCTGTCGAGTCAATACGGACAGCAGTTCAGGTAGGAGACGTAGCTGGCGATCATCTCCTTGTGGCGGCGGGTGAGATGGCCCGCGGAAAAGTGAACCGTGTTGGAGAACTCGACGACCTGCCGCAAAAAATCGGGGCGGGCGCCGAAGCACTTGATGATGCCCGGCACCTGCTGACGGCCGGAACCTTTGCGCCAGAAGTCATAGGCGGCGGCCGTGTCGCCGGTCGCCTCGTGATCTTCGGTGATGCGGATCTTAGTGGGTTGTGGGCTAGACTCGGGTGCGGTTTTCTTCGCCACTGGTTCTCTCTTCTTCGCTGACTTCGTCTTCCCGGACGTCATCTTTTCGGACCTCATGGGCATGCGATTCTATATCGGCGATTCGTTCTGGCCATCCCAAGCTGATGCAGAAAGCCCCAGACGGGATGAGGTACCGTCTGGGGCATGACTGCTACCGGCAAATGAGTTGCCGGTTTCAAATTGTCCCCACTTCCCAGCGGCGGGTAAGTGAGGTAGAGCGTGAGGTTGAAGGGCACTTTACTGACGCCGCGAGTCGAGCGCAATAGTATGAAAATGTTACGCCGGAAATTGTTCATTCTGTGATGCTTGGCTGAATCAGGGCAATATACTCGACGAGCGCCTGGGACCACGCTCGCGGCAATGTGAAGCCGCGCTCCCGCAGTGCACGGTGTTCCATGACGGCGAAAAGCATGCGCGGACCGGGCCGGTTCATGGCGGCGAGCGGCTTGGCCACGATGCCGCGGTCGTCGAGGCCTGCGAGCCGGGCCGCCCGGCGCGCCAGTTCCTCTCGCGTGCAAGCGCCTTCGTTCGAAAGATGAAACGTACCAAAAGCCTTGGCTTCGATCACCTGGCGAATGGTTGTGGCGGCGTCATCAATGTAGGTGGCCGAGCCATACTGATCCGATGCGACCACGTAGGGTTCGCCGCGGCGCAGCGCGCGCAATCCCTTCGAAACGAAGTCGGGCTTGTCGCGTCCGAAGAGCACGGAGACGCGAAAGATGAAATGCCCGAGCAACTGGCGCACGGTGTCTTCGGCCAGCACCTTGGATCGTCCATAGAAACTGAGTGGATTGACAGGATCGGTTTCCACGTACGGTTTGTTGCCGTGACCGTCAAAGACACAGTCGGTAGAGATGAGAGCGACGTGCGCGCCCTGCTGCTCAGCGGCGCGAACCACGTTGCGAGTACCTTCCACGTTGACGGCCGTAGCCAGGGCGGGCTGCGTCTCGCATACGTCAGGGCTGGCGATGGCGGCGGAGTGAATGATGACATCGGGCTTGACGGCGGCGATGGCTGCGGCGACAGCGGCGGAGTCGGTGATCTCAGCCTGGGCGCGAGTGAGCCCGACGGCATGGTGATGCTGATTCAGCACGCGCACCAGGCCGGCACCGAACAGCCCGGCGGCGCCGGTGACGGCGATCTTGAGTGGTGGCGGCATGAACTGAGTGTAAATCCTGCGGCGGAGCCCGGCATATGCGAGGCCAGGGCTGAGGAAGACGGCTGTCGGGCGTAACCGGCGCGGATTACCCCGGTGTTGCGACCGGCTGGGAGTCGCGGGCGATTCTGCCGATCTAAAAGGCAGGGAGGTTGTCTTCCGTAGGTTCGTCCGATGGACAGCAACGCCAACAGCACGACCCACCAACATCGGTCAGCGGAAGCCACTGCAGCGGGAAGCGTCCAGGCACCTGCTCAGGCGGAAGTGCGGTGAGCCTGAAGAGCGCGGGCGATCGGGATGGTAACGGCGAGAGCCGCTCAGTTGCAGCCTGCCTCCTGAACCGAGGGCTGCGGTAGGTCGGGAAAAGACCGGGCCGCAGCCCTTTGGCTTTTCAATCCGTGTCTGTAGTGACACAGCGTTGCTGACGACACACTGCCGCAAAGCTCCACAGCCCAATTAAGTCCTTCCCCATCAATCACTAAGAGCCTGGCCACCCCCCTGCTTTTCACCTTGGCGTAGTTGGCAAGCGAAACCGAACGAGGTGCACGGCCATGCGGCGGATGGACGACAGCTCGAAGCAGAAAGTGCGAACCCAAGGTTGGTGGGCAATGCTCCTCATTCTTATTGCGACGGCAGGACGAGCGCAGACGGCTCCGGCAGTGGCCGCGCCGGCGAGCGCGCAGCATCAGCGGCGCGTGGTCATCAGCCTGGAGGACCGCAAGCTGGCCCTCATGGAAGACGGCAAGATGCTGAAAGTGTTTGACGTCGCGGTAGGGAAGCCCGCGACGCCCAGCCCGCGTGGAGAGTTCCGCGTCGCCAACCGAGTGCAGAAGCCGACCTACTACCGCAGCGGACAAGTCATTCCCGACGGCCCGCAAAATCCTGTAGGCACGCGCTGGGTCGGGCTCAGCCAGAAGGGTTACGGAATTCACGGGACGAACGCTCCGGCTTCGATCGGCAAAGCGGTTTCGCACGGCTGCATTCGCATGCGGAACCACGATATTGAGGAACTCTTCGAGCTGCTGCGCGCGGGCGACACGGTAGTGATCCGCGGCGAACGCAATGCCGAGACAGCGCAACTGTTCGGCTTGCCTGCCGGGACCGCGCTCGTGGCACAGACACTCGTCGCCGCCTCACACCCGGAAGCGGAAGCTCAGCATGGCGCGGGCCAGTAAGAAACGAACTGTTTGGATGGAGGTACTTATGCAAACGGCAATGGCAGCGGTGACGATCCTGGCGGGAATGGTTTTCTCGCTCGCCGTGGGGTTGTTGGTGGAAGAGTTCTTGTTCGGCCAGATCTTCCGCGTGTTCCTGGTGGCGCGCCTCGGCCGAAAGAAGGACGTGCCGTAAGTTGCCACCAGGGTCTGCCGCTCCGACCAGGCCGAGGAGCTGCTGCAACACAAACGAGTTTCGTAACGCCGGTAATTCGCAGCCGGGCGGGATTCCCGCCGCCGCAGGGTCCCGTCCGGTGCCGGTGTCTAAACAAGGCAGGGAGCGAGGCCATGACTGCCATTTATACTGTGCCTGAGATCCAGATGCGAAACCTTCGGCGCGGGTTCTGGCGGCGGCTCTGTTATCTCTCACTTATTTTGCTGCGCGCGCTCCCGGCTCCAGCCGCCGACTTTGCCACTCCCGAACGCCAACTGGCCCAGAAAATCTCCTCCATCACCGGTCCCGCCGCGATCACACTTGAGTGGATCAATCGCTCCAGCCTTAGCGCCAAAGACGGCGAGCAGATTCGCCGCGACGTACTCAGCCAACTCGGCAGCCTCGGCGTCCGGCTCGTGGAGTCGGGCAGTTCGGCCTCGTTGCGTGTCACGCTTTCCGAAAGTGCGCAGAACTATGTCTGGGTAGCCGAGATTCGCCGGGGCTCGGATGAGCCGCGCGTGGCGATTGTGAGCGCGCCGCGAGTCGAGCTCGCCCCTGCCGGGTCGAACTCCGTCGTTGCAGTCCGCAAAACTTGGTTGTGGTCGCAGCCCGAGGCGGTGCTCGATGCTGCCGTTATCGAAGATAACGGCAATCCGTCCTATCTCGTTGTTCTGGACAACGAGCGCGTTAGTCTGTACCGCATGCAGAACGCAAACTGGCAGCAGGAACAATCGCTAGTGATCCCGCACGCGAAGCCGTGGCCGCGTGACATGCGTGGCCGAGTGCTGCTCCGGAAAGATCACCTGTTCGACCTGTACTTGCCGGGCGTAACCTGTAGCAGCAGTGCGAAAGCTCCGCTTACCATCAGCTGCAAGGAGGGCGATGAACCCTGGCCTCTGGCTGCAGAGGACTCAGGTCCACGCGCGTTCCACAGCAGCACACGCAATTTCTTCACCGGAGTGCTCAAGCCTGCCTTGCCGGGACCGCAGCCGCCACGCTTTTACTCGGCCGTCCCTTTGGCGCGGGAGAAGTACACGCTGTGGGCGGTTACTGCCGTCGACGGCCAACTGCACCTGCTCGACGGCATGCGCGACCAAGTCATTCCGGGTACGGGATGGGGCAGCCAGATGGCCGCAGTGCAGAACGCTTGCGGCGGTTCGCACGTACTGGCCTCGCGCGAGGATGGCGCGAGCGGCGATTCAGTCCGCGCTTATGCCATTCCGGATCGCGAACCGGTTGCCCTGAGCGCGCCAGTCGATTTTAATGGGCCAGTTACCGCCATGTGGACGGGCGCCGACGGCCACGACGTCACGACCATTTCACGCAATCCGCAAACGGGAAACTTCGATGTCTATCGTCTGGCGATCGTGTGCAATCAGTAGCGTTCTCGCGCTGAGCCTGGCGGCCACCGCTGCTACGCGGCCTCGCTACGGGGGCGGGCTGCACGTTTCTCTGCGTGCGACACCCACGAGCCTTGATCCCGCCGACTCTGCGAGCAACGCCGACGACGAAGCTCGCGCGCGCATCTGGCCGCTGCTCTCCGACACGCTGGTTGTCCTGGACGATCATGGAGTGATCAAGCCGCGGCTCGCGTCGTCATGGGAATCCGGGGCAGGTTCGCGGCGGTGGCAATTTCATCTTCGGAAAGACCTGACATTTAGCGACGGTACACCGCTCGCGCCCGAGGCTGTTGCCGCATCCCTGCGCGCCAACCATTCGAATTGGCGCGTGTCGGCGTTGCCCGAAGGCATCAGCATCGAAACCGAGCAGCCCGCGCCCAATTTGCTCGCCGAGTTGGCCATGCCGCGCAACATCATTCTGCGGCGCGATCCCGGCCCCAAGCTGGTGGGAACGGGGCCGTTCGAACTCAGCCAGTGGCAGCCGGGAAAGAAGCTCTCGCTCGCGGCGGTCGAACAGTATTGGGGTGGAAGGGTCTTTCTGGATGGCATCGAACTTGAACTGGGCCGCAACACCCGCGACCAACTCGTTTCGCTTGACCTGGGCAAGAACGATCTGGCTGAGGTGCCGCCGGAGCAAATTCGCCGCGCCGTGACCGATGGCCGCCGCGTAGTCGAATCGCGACCGCTGACGCTGGTGGCGCTCGTGTTTTCCCGCGACGTACAGTCGCCAGAAGAGAAGACGGCGCGTCAGGCTCTCGCGCGCTCGGTGGACCGCAACGCGGTTCGCACCGTCCTTTTCCAGGGACACTCCGAAAATGCCTACGGCCTGCTCCCGAACTGGATGACTGGGTACGAGTTCCTGCTCGCAGAGGACAACGGCGCACCCGCGCGCGCCGCGAAGAACACAGCTAAGTGGACGCTCAGCTTCGATGCAACCGATTCCGTCGATCGCGTTGTGGCCGAGCGCATCGAATTGAACGCGCGTGATGCCGGCATCACGCTGCAACTTACTCCCGGCAAGCCAGATGCCGGCGTCAGACTCGTGCGTATTCCACTCGCATCGTCGGATCCCTGGACTGCTCTTGAGCAGCTCGCCATCGCCAGCGGTGCCGCAACTCCCAAGCCCGGCCACTCATTCGAGGAACTCTACGCGTCGGAGCGCGCCGTGCTCGAGACGCAGCGCATTGTGCCCATTGTGCACGTGCCACGCGCGTACGTTCTCGGAGGCACCGTGAGAAGCTGGGCTGCGTCAGCGCAAGGCAACTGGCAGATCGAGAATGCCTGGCTGGAGGCGCCCAAAAAGTGACCTTCCAGCGCAAACTCCTGACGATCCTCGCGCTCAGCATTTTTGTGTCGGTTGGGCTGGTGGCAGTGATCGTCTCGCTGATGGCGCGCCACGCCTTTGAGCGGTCGAACGACGAACGAGTCGCCGCGCTGGTGACGCAGTTCCGCGGAGAATTTCGCCGTCGCCAGGATGAAGTCGTGCGCGAGGTGTACTCGATTGCTACGAGCGACACCGTCACGCACATGGCCTTGAAACTAAACCGCGGCGACGCCGACACCGGCGACTACCTGCACGAAGCCGAGTCCCTCGCGGCCCAGCATCAGCTGGATTTTCTGGAACTCGTGGACGCGAACGGCGCCATCGTCTCGTCGGCGCAATGGCCGGCGAAGTTCGGTTACCAAGAGGCTGCAATTCAATCACCCACGGACCCGCCCGCCAGCGCGTTCCTCAAAGTCGAAGAACTGCCTGACGGCGAAATGCTGGGCCTGTTCGCAGCCCGTGTGGTGCGCGTAGGCGACCGCCCGCTCTACGTTCTTGGCGGCCGCAGACTCGATCGCGAGTTCCTCGCCACTCTCACGCTCCCCGAAGGCATGCGCGTCATGCTCTACACCAGTCCGAGCAAAGAATTCGCCGCGCAGCGCGTCTTGGATGCAAACGGGCCCGTGCAAGGTGCGGAGAAATTGTCGCCCATCGTGCAGGCCGTTCAGCAGAGCCAACGCGAGAGCGGCGTCACCGTCGCGTGGTCGCCGAACGCTGCCGATTCCGACAGCGTTACCGCGATTCCTCTCAACGGTCAAAAAGATGAATTGCTCGGCGTTCTGCTCGTGGCCAACTCGCGCCGGCCAATGGTCGAACTCGAACGCCGCATTCAATCCGCCGGCCTGCTCGTCGCGGGCGGCGGCATCGTATTTGCAATTCTGTTTACAGGATGGATTGCTGCCCGTGTGACCCGCCCGGTGCGCGAAATGGCCGCTGCGGTTCGCGAAGTCGCGGCCGGCAACTGGTACGCGCAGGTCCCGGAGGACTCAAAAGACGAACTGGGTGAACTCGCGGTCTCGTTCAATCGCATGACGCGCGAGTTGAGCGAACAGCGCGAGAAACTGGTGCAGACGGAGCGCGTGGCAGCCTGGCGCGAACTCGGGCGGCGTCTGGCGCACGAGTTGAAGAATCCGCTATTCCCGCTGCAAATCACGGTCGAGAACATGGTGCGCGCGCGAGAGCAGAAGCCCGAACTGTTCGACGAGACGTTCCGTGAAGGCGCGCGCACGCTGCTCGCGGAACTTACCAATCTCAAAAACATCATCGGCCGCTTCAGCGACTTCGCGAAAATGCCGCAACCGCAGTTGCAGGACCTGCAGATCAACGACACGGTGAAGAACGCGGCTCGGCTGTTTCAGCCCCAACTCAGCGGTAACGGAAACGCCGCCGTCACCAGCCGCCTGGAACTGGACGAGACGCTCCAAGCGATCCAAGCCGATCCTGATCTGCTGCACCGCGCTCTCTCCAACCTGATCCTGAACGCGATGGACGCCATGCCCGAAGGCGGCACGCTGACCATCCGCACCGGACCGACTGAAAGTGGCGTGCGCATCGAGGTCTCCGATTCGGGTTCTGGTCTCACGCCTGAAGAATGCGAGCGCTTGTTCACGCCGTACTACACGAGCAAGCGCCACGGCACCGGCCTGGGCCTGGCCATCGTGCAATCTGTAGTGAGCGATCATGGCGGGCGCATCACGGTCCAGAGCACGCCGGGCAAAGGCAGCACGTTCCGCATCGAACTGCCGCGAAATCCGGCAAAGCCGCACCTGAGCCAAAGTTGAGGAGGGACATTGTGCCGCAAAAAGCGAACCTGCTGATCGTTGACGACGAAGCCAACACGCTGGCGTCGCTGTCTCGCGCTTTTCGCCTGGCGGGACACGAGGCGACGGTCTGCGACAACGCCGTCAAAGCCCTCGAACTCGCCGAGTCGCAGAGTTTCGACCTGATCCTCTCCGACGTCGTGATGCCCGGCAAGGACGGCCTGACACTGCTCGAAGAATTGAAAAAGCGCGAAGTGGCCGCACCCGTCGTCATGATGTCCGGCCAGGCCCACATCGAAATGGCGGTGAAAGCCACGCGGCTGGGCGCGCTCGACTTCCTCGAAAAGCCGATCTCCACCGAAAAACTTCTGCTCACCGTCGAAAACGCGCTCAAGCTGCGCAACCTCGAAAGCGAGAACCAGCAGTTGAAGCAGCGTCTGGGCAAACACGAAATCGTCTGGTCCGGCGAGAAGATGCGGCGCGTGATGGCGCAGGTCGACCGCGTCGCCGCCAGCGAAACGCGCGTCTGCATTCTGGGTGAAACCGGCACGGGCAAAGAACTGGTGGCGCGCACTCTGCACGAACGCAGCCCGCGCGCTTCCGGCCCGTTCATCACGCTCAACTGCGCCGCGGTTCCTGCCGAGCTCATCGAATCCGAGCTCTTCGGCCATGAGAAAGGCTCGTTCACCGGCGCCGGTACGCGTCACCTGGGCAAGTTCGAGCAAGCGCAGCGCGGCACAATTTTTCTCGACGAAATCGGCGATATGCCGCTGCCCATGCAGGCCAAGCTCCTGCGCGTGCTGGAAGAGAAGGAAGTGGAGCGCATCGGTGGCGATAAACCCATTGCGGTTGATGTGCGCGTGATCGTCGCCACCCACCGCGATCTCGAAGCGCAGGTCAAGGAAGGGAAGTTCCGCTCCGACCTCTTTCATCGTGTCTACGTGTTCCCGCTGGCGCTGCCTCCGCTGCGTGAGCGGAAGGAAGACATTCCGCCGCTGGTCGAGCATTTTGCGGCGCAGATATGCGCGCAGAACGGCTGGAAGCCCCTGAAATTCGCGCCCGAGGCGATGCAGTTCCTGCAGGCTTATTCGTGGCCCGGCAATGTCCGTGAACTGCGCAATATGGTGGAGCGGCTGATGCTGCTCGCGGCAGGAGACACGATCGATGCCGCCACGGTCGAGTCGGCCCTGCCGCAAAGCGCGCCGGCCGCCGCCTCAACGAGCACAGGAGATGGCCCGCTTTCCCAGCGTGTGGATTCGTTTGAGCGGCAGGTGCTGCTCGCCGAGCTGAAGCGCCATCACTACCACATCACCAACACGGCCAAAGCCCTCGGCCTCGAGCGCAGTCACTTGTACAAGAAAGCGGAGCAACTCGGTATTGACCTGAGCGCGGCGCGGCGCGAGCACAACTGAATTGTCGTGTTGCCAACCTCGCCCCAGGTTCCGGCTATAATGGCCGCATCCCACCAGTGAGATACGAACTATGTCGAAGCGGGTCCTTCTCTTTTTCCTGGTTCTAGCTTTGTTGCCGAGCGCATTCGGTCAAGGTCAGAGCACGTCAAAACCGAAGCCAAAAGTCTTTGTCCTGGGCGTGAATGGCATGGAGTTGGACATCATTCGTCCGCTCCTGCTGCAGGGCAAAATGCCTAACCTGCGACACGTTATCGAGAACGGCGCCTACGGCAAGCTGAAAACCGTTTCCGCTCCCAACTGCCCCCGCGTCTACACCACGCTGTTCACCAGCACTAATCCGGAGGAACACGGCGTCACCGGCTTCCTCGTCGGCGGAATCACGGCCAACACCAACATGATGAAAGAAGAGCCGATCTGGTCCGTTCTTTCCAAGAATGATGTGACGGTGGGCATGGCGAATGTTCCGGCTACGTTTCCGGTCATGCCGGTGAACGGCTACCAGATCAGCGGCATGCTCACCCGCGGCAAGAACTGCGAAGACGGTGTCCTGTGCGCGCCCAAACTGAGCGAGGTCATGGGCGGCGAAGCGGTCTACCCGGCGAGCATGAAAGAGGAATTGCTGAAGAACGTCGGCGATTTCTATATTGATTGCGAGCGCATGCCCTCAGCGGGAGACGTGCACGGCCACGAAGCGGAGGTGATCCCGGCATGGCTCGACAAAGTCCAACTTATTCGCGACCAGCAGACCAAGCTTTTTGACTACCTGCTCACCAACCATCCCAAGGATTTCACTTTCATGGCGCAGTCCTGCGAGGACCGCACGGGCCATTGGCTATACCCGATCGCGCCGCACAATGTTGGCTACGATCCCAAGGTCCAGTCCGTGCGGCCCGATGCCTTTCCCAGCCAGTACATCGCGCTCGACAAGGTGCTGGGCATGATCCTGAAGCACCTTGACGAGAACACATACTTCTTTATCGTGTCGGACCACGGCATCAAGCCGCTGCGCGAGTTCGAACAGAAAGACCCGCACGCGCACATGGATCACGAAAAAACGACGGCGGTAATTGCCAAGCATGACTTTGAGGACGGCGACGACGTCCCCGGCTCTATCTTCGTGATGGGACCGAATGTGAAGCGTGAGCAGCGCCTGATGGGCTTCAACGTCAGCGTGTGGGACATTGCGCCGACGATCCTGCACATCTACGGCATCGAGCAACCGAAGCAGATGCGCGGGCGGGTGATCACCGAAATCTTCGAGGCGGGGGGCGCTAAAGTAGCGCAGAAGTAGCATCAGGGTTCATGGGGAAAAGTCCCCGGAGCGGACTCGTGCATGTTGCGTGAGCCCCGGAGGGGCGTCTGACATTAGCCCGGCCCTTCAGCGCCGGGAAACGCAGGATTCCCTCTGAGTCCCGTAGGGACGACTGAGTTCTCAAGCACACATGAAAAGGTAGCAAGTCGAAACGATTCACGATTTCTTACTGAAGCCTTCCGATCGATTTTGAATCAATTCCGGTAACACAAGAGCAGGCTTGTGCAAGCAGGCCCGCTTACCCACACCTGGAGGATGCATGCAGGAAACCGTGCAGCACTATATGCAGCGAACCCTGGGCTACGTTGAGGGAAAAGACGCGCTCAAAGTACAGGCCGCAACCGCTGACAAGCTGAAGAAGTTCACCCGCGGGCTGAGCAAGAAGCAATTGTCGTGGCAGCCCGAAGCGGGCAAATGGTCGATCACCCAGATTTTGGCCCATCTCGCCGACGTGGAGATCGTTGCCAGCTGGCGCATGCGGTCGGTCGTGGGCACAAACGGAATAACCATTCAAGCCTTCGATCAGGATGCGTGGGCGTCGTCATTGAACTATGCCAAGCAGGACCCGAAGCGCTCACTCGAGGTCTTTCGCGTGTTGCGCGAGAACAATCTCGCCATGTTGAAAGCGCTTCCTCGCGAGACCTGGGAGAACTACGGCATGCACTCAGAGCGCGGCAAGGAGAGCATCGCGCATCTGACACGGATGTTCGCCGGACATGACACCAACCACCTGCTGCAGATTGAGCGCATCGTCGGCCAATTGCGCAAGAAAAAGAAGAAGTAGCGCAGGGCAGCGCAGGTTAGTTGATGGAGTGAAGTAGCTTTGAAGGGGCGCGGCTTCAGCCGCGCCGAAGGCCGGCTCCATCAATAGACGGGGCTTTAGCCCCTGCGGTGGCGTGCTACCGCTGCGCGGTCTTGAGTTGTGCCGCCCGACCCTCCGCCCGCCCGGCCGCTTCGGCTTTTCCCAGCGCTCTATACGCGCGCGCCAGCACATCCCACGCCCCCACGTTCTTAGGCTCGGACTTAGTCAGAGACTCGAGCGTGACAACGGCTTCCGCGGCCCGATCGTTCGCCAGCAGCGCTTCAGCCGCAGAGAGTTGCGCCTCCAGGTTCGCCGGTTGCAGCAGCAACGCGGCCCCCAACTGGTCCAACGCAGGCTTCGGTTCCTTCAACTTGAGAAAAACCTGTCCCAGCAACAAACGCGCCTGAAACTGTCCGGGCGTGATGTGCAGGGATGTCTCGAGTGCGTCGCGGGCGCCGGCGTAGTCGCCAGATCTTACCAGCGCTTGCCCGTGATACCAAGCAGCCGTACCGTCGTCTGGACGCAGTTCGCGGGCGCGGCCCAGATATCCGGCGGCTTTCACGTAGTTGCCGGACTCGAACTCGAGTTGTCCTAGCTGCAGCAGACCCGCAGCCGATTTCGGGTCCAGCTGCAGCAGTTTCTCGAGCGCGGTGCGCGCCTCTTGTGGCTGCGCGTCCTCGGACGCGATCATCGCCCGGTGCAGCAGGTTCTGCTCCTCGATGCGGTCTTTCGGGTCGGGCAGCACCGTGGGCTCGGGAACGTTTGTGGAACTGTCGACATCGGCCTTGCCCAGATAACCCAGCGCTTTCAGTTCCTCCACCGTGCCTTGACCAACCGTGGTGGCCGACGGGGGCAGTGGGGGCAGGGCTGCTTTGAGTTCTGCCAGCCTCGCGCGAAACGCTTTCACTTTTTCGTCCCACGGCTGGTAGAGATTCCGTGCCTCCATCGGGTCTTGTTTCAAATCATAAAGCTCGGGTTTAGGGGCTTCGATGAACTTCGCTCCGCCCGCGCGCAGCGAACGCAATGGCGCCCAGCCGAAGCGCAGCGGATAATCCGTTTCACCGAAGGCCGGACGCTCTTTCGTCTTCGGGCCGCTCAGCAGCGGCAGCAACGATGCGCCGTCTACTCTCGCTGGCAGATCCGCTCCCGCGACGGACACGAGCGTCGGCAAAATATCGAGCGTGCGAACCTGCTCTGCCACCACCTGCCCGGCGTGCGCGCCTTCCGGGAGCTTGACGACTAACGGCACGTGCGTGGTCGAGTCGTAGAGGAAAATGCCGTGCGTGTCTTCGTTGTGTTCGCCAAGGCCTTCACCGTGATCGCCAACCACTACCACCGTCGCTGCGCGATACCAGCCGCGCTGCTTGAGAAATCCCAGAAACTTGCCCAGCGCAGAGTCGGCATAAGCAATTTCGCCGTCGTAAGGTTGGGTTTCGTACTGATGCAAAAACGGCTCGGGCGGCTCGTAGGGGTCATGCGGATCGTAGAGATGCACCCATACAAAACGGGGGCCAGCCGGGTGCGCCGTCAGCCAGCGCATCGCGTGCTCGGCCACTTCTCCGCCTCGTCTTTCAACCCGGCCCCAGCGCGGAGTATTCTTCGGCCGCTCGGGGAAGTTGTCATAAAAGTCGAAGCCGCGATCGAAGCCCGGCGCCAATGCCTTGCTGTCGAGAATGACGGCACCGATAAATGCTGCCGTATGATAGCCGCGCGTTTTCAGCAGTTCGGCAAGCGTGGCATGAGCCGGCGCGAGCGGGATGGCGAAGTCGGTCACGCCGTGCACGCTCGGCAGCAGTCCGGTCAGAATCGAAGCATGCGATGTGTTCGTGATGGGACTGGGCGTGAAGGCGGCGGTGAAGCGCACACCGTCCCGACACAGGCTGTCGATGGCCGGCGTCTGCACTTTGTCATATCCCAAGCAGTGCACGTGATCGGCGCGCAGCGTGTCGATGGTGATGAGAAAGATGTTGGGTGGAGCCGAGGCCGGCTTGCTGCGCGACCGTGGCGGGACCTGGGATAGAGCGACTCCCGCAACAAAAAGAAAGAGCCAGACGAACCGGGGCTTCATCGAAAATCAGAGTAGCACGCGAAGGGAGTGGCTGATCGTCGTCTCCCGGCGCATTTCCTCGCGCGACCAACGATTCCAGACTTTGGGGGAGAAATGACTGAAAAACGATTGCTGCAGCGCTTGTTTACCTATGACGATTGGGCCAACGGCGCAGTGCTGTCTGCGCTTAGCGGGGTAGAGAAAAAAGTGCCGGGATCGCTGCGCTGGATTTCGCACATCCTTGCCGCGGAAGAAGTCTGGCTGAGCCGCCTGCGACGCGACGGCGCGAAGCCGCTAGTTTGGCCCGAGCGTTCGCTCGACAATTGCCAAACCGTGGCCGCGACTCTGCGCGATGCCTGGCGCGATCTGCTCGACTCCACTCCCGAGCAGGCGCTGTCAGCGTCCGTGAACTACACCAACAGCAAAGGTGAGCCCTTCAGCAGCACAGTCGGCGACATTCTGATGCATGTCGCGATGCACTCCGCCTACCACCGCGGGCAGATCGCCGCCGATATGCGAGCCGCAGGCGTCGAGCCCGCGTACACGGATTTCATCCACGCCGTGCGCCAGGGGAAGGTCGGTGCCTAGTGAAGACCTTTCCATCTTGTCATTCCGAGGAACGAAGTGACGAGGAACCTGCTGTTCTGCTGCCCACATCGAACAGTGAACAGGAGGAGGTGTTTCAAGCCAAAAGCAGGTTTCTCGCTTCGCTCGAAATGACAAAAGGGAAAGAGGAAGGGCAGGGAGGAGCCTGAAAGGAGGAGCGCGCCGGGAGTAGCGTCACCGCGCCCGCGCCAGCACCAGCGTCACGTCATCCGGTTGTTCGTTCGCGCCAATCCATTCATACACCGCATGGGTCACAACCTCGCTGATGCGGTCGAGCGAAAGGTGGCGGTTGGCGCGCACCAGATCCACCAGGCGGCCTTCGCCGAATTCGCCGAAATCGTTTTCCGGTTCTGTCACTCCGTCGCTGAAGGCGAGAAAAAGCTCTCCGCGTTTCAAGTCTACGGTGTTTTCTTCGTACTTCTCGCCGTCGAATAAGCCCACCACTGTGCCTCCCGCGTCCAGCCGGCGCACGGCGCCATCTTCCGCCATGAGCACCGGAGGCAAGTGTCCGGCATTACTGTAGGTGAGGTGGCGCCCAACGCCGTCGTAGAGTCCAAGAAACAGGGTGGCGTATTTTTCGCCCGGCGTGGTACTGAAGAGCTGGTGATTGAGCAGGCCCATCATGGCCGCGGGCGAAATCTCCGCTCCCGGATACAGCTGGTGGTTCTTGTTGCTGAGCATCGGCAGCCCTTCCAGGATGTAAGCGCGCACGGCCGAGTGAATCGTCGCCATCAGCAGCGCCGCAGAAATCCCTTTGCCGCTGATGTCCCCTACGGCCAGCCCAAGTTTACTGCTGGTGACCGGCAGAAAGTCGTAATAGTCACCGCTCACGGTGCGCGCCGGACGGCAGAAGCCATGCACCTCGAGCGTTTCCAGCTGCGAAATCTGCTTGGGGAAAAGCTGCGCCTGCACTTCCTGCGCAATCGAGAGTTCGTTTTCCAGGCGCTGCTTCTCGCGCTGCTCCACCATCAGCTTCTCCACTGAGGCGGTCATGGAGTTGAACGAAATCTGCAGCGCCGCCAGCTGATCGTGCTCCTTGATCTCGATGCGGTGCGAGAAGTCGCCGCGGTTCACGTGCTGCGTGGCGAGGTAGAGGTTGGCGACGGATTTCGTCATGGTGCGGGTCAGGCGCGTGCCGATGATCAGGGCCAGCAGCACGATCACGCCGAGCAGGATGGCAATGGCGAGCAGAACGATCTCAACGGCTTCGGCGAAGTCTCCCAGCGCCGTGAAGAGCCGCCCGTAGAGCAGTGAGGGACGAGTCTGCACCCGCAGCAGAGCGCGATAACCGGTTTCGCCGGTCGACCAGTCGCGGAACGACAGCAGCGCGCCGAAATTGATTTCATTATCTAGACGTCCCGTTGACGCCGGCAGCCTTCCCGCCGTCATCATCTCTGACATCGCTTGTTTGTCGGCGCTCTCTACCACGTAGCCCTGTTCGCCTTTACGAATTACGATGCCCGAACCCGGGCTGCGTTGATCCTTGATGCTGAGCGCGGTGCCGCCTTCGTTCTTGGCGGGTTGCGCTTGCGTTCTTTGTGCCGCAGAAACTGCATACAGCGTGATGCGCCCGAGATCAGTCGCCATGCTCTCCAACATCCGCCGGTCGAGCGGAAGATCGGAAGCCACTCGCAACGGCTGTCCGTTGGCCGTCGCGCTGCTGACCGCGCGTAAATGCAGCTTGCCTTGGTCGAGAACGACTTCGCGAAAGGGCGGCTTCACAAACGGCTTGAGTTCAAAACTGCAGTTCGTGGCGAGCGGTTGGTCGCCAAGCCACGCGCAAACCTCTCGTGAGGTACGGTCCTCGTTGCCGCGCCGCAGATCGTCCAGCAGCGCGCCAACCCCGGCTTCTTTTCTTTGTGCCTTGCCGGCAATCACCTGCGCCGCGCCGGCGTTGACCCGCTCGAGATGGCGCAATTCACTCTGAATGTCCGACGTGACAATGTACGTAGAAAACTGCCCGGCGAAGAGATAGAACGCGATCGTCGCCAGCAACACGATCAGCCCCGCCGGAATCACGCCGATGAACACATAGGTCACGATCAGCCGGTTGCGCAGCCGCCACAGCATCTTCTGCCGAAGCCAGCGAAACGCCGCCAGCCCCAGCAGGCAAATGACAATCACGCTGAGAAACCCGACCCACGCTCCCAGACTCTGCCCGCCGCTCATCTTCGTCAGCCGCAGGAATTGCTGCAGCAGAAAAAGCAGAATTGTCACCACCAGCAGATAGCAGCCCAACCGCACCACGCGACTGCGCGGAGGCCAGCCCCAGGCCGCCAGACGGTTGCGTACAGCATGATTGAGGCGCGAAGCCATGAGTGATGTTAGAACCTATCTCCTATCGCATGAATGCAAATAACCCGAAATTGTCATTCCGAGCGCAGCGAGGAATCCCTACTCCCCAGCAGGATCTTCGGGTTATAGGGATGCTTCGCTCCGCTCAGCATGACAATCCAGTGATGAGATGGCTCCTAGGGATTATATTCGGGGAGCGGTCGCAAGCCGGTTCGGCGGGGTTCAGATCTCGGGATAGAAATCGAAGAATGCTTCCAGGCTCGTCTTCAACTGCTTCTCGATTTCTTCCTTGCTTCCTTCGAGGATATGCATGGTGACGTGGGCGTCGCGTCCATTCTTCAGGCGGAGTGTCGCATCTCCCACCTCCGCCACCTCATCGGCCGGAAGCAGCCGCATGCCGTAAACCAGAGTTAGATTAGCCATAGCTTGATTATAGGTGCCTGGAAGCAGTTGGAGGCGCACGAGCGCCGGAGGGGCGAATCAATTTAGCCCGCCACTTCAGTGGCGGATATGAAACCTCGTCCCACGCAAGTCCCGTAGGAACGACTGACCCCCGGTGCGGACTCCGTTGCCACGACGCAGGCCCGCGACTGCCCGCTTTCACGACTCGTCGTTTAGAATGCCGCTGTGCGAATCCCCATCGTCCTTACCGGTCTCATGCTCTCCCTGGCGGCGCACACTGTCGCGCAGCAGTCCAAGCCGCAAATTCGAGTCAATGTGCTCAACGTCTGCACGCCTTCCGCTGAAGAGCAGCAGGAAATCTCGGCCACGCTCGCCAAAATCCCGAAGAGCCCGATGTTCGCCGAAGATTTCGAAATCTCGCGCGGCCGTTCCACCCTCAGCGGCAAGGCCGAAGCCCTGACCTCGACGGAGAACACGAAGTTCTCTGATGTCCCCATCGTCGCCAACTGGGTGCGCATCCGGCGCGATTTTGCCATGCAGGCCACCTTTGCCAACGTGCAGTACTCGTTTTCGCACGACAGCAAGCTGATGGTAGAAACGCTGGTGCTGCGCGTCCGCGATCCCAAGGATGTCCTGCAGGTCGCAATTGAAGACAGTGCCTCGTCGGTGACCAGCCCCGCTGCCATGCTGGCCGCCGGCACGCCCGTCTCGCGCATCAAGCTGGAGCGTTTCGGCAAGTCGTCCGTCGTGCTGGCTCGTTGCCACGGCGAAGGCGACCAGCCCGCGCCCGACCAGCGCGCCTTTGAACCACTCTTTGCCAGCGCCTCTTCGCTGCTCGCGACGTATCGCACTGCGCTAGGCGTACCGCACACGGTTCCCGATGAGTTGGCTCGCATTCACGCGCCCGCGAGCAAGCCAAAGCCGCCCGCGAAGAAGCCCGGCAAATCCTAGAGACTAGGCACATGCGACGAAATCGCTTCCTAACCATCTAAACTTCAGGCACTCATGACTGACAACATTCGCAACGTCGTAATCCTTGGTTCTGGCTGTTCCGGACACACCGCCGCTCTCTACACCGCTCGCGCCAACCTGAAGCCGCTCATCCTCGAAGGCCACGAGCCCGGCGGGCAGCTTTCGCTCACCACGCTGGTGGAAAATTTCCCCGGCTTTCCCGAAGGCATTCAGGGACCCGAACTCGTCAGCAACATGAAAGAGCAGGCCGAGCGCTTCGGCGCCGAATACCGTCATGGCCACGTGGTTACCGCGGACCTGAGCAAGCGTCCCTTCACCATTGGTTTGGACAAGGAAACAATTCAAACCCGCACGCTGATCATCGCCAGCGGAGCCTCGGCGCGCTGGCTCGGCTTGCCCAACGAGCAGGCGTTGATCGGCCATGGTGTTTCGTCCTGCGCGACCTGCGACGGCTTCTTCTTTTCCGGCAAAGAGATCACGGTAATCGGCGGCGGCGACTCCGCCATGGAAGAAGCCACGTTCCTCACCCGCTTCGCCACCAAGGTCACGATGATCCATCGCCGCGACCAGTTCCGCGCGTCGAAAATCATGCTCGACCGCGCCCGCAATAATCCGAAAGTCGAGTTTCTTACCGACACGGTTGTCGATGACGTCTACGACCCGAGCAAGAAGGAAGTCACCGCCCTCAAGCTCCGCAACCTGAAGAGCGGCAAGGTCTGGGATTTCCCCACCAGCGCCATGTTCCTCGGCATCGGCCATGTGCCAAACGCAACCATGTTCAAAGGCCAACTCGACATGGATGCCGATGGCTACTTGGTGACCAAGAACTGGGTGCACACCCGCGTCCCCGGCGTTTTCGCCAGCGGCGACGTCATGGACCGCCGCTACCGCCAGGCGATCACCGCTGCCGGTACCGGCTGCATGGCCGCGCTCGAGGTGGAGAAGTTTCTGGAGGCACAGGGAGAGTAAAGGCGAGATTGGTAATCTGCAATTGATGATTTGTAATTTCCGCGCGCGCGGCGTGGACTTTTGCCTTTTTCAATCGCAAATTACAAATTACCAAATTACAAATTCCTGCGACGCGCGAACACGGCCCCTGTGACGCCGCTCCTTCGCTCCCCATTCCTCCTGTGGTACAAAATCTAGTGCACCGCATGCTTTGCGCCACGATAACTCTCACCGGCAGGCCCGCGTGCTAAGGGCTTTCTTCGTCCATCTCTCGGAAAACCGCCACATGCGCGGCATCGCCGAGCGCTCCGCGCTTGGCCGCAAACTCTCCAGCCGTTTCGTTGCCGGCACCACGATTGACGACGCCATCGCCACCACCAGAGCCGTCAACGCGCTCGGCATGCACGTCACCATCGACAACCTGGGCGAGAACGTCACCAACGTCGAAGAAGCCCACCACAGCGCCACGCTCTATGGCCAGATGCTCGACGCCATCACCAGCCACAAACTCGATGCCAACATCAGCCTGAAGCTGACGCACATGGGTTTCGACGTCGACCAGCAGCTTGCGCTCGATATCGTCAGCAGCCTCGTCGACAAAGCGACGCGCATGACGCCCACCAGCTTCGTCCGCGTCGACATGGAAGGCTCGCCCTACACCCAGCGCACGCTCGATTTCGTGCATGAACTGCATCGCCGTCCCGGCCATAAAGGCTGCGTCGGCGCGGTCATCCAGGCCTATCTGTTCCGCAGCGAGAAGGACGTGGAGAAGCTCCTCGACGACGACATCCGCATTCGCCTGTGCAAGGGCGCGTACAAAGAGTCCGCCGAGATCGCCTTCCAGAAGAAATCTGACGTGGATGCCAACTACGTCAAGCTGATGAAGGTGCTGATGAAGAGCGGCATCTTTCATGGCTTGGCCACGCACGACGAGAACATCGTGCGGCAGGCCGTCGCTTTCGCCCGCGCGGAAAAGATTCCCCCTTCCGCTTTCGAATTCCAGATGCTGCATGGCATCCGTCGCGACCTGCAGCAGCAACTCGTGCGCGATGGCTGGGGTGTGCGCATCTACATCCCATTCGGGACCGAATGGTATCCCTACTTCATGCGCCGACTGGGCGAACGTCCGGCCAACGTTCTCTTCCTCCTCAAGAACCTGTTGCGCTAGCGATCCGTCACCTAACTGATAGTAAATAAACGGTTTAGGACCACCCTGACCGGCACGAACGTGCCCCTCTCCATTTTCAACGATGTGTGCTAATCTTTTCACACGAGCGTGGGCTCCCAGTCAGTTCCCCTGAGTGCCACGAGCGTTCGACTAATTCCTCCCTCATGCGCTCTGCCCGAGGTTTACCCGGTGGGAAAAGTCTCCGAAGGCAGCTCAGTTGCCGGCTCCCGATTCGTCGGTCCGTAGTGGAGTAAGAACAGCATGAGTAAGCGCATCCTCGTAGTCGCCTTTGTCGTGGTGGCCATCCTGGGCTTTGTCATTGGCCGCGTGAGCCACAGCAACGGCGAGCCAGTCAGTTCCTCGCGTCGGATTCTCTACTACGTCGACCCGATGCACCCCTCCTACCACTCGGACAGGCCGGGCATCGCACCTGATTGCGGCATGGCGCTGGAGCCGGTGTATGAGGGAGACGATCCGGTCGCGCGCATGGATCTGCCGCCAGGCGCCGTTTCCATCAGTGCCGAGAAACAGCAGCTCATCGGCGTGCGCGTTGAAGCAGTCGAGAAGAGTGGTGGCCAGCGTCTCGTGCGCACCACCGGCCGCGTCGTGCCCAATGACAACCGCGTCTACCGCCTGACCGCCGGTACCGACGGCTGGGTGACGATGCTGAACAACAATCCCGAAGGCACCATCGTCAAAAAGGACGATCGCCTGGCTTCCTTTTACAGCCGCGAGTTCCGCAATGCCGAACAAGCCTATCTCGGAGCGCTGACCAGCCTCGAACGCGTAAAGGGCGCCGGGGCCGGCAACGTTGAGGACGCGAACCGCTTCGGCGACAACGCTCTGCGCCTCAACGAAGAAGCGCTCCGCGCCCTCGGCATGAGCGAAGCACAGATCAAAGATCTGGGGAAAACGCGGCAGCTCACGCGCGATATCGCCATCGTTTCTCCGACCGACGGCATTGTTCTCGCCCGCAATATCGCACCCGACCAGCTCTTCGACCGGGGAACCGAGTTCTACCGCATTGCCGATCTTTCCCAGGTCTGGATCGTCGCCGACCTGTTTGGCGAGGACTCCAAAGCCCTGAAGCCGGGAATGCACGTGAAGATCACAGTCCGTGAGCTGGGCAAGACACTCTATGCCACGGTGAGCAAGAACCCGCCGCTCTTCGACCCCGCCTCGCGCACCTTGAAACTCCGGCTCGACGCCGACAATCCGGGATGGACGCTGCGTCCTGACATGTACGTGGATGTAGAGCTGCCGACCAAGGTTCCGGCTGGGATTTCCGTTCCCGTCGACGCCGTGCTCGATAGCGGCATGCGCAAAATCGTCTACGTCCAGACGGGCGCGGGCGTGTTTGAGCCGCGACAAGTGGAAACGACTGAGGTTTTCGGCGATCGCGTTGCTATCAAGAGCGGATTGGCGGAAGGCGACCGCGTCGTGACGTCGGGCACCTTCCTGCTCGACTCCGAGAGCCGCATGCGCTCGACCGGCCTGGTCAACGCCAGCGTGAAGCGCGAATTGCCAGCCGCGTCGAAGTCCATGAACATGAAGAAAGACGCTGACTCTGACGACGAAGTGAAAGACATTGTCTGCGGGATGTCGACCAGCGCCAAGGGCGCCCTCGAAAAGGGCCACGTCGAGAAACTCGGAGGCAGGACGTTCTACTTCTGCTCCGACCAGTGCCAGTCGAAGTTTCACAAAGAACCGCACAAATACGCGGACGAGGCGCTAAAGACGGCCGAGCATCAACATAACTCGGGGCGTCACGATGATTAATCGCGTCATCGATTTTTCCGTCCGCAATAAGTTCCTTGTTTTCGCGCTGGTGGGCGCCGCTTGCCTGTGGGGCGCGTGGGCCATGACCCACCTGCCGCTCGACGCCACGCCGGATCTGAGCGAAACCCAGGTCATCGTCCTCTCGCGCTGGGATCGCAGTCCCGACATCATCGAGGACCATGTCACCTATCCGATCATCGCCGCCATGACCGGCGCGCCGCACGTGAAAAGCGTGCGCGGAATTTCCGACTTCGGATTTTCCTACGTTTACGTAGTTTTCGACGAGGGCACGGATATCTACTGGGCGCGCTCGCGCACGCTCGAATATCTCTCGAGCGTGACATCGCGCCTGCCGCAAGGCGTGCGCACCGAGATGGGGCCTGACGCCACCGGCCTCGGCTGGATCTTCCAGTACACGCTCAAAGACGAAAGCGGCAAACACAGCCTGGGCGAACTGCGCTCGTATCAGGATTGGAACCTGAAGTACTACCTCAAAGCCGTTCCCGGCGTCGCAGAAGTGGCCTCGATCGGCGGCTTCACGCCGCAATACCAGGTGAATCTCGATCCCAACCGCCTGCGCGCTTACGGCATTTCCGTGACCCAGGTCGCCGAGGCGGTACGCCAGGGCAACACCGAAACCGGCGCGCGACTGCTCGAGCTCGGCGGCGCCGAGTACATGATTCGCGGCCGCGGCTACGTGCAGTCGCCGAAAGATCTCGAAGAGATCGTCCTCACCACTAGCAAAGGCACGCCGATCCGCGTCAAGGACGTGGGCACGGTTGCCATCGGTCCCGACATCCGCCGCGGCACGACCGACCTCAACGGAACGGGTGAAGCTGTTTCCGGCATCATCGTCATGCGCGAAGGGTCGAATGCCCTCGACGTCATCAACCGGGTGAAGGCCCGTCTCAAGGAAATTGAACCCGGCATGCCGGCCGGCGTGAAGGTTGTGCCGGGATATGACCGCTCGGAGTTGATCGACCGCTCGATCTCGAATGCGCGCCTCACGCTGATCGAAGTTGTGTTGACGGTGGTTATCGTCATTCTGATTTTCCTGTGGCACTTCCCGAGCGCGGTCATTCCGGTTGTGACCATACCGGTAGCGGTGTTGCTGACGTTCATCCCGTTGGGATACGCGGGCGTGAGCATCAACATCATGTCGCTTGCCGGAATAGCCATCGCGTGCGGCGCACTGGTGGATGCGGCCATCGTTGTCGTTGAGCAGACGCACAAGAAACTCGAAATCTACGAACGGGCAGGGAAGCCGTTTTCCTACCAGGACGTCGTCCTTGAGGCGGTCAAGGAAGTCTCAGGCCCCACGTTCTTCGCCCTGCTCGTGATTGCCGTGGCGTTCCTGCCGGTGCTGGTGCTCGAAGGGCAGGAAGGGAAGCTCTTCCGTCCGCTGGCTTATACCAAGAACTTCGCCATGGTCGTGGCTGCGGTGCTGGCCATTACGCTTGATCCGGCTCTGCGCCTGCTCATGGTGCGGCGCGGTTCATCGCTCGGCGTCAACGACGGCGGTTTGCGCCGGTTCTGGAACTCGTTGATGAACGCGCGAGTGCGCTCAGAAGAAGATCATCCCATCAGCGGGCCGCTCATGCGCTGGTATGACCCGGTGGTGCGCTGGTCGCTGCGCTGGCGCAAGCAGGTGATTGCCGCCGCGCTGGTGCTGGTTGTGCTCTCGTGCGGCCTGTTCTGGAAGATCGGCTCCGAGTTCATGCCGCCGCTCGAAGAAGGCTCAATCTTGTACATGCCGACGACCATGCCCGGCATCTCAATTGCCGAATCGCAGCGGCTGCTGCAGGTGACGGATCGCATCCTGAAGGGCTTTCCGGAAGTGGATCACGTGCTGGGGAAGACGGGACGCGCCGATTCCGCGACCGATCCTGCGCCGCTGTCGATGCTTGAAACCGTGATCGTGTTGAAACCCGAGGCGCAGTGGCGGCCAGCGCATACCTGGTACTCGTCATGGGCGCCGGAGTGGACGAAGTCGTTCCTCCGTCATTTCACCTCCGACCGCATTTCCGAAGAAGAACTCGCCTCACAGATGAACGCCGCGCTTCACATTCCCGGCTTGTCGAACTCCTGGACGATGCCGATACGCGGCCGCATTCAAATGCTCACCACCGGCATCCGCACGCCCGTAGGTTTGAAAATTCAGGGCGGCGATCTGCGCCAAGTGCAGGAAATCGGCAGCCAAGTGGAGCAGGCGCTGCGCACTGTGCCGGGCACCCGCAGTGTGTTCGCCGAACGCACCGGCGACGGATATTTCCTCGATGTGACATGGAGCCGCGAGGCTCTGGCCCGCTATGGCATCTCGATGCAGGACGCGCAGGATGCGCTCTCGACCGCTGTCGGCGGCGAGAACGTGAGCATGACGATTGCTGGGCGCGCGCGCTATCCGGTGAACGTCCGCTACCTACGCGACTTCCGCTCGGACCTGGGATCACTCGGCAAAGTTCTGCTCGTTGGCGCCGGCGGCAGCGAGATTCCGCTTTCACAGCTGGCGACGATCAGCACAACGACCGGCCCTTCGATGATCCGCAATGAAGACGGCCTCTTGACGGGATACGTTTTTGTGGACGTGGCCGGACCCGCGCCGAGCGATTACGTAGAAAGTGCGCGTGTTGAGCTCGATAAGCGATTGCATCTGCCCGCCGGCTACAGCGTCCTGTGGAGCGGCCAATACGAATCGGCGCAGCGCGTACGGCAGAAGCTGATGGTTGTAGTGCCGGTGACGCTGGGCATCATCCTGCTGTTGCTTTATCTGAATACGCGTTCGGTGGTTAAGACGCTGATCGTTGTCTTAGCGGTTCCGTTTTCGGCGGTGGGCGCGATCTGGATCGTCTACCTGCTCGGCTACAACCTGAGCATTGCCGTGTGGGTTGGAATCATCGCGTTGCTGGGCATTGACGCCGAGACGGGCGTGTTCATGCTGCTGTATCTCGAACTTGCCTACGAGAAAGCGCGGCGCGAACAGGGCCGGCTCACGTTTGAGCGCCTGCACGAAGCGATCGTGGAAGGCGCCGCGAAACGTCTCCGCCCCAAGTTCATGACCTTCGCCACCATGTGCATCGGCCTAATCCCGATTCTGTGGTCGACCGGCGCCGGATCGGCCATCATGAAGCGCGTAGCCGCGCCGATGGTCGGCGGCATCTTCACGTCCTTCCTGCTCGAGTTGCTGGTCTATCCGGCGATCTACGCCATCTGGCGCGAGCGGTCGCTCGAATCCGAGACAACCGCGCCGCGGCGGATGGAAGAGCCGGTCCACGCCAACCCGTAAGAGTGCCCCCGGGTCGTTAACTTCCAGCAACGAAGTCGCGCCAGGAAGCTCCAGGGGCGACGACTGAGTCCCGGATGAGGTTTGGGGTCGACCGGGGCAGTAAAGATGCGCCAGCGGGCCTAAGAACGCGTTAAAAGGCCATTCCAGGCGCTAGCCCGACCCCGGTTTTGCGGCTGCGCACCTCGAAGCCGGACAGAAACCTCCTATATCTCCTAGACAACAAAGGTTCAACAGCAAGAAAGAGCCTGCCGCACGCCGCCTACCCTCCCCGGCAGGCTACACCAACCCCGGCCCCCAACTCGGGGTCGAGGCAGAGTGCCGAATATTGGGCACATCACCGCGATCTGACATCCCCCAGCGCAAGAAGAAAGCCAGCCCCAACGCGCGGGGCTGGCCTTCGTGGTCAGGAAGAATTTTCGTTACTTCAACTCGAGCGCGTCTTGCAAGCTGAACGTCAAAGCGCTCTCGGCGGGAAACACGATTTCCTTGTTACCCGTATAGGCTGAGCCTGCAGCACCGGCGCCGCCGCCGGCCAGCATGCCAATGGCAGCTCCCTTGCCGCCGCCCGCCAAGCCGCCGATCAGCGCACCCAGCGCAGCACCCCCGCCCGTGACTACGGCTGTCCGCTTGCCTTTGCCTTTGAGCGAGCGGTTGACCATGCTGGTAGAGATGTCGTAGCTCTTGCCCTTCACCTCGACCGATGTGAGGCGCGCGCCGAGACTGGCGCCGCCCTTGAACTTGCCGAGCGGATGCGCTTCGGTGACTTCGCCTGTGACCTTAGAACCGGCGGGGATTAGTTCTTTGCCGTCGACGCTGACAGCGGAGGCGAGCGTGCCTTCAAACGTCTGCCCGGCTTCGCTCGATTTGGAACTGAGCGTCTGGCCCAGGCGAATGGTCAGCGCGGTGCCGGCTGGAATGGCGGGCGCCTTCATGCCGACAGCTTCTTCCATTTTTTCGAGCGTGCCTTTTTTCTCGGTTGCGCTCTTGGCGGCCGAGCCGCCTGCAGCCGAACTGCCCGCATCTTTCGTGGCGGACGAACTGTCCGTGCTACTGCTACTGCAACCCGCCAGGGCCAAACACAGAGTAAGAACAATCGCTCCGACGTGGAAACGCATAAAGGCACCCTCCAAGTTGTAAGTGTGTAAGGTAAGCCTAACTAGTGGGGCAAGGAGAGTCAAACCCGTGAGGGCCGCGTGGATGGACGAAAAAGCTTTTAACCGCCGAGTGCGCGGAGAACCGCCGCGGAGACCGCGGAGGTGGTCTCGATCTGGTGTGGCTGCATGCTGAGTGCTGGTTTCACGCCGCCTCGGGCCCGCGCCGCATTCGCGCTACACTGAACGGTCCTGTTTTCAAGCAGCGCATCTCACTTGAAGGAGCCCGCAATGAAGACCGCTGATCTTGTTCATCCCTTTCGCGTTCGTGATGGGAAGGGTTTCCGCCTCAAAGATTTTGGTCCCGGCGACACGCTGGGTTTTAAGGGTGAGGACAAGAAGCACGCCCAGGAGCACTTACAGAAGGGCGTGGCGCGGCTGGCGGAGTTGCAGGACAAGCTCTATGCCCAGGACCGCTGGGCCGTGCTGCTCATCTTCCAGGCCATGGATGCTGCGGGGAAAGACGGCACCATCAAGCACGTCATGTCGGGCGTGAATCCGCAGGGATGCGAAGTGTCGGCCTTCAAGGCGCCGTCGGCGGAAGAACTGGACCACGATTTTCTGTGGCGGGCGATGAAACGGATTCCGGAACGCGGCCGCATTGGGATTTTCAACCGCTCCTATTACGAAGAGGTGCTGGTGGTGCGCGTCCATCCGGAGCTGCTGGCCAAGCAAAAACTGCCGCCTTCGCTGATGGACAAGCACATCTGGCGGCGGCGTTTCGAAGAGATCAATACTTTCGAACGCTACCTGACGAACAACGGGATCGTGGTGCTGAAGTTTTTCCTGAACGTATCGCACGCGGAGCAGAAAAAGCGTTTTCTCGCGCGACTGGACGATCCGAGCAAGAACTGGAAATTTTCCGCTACGGATGCGGTGGAGCGGAAGCGCTGGGATGACTACATGGAAGCTTACGAGGACATGATCCAGAATACGGCCGCGAAGCATGCGCCATGGTACGTGGTTCCGGCTGACAACAAATGGTTCACGCGGATGGTGGTGGCCGAAGCCATCACGGAGGTGCTCGATGGGCTCGACCTCAAGTATCCAAAAGTAGATGCCAGCCAACGCGCCGAACTGCAGGCAGCGCGGAAGGCCATCGAGAGCGAATAGGATTCGTCGCGTACCACGAGAACGATAACTTCACGCGGTGGGTTTAGTTCGCGCAGGCAGCTATCCAGGGTCGGAACAAGGGAGCGGAGTGAAGTGCGCTCGTTCTGAATTCGTCCCTACTGCACGCCTAACTCTTCCTCGGGCGCGCCGTGGCGGCGCAGCAACTGCGGCAGGTTCTGGGAAAACGCCGAGCGCGGCAACACCATATCGCAGCCCGCTTCCTGAGCTTTGACTTTCAGATCGCCCTGCACGTGCGAGAGGAAGCCGATGATGCTGGTGCTCTTTTTCAGCTTGCTCTTGAGCTTGGGAACGGTAGTGAGCGGCTTGGCGTTGACGTTGTTCAGGTCGAAGATGATGAGCGATGGCTTCTCTTCGCCGTTGCCTTCCATCTTGTCGTAGATGTCTTTCTCGGTCTTGACGAATTCGACCTTGACGTTCATCTTGCGCGCGGTTTCCTGAATCTTAGCGAGGAAGAACAGGTCTTCGACAAAAGCGAAGATGCGCGAATTGGTGTCTTCGGCCGCCTGGCCGGGTACGGGTTCGGGATCGCCGGGCAGGTAGGTGGAGGAAAAGCCGGGCTTGCCGCCGCGGCGGCCGTTTTCGCCGCCCTGCAGCGCGGCGCGATAGCTGTGGTCCATGGGCGCGGTGTAGATGCCGCCGACGTTGTGGCGGTCGACGGCGGCGGCGGTGGTGCGCTGTTTGCGACGGCCGTGGCCGTGTCCCTGCCC
>Ga0075017_100000155_pt1 | contig 31382 bp, 28 predicted proteins | sample AleBraG_ABR_2012_FD_71475 | JGI IMG/M metagenome (GOLD analysis project Ga0075017, IMG submission 71475) | Freshwater sediment microbial communities in response to fracking from Pennsylvania, USA - Alex Branch Run_MetaG_ABR_2012 | ecosystem: Environmental > Aquatic > Freshwater > Creek >... | reverse complement strand
TCGATTTTCAAGGCGCGGTGCGCTCGGCGTTGCTGGCGCGCTGGTCGGGCGCACCGATTGTGTATGGGAATACACAGTCGCGCGAGAATGCGGCCAGCATGTTTTACACACGAAGTGTGCTGGTGAAAACCAGCGGCACACATGTGGTGGAAGAGGCGCTGGCGCTGGCGGGAGCGGTCATTCCTACTGCAGACGGTCCACCGGCGCTGGCGGAGTCTCCGATAGAGTTTCCCATCGACCCGGACGCAGAGAACAGGATCACGGGCCTGACGGGGGGTGTGGGCGACTTCGTAATTCTCAATCCTGGCGCGGGCTGGGGGGCAAAGATGTGGCCGGCCGAGCGCTACGGGCAGGTTGCGAAGGAACTTGCACAAGATGGATTGTGCTCGCTCATAAACTACGGGCCGGGAGAAGAAGAGCTGGCCTTGGCCGTGGAAGCCGCCAGCGAAGGCTCGGCGCAAAAAATCTCCTGTTCGATTTCTGAGTTGATCGCGCTTACCCGCCGGGCTCGTCTCTTCGTTGGCGGCGATACCGGACCGATGCACATGGCGGCCGCTCTGAAAATTCCCGTGGTGGCGATTTTTGGTCCGACCAATCCGGCGCGCAACGGCCCCTTCGGGACACGCTCGATTGTGCTGCGCAGCGCGAGCAGTTTGACCGATCACACGCGCCGCCGCGAGCCGGAACTTGGTCTACTCGAAATTACGGTCGGCGTCGTCGTCGCCGCAACTCGAAAGCTCTTGCAGAATCGCATAGCAGAACCGAAGTGAACGAAGTTCCACAATCCGGAGAGCGACCCTCGCAGGCCGCCCTGGACAACTGGTCGCGCGTTGCCCGTCGCATCCGCGTGCCCCTTGGGTTTCTTTTCACCGTTGTGTATATCTGGCTGGCGCGGCCCACAAAGGCCTCACTCATTACCTGCGCGCTGGTGGTGCTTCCGGGACTCGTCCTGCGCGGACTCGCCTCGGGCCACGTGCAAAAAGACAAGCAGCTCACCACCAGCGGCCCCTACGCCTATACTCGCAACCCGCTGTACCTCGGCTCGCTGATGCTGGCTGTGGGCTTTGCCATCGCGGCGCGCAGTTGGTGGATTGTCGCAATCATGCTGGCGATGTTCGCCGTGATTTATGTTCCGGTGATCGCCGGCGAGGAGCGTTACCTGCGGCAGACTTTTTCCGGTTATGACGACTATGCCCGGCACGTCCCACGCATGCTGCCGCGGCTTACGCCTTACGGGAGCTGGCACAGTGCGTACTCCTCCGCGCGCTACCGGAAGCACCGCGAATACGAGGCCAGCATTGGCTGCGCGGTGGTGCTGGCCGTTCTTGTTGTCAAGCTCGTGTGGCTCAGCTGATGTGGTAGTCTGCCGTTACTTATGGCGACTGTCCGGGGAGGCGGCGAGAAGACTCTGGTTCGCGCGTCAGCCTTGATTCTCCTGATCGCGGCCTTGTTGCCGGCCCAGCAAGCCCCGCCCACAACAACGGCAACGATTGGCCCCGCGCCCGTGCACATCCTGCCTCCGCGTCCCAATTATCCTTTCCCGGATGGACGGAGCTACGTGTATTCGGCGGAGTGGCATTTGATTACCGCGGGAACCGGCGTGGTAAGAATGGACGCCGCCGGAAACGACCGCAAGGTCACCGCAACCGCCGAGTCTTCGGGAGCTGTCAACATCCTCTTTCCGGTGCACGACCGCTTCGAAGCGCATTTCGACCCGCGGACGTTTTGTTCGCTCTCGATTTTCAAGCACAGCGAGGAAGGGTCGCACAAACGCGAGACTTCGATCCACTTCAACTACGCCGACAAAAAAAGTACGCTCGATGAGAAGAGCCTGAAGACGGGTGAGACCAAGCACGTTGAAAACGATCTTGCCGGCTGCGCCACCGACGTCATCACCGGCTTCTACTACCTGCAGTCGCTGCCGCTGACGCTGGGCGCTACTTACGAGTTCCCGATCAGCGACGGGAAGACGGCGTCGGTCCGCGCCATGGTGGAGAAGCGCGAGCAGATCAAAGTGCCGGCAGGAACATTTCCGGCCCTGCTGGTCACCGCCGAAGCTACCTCCGGGCCGTTGCAATCCAAGGGCAAAGTATGGGTGTGGTATTCAGACGACTCGAACCACACGCCAGTGCAAATGCGAGCCAAGCTGGGATGGGGGACGCTGCTGTTTCGTCTGCAGCGGATCGAGAAGTGAGATAATCCACGCGTAATAGCGGAGGCTGCAGAAATAGAAAAAAACGAGGAACGTCATGCCCTACGCATTCAACGGTTGCGGGACAAGGTTCTACGGTGAGCGGGAACGAGGTGAAGACGGCTCATACATCACGACGGAATGGATAACGTTCGTCTATCTTCCTCTCTTGCCCATCCGCTCCTATCGCGTGCTGCCAGTCGGGAAAGGGACCAACATAATCATCCACTCGTCCCAAAACTACCAGACTAGGCGAGTTCCCTTATGTTGGGCACAGGTACGGAACGTCTATCTCGTCATAAGTCCCATCATCCTGTTGGTGCCCTACTTCAATTGGTCGGATATCCACTCGTGGATTAGGAAAGACTTACTGAAATCGAGCACTCCGCCACCGGCAGTGCAAATGGAACCGCCGCAAACACAGCCTGTTGTGGCGGATTTGCCTCTGAACAGCACAGACGCTGCTGTCGCATGTGGAAAGGTCTTGAAGCTGGACAAGGCAGCCTTCGAAAAGCTGGACCTCCTCCCACGACTCTCTCAACTTCTGCCCGACAGCGGCTTCACAGGCGAAGAGCTCAAGGACAAGGAACTATTTTCTACCGAAGACCTAGCGGAACAGGCGTTCTCAGCCTATGCGTTGGCGTACTTAACGTGGGACAAGCCGGCGCAAACTTCACGGGCGGACTTCGACAAGATGGTAATAGAAGCCACTGGTGCTGCAGACAATGAAAATCTGACGTCAGACGACAGAATCCGGCTTGATGCGTACCTGGTGAAGTTCAAGAAGATGATGCTGAAAGCCTTTGACCTCGGGAGACATGACGCGAAAAGCTCGCCCTGCCCATTCTGACGCTGGGAAGTGAAAAAGCGCGGGTTGGAACAGGAGACTACCGCTCCGTTTTTACAATTTCAACCAGTCGACGGATTATCGACTCCGCTGTTTCCTCCGGGCTTCGGACTGCACCCTTGTAAGAAATTCCCACCCCTCCCTCGTGGTTCGTTTGCAAAGCCAAGGGGCTTTTCCGCTCTGAGTTTTGATAGACACGAATTTCTTTCGAGCCGCGGTCGTAGTGGAAAACAACGATTTCACATCGCGGGCCAGCCACGGATAACCGCCGCCACTCCACGTTCACTTGGCAGCTTGTCTCGAATCCCTCCCGCCCCATCGGAGCAGTTGCTCCGAAAAGCTCCTCACCACCTAACATAGGTAGTGATTCAGCGTTCAGTGTAAGTGCTTTGATGAACCTATGAAACACTTCGGGGCCTAGGTTCGCAGCGCGCGCAGCCGCGTCCGTTGCTTGCCGAGTACGCGCGTCAGCCTCGCATGCAATGCGCTGGTTCTCTGCATTCCGTTGCTCAATCCAATCGAGACTCATAACAAACTTCTCCTTAAGCTCTACTATGCACTAAATCTCGTGAGGAGTGCAAGAGAGTAGCAGCACTTCCACGGTGTTAGAATAGGGTTATACATGGAAGTCGCACTCAGCGTCTTCATCGGCGGGCTAATCACGATTCTAACAGCCGTGGGTGTTGAATACCTGCGGACTCCTAGATTGCGTCTTACTATTGAACACCCGCCGTGTGACGTGCCCTACCCAGATGGAACGCGTCCGGCTAGAAATGCTCGTCACCTGCGGCTCAAGCTACTCAATGAACCCTTACCATTCGGTGCACGATGGATGCAACGGGCGGCAGCTCTGCAGTGCCGAGGAGAAATCACTTTTCACCACTTGGACGACGGACAAGACGTATTCGGCAGGGCGATGTCCATACGTTGGTCGAACTCACCGCAGCCGATTGCCAGCCAGATTTTGGATCTTCGAGGGAATATCCAATTCCAAATTCTGGATTTCGCTAGAGCTGCCACAGAATCCCGAGTTGATGTTTACCCGGGTGAGGAACAACTATTCGATGTCGCGTCGCGCTTCGACGATGAGGTGGACTGCTACGGCTGGAACAACGAGGCGTACCTGAATCTTTGGCGTAGCCCGAATTGGAAATTGCCGCAAGGGCGTTATTTAGTAAAAGCGGTCGTCGCTTCCTCCGGACAGAAATGCGTCGGTGCGTTCCGTCTTATAAATGATGTAGCCAACCGCACCGACTTTCGCTTGCTGCCGACGACTGCCGAGGAGCGAGCGAAGATCTGGTAAATGGCTAAGAGCTTTAGTTGCAAACGTGAAAATGCCCGGGCGACCGACGACGATGGAAACGAGGGTTTGGGCCTAACTTGGTCGAAACTTCTACTGCAGCCGAAACCGTTCATTGATCAGCCGCTGCAGGCGCGGCCGGTAGAGAATGTCGTAAGCGAGTTCTTTGTCGGGGAACATGGTGAGAGCGGCGCGGCGGGCATTGGCGGCCATCTCGGACGCTTCTTCCAAGGTCAGATCGGGATCCTGGCTAAGCACCGACATGACCATACTCATCATTACCTGCAAGCGGCGCAGTCTTCGGGCTTCCTCGGTGTGCTCATTGTGCTCTTCGCCTGGCTGGTCGGCTGGTTGAGCTTCCATGGTGCCCCCGCTTAATGTTTGGATCACGATCTTTGGATGTTGGTGCTGTCCCCCGCGTTGCGCCCTAGCCGCCATTGTGCCAGCTTCCGGCCGCGAATCAAGCTGCCCTTGGCCCTACACCTTTGTGACTTCCACCGGCACCCGCGAGACAGGTGTATAGTGACTGCCGTAATCTGTTACAGGCAGTTCTACGGAGGACCCCATGCGCGAGCCCACCAACCCCTCGGCTCAACCTGAGCCCCAGCCCGAGCCTAATGCTAATGAGAAGCTGGTCAAGATTTTCGACACCGAGCAGGAGAACGAAGCCATCGTGGTGCAGGGTCTGCTCGAATCGGCGGGCATCGAATCGGACTTGAAATCCATTGACGCGGTCCAGGACGCGTTTCCTGGCGTTGGTGGTACGGTCCTTCTGGTGCGCGAAGAAGACGCGCCGGAAGCGGGAAAGATCATCGAGGCCTACCGCAATCTGCCGCCCCTTGATGACGAAACGGCCGATATCGCCGGGTGAGGGCGGCGGGCTGCCTCTTTCGTCGACCGCTGGCTCGCAGCGTCTTCCGCCCGCCTTCACCGGAGACGGGGCTAGCCTCGTCACTACAGCCGAGAGTCAGTGGAGGAGAGCGACGTCCGGGGTCACAGACTTGCCATCCAAGTAAAAGCTGACTGCGCCGTTTTCGTCGGTGCGGTAGGTCTTCACGCCGGCCTGCTGTAGCCGCTGCAGCACTTCGCGCCGGGGATGTCCGTAGACATTTCGCGCGCCCACGGAAATTACAGCGTAACGGGGATGAATGGTGGCCAGCAGATCGGCGGAGGTTCCGCTGGCGCTGCCGTGATGTGCCACCTTCAGCAGCATCGCCTCCGGATGCTGTTCAACAACGCGCCGTTCCGCGGGACGCTCCGCGTCTCCCTCAAGCAATGCAGCCGTGCCGGCAAACGTGGCGGTAAACACCAGGCAATCGTCGTTCGGACGCATCGACCCCGTGATCTGGTCGCGTCCCGGAGCGAGCATGTGGAAGTGCGCTCCGCCGTAATCGAATTGATCGCCTTCTTTTTTCACGGAGACATTCATCCCCGCCCGCTCGGCCTGCGCCACGATCGCCGCCAGTTCTCCTACCGGTTTGTCGATGCTCATCCAAAGTTCGCGCGGGTGGAAATTCGCAATCACCGCGGGCATTCCGCCGAGGTGGTCGGCGTGAGGATGCGTAATCGCGACCGCGTCGAGACGATCAATGCCTCGGTTCCAAAGATAAGAGGAGACCACCTGTTCGCCGAGATCGAAGTCGGAATGCATCCACTGCGGCAGGCCCCCGGCATCGATAAGCAAGGCTCGGCCCTGGGGCGTGACCAGCAGGATGGAATCGCCTTGTCCGACGTCAATGGTCGTCATTTCCATTACGCCGGAGCGGAGATGAGGGCGCGAGGGGACGAACGCGATCCAGACGGCAACGGCGAACAGCAGCACCACGGAAGCGGCGGCCCAGCGCTTGCGATGGACCTGCACCGCTATCATGGCGAGCGCCAGCGCAGCGATTGAGGCCAAGATCATCGCCAGGGAAGGCATGGCCACGCGCAGATCGGCGATCGTCGCGCCGAACGTGGCCGCGCCAGCGGCCTGGGAACCACCCAGCCGGTGCACTGTTCCGGCTATTCCTTCGAGCGCGAGGCCAGAAATCCAAACTGCGGGCTTGGCCAGAGCAGTCGAGATATATCCCAGGCCGACGGCGGCGGCGGCAGCGGGCATCAGCACCTGGGTGAGCGGAATCACCGCCAAGTTGGCCGGCATCCCCATGGTGGTCGCACGATGAAAGTGGTATGCCATGAGCAGCGCCAATCCCGCCTGCATGAGCGCTGAGATGAAAATCAATTCGCTCAGACCAATGGCCACTCGCATCAAGATCGCGGGCAGCGCCAGGCTGAGGCGGCCGCCGATGAATCTCTTCAGCCGTCCTGCTATCAACCGCAGGTCGAGCCGGAATTGCGCGACCGCTGGAGGAACGTGCAGATCGTAGCTGGCAGCCGGCAACAGCCGCAGGCCACGCGCGTAGGGCAAGGTTGTCCGACCCAGAATCGGCGAACCGATGCCGGCAATGATGAAGACCGCGAGAAACGTCAGCTGGAAACTTGCGCCAAACAGGGCGTGCGGTTCGGCGATCAGAACTCCCAGCGCCGCCGCTCCAATGGCGTTCATCATGTTGCGTTCGCGGTAGAGCAGGCGCGCCCCCAGGTAGGCGGCCAGCATCAGCGCCGCTCGCCACACCGGAGGACCGACTCCAACTACGAACGCATACGCGAACGAGACCACGACGGTCGTGATCGCGGCCACCGCGGGATCCACGCGAAACTGGCGCAGCGTCCAAAAAATGGCGAACGCCAGAATGCTCAAGTTCATCCCGGAGACGACGAGCACGTGATACGTGCCCGAGCGCTGGTATTCGGTGCGCGTTGCGTTGCGCAGGAAGGATTCTTCGCCGAGAACCATGGCATCCATCAGCGAGGCCTGCGATGCGGGCCATAGCTGATGAATCTTGGCGACGATGCTGGCATGAACGCGCGTCCGCCAAAGTTCAATCCGGCTGCCGGAAAAGCCGGGAAGCGGTTCGATATCCTTGGCGTCCGCCGACCCCAGCACGCTGATGCCGTTGTCGCGCAGATAGCCTTCGTAATCGAAGGCTCCAGGATTGCGATAATTGCGCGCCGGATGCAGTTTCGCGCGAACGCGCAGCCGCGTCCCGTAGGTAAGTGGGATCGGATCATCGGGTGATCGGGTCATCGGGCCATCGAAACCCAAAGCCCTTTGACCTTCAATCACCCGATCTTCCACCTTGTCGTAAATCGTCAGCCGCACGCCGGTCCGCACCGGCCAACTCTCGCCCTGGCTCGCAATCTCTTCCGTCTCCACATCAATCGATTCACGAATCGACTGCGGCCCGATGGTCCGTGCATATCCCTCGCGCATTACGCGCGCCGTCAGCGCGACGGCACGGCCGTCGGACAGGGCAGGGATGAGAGGATCGTCCGCCCGCTGCCCCCGAACCTGAATGAGAAAAGCGCCCAGAAGAAACCACGCGCCCAACGAGAGCGTCTTGCCCAGCCAGGCTCGCTTCCGAATAAACCACAGCGCCGCGAGAACGAAAGCGACTACCGCGATCACCCACCACGACGGCGGACGCCAGGCTCGTACGCCCGTCCACAGTCCGAGCGAAAATGCTAACGCCGCCCAGAACAACGGCTGCCGCGGCGGCTTCCGGTCGTTTGTCATGGTTGCGGAAAACCCGCGCGAGGACGAGCGGGGCCCCGGCGCCTCTGTTGCCTGCGCCCGGGGCCCGCGGCCAATCACTCGTCTTCCAGGAGGAACTGGGCGACGTGAAAGCGGTCAGCGCGCCAGCAGCATCACCGATTCGATGTGAAACGTCTCCGGGAAGAGGTCGAATAAGTGAGCTTCCTCGATGTGATAGCCAGCGGCCTGGAGGGGGGCTAGGTCCCGAGCCAGCGTCGCCGGATCACACGAAACGTATCGGACAACAGGCGCTCCGAGTTCTACCAGAGAGCGAATCACCGTCTTGCCGGCACCGGTGCGAGGAGGATCCAGCACAACCAGGTCGGGCCGTTTTTGCACCCGCCGGCTCCTCAGGTAATCCCCTCCCAGGTAATCCTCGGTTCGCGCGCCAACCGCTTTCACGTTCGCGGGGACATTCTGCAATAAATCGGCATACGCTGTCTGTGACGCCTCTACAGCAAAAATGTGATGAAAGTTTTGCGCCAGAGACGCCGCAAACAAGCCCACCCCGGCATAGAGGTCGAGCGCGAGTTCCCCGCGCGCATGGCCGGTCACAACCGAAACCAGTTCGTCGATCAGATAGCGGTTACCCTGAAAGAAGGCCCCCGCGCTGACCCGATATTCATGGTTTGCGGATCGGTAGCGAAGGGCCTTGGCGCCGGATTGGGCCAGCGCTTTCGCGCCGGGGGTCTCATCTTCTTCGACGCGGCGACGCGAGGAGAAAAACGTCACGCCGCCGATTTCCGGCATCTCGCGCTCGAGCGCTTCCGCCCAGCGCAATAGATCTCTTTGGTCGGCCTCGCGGGCGCAGAATGCCCATGCCAACAGACGCTGGTCGTCCGCGTCCGCGAACAGTTCGATCTCTTCGATTGCTGCCGGACAACTCAATCCGTGCAGGTCAAGAAGCCGCGCCATCATCCTATTGATCAGCGGCGAGCTGATTGGGCATTCGCGTACCGGAAGGAATTCGTGGGAACCCCAACGAAAATATCCCAGCGCAAATCCGGGATCCCCAGAACCGCCAGTTTTGCCAACCTGGGGCGGGAATTCCGGCGCAGTCCGCACCTGCAACCGCGTCCGGTTCCGGTAGTTCCATGGAGGAGAGGCGTGCAAGTGAATCTCGGATTTCAGGTCGATTTTTGCGATCCTATGCAGCGTCTCACGCAGAATTTCAGCCTTGAACTCCACCTGCCGCTCGTAGGGGATGTGCTGGTAATGGCATCCGCCGCAACGGTGAAAATACGGGCAGCGCGCTTCCATGCGATCAGGCGAAGCTTCGATCAATTGCTTTACCGAAGCGCGAGCGAACCCTAGCTTCTCTTGCCGGATCTCGGCTTCCACCCGCTCCCCGGGCAGCACAAACGGAACGAAAACGGCCATGCTGCGCCCGGCTGAGTCGGCCGGAGTGCGCGCCAGTCCGTCGCCGCCGTAGATTAGTTTTTCGATGCAGAGAAGCAAGACGTAAGTGTAGCGCGGACACTCCTGCCCGCGCCGGACGATAGGGGCACTCAGGGGCACGCAGTTTGGCCGACAGGAGTGTCCGCCCTACACAACCTTAATGCATATAGAACAAACTCAGCCGCGGAACGCCGCACCGCTCCAGCAGTCGCTTATGCACATACTGTTTGTGCAACTGCTCAACCTGCGCCGCCGTCATGTTGCGCCGGCAGGGAGCGATATCGCGGTCCGCTTCCGCGCGAACATTCACCAGATCGTCATCCGGAGTCGCCGCCATCAGCACCGCGAACAGCTTTTCCTCCATTACCGTCAGGCGCCGCTCCAAGTGTTCGAGCCGCGGAAGTTTGCCGGAGCTTTCGATTGCGTCCGCCATCTCGCGTAGAGTGCCTGCTTCTTCGCGGGCCAGCGCTGCAGTCGGGAATCCGGCGCTCTCGGGCAGCCTTGCTGTTTCAAGCCGCCCGGCATTCGCCCGCAGAAACGCCGCGATTTGCGCCGCTTCGAATCCGGGCTCGCGCTGAGGTTTTTCTCCGCCGGTCGCGCCGACGGCGGCTTCCTTCATATCTTCGGCCGCCGCCAGCACGGCCTGCGAACAATATGCCAGGCTGTTTATTTTTTTCGACTTCGACGGACGCTGGGCGTACTTGTCAAACGCGTCATCCACCCCGCGGAGCACGGCCTGCAGCGGCACGCCTGCGCTTTTCCAGGTCTCTATCAAAGCCCAATCGAGCGTTGATAACAGCAGATGAGTCCCCCGCCGACGCAAATAGTGTTCTTCGATTTCCGTGAAGTAATTGAAGTAATTTTCCACGATGGTTTCGGGAGAAGCCGAGGGTCAGAGTTTAGGGTGAAACCCCAGGGTTCTAAACTGTAACCTCTGACCTCTCACTTCGTTTTAGGGGCCTTCGGCGAGGGCCATGATTTCGCATCGGCATCCAAATGTCTGGCTGGCACAGGCACTCTTGTTGTTTTCGTCGCGGCTTCGCGACGGGAGGGTGATGACTGGTTCCGATCCCATATGATGCGCAGCCCCTCGAGGGTAAGAAACTCGTCAACATCTTTAATGAAGTGGGAAGCGGTGCCGATCAGCGATCCTAGGCCCCCCGTCGCAAGCACCCGCGTATCCGCGCCCAGTTCGTGGACCAGCCGCTCCAGAATGCCGTCGACCAGGCCGAGATATCCGTAAAACAGGCCCGACTGCAGACTGCCCACCGTATTCGATCCAATCACCCGCGCCGGTTTGCGAATCTCCACCCGCGGCAGCCTGGACGTGCGTTGAAACAGCGCGTCGGCTGAAATCCCGATCCCCGGGCAAATCACGCCACCCATGTATTCGCCCTTTTTCGAAACGCAATCGAAGGTTGTCGCCGTGCCGAAATCCACGATCACGCAAGGCCCGCCGTATTTCTCAAAGGCGGCCACCGCGTTTACGATGCGGTCCGCGCCCACTTCGGCGGGATTGTCGTACAGCACCGGCATGCCCGTTTTCACACCAGGCTCGATGAACAGCGGCTTGATTTTGAAATAGCGCTCGCACACCTGCCGCAACACCGAATCGAGCGGCGGCACGACCGATGAAATAACGATCCCTTGCACGCCAGAAACTTCCAAGCTGTCCATGGAGAAAAGGTTGCGGAAGATCACTCCATACTCATCGACGGTGCGGGTCAGATGCGATCCGACGCGCCAGTTCGCAACGAGACGCTCGTAACGGGGTGGGTCGGTGGTCACATCCTCGCCCGGACGCTGCGACCCCTGCGCAAAAACGCCCAGCACCGTATTCGTATTCCCCACATCAATCACGAGAAGCATAGGAGAATTTGTAATTGGTAATTTGTAATTGGCAATCGAAGAGCGGTTTTCTGGTTTTCCAATTACAAATCCCAAATTATTACAAATTACAAATTGCCAATTACTCTCACCGCTCCACTCATCACCGTCCGCAATCCCTCAGCCGTTCTAATCCGCAAAAACCCAGCCTCGTCCAATCCTTCTGTAACGCCCGCCAGGCTGGCGTTTTCCTCGATGTTAACCTTCCTGCCGCGCGCCGAAGAAGAACTCTTCTCAAAACGGCGCACGATCGCATCCCGCGCTCCTGCATCTTCAGTTAAGCTGCGATACTCGCGGTCGACCGATCTCAGCAAAGCGGCGCAGAGCTCCACGCGCGACCACTCCGTGCCCGTCTCCATCCGCAACGATGTGGCGATCTCGCGCAAGTCTGCCGGAAACCTTACTTGGTTGACGTTGATTCCCACCCCAACGACGAGATAGCGTAGTTGCGTTGCCTCGGCATTCATTTCGGTGAGAATGCCGCAGAACTTCTTGCCGCCGAGCAGCAGGTCGTTCGGCCATTTCAGGTCGACCCGAAGCTGGGGCGCAATCTCCGCTACCGCTGCGTGCACGGCGAGCCCGGCGGCCAGCGAAAAAATCAGCGCCTCCGAAGGGGGCAGCGGTGGACGCAAGATCACGGAACAGTAGATGCCCGTGGAGCGCGCCGAATGCCAGGTGTTCGTGCCCCGCCCGCGCCCGGTTAACTGTTCTTCGGCAAGAAATACGCTGCCTTCAGGCGCGCCCTCCGCGGCCGACCGCATGGCCTCGGAATTGGTCGAGCCAATTTTGTAATAGTGATGGATTAGTCTGGCGTTGGTTTCGCGACTCGGTTTTGGGTAGGGCACGGCTTCAGCCGTGCCGTCCGTGGTCTCAAAAGACGCGGGCTTTAGCCCCTGAGGGACACGCCTTCCACCTCCGCCGAAGATTGTGCCCTTTAGCGACGGCGCCACCATCTCAGGCAGCAACAAGTCTGGAACCGAGCGCAACCGATAGCCCGTCGCCGGATGTCCCGCGACGTCCACGCCCAACCCGCGCAGTTGCTGAATCAGCCGCCACACTTCCGACCGGGTCGTTCCGATCTCTTCGGCAATCTTGGTGCCGCTGGCCACAACCGTAGCGTGGCTCATGAGCAGGCGCACGATGCGGCCCAGACGAACGTCGGTCGCTTTGTGCACCGAGGGCAGGCTGCGAGTTTTTGTGGAGGTTGCGATGGAGGGAATTATAAACAGTCGTTGCTCGTTAGTCGCTGATCGTTGGCTAACCGAATCCGGAGAACGCGGGCGTGGACAGATCCGGCCCGCGAACGACTAACGACCAGTGACCAACGACTGCACTTTATGCTGGCATCACTCTTAAGCTCATATCCACCGCCGTCGAGGATTGCGTCAGCGCCCCCACCGAGATGAAATCCACACCTGTCTCGGCATATGCCCGCACGTTTTCCAGATTGATGCCGCCCGCGCACTCCAGCGGAATCCGCCGGGAGTGGTTCGCACAAATCTCGACCGCCTTGCGGACGTTCTCGACACTCACGTGATCGAGCAGGACCGCTTCGGCGCCATGGTCCAGCGCCTGCCGGAGTTCTTCCAGCGACCGCACTTCAATCTCGATGGGCTGCCGGCCGCGCCGGTTGCGGATCGCGTGCTCCAGCGCCGGAATCGCGCCTCCGGCCAGCGCGATGTGATTGCTTTTGATGACCACGCCGTCGGAGAGATCCAGCCGGTGCGTCTGCCCGCCGCCACAGCGCACCGCGTACTTGTCGATCACGCGCAGCCCGGGCGCCGTCTTGCGAGTATCCAGGATTCGCGCGTGCGTGCCCGCCACCGCGTCCACAAACTTGCGGGTCGTCGTCGCGATTCCAGCCATGCGCTGCAGAAAATTCAGGATCACCCGCTCGCACGACAAGATCACCCGCGCGTTGTGCCGGATGACCGCGATCGGCTGCCCCGGACTCACGCGGACGCCGTCAAAAATCGCAGTGTGGCTCGTCACCTCATAATGCGAAGTGACCGCGCCATCGAGCGCCGCGTAGACATCGAGAATCCGCGGCACGCACCCGAGTCCCGCGAGAACACATTCCTGCTTGGCGAGAATCGTTGCCGAAGCCCGCTGGTTGGGATCGATGCAGGCGTAGCTGGTCGCGTCGCGCGTCGCCCGATCCTCGTTCAGCGCGTTCTCGATGATTGCGGTAATGCGCCGTGAATTCCAGTCCATAGGTAGCGCCGGCATCCCGCCGGCAACGCAACCAAATTCAGGCCGCCCTCGGCTGTCCAGCGGCTCGCCGAGCCGCAGCTCACCGCTCTACGTGCACCCCAACTCTTTCATCTTGGCGAGGATTTTATCCCGAAGCACTTTCAACTCCTCAGCGCGCACCTGCAACCCTTCGACTACCTTTGCCGGAGCCTTCGCCAGAAATTGTTCATTCGAAAGCTGGCGCTGCCCGTTGGCAATCTCCTTCTCGATCTTCTCCAACTCCTTCTTCAGGCGCTCACATTCCGCCGCCACGTCAATCTTCTTTTCGTATACCACATGCACATCGAACCGCGACGTGCTGCGTGCACCTGGCAAGTTTGCCAGCGACCCTTCCACGAGCGTGATCTTCTCCACATTTGCGGGACGATCAAGCAGCACCGCGCCCAGATTCTTCTCCAGCATCGCGCGAATCTCCGGCTCGTGGGCAAACACCTCGATCGGCACCTTGACCTTCGGCTCGACTTTCAATTCTGCCCGCAGATTGCGCACGCTGACGATCAGGTCTTGCAGGATCGCCATCTCCGCTTCCGCTCCCAGATCAATCTGCTTTTCATCCGCCGCCGGATAGGCGGCCAGCGCAATCGACTTCAGCGGAGGCTTGCCATCGTAGATCGCATGCCAGATTTCTTCTGTGATAAACGGCATTACCGGATGCAGCAGCCGCAATGACGCCTCAAATAGATTGACCAGGTTTGCGCATGCGACTCGCGCCTGTCCCGAATCTGCGCCCTCCTCGGAATTCAGCCGTGGTTTGATCAGTTCGAGGTACCAGTCGCAGAACTCGGCCCAGAAAAAATCATAGATGCGATTCGCCGCCTCGTCGAAACGGTAGGTTTGCAGCGAATCGTTCACGTCTTTAGCGGCGCGATTGAACCGCGAGAGAATCCAACGATCTTCGAGCGTCGACGTTAGGAACCCGACATCGGCAGGCCGCAGGCGGGCGTCGATCCGATCCACGTTCATGAACATGAATCTCGCCGCATTCCAAATCTTGTTGGCAAAATTCCGATAGCCCGCCGTGCGGCTTTCGCTGAAAGCGATATCGGTCCCAGGCGCCGCCATTGATGCCAGAGTGAAGCGCGTCGCATCCGTCCCGTACTGCGCGATTACCTCCAGCGGATCGAGCACGTTCCCCTTCGTCTTCGACATCTTCTGCCGCTCGGCATCGCGCACCAGCGCATGAATATAAACATTGCGGAACGGAACGCTGTCATTCTTCTTATCTCCCCAGCCGCTCGCCTGCTTGATGGCCGCATCCTGCTCGTGTCCCTCCATGAAGTGGCATCCGAACATGATCATGCGCGCCACCCAGAAAAACAGGATCTCGTAAGCCGTGATCAGCAACGTGGTCGGATAAAACACCGCCTGGTCGCGCGTCTTCTCCGGCCAGCCCAACGTCGTGAACGGCAGTAGCCCCGAGGAGAACCAGGTGTCAAGCACGTCCGTATCCTGCTCCAGCTTCGTGCTGCCGCATTTCGGACACTTCGCCGGCGTCTCGCGCGCCACAATCACGTCGTCGCGGTCCTTATCTTGGCAATCGCCGCAGTGCCACACCGGAATCCGGTGCCCCCACCACAGTTGCCGCGAGATCGTCCAGTCGTGGATGTTGTACATCCAGTTCAAATAAATCTGTTTGTAGTTCTCCGGAGTGATCGTAATCTCGCCCGACTCCACCGCCGCAATCGCTTTCTTAGCCAGCGGAGCAATCTTCACGAACCACTGCTCCGACAGACGCGGCTCCACCACCGTTCCGCACCGGTCGCATTTGCCAAGCGGCACCGTGTAATCCTTCTCCGCAACCAAAAATCCCTGTTCTCGAAGATCGGCCAGCACCGCCGCGCGCGCCTCGTACCGGTCGAGTCCTTTATAGGCGCCCGCGTTCTCGTTCATACGCGCGTGCAGATCCATCACATCGATCTGCGGCAGGTTGTGCCGCTTCCCCGCCTCGAAATCATTCGGATCATGCGCCGGAGTGATCTTCACCGCGCCCGTGCCAAACTCCGGCTTCGCAATCTCGTCAAGAATGATAGGAATCTCCCGCTTCATCAGCGGCAGCAGCACGTGCTTCCCGTGGAGATGCGTGTAACGCTCATCGGCAGCATTAACCGCCACCGCCGTATCGCCCAGCATCGTCTCCGGACGAGTAGTCGCCACCGTAATGTACTCCTGCTCTTGAGGGTGCCCCATCCAAGCCGCGTCTTTTGCGGCTTGGATGGAGGTTTTCGCCCCAATCACCGGATACCGTATCTCCCAAAGCTTCCCCGCCACCTCTTCGTGCTTCACCTCAAGGTCCGAAATCGCCGTCTCGCATCGCGGACACCAGTTCACGATGTACTTCCCGCGATAAATCAATCCTTCTTCATACAGCCGGACGAACACCTCGCGCACCGCGCGCGAAAGATTCTCGTCCATGGTGAAGTATTCGCGTCCCCAATCGACCGACGCGCCCAGCCGCTTCATCTGGTCAAGAATCGCGCCGCCATACTCGCGCTTCCATTCCCAGACGCGCTCCACAAACTTCTCGCGACCCATCTCGCGCCGCTTCTTCCCCTCTTTCGCCAGCTGGCGCTCGACCATCATCTGCGTAGCGATGCCGGCATGGTCGGTCCCCGGCAGCCAGAGCGTGATAAACCCGCGCATGCGATGCCAGCGCACTAGAATGTCCATCTGCGTCTGGTTCAGCATGTGCCCCATATGCAGCCGCCCCGTAACATTCGGAGGCGGCAACAGCAAAGTGAACACCGGCCGCGTTTGGGCAGACTTTTCTGAATTGGAAGAAGACGTTTGCCTGGTTCTATCTGCGTCGGGGGATTGCTGGGAACTGGCAACTGGCAACTGGCGACTGCCTTCCGGCGTCTCCACATGAAACAGCTTTTCCCGGACCCAATACTCGGCCCAGCGCGCCTCAATCGCGCCCGGTTCGTAAGCTTTCGGCAATTCGTGCGGCATGTTTGACCTGATCGTATAGGGACGGCCGCCCTCGGCCGTCCAGGCCGAGCGAAGCTCGGCAGACTCTCCGGCTGAAGAAGGAATCATTGATCTTACAGGCGCAAGAAAAGAAGGGTCAAACGTAAGCGGGGGTGGAAGGAGAGGACGGCAAAACTGCCACACCGACTGTGGGATTCCCTGAGGAAATTGTGCCCCAGATTGTGCCCAGTGGCGGCTTGCATTGAGCTGGAAGGTAGGCTGTTTGGGCTGGAATCCACAGCAGAGCTATGATGAGATCATTGTCTCTAGGATTTGAGACTCAATGTCGGGCGCGAGCTTTTCTGAAAATGGCAGCAGTTTGCGGCGGGTTCTCGTGCTCGCAGGTGGCGGAGCAAAGGGAGCTTATGCATTCGGCTGCATGCTTGCTTTTGCCAGGGCGAAGATTCGATTTAAAGCAGTAGCTGGAACGTCAGTTGGAGCGTTGAACGCAATTCTATGGTCTACAAATTCGATGAGTTCCGGAATAGCGCTATGGCGCTCAATAAGCTTTAGCAGTGTTTATCCGGTTAGGTTTTGTGATCCTCGCCAGCACAGCCGGACGTTTATCAGGCTTTTTGCGGCGGTCTACGTGTTTTGTCGATTGCTATGGGCAAAGTGGCAGGGTACGCCGACGCCAGGGCAATCACTATTTCGCGCTCTGCTTGCATTGATGTTCTGGTTCCCTCTTCCTTTCTGTCTAATTCAATCCCCGAAAGACGAAATCGGACATATTGTTCGAGATACTTTGATTTTAGCCTTATGGCTGTGGATATGTTGGATGGGCCTCGACGGAAACTTCAAACGCAAGATGATTTTATTAGCGGTGACGATCCCCTCGTACCTAATGTTCCTAGGCGACCGCCTGATGGACTTTGCGGGACATTTCATTCTTTCGCGGTGGCTTGACAGACTAGTTGTTGGGCTTCTTCTTGCTTTGGTCGTTCTTTGTTGCCTTGCTGCATTCCTGATTCTCAGCTCCTTGTTCGCACTCGATAAATCTGTGCTCGCATCTTCTAAGCTACGCGAGTCTATTTCAAATGTAATCTCTCGTTCGCGATTCTATGTACCGGCCTTTGTGACTATTGCTCGCGAGCGAGACGTGTTCGACCCCGACTCTCCCCGCTGGCAGACCAACGAAGTTGACCAATATGGTGTCCCACAGGAAGGGTGCCTATGGTATCCCGAGACAGTAAGAACCTGGCAGCCTATTTACGTTGATCTCACCCGAATAGCAACAGAAGACGCGATCCAGTGCTGTTTGGCAAGTGCCGCAATCCCGTTTGGAATCGTTCCCCCAATTAAACTAGGACAGCAGACTTATGTTGATGGCGGTACTGCCGATAACTGCCCAGTTTATCCGTTTCTAAATCGCGATGATGTCGACGAGATTTTCATGGTTCTTCTATCGCCCTATAAGTCCGACGATGCGGCGTTGCAAGCTGCAGGTGCGACAGTCAAGGAGTGGCAAGAACGTAAGAGGCAAACCGAGGTGGCGGAATTTCCAATACCGAAAAGTGTTTACGGTGGCGTCATAGATGCGCCCTCTCACAAGCGCAATCGCCCGCCGACAGTCCTACCATATAGCACTCCCAAACCTTTTCCTGTATGCATTCCATTTTATCCTTCTACCTCGCTCGGAAATTTCATGAGCGGCACGCTAAATTTCTCCGGCCTTTTTGCCACGCGTTCTATCTGTCGCGGTTACGCAGACACGCGACTTCGACTTCAAAATCTTGGTTACTGGCCCCTGACGAAGCCCTTGTAGACTTGTTTGCTGGACAGGTCAGCACTAATTAACTAGTTTCGTTCTCAATATCATAGCCAGGATCACGGTCAGGCGGCGGAATTGTTCACGACGACGACTGTTCAGGATTACCCATCCGAGTGTGCTGATGGCAAAGAGCATCCCGAAAACAAACCACCAAACAACCAAAGAACCATTCGGCCTCCCCCTAGAACGGCTGCCGCAGGGTTGCTATGGTAGTACGTAGTGGGTTGTTGGTGAACAATCGCCATTTCACTAATGCCCTCGGGTTAGACCAATTTCCCGTTGGCGTAGTCGCATGGTTCACCTTATTCTTGCGGCGGCAAACAGAACCCTTTTCGCGTCTTCTCCGAAACCATCAATGATAGACTTCATCTCACGTATCCCTTGCTGGGTGAACCCTCTCGATCGACCGCTCACAGCATCCAAATCGATGATGGCAGCGAGACTCCCCCTGCGATTTCGGTTCGTATGTGCGCGCATCGACTCCTTAAAATTCTCGTAGGCAATGAGGTCTGCTGGCTGCAACAAGAGGCAGTCTTGCCAACTTTCAGAGGTAAGGGATACAAAACGATTCCGATGCTTAAAAGTTGAACCTTCCGCGAGTAGACCTGTGAATTGTTCTTGCAACGCCGCGTCATAGTCACAGCGGTCATGATGGAGGCTGATCACGTCCTTCTTGTAGACGGTCAGTGTGGTATCTCCGATCTGCTCCATCATGTGGGTTAGGAGCGTAATGTACGCGAAACCAATGGGGTTTGGCCTGGTCTCTGGAAATTCCTGCACGAGCAGCTGGAGGGGCATGCTCCAGCCGTGAATGTGTACCGGATTTCTTTCGAATACCCTGACTATCTGTCGCGAGAAGTCCTTCTGTTCATCCGGAGTCCAGCCCTTGAAAACTCCTCGATAGTTATTGAAATCGGCTGCGTGAAAGCGAGAAATCTCTTCTCGGCCTTGTCGCCTCAGTTCCTGGTTCTTAGATTCGAGGAGCGCTCGCCACTCCATGTCGAAAAACAGGCATCCGGCGTCACTGGTAACAATGCACGACAATTCAAAGACTCTGGGAGGGTTGCCTCCGTCGTGGCTTTCGTCGATAAATCCCCTCAGCACGATTTAACCCTCGCGAGACTGCATGATAAACGACAGAGACACTGTTGAAATGTCGCCATCACATTCATTGACCAAGTTCGGCCTGCCTTGCCTCTCTATAGAGCGGAAGTCGGTTCACGATCTTGGCGAGAGTCTTGCGGCGAATGCTCTTGCCCCTCATGATTTTGCCAAGTGTGTGATGGCTCACCCCGGTGTCACGTTCCAGCCTTCGAATTCCGATTTTGAGAAAGCCCTTCTTGATGTCTTCAGGCGGGTGGGCCAGCCTTCGCTGACATACCACAACAGAGTGAGCCCCATCCTAACGTCGCGCTTTTCGACGTTAGAGCCTGCCCTGAGCGGAGTCGAAGGGGTGGGCTCCACTGGCGACGACGCAAGAAAAGGCCCCTCTCATGGCCTCGCTCTTGTCAAGCTTGACTTTTTGATCGGGACGAAATGGGGATCCAACGTCGACAGGAAGCAAAAGCCCCCATCCCGGGAGCCCAGGCCGCCGGAGGAACGTTCCTAAGTGAAAGAAGAATAAATACTTTACCTCTAAGTCCTTATTCCTCAAAGACCTGGCGGTGGAATGCCAGCTAAAGTGTTGATTCCAAAAGACCGGCCATAAGAGGGGAGGTACCACCGTCTACCCACTAGTAAACACACAACCCAGAAAAATACGTCTTCCCAAACAGCCACCAAGAAAATTATTTTTCGGCGAACAAACAGAGAACCAGCCCCTACCGGGCGCTGTCGTACCAGCTCTTCCAGGCTGAAGAATCCGCCCCAAAATTCTTCCCGGAAATATCGCCCAAAGCCTGCACCGCCCACGCACGCTGCTGCGCGCTGAGCAGGGAATCGTCGAGCCATCCCACCAGGCTCGCCGCCGCGGCCAGACGTTGCGCTTGGGTGTACATGCCGGACTGGGCGATGTCGCAGGCCGCGCGTTCCTGGACGACTGGAGACGGATCGTTGCGGAAGCGGTCGAGGAGCATGGGAACCGTTTCGTCCGTGCCCACGAGCGAGAGCGCGTCCACGGCCGACGCGCGAACGTTGGCATCCGGATCGTCGAGATAGGACTCGATGATCTTCGCCGTGTGAATCGGATCGACGCCGCGGTTGCCCAATGCGCCGAGCATCCAGAGCGCCCACCCGCGCTGGTCCGGATTTCCCACAGCTTGTTTCAGCATCGCCAAGCCGCTTTCGTCGCGGGGCACAGCGTCGAGCGCAAGCTGGGCTTGAATAGCGGCTTCACGCATGTGCGTGTCGCTCAGGTTGAGGCTGGTAGTGATCAGTTGGTCGGTGCGCGGCGTGCGGTGCGTCTTGCCAGTCCAATCGCCCGATGCCACCAGCACTTGAAAGGCAGCAGCGCTGTCTCCTGCGGCAACCCGCGCGAGGAGTTTTTCAGCTTCCTCCTGCGCCGTGGGATCGATCGCGTGGCCCACCGGCGCGCTCCCAGTTCCGCCGGCCACGCCTTTATGGTCAACGCGCGTTGCGGCTGCATTCGACAGTTCCCTCGAAACCTCATTGGCGCCGCGCTGGATTCCCCGCGCCAGCAAAAAGGTGAGTCCGAGTATGGCCACAAACCCGAACAATACAAAGACGACAACGGGCCCACTGCCCGTGAGCCAAGACGACTGCGTAGCCACAGCGTGCGCTGGCGGCGCGGTTGGCGAAGACCCGTTTCTCGTGGCCTGTTCGACCTCGACGAGCGCCTTGACCACGTCCGCTTCCGACGGTCGCGGTTCAGCGGCCGTTCCGGATGCGAGGCCCGCATTCGCTGGATCGCTGGGCTGTAATGGATCGGCCATGGGCGAATGGAGAACGGATTGCGACTTTACTTCCCTGCCAGTCTCTTCGTAATCTCTTCCAGGATTTTCGGGCGGAGGTCGGCCAACACGCTGTCCACGATGTTGGCAATCGCGGTAGCGTCGCGTGCAGAAGCCGAGCCGCCCTCGGCCGCTGCGGCGGCGGCCATGGCCTTGGGGGCGTTTTGGGCCGCTGCCACGAATTCTTCCGCCGGGACTTGCTCAGCCTTCACCGTGGAATCCTTGTGCTTAGCGCTCCCGCCTTCGACTCCATGAACCACGGAGCTTGCTGCGTTGGAAACCGCCGTGGTATCTGAACAGTTCTCAGCATCGGCGGCCAGGCCTTTTGAACTGGCTGCCAGTCCGGCTTCCGCCAATCTGCTTTCAATCGCAGACGCGATCGCTGAAACGCTGGTGTTGGGCGCCGAGTCAAGTCCCGCGCTGGGCGAGGACACGGGCAGATTCGCGGGCATGGCGGCGAACGTGCGGAACATTTCCGCTTCCAGCGAAATCGTCTTCTCCTCCGGACTCAGCTCCACTGGCTCCGCCACCCACCGGGGAGAGCCTGCCGCATCGTGCGCCGCTTGCTCTGCCGGCATAGCTGACGCTCCGTGCGCCGGGATGGTCGAGACATCCGCGGGTTCGGGAGCGGGTGTCAGCAAGCGCAACGCTTCGGCCAGTTCGGCATCGCTTGGCGCCGGTCCCTCTGCCGCCGCCCGTTCACCTGCACTCGTTGCCAAAGCGAACATCGGCTCGTCGTTCCGGTCGATGGGCGCTGGCTCTTGCGACAGGTGCGCCGTATTCACAGCGGCCAGCGGAGCGGTTTCTACCGCCGGCTCCGGTGTTTCGAGCGAAATTTTAAATTCGTCCTCTTCTTCGACCGCCAACGTCGGGGGTTCGACCGCGAACGTGCCCGCAGTAGCGGTCACCGACGTGTCACCCACGGCCTCTTGAGTTTCAACCTCGGGCTGAGCTGGTAACGCAGCATTTTCGCCCGCCGGGACCGCTCTATTCGGGGCCGATCCATCCAGCTTCGCAGCCAATGCACTGAGTGCGTCCAGTTCTTCCGGTGTGATATCGCGCGGAATCTCCGAGGCCCCGGCCGGATCCTGTCCCGGGGACGCCGCCTGTATGGAGAATGTCGCTGCCCCGCCACTTTTGCCTTTCCCCCTTCGGAAATCGCGAAAGGTTGGTCCGGCTGCCACATCTTCGGGCTCCCCGTCCTTCTTTTTCTTCGACGGAAAACTCAAGCGGCTCGCCCATCCCGCATCGCTTTCCGCGGACGGCTGCGTCATCCTGTTGTCTTCGAGCCGGTTGATCGCCGTCAGCAACTCGCTGGCTTCGAACGGCTTCACAATGTGAGCATCGGCCCTTACCCGGCGCGCTTCGTCCGCTTTGAACGGCTCGAGTTTGCCCACGGTCAGCAGCACGGGAATGCTCGCCGTTTCCGCCGCTTCCTTCAGCCGCTGGCAAACTTCCAAACCACTGTAGCCGGGCATGTACACGTCCAGCACGATCAGATCGGGTTTGAGTTCGGTGATCCGCTTGAGGGCGGCAGACCCGTTGTTGACCGTAACCACTTCGTACCCGGCGTCAACCAGGATCTTTCGCCCCATGTTCTGGGCTGTCACACTGTCATCGGCCAGCAGTATTTTCCGTGCCAAGCGTCATCCTTCGGCAAATTAAGGAGAGATAACGCGAAACTACCTTGTCCCCTACTCTAAGTCAACGGCTCGCGCAGAGGTAACAGGTTACGACGGTCGCTAGTCTGTTGGGAAATGGGCCATTTCTGGAGGGTTGCGTAGGGACAGCCGGCTCTCGGCTGTCCGGCGAGACGAAGTCCCACACGCTTAGGTACCACGTTATGGACTAAGAACCCCCGCGGGCTCGCGCTCACTTGGACAGCCGGGGCGGCTGTCCCTACGTGGCTTGGGCTAAAATGGGTTCAGTTTCCCCAGGCCCTTCTTCTTTTTCTTCTTGCTGGAAGAAATATCGGCCATGTCTTCGGTCTTTGCCGGCGCGCTTGAAGAGGCACTTGGAGTCCCGCCACTGCTGTCCAGTTGATTGCTTTGCTGCAGGGGAGGAAGCGCGTTTGGGTCGGCTTCAACGTTCGGCTTCAGTTCATTGGGATCGGCCACATCCGGCTTCAACTCGGCTGCCGCAGGCTGTTCCGGCGGCGCAGCCACGGCCGGATCTGCCGCGGCCGTTGGCGTGTCGGACCGCGGCGCTTCCTGGTTGGGCGCTACCTTGCCATTGGTGGTTTCCACGCCGACCCTCGTGTCGCCGACCGCCACCGCCGTCATCTTCCTCAGCACTTCGCTAGGGTTGGTCGGCGCTTGGTCCACCATGGGCGGCTCGCCTACGTGCGCAGCCTTGTCCACGGACGGGTGCTTTCCGAGATCTCCTACAATGCTCGACATGAAGGTCGCTTCTTGCCGGCTCGCCATTTCCTGCTCATTCTGCTTGAGCGCCGCCCGCGTTGGCCGCGGCACGGGCTGATGCAACGCCTCCAGCCGGTCCTTGGCATACACTGCCCGGTCCATCGCCGGATACCGGGTGATGATCCTCCCGTACGCCTCCGACGCTTCCTTGGTTAATTCCTCGATCATCTTCCCCTTGACCACTTCGTTCAACTGCCCGTTCTTCCGGATCAGATCGATCTCGCCTTCGTACGATTGTCCCAACAGATAAAGGGCATCGTCCGCGCCGCTATATAACGGATAGCGGTCCACCAGGGTCTTCAAGCGCGCAATCGCCGCCGGATACGCCAGCCGCAGATAATAAAACCGTCCGATGTTGTACTCGCGTTGCGCCAGCACTTCCTGCACTTCGCGCAACCGCTGTTTGGCCTGCGGCACCAGCTTGCTGTCGGGATACTCCAGAATCAGCGACCGGTATTCCTCTTCCGCCCGCATGGCGTGAGTGTAATCGCGGTCGGCTTTTTCCATCTCCTGATAATGGATGTTGGCCACCTTCAGCTGCGCCTCGGCCGCCTCCGGCATATTGGGAAAGAAGGTCCGGAAATCCTTGTATTCGATCTCAGCCTGCTGCATGGCCGTCGTGCCGCCCTCGGCGTACCACGAATCCGCCACCGCCAACTTTGCGCGCGCGATAAATTCCGAATCCGGATAGGTGTTGATCAGCGTCTGCAGCGTCATGCGCGATACGTCGAAGCGGTTGTGCTTCATGGCGTCCATGGCACGGTCGAACAGCACTTTGTCCGGCTGTTTCGACCCAACGTTGGCCAGCGGATTCACCGATTTCTTGTTGGTGCATGCCACCGTCAGGAGCAGCAGCGAACCGAGAAACACGACAAAAGAATTCCGACGCATATAAGACCTCAACTATGAGGATAATTTGTAATTTTGTAATCGGGTAATTTGGTAATTTGAACCCGTCAGGGATAGGACTTCAAATTACAAAATTAACCGATTACACAATTACAAAATCCCTCACACTTTCTGCAAACTCGCGCTCCGCGCCGCTGCCAACAACGCCTCAGCGTTCGCCTTCGCATCGCCCTTGCCGAATACCGCGCTCCCCGCCACCAGAATCTCCGCTCCGGCGCGCACCACCTCGGCCACCGTGTCCAACCCGACGCCGCCATCTACTTCGATGCGGTAGCGATATCCCTTGGCGGCGCGAATCTCGGCCAGCCTGGTCATTTTGTGGAGCGTCGCCGGGATAAACTTCTGCCCCCCGAACCCCGGATTCACCGTCATGACCAGCACGTGATCCACAATCTCAAGCACTTCGACAAGTGTGTCCACCGGCGTCGCCGGATTGATCACCACTCCAGCCCGGCAGTTATGCTGCTTAATCAGGTTCAGCGTCCGGTCCAAATGCCGGCACTCCTCCTGATGCACCGAGATCCAGTCCGCCCCCGCATCCGCAAATTCGGCAATGTACTGGTCGGGGTTCTCTATCATTAGATGGCAGTCGAGTTGTAGCCGAGTGAACTGACGCAAAGATTTCACGATCGGAGGCCCAAGGGTTATGTTAGGCACAAAATGCCCGTCCATGACATCGACATGGATTACGGTGCCGCCGCCAGCCGCAGCTCGCTCCACCTGATCCGCCAGATGGGCAAAATCCGCCGAAAGTATCGAGGGTGCAAGATCGATCACGGGAGGCTCCTGGAAGAGCTAGGGTCGAAAGCTGTGGAAATTCTAGCATGGAGTAGCGGCAGGAGAGAGCGGCGGCACAAGCGAGTTCGGTTGGAGTATCGGCTCTGAGCGCAAGCGCCTGTTAGCACCGGTTTCCGGAGATCATAGAGCGTTCACCACGGAAGCACCTGCCGGGGGTGCTCCGAACACCAACAAACTGATGGCAGGAAGAGGGAGCGGGGAGTACTTCACGCGTGTTGCACGGGCGGCAACCTGAATAATCCACCATCAGACCCCGGCTCTGAGTCCTACCGCTATTAAAGGACAGTTTAGTATCGGACCACTGCGCAACTCTAATCGCTTGGTACGTTCCGAGTATTGTGCGTATGCTGACAATCGCGGCGGCTGTGTTCCTGACCTCGAGTGTTCTTCTCACAGAACTGAACTACGTTGGCATTGCACAGTCCCGGCGTAAACAAGTCGGATTCTCGTGCATTCCAATTCTTGGGGGACTGTTGGGATGCGCTGGTTTTCTCCTGATCCCAAGAGTCAGATTCTTTGCGTTTATTCCGCCATTGGATCCCGGCTGCGTTCCAACGCTGCTTGCTTTGCTCGTTCACGTTCTCAGAAAAACCCCCTGACAGTTTGTTCCGAAGGACGGAAGACCAAAAGGTCCGAGCGTCACAGTTGACGAAAAATCGGCATTACACTTACGACCGCATTCTTACAGCCGTTAATCAGTCTAAGCCCCGGAGCGAGAGACCTCCGTCTTTTCTGCCCGTGCCCCGTCCAGTGCCTCCCGCACCCTTTCCACGCCTTGCGCCATCGCGTACTTCAGCGTCTCAATCCCCTCGCCCGTCACGGCGGAAATTGGATAAAGCTTCAACTTTCTGCGCGTAGCCCACTGCTTCAGTTTCTTAAGCTTCTCCGGATTCGCCACGTCGATTTTCGACGCCACCATCAGCGCCGGCTTCTTTTCCAGGTCCGCGCCGAAACTAGCCAACTCGCCAAGAATTACCTCCACGTCTTTCACCACGTCAGCCCGCCCGCTGCTGTCGGACACATCCACCATGTGCACCAGCAAACGCGTCCGCTCGATGTGCCGCAGAAATTGCGTGCCCAGCCCCGAGCCCGCATGCGCGCCTTCGATCAACCCCGGAATGTCGGCAACTACAAAGCTCTCTTCTTTACCCTTGTCGCCCGCCAGCACCACCCCAAGGTTCGGTTCGAGAGTGGTGAAGGGATAATCCGCAATCTTAGGCCGCGCCGCCGAAATGCGCGAAATCAAGGTCGACTTGCCCACATTCGGATATCCCACCAGCCCCACGTCGGCCAGCAGCTTCAACTCCAGGCAAAAATTGCGTTCTTCCCCCGGACGCCCTTCTTCGTGCTCGCGCGGCGCCTGGTGCGTGGAAGTGGCAAACTGTGCGTTGCCGCGCCCGCCGCGTCCGCCGCGCGCGATCACGACTCGTTCATCGGGACGTGAAAAATCGTAAACCTTTTCGCCCGTGTCCTCGTCGTAAACGATGGTGCCGACCGGCACTTTCAGCACAATCCCTTCCCCGTCGCGCCCGGTTTTCTTCGCGCCTTCGCCGTGCCGTCCGCGCTCCGCCTTGTACTCGGGATTGAACCGAAAATGCACCAGCGTGTTGTGCCGCTCGCTCGACTCCATCCAGATGTCGCCACCCCGGCCGCCGTCGCCCCCCGAAGGCCCGCCGCGCGGAACAAACTTCTCCCGCCGGAACGCCATACAGCCGTTGCCGCCGTCCCCAGCCTTCACTCGAATTTTGGCTTCATCAATGAACATTGCCATGTTCTGCGATCACACCCACCTGTGCGTAGCCGTACCTCCAAGGCTGCCCGCCGTCACTGTGCCCCACCCGGTACTACTAATCAATGAGACCATGGATTCCAGGGGAATTGCTCAAGTTGCTCTCGAGGTATGCGATCTGATGCAGGAGCAACTCGATTCGATCATGGGTCGCAAACTGTCGGATTTCACGCCGGAAGAATTGGACGCATATCAGAAGCGGAAATCCAGAATTGGGGAGCTGCGTTCCGAACTACACCGGCTCGCCTACCCAATTTAGCGGGACGTTATTTGTCGTTTGGGGTCTGCTTCTCGTCGCCACGCACGACGGTAGAATGCGGCGCTTCGCTGGCTGCCGCTTTTTTTTCGCACTCGGCGAGGAGCCGGTTCATCTCGGCCAGAATCACGTCCAGCTCCTTGAGGGTTTGTGCGCTGCGCGCCTTCTTCTGAAGGTCACGCCAACCCTCTGGTTCCCCAGGAATTGGGGGCGGCTTCGACTCGTCGAACTCGCCTCCTGGCATAGGCACCTCGCGGCACCCTCATTATCCCACAATTGCGAGGAGGGTCGGCCTTTTCCTGCGTCCTAAAGTGCCCGATCTATTTCGCTTCGATTGCCTCGGGTTCGACCAACACAAACTTCCCCATCGATCCCCTATCGACGAACTTGATGCGTCCCGCAATCTTGGCAAAGAGCGTGTCGTCTTTGCCGCGTCCAACGTTAAGCCCCGGCTTGACCCGCGTGCCGCGCTGGCGAACGATGATCGTCCCGCCCGGCACCAGTTGTCCGCCGAAAGCCTTAAACCCCAGCCGCTGCGCGTTAGAATCGCGCCCGTTTCGTGAAGTACCCTGTCCCTTTTTATGCGCCATAAATCAGATCCCAGTGGCCAGTTGCCAGTAATTCCAAATCTTCGCAATATAAATTCGAATTGTCATCCTGAGCGGAGCCGGGCCAAGAGCGAAGCGATTGGCCCACAGGAGTCAAAGGACCCCTACCTCTTCTTGGCCGCCGCTTTCCTAGCCACCGGCTTCTTAGCCGCCGCTTTCTTGGCGCTCTTCCCCGGACGCGCCGAGGCTTTAGCCTCAACCGCCGGCTTCACCTTCTTCTCTTTCTTCGGAAGCTCGGGCGCCTTGAACGACTGCCCATCAAAAGCAATCTCAGTGATGCGGACTGCGGTATAGTCCTGCCGATGTCCACGCAGCTTCTTGTATTGTTTCTTGCGCTTGTAGTGGAAGACCAGGATTTTCTCACCACGTCCCTGCTCGACAACCTCGCCGCTGACCAACGCTCCTCCGGCAGGCACTACGCTGCCCGCCTCGGCCGAAACCGCCAACACGTCGCCGAATTCGACCTTGCCGTCCTTGTCGTCCTGTGTTTCCACCCGGATCACGTCGCCCGGGGCGACACGATACTGTTTTCCACCTGCGCGGATCACCGCGTACATAAACTCTCCTTGTGGCTCGTGTTCCTTATGCTCCTGTGGGGCGGGGCTTTGCTCCGTCCGCTTAGGGACAGCCACCCTCGGCTGTCGACTCCGGGCACAGCCCGGCAGATCCCAAATTATGCTTGCTGTTTTTCCGCAACGGCTTCTGACCGGAAAACGCGGCGCGGCCCCAGAACGGTTCCGCCAGTACAGGCAAACTCAACTAGTCTATCGTGCACTGTGGAAATCGGTCAAACGAAACTCTTGCGGGGTCGACGCTCAGTTTGCAAAACCCTTTACCACCAGGGGCACAAAGGCACACGAAGGAAAGCTCCTGAAACGAAAATCTTCGTTCTCTAAATGTCGTTCGTGGTGCATGTTTTTCTCGGTCGATTGCGAAACTGAGCCATTACTTCCCGCGAAGCAGACGTAAGAAGCAAAATAAAGACGCCAATCGCCGGCTGGCGCGAGCAGCATCGGGGTTACCGCCAGGTTACCTAAGTAACCTTTCAGCGGGAAATCGCGGTCGCCACGTCGCATCTGATAAGAAGATACTCTTGAAGCGTCGCGCCCGCTTCGGAACCAGCCGGAAGACAGGGGTTGTTTCGATCTGTCTGATATGACACGATTTGGTGTGCAGGAATGGGTGGTGAGATTTCGATTTCGGCACCATTAGCAGTTATCGAAAGGCGTTGATCGAGGAACGTTCACCGAATGTACAGTGTCGACACAGGTCTGGTGCTGATTCCCGGAGCCGTGGCTCTGCTGGTGTTTCTGGTCTTTACCTACCTGCACGAGCAGAGCCGTCGCAGCTATTTTCGAGCCTGGCAGCTGGCCTGGGGGTCGTACACGCTGCACTACGCCCTGAAGGCCGTGGAGTATTTTCAGGGCCCCTCCGCGTTACTGTTTTTTCTGAGTTCGCTGCTGCTCGTGGGCTTGGCGATTTGCATCTTCGTGTCGACCCGGCTGATGAAAGAACCCTTCCAGTTGAAGTGGTATGACGTTGCCCTGACGCTAACCGGAATCCTGCTGGCATGCGTAAGTCTGCGAGCACATATCGCAGGGGGCAGTTTCAGCGAGAGCGCAATTTCGGCGCCAGTCTATTTGCGGCTGGAAATGGGGCTGGCGGCAATGCTCCTCTATTGTTCGTTCCATTTTTACCGATACGCCTTTCGCAGGAACTCGGTGGCCCTTTGGACGCTGGCGTTTTCACTGGCGCTCTGGGCGGCGCTGATGGGAGTCGGGCAGATCCGTCAACCGTTCCTTGATGTAGGTGGACATCTGGGAGGGTTCCTGGGACCGATCCCGCAGATGCTGCTGGCCATCGCGATGGTAATGGTGCTCTTTGAAAACGAACGCAACGCGATCCAGGAAAACGCATTGGCGTTCTCCACCCTTGGCGTCGATCCACGCCGCTTGCTCCTGGCATCCGACCTGGTGCCCAGCTTGCAGACTTTTGTGGAGAGGTTAGTGGCGCCCCTGCCTTCACGCCGCGCCATCTTTTTTGTTTCCCAACAGTGGCGCGGCGTCGTGCCTTCGGTGCAGAAGGGTTTTTCGCCGGAGTTTCTGGAAAAGCTGCAAAAGACGCAGGCGGGAGACTACATAGCCGAGCTTGCCTACCGGCGCGGCGGAGTAGTCACGTTCCGCAATCTCGCGGAACTTGAAGAGCCTTTGCCGGCGCTTTCCGGAGGAAGGTTCGCGGCCTGCAAGCAAACGCTGCTGGCGGAGGGAATCACCGACCTGATGGCCGTGAGCCTGCAGACACGAGAGCACAACTTCGGGGTCGTGCTCTTTCCGCACGCGGAACGGCGGATGTTCGGCTCTTCGAATCTGCGGCTACTGATCGGTCTGGCGCTGCAGATCGCGCTGACCCTTGAAAACTATGTGGTGATGCACGAGGCCCAGCGCCGAACCAAGGAATACGAATTGCTTACCGAGATCGGGCAGGCGATCAGTTCTCATCTCAACCAGGACGAGGTGCTGCGCACAGTGCAGTTGGAGCTGGGCCAGATTTTCGACACCAGTACGTTCTACATTGCTTTTCAGGAAGAAGATGAGATTCATTTCGAGCTGGAGATCGAAGGCGGCACCACTCTTCCGAAGCGTTCACGCAAAGTCAGCAATGGATTTACCGAGCACATTATCCGGACGGGCGAACCGCTGCTGATCGAGTCCGATCTGGAAGAAAAGCGCGCCCATCTGGGAGTGGATTTCGTACCGCCGCGGCCGGCCCGGTCCTTCTGCGGCGTGCCCATTTTTCTCGGTGGCAAACCGGTGGGAGTGATGGCGGCGCTGAGTACGGAGCGGGAATCGCAGTTCCTAGCGAGGGACCTCGAAGTCATGCAAACGGCGGCCGGGCAACTGGGCGTTGCCGTCGAGAATGCGCGTCTGTTCACCGAGGAACAGCGCCGGGCCAGGCATCTCGCGTTTCTTAACAACATCTCGAAGATGGCGATCTCCAGCGAAGACGCGGCGCAGATGATGGCCGACATCGTGCGCGAGATCCAGAAGAATTTCCACTACGATCACATCGGCATCGGCATCATGGATTACGCCACCAAGGACATCGAGATCAAAGCCGAGGCGGGAACCACCTCGCAAACCCTGGGCCGCCGGATCGCGGTGGGCAGCGGAGTTCTGGGTAAAGTCGCGCGCACCGGGGTGAGTGCGCTGGTGCAAAACGCCGGCCCGGGGCAGCTTGCGGGGGTGCTGCCGGAGTCTCGGGCCGTGCTTTGCCTCCCGATCAGTTACGGCGACACCCTGCTCGGTGTGCTCAACGTGGAGAGCCGGGATGAGAATGCGTTCGCGCCCCAGGATGTTCTGATCCTGAATACGCTGGCCGATCTTCTGGCGACGGCGTTGCACAACTCCTTCGTCTTCCGGAAGCTGCAGCAGCAATCCATCAC
>Ga0075017_100000154_pt1 | contig 31421 bp, 20 predicted proteins | sample AleBraG_ABR_2012_FD_71475 | JGI IMG/M metagenome (GOLD analysis project Ga0075017, IMG submission 71475) | Freshwater sediment microbial communities in response to fracking from Pennsylvania, USA - Alex Branch Run_MetaG_ABR_2012 | ecosystem: Environmental > Aquatic > Freshwater > Creek >... | reverse complement strand
ACAGGAGCGCGAGCGGACTCACTTCCACCCCGCCGGACAGGGGGTGTGGGTTGCCCGCATGGCGGGATGCCTGGGCGCCGAGCCCGTGCTCTGCGGATTCGTCGGCGGCGAGAGCGGGGACCTGCTGCAGGGGCTGTTGAGGCGGCTGCCCGGGGAGCGGAGGCTGGTGGCCACCTCCTCCGCGAGCGGATGCTACGTGACCGATCGTCGCTCGGGGGAGCGTCACATGATCAGCTGCTCGCTCAGTGATCCGCCCTCTCGTCACGAGCTCGACGACCTGGTCTCGCTCACCTGCACGGAGGCGCTCGCCGACGGGTGGCTGGTGCTCACCAACCCGCTGCCCGCAGATGCGCTGCCACTCGAGTGCTATGGAGATCTGGTGGCCAACGCACGGGCGGGAGGCTGCCGCACGCTCGTTGACCTCTCAACACCCCGTCTGGACAGCGCCCTGCGGGGCGAACCGGACCTGGTGAAACTCAACGACTGGGAGCTCGCCGAGTTCGTGGCGGGTCCGGTGTCCGAACCGTCACAGCTCCTCGAGGCCGCGCGGAGGCTGTGTGACCGGGGCGCCAGGGCGGTGATCGTGACGCGCGGAGAGCGTCCGGCGATGGTGCTCGCAGGCGATCGGGCATGGATGCTGAACCCGCCCGCCTTCACCAACGGCTTCCGGGAGGGCTGCGGGGACGCCATGCTGGGAGCACTCGCGGCCAGCTGGGCCCGAGGCGAGAGCTTCGAGCGGGCACTCAGGGTCGGCGCCGGTGCGGGAGCCGCGAACTTCCTGCGCCGCGGGCTCGGCAACGCCTCGCGCGAGGTGGTCGAGCGACTCGCCGAGCGGGTCACGCTGGAGCCTCTCAAGGCGGGGTGATGACGGGGGTCCGATCCAGGATCGCGCGGGGTGCCAGATCCATCGACCACGCGATCTGATCGGGTGTGCGAACCGTCGCGAGCCGCGCGAACGCCGCGGCAAGCCGCACGGGGCGACCGCCATGCGAGGAGTGAGCGTCGCTGCCCAGCAGGTGCACCAGACCCTCGCGGGCGAGTTCCGTGACCAGGTCCGACGGGGCCGCCTCGGCGAAGAACTCGGCGGTCCATTGGATCAGGCAGCCCCTGCCGGCCAGGGCCGCCAGCCGCTCCCCGAACCCGGCCCCGGCGTGACGCTCGGGATGCGCCAGCACGGTCCCAAGCCCGCGTTCGGCAAGGCGCTCGACGGAGGCTTCGGTCCGCTGACCGATCGGTCCGGCTGCGGGCTCGAGCAGGACCCAGCCCCCGGCGCCTCCCAGCGACGCCAGGTGCAGTTCGGAGTCCGTCAGGCGATCGATCTCGGTCTCGGCGACCTCGCCGGCCGGCGCAATTCGGACGTCGATCCTGCGCTCGTCGAGCTCCTGCTGGAGCGAGTGGACCCGCCCGGCGATCTCCTCGACGTTCACATTGTGGTCGCGACGAACGTGGGGCGTTGCGCACACCACGGCGATTCCGTCCCGCTCGGCCTGCCGAGCCATCTCAATGCTGTCCGCCAGGTCGACCGCTCCATCGTCGAGGCCGGGCAGGATGTGACAGTGCAGGTCGATCACGGTCGGCCCCGCGCTGCGCCGGCACCGCCGTCGCGGCGCCAGGGGGGATCGGTCGTCTCGAAGTCCTCCCGGCTCGGCATCTCCCCGTTTTAGAGGATCCGCCGAGCGGATGCCCGCTGCCGTCGCGCAGTGCACCCCGACGAGGCTCGCGGGCCGTCGGGGCCGATCATGAGCTCCCGGCTCGCGGGGCGGGAGGCCCGAGGGTGGCCGAACGGTCTGTCGGGCGATCCCCCGTCGAGTCCTGGACGGCGTGCGAGCGGAAGCGCGAGAAGTCGGGGGCGCGCTTCTCGGCGAAGGCTCGCACGCCCTCCTGGGCCTCTTCGGAGCCGGTGAACGCATGGAGGCCCGTGAATGCCAGCTGTCCGACGCCCGCGAGGTGCTCGGTCTCCGCATTGAAGGATGCCTTCAGGAAGCGCAGCGCCGTGGGGGAGAGGCCGAGGATCTCATCCGCGTAGCGGCGAACCTCGTCCCGGAGCTTGCCGGCTTCGACCACGCGGTTGACGAGGCCCCAGCGCTCGGCGGTGTCCGCGTCGTAGCGCCGGCACAGGAACCAGATTTCCCTGGCGCGCTTCTCGCCTACCACCCGTGCGAGGTAACCGGTGCCGAAGCCTGCGTCGAAGGAGCCGACGCGCGGGCCGGTCTGCCCGAACTCCGCGTGCTCGGCCGCGATCGAGATGTCGCAGATCAGGTGCAGGACGTGGCCGCCGCCGATCGCGTAGCCGTTGACCGCGGCGATAACGGGCTTGGGAATCTCGCGAATCGTTCGGTGCAGCGTCTCGACTTCGAACAGCCCGGTCTCCGACGGTCCGTAGTCCCCGGTCTCCGCACGTTGCTTCTGGTCGCCGCCGACGCAGAACGCCCGGTCCCCGGCTCCGGTGAGTGCCACGACCCCCACCTCCGCGTCGGCCCAGGCGCGCCTGAGGCAGGCGATGAGCTCATCGACCGTGCGTGCTCGAAACGCGTTCAGCCGCTCCGGGCGGTCGATCGTGATCCAGGCAAGCCCGGCGTCAACCTCGTACCTGACGTCCTCCATGGTGCCTCCTCCGATTCGTCATCGTTTCCCAGTGGCCATCGCCCCCTTAGCCCTGCCCGGTGCCCGTCGCCGGTGCGGGCCTAGACCATCGTCAGCCCACCGCTCACCGAGAGTGTCTGACCGGTGATGTAGCCGGCCTGCTCGGAGGCGAAGAAGGAGACCGCCGCCGCGATCTCCTCCGGTTGGGCCAGACGGCGCATCGGCACGGCACGGGTCATCGCCCCGATCACGCCCTCGGCGTTCCCCCGGCCGGCGACGATCTCGGCCAGCATCGGCGTGTCCGTCGGGCCCGGGCAGACCGTGTTGGCCGTCACGCCGCTTCGGGCCCCTTCGCGCGCGATCGTCTTCATGAATGCGATCACGGCTCCCTTTGCGCCTGAGTAGACCGACTCCAGGGAGGAGCCGACCCTGCCCGCGTCGGAGCCGATCGACACGATCCGTCCGAAGCCTCGATCGACCATCCCGGGCAGCAGCGCGTGCGTCATCCGCAAGGTGCCCTTGAAGTTGACGTCGAGGACCCGCTCCCAAAAGGCTTCGTCCGTCTCGACGAACGGCCGCAGCTCATCCCAGCCCGCGTTGTTGACGAGTATCTCGAGCGGACCGAGCGAGCGCTCGGCGGTCTCGACCGCCGCCGTCACCGAGGCCAGGTCGGTGACATCGAGCTCCACCGCGACGGCCACACCGGCCAGGTCGGTGATCTCCTTTGCCACCGCCCGCGCCGGATCTCCGAGCCGATCCGCGACGGCCACCGCGCGACCGTCGCCCGCGAGGGCGAGCGCGATCGCGCGGCCGATGCCACGGCCCCCCCCGGTCACGATCGCCGCACGCCTGTGTCCCATCGGCTCACCCTACGGGAACCGGAGCCGACGAGCGACGGCAGACCTCGAGGGCGATCGCCGGTTCGCAAGAGCATCGCCGGGCCGCCCCTGGCGGGCATCAAGGACGTCGGTTTATCCGTCGCGATTGCGCGGCTGGGTTCGGATGGCGAGGTCATTGGGCAGGTCCTATCTTCGGCGACATGAAGCAGGACCCGCACATCCGGCGCCACTCCGCGTGGCCTGTCCCGCGCGATACAGGTCGCCGATCGAGAGGCTCACCGGCCGATCCGGCCGCGTTCCCGCCCCTCATTCTCAGAACGAAGCTCGCCGGCGCCCGCGCCGTGGGCATGGACTTCGAGCAGGCTTGGACCATTGCGCCGGTCAGTGCGGCCTTGGCGAGCGTGGAGCGTGAGGCATGGCTGACGGCGTTCGAGGAGACCAAGGGAAGCTGGCGGCGGGCCTACAACCGCGAGCCGGCACTCGCTTGCGACGCCGCCGCCAGCCTGCTCCGCGAGGACCGTGAGACCACGACGGGCCACGGGGCCCGGCCCGAGGTTCGGGTCCCCACCACGGATGACGCCCATCCCCGCATGGCGTCGTCCGTCCGGTGAGCGCCGGGGTGCTGCCCAGGCGCCGGGAAGCAGCGGATCGGGGCAGCGGGCCATGAGCACCGGGGGACTCCCCGGCGGGCTGCTCACGGTCGATGGCCGGGAGCGCCGTGCGGGCGTCCTCTCCGGGCGCTCCCTGCTCGCGGTGCTGCGCGAGGACCTCGATCTGACCGGCGCCAAGCCCGCCTGCGGCGAGGGGGCCTGCGGTGCCTGCACGGTGCTGCTCGACGGCCTGCCGGTGCGCGCCTGCGTGACCTCCGCCAGCGACGCCGTCGGTCGCTCGGTCACGACCGTGGCGGGGCTCGCCGAGGGTGAGCGGTTGAGCGCTCTGCAGGAGGCCTTCCTCGCCGAGGGAGCGGTCCAGTGCGGCTACTGCACCCCCGGGATGCTCCTCGCCGCGACCGCCCTGCTCGCTCGGAATGCGAGGCCGACCTCGGCGGAGGTTCGCGCTGCACTCGCCGGCAACGTGTGCCGCTGCTGCGCATATCCGCGGATCGAACGGGCCGTGCTGCGTGCGGCGCAGGCGTCGGACATCGACCCGGCCGACGCGGGCCGTCGCGAGCCGGGGGAGGCGTCGCATCCATCCTCGGGCGGCTTCTCGGAGTTTCGCCCGGCGCTGCCATGGGACCGCGTGGAGCCCTCACAGCGCGAGTACTTCGAGCTGCTCGGCGACGGCCTCGTCGTCGTGCTCGCCCCCGACGCCCGGTCGGGCGGCCGGCCGGCGGGCTTCAGCCCCCCGGGCGGCGCATGGCTGCACGTCGCCGCGGATGGGGTTGTGAGCGCGTTCACCGGCAAGATCGACATGGGCGAGGACAACCGCACGGCGCTTTCGCTCCTCGTCGCGGAGGAGCTGCGGGTGAGGCCCGGGGCCGTGTGCCTGGCGATGGGTGACACCGACCTGTGCCCGTCCGACCCGGGTACGTTCGGCAGCCGCTCCCTGCCCGACGCCGGGGAGGACCTCGCCACGACGGCGGCCGCCGCGCGCGAGCTCCTGATCGAGCTGGGATCCGAGCGGCTCTCGCTCTCGCCCGAGGATCTCGAGGTCGGCGAGGGCGAGCTCCGCGGCGGCGCAAGGACGATCAGCTACGGGGAGCTCGTGCGCGGCATCCGCCGGCTCGCGATTGCCTCGCCGGCAGCGACGCGAACACCGCCGGCGGCCTGGCGCCGTGCCGGTCATCCGGCGGAGCGCGCATCCGGGCGCGCGCTCGTCTCGGGCCGCCATCGCTACCCGTCGGATCTCGCTCGCCCGGGAATGCTGCACGGCGTGGTGCTGCGGGCACCGACATATGGCGCGAGGCTCCAGGCGGTGAACGTCGCCCCGGCCGCCGTCATTGAGGGCGTGACCGTGGTGCACGAGGGCGATCTCGTTGCGGTGGCCGGCGTCGACCTCGCGACCGCCACGCGGGCACTCGCGGCGATCGAGGCGGACTGGAGCGACTCGCCGCAGCCGGGCGAGGAGGATCTCGCGGAGTACCTGCGGGCGCACCCCGTGGAGGTACTCGGCTGGCAGGGGGCGAGCAGCCACGCCGTGGGCGACGTCGAGGCCGCCCTCGCGGGCGCCGACGAGTGCCTGCAGGCGACCTACACCTGCCCCTACATCGCCCACGTCACCCTCGAGACGAGGGTGGCGCTCGCCGAATGGGAGGGGGAGCGCCTGACGGTGTGGACCGGGACGCAGCAGCCGTTCTTCGTCCGCTACGAGCTGGCGGCCGCGCTCGGTGTGGCCGAGGAGCAGGTGCGCGTGATCGTGCCCGATTTCGGCGGCGGCTTCGGCTCCAAGCACACCGAGGCCGAGGCGGTCGCCGCGGCTCGGCTCGCGCGCGCCGCGGGTGCACCGGTGAGGGTCGCGCTCAGCCGCGAGGAGGAGTTCCGCCACACGTTCATGCGTCCGGCGGCCGTGATCGATGTCCGCAGCGGCGCGACCCGCGAGGGCACGATCACCGCGTGGGACTTCCTCAACGTGAACTCCGGTGCCCCCGGCCTCGCGCCGCCGTACACGATCGCCGATCAGCGCCTCGCCTTCCAGCCGGCCGACTCGCCACTCCCCCAGGGCCCCTATCGCGCGCTGGCAGCCACGGCGAACAACTTCGCCCGCGAGTCGCACATCGACGAGCTCGCCCATGCCCTCGATCTCGACCCGCTGGATCTGCGCCTGCGCAACCTTGCCGACGAGCGCCTCGCCGAGGTGCTGCGCACGGCCGCGGAGCGTGCCCACTGGAGCGCCGTGCGCGCGCAGGCGCGACCCGGCGTCGGCATCGGTATCGCCTGCGCCGTCGAGAAGGAGGGCCGTGTCGCGAGTTGCGTGGTGGTGCACCTCAGCGGCGACGAGCTGGAGATCCAACGGATCGTCACGGCCTACGACTGCGGCGCGATCGTCAACCCCGCGAATGTCGAGCATCAGATCGAGGGCGCGCTCCTGATGGGACTGGGCGGCGCGCTGTTCGAGGCGATCCACTTTCACGACGGGCGAATCGGCAATGCCTCCATGCACAGCTACCGCGTCCCGCGGTTCACCGACGTGCCGCCGATCGAGATCGTGCTGATCGACCGGCCCGGGATTCCCTCCGCCGGCGCCGGCGAGACCCCGATCATCGCGATCGCCCCGGCCCTCGCCAATGCGATCTTCGACGCCGGTGGAGCGCGTGTCCGGAACCTGCCTCTGCTGCGCGACGGGCGCCTTGGCGGGTGATCATCCGACGGTGAGCTCCGCGTCCCCTCCTCGCTGAAGGCGCGCCGGCAGCCGGCGCGTGGCGGGGCGCCCGACCGACTCGCTAGGCCGGCACCTCGGACAGCTCGATCCACACGAGGCGGGGATGGCTCCTGGGGCGGTTGTCGCCCCGACGTGGGTAGACCAGCCGTCGCCGGGGCAGGATCAGGCCGTCGAAGGAGCTGTGATCGAAGCAGTAGTGGGCCGCCCGGGCCCACTGCCCGAAGGGCTCGGCGGTGTAGTCGTGGCGGCGGATCAGGCCGGCAGAGTCGATGTAGAAGACCTGCTCCCGCGAGTGCGTCTGCAGACCGGCGGGGAAGCTCACCGCAAGACGCCGCCAGGACTCGCCGTTCTCCGACCATGGCTCGAGCTCCCTCAGCCTGTAGCCGTCGCTCGTGAAGACGAACGGCGAGGCGAGATACGTCCAGATCGCATAGGTGCCGAAGTAGAGGATGTCGAGTCGGTCCCACCACAGCCTGTGGCGCAGGTCGCCGAAGGCCGCACGCGGCTCGCGGCGTTCCCGCTTCGTCGCGCCCTGATCGTCGGCGATGCGGACGTTCCCCGCCGAGTCCAGGATTCCGCGCGAACCCTCCGCCGGATACGGCTCGAAGACGACCTCCTGGGCACTCGTCCCAACCCGCGCAACGACGTCCCTCACCGCGTGGCCCTGAAGCTTGGAGGCGAACGCGAAACCTCCTGCGGACAGCCGGACCGCGACCTCGGGGTCGCGCTGCCAGCGCGCAAGGCCGCCGTGGGCCTCGATCGCGAGCTGCGCGAGGTCACGACCATCCGCTATCTCGCGCACCACGGAAACAGGCATCGCCAGAGTCTGACAGGGAGGTGCTCGCCCGGGGCACCGGGAGTTCGATCGCGGCGCCGGCGCGGTCGGGGCATCCGCGACGAGCCCACCATTCCAGAGGGGCGCTAGACACCCGGTGAGCCGGCGGGCGAGCCGGCTCACTCGAGCGTCATGATCGAGCGACAAATGGTTATGCTCGCGGCGCAGATCCTGGACGAGTGGCCGACGCAGGCGGCGGCAGGCTCCTCCAGAATGCCTTAGCGCTTCCAACCGGACGCGCTGTCGCTGTCGATGCTCGCGTTCCCTGGACAGGGACGCGGGCCGTGTGGAACCGGTCCAAGGAGGAGACATGAATCACGGAGGATCACCCCGCTCGACCTCGAGTTCCGCTTTCGCGGCGCTCGTCACGCTCCTGCTGCTCGCGGCGCTGGCCCTGGGCGCCGCCGCGGCCGACGCCGCCGGCCCCACCCTGTGCACGGGCACGCTGAGCTCGGTGAGCCTGCACCACAACGTCCAGGTGCCGGGAGGCGCGACCTGCGAGCTCGAAGGATCCTCGATCACGGGCAACGTGTTCGTCGAACCGGGGGCGACCCTACTTACGGAAGCTTCCGCGATCACCGGCAACCTCCAGTCGAGCTATGGCGCCCTCTCGCTCGACAGGACGAGCGTCTCGGGCGCCGTGAAGGCCGTCGGCGGCGGGCCGGTCGCGCTGCGCTCGAGCACCTTCGGCCAGAACGTGCTGATCTCCCACGAGCCCGGAGGGACCTCGCCCAACGTCATCTGCGCCAGCGTGTTCGCCGGCAGCCTGACGGTCAGGGGCAACTACGCCCAATCGGCGATCGGGGATCCCTCGGCCTGTGGCGCCGCGGCCGGGAACAGCGTCGCCGGCAACCTCTCGCTGCTGTACAACACGGCCGCCGGTGCGCCCGCCGTCCTGCTGTCAAACAACGTCGTGGCGGGGAACCTGCGCTGCCGCCAGAACAGGGATCCGGTCTTCGCCCTGGCCGCCAGCAACGAAGTCCACGGCAAGCGCATCGGCGAATGCACCGCCATTGCGCAGGGCAGCGAGGCCGAATGCACGGCGACCAGCGCCCCTCCCTGCTCGGTATCGACGCAGAGCACCGACGGCAGCTCCAGCGTGTCGGTCAGCACCGAAGACCCGACCGCTGGGACCGAGCGGATCCTCGTCATCCTCGGGCCACCCCCGATCGGATGCACGACCGCGGGAACCGGCGCGGTGGCGACGTTCTCGGTGACGAACCCGGGGCCCGGCGAGAAGACGGTGGTCTATGACTCCTACGAAGCCGCCGCCGAAGCGGCGGAGGCGGCGCACCCGGTCGAAACCCTCTACGGCGAGGGTCCGAGCTTCGGCTACGCCTGCTATGAATCGCCGACGTCGTTCACCACCTTCTCGGGCGCGCCGGCCACCCTCGGGCCGAACGGGTACTACGGCCAGCTGCCGTCCTGTTACACCGAGGCGATCCCCTGCGTCCAGTCCGCCTACTACTACCAGGGCGATGGCAGCGACTACCGCACCGTGATCGTCACCCCCCAGTCCGACCCGAGACTCTCCCACTAGCCGGACCGCAGCCGCGGACCTGGGGATCGCCAACGGTCAGTCGGCGATCCCCAGGTCCGTGCGCAGCCGGGCCAGCTCCTCGCGCCATTCGGCCTCCTGCGCCGGGTCGCTCGCCAGCCCGTTGTCGATCAGCGCTTTCAGGGTGAACGCGATCTCGTGCGCTGCGCCGCGGCTGCGCGCGGCCGCGAGACCCTCGTGGAGGGCTCCCACGGCCTCCTCGCGGCGTGCAAGCGAGAGGAGGGCGGCTGCGCGCACCCGCTGCAGCAACGGGGTGGCCGAGGCGACCCCGCCGAGCGAGCGAGCGCGCCTGAGCGTTGCGTCGGACAGGGTCAGCGCCTCGGCGGCGCGACCGGCGAGCACCAGGCATTCCGCCTTGAGGGCATCGACGACGACGACCTCGGTCGGCTCGCCGGCCGAGCGGAAGCGGGCGCGGGCGGCCTCGAGGTGGCGGATCGCCTGCTCGGGCGATCCGCTGCGCAGCGCCACCCGGGCCAGCTGGTATTCACCGAAGGCGATGTTGGCGGTCGCGTCGACGCCCCGCCAGACGCGCATCGCCCGCTCGAGGGCATCCCTGGCCTCGGCCAGACGGCCCTGGTCGACGAGGATCTCTGCGCTGTTGGCCAGGCTGATCGTCGCGGCCCAGGGCCTGCCGCAGCGGGTGTAGGCGCTCTCCGCGGAGCGGTACTGCCGAAGCGCCTGCGACCAGCGGCCCTGATGGTAGGCGAGCGCGCCGAGCGTGTTGCGGACCCTTGCCTCCGCGCCGAGGTCGCCGAGCTCCTCGTAGATCGCCAGCGCCTCCTCGGCGCGCTCCCCCGCCGGCGTGCCGAGCTCCATCGACGCCGCGTCGGCGTACTCGAGGGCCTCCGCCAGCGTCCGGCGCTCGGAGCTCTCGCGGGCCAGCGCGATCGCCGCGTTGGCCGAGTCGAGCGCGTCGCCGTAGCGGGCCTGGCGATACCTGATCCTGGCCCTGCGCGTGGCCAGCTGCGCCCGCAGCACGCCGGCCTGCCCGTCGGAGAGACCCTCGAGCGTCGCGTCGGCCCGCTGCACCCAGCGCAGCGCCGCGACGTGCGAGCCGGAGATCTCGCGCAGCCGCGAGATCTTCAGCTGCAGCCGCGCCGCGCTCAGCGGCAGTGCCCGCACGCCGGCCAGCGCCCGCCGCATGGCGCGGTCGGCCGCGCGCAGCTCGCCAAGCTCGACGTAGATGTCACCCAGCGCCTCCTCGACCCCGCATGTCTCGAGCGGGTCGAGCTCGCCGAGCTGCGCGGCCGCCGCCAGCGCCCGGCGATACGCCTCGGCGGCCTCCGCGTTGGCGTAGCGGTCCAGCGCGCTCTTGGCCGCAGTCCGTGAGTGGCGCCAGGCCGGTTCATAGAGGGCGGCGTTGAAGCAGTGCAGCGAGAGCAACTCCGCCTGCCGCTCCTCGCCGGCCGTGCTCCGTTCGATCACCGCCGCGGTCAGCGCGTGCAGCGCCCGCCTGCGCCGGTAGGGCAGGCTCTCGTAGGCGACCTCGCGGACCAGCTGCTGGGAGAAGCGCCAGCGCGCGGGGCCGACGGGGCGCAGGAAGTCGGGCAGGTTGGCGAGCCGCGCCGATCCCCCGGCCGGACCTCCGCCGTCCGCGGCGAGCACCTCCTCGAGCGTGCTCTCATCGATCTCGAGGCCCACCACCGCCGCAGTGCAGAGCGCCCGCCGGTCCACGCGGGTCAGGCGGTCGATCCTCGCGGCGATCGCTCCCTCGACCGACTTGGGCAGCGCGTCGGGGTCGCCGCCGCCCGCCACCTGGGAGACCAGTTCGCGCAGGAACAGCGGGTTGCCCGCGGCCCGGCCGGCGAGCTCGGCGAGCTTGTGCGGCGGCAGCGGCGAGACCTCCGTCGCGTGCGCCAGCAGCTCCTCGGCGGCATCCTCGCCAAGCGGGCCGAGCTCGATGCTGTCGCCTGCGTGCTCGCGCAGCACGTCGGAGCCCTGCGGGCGCCGGCTCACGATCACGAGCCACGGCATCCGCCGGGCCTCGGCGGCAAGCCTGCCGATCAGCTCCCGCGACGCATCATCCATCAGGTGCGCGTCATCAAAGATCATCACGGACGGCTCGGCGATCACGGCCGCGAGGAACTCGACGGTCACCTCCTCGAGTCGCTGTTTGCGCTGCGCGGGATCGGTCTCCTGCACCTCGGGAGTGCTCGGCAGCTCGAGGCCGGCGACGATTGCCACGAGCGGCAGCCACGGGATCAGCTGCGGGGCCAGCCGTCGCACGAGGCGCCGCAGGCGCTCCGCCAGTGCGTCGGCGCTCGCATGCGGCGCGAGGCCCAGCTGTGAGCGCAGCAGCGGCTCCAAGGCGGCATATGGACGCGCACTCGCATAGATGTCGCCGTGCGCCCAGAGGACCCGGCCCGTGACCCGGTCGGTCACCTCGCCGAGCAGCCGCGACTTGCCGATCCCGGGCGCCCCGACCAGTTCGACCGCACCTCCGGCGCCCGCGCGCGCGCGCTGCGCGGCGCTCAGGATCCTCGCCAGCTCCGCCTCGCGGCCGATCAACCGTGTTGCGTGGACGTCCCCCACCCGCAGGACCCCCGGCCCACCGACGACGAATGTCCGCACCGGCTCGCGCTTGCCCTTCACCCTCAGGGGCGCCCGCATGGTCATCTGCAGATTCCCGGCTGTGCCCTCGAGGGTCTGCTCCGTGGCCAGCAGCTCGCCCTCACCGGCGCGGGCTGACAGCCGCGCCGCGGTGTTGACGCTGTCGCCCATCATCGAATAGGTGCGCCGATAGGGCGGACCGTAGTCGCCGGCGAATACCCTGCCCGAGCTGATGCCGACGCTGATGGGGAGGACCCCACCCCCATCCAGGACGGCGCGCCCGGTCGCGATCATCCGGTCCTCATCCTGCCCGAGGCTCCCCGGGGCCCCCGAGCCGAGCATCACTACGACGCCGTCGGCGGCGATGTCCGTGGCGAGCAACGTCACGCCGTTGCCCGCGGCGGCCACCTGGACCGCGCCGATCGCGTGCTCGAGCGCCGCGGTCACGGTGGCGGCGCCCTCCCCGGCCAGGAGCCGATCGACGCCCGCGTACCTGATGAAGCAAGTCGTCACGTGACGGTGTTCGCCGTCGCCTCCACCTTCGAGGATGTGATCGCGCAGGGTCTCACAGACGACGACACCGAGCTCGACGCCCGCGCCTTCGCCGTTCACCGTAGCGCCGTCGCCGAGCGCCGTCGCGGGCGGGCGGCCGCGCAACAGCAGACCCGGGCCCACCTCGGTCGTCGCCGCACGCATGCCGGCCTCTGCGAGTGCCCTCGCGACGGCCCGGCTGACGACGATCTGCCCCGGCCCCGCCGCCTGCTCCAGCCGCTTGAGCGCGGTCACGGCCGCCCCCACCACGAGCAGCTCGCGGTGATCCTCCCGTCCCACCAGCAGGTAGTCGGCCGTGGCAGTGTGGACGCCGATCGACATCCGCAGGCGCACCGATCCGCGGCTGGTCGCCAGAGATCCCTCCTCGCGCATGATCGCCTGCATCTCGTGGGCCGCCCGAGCACCCCGCTCGACGTGTCCCGGCCCCTGGAACAGCAGCAGCGTGGCGTCCCCACCCCACTTGATCAGGTCTGCGCCGTAGGCGAAGGCCGGCGCGAGAAGCTTCGCGAAGGTGCCGTTGATCAGCTCGGCCATCTCCTCGGCTCCGAGCTTGCCGAGGGCCGCGAGCATCTCCGTCAGCCGCGTGAAGCCGGACACGTCGGCGAACATCAGCGTGCCCTCGATCGCGCGGTGGCGCTCGGCCGGACGCTCGCTCAGCCACTCGGCCACCAGCGCCGGAACGTAGGCGCCCAGCAGGTCGTTCCCGGGCAGCACCCCGGGGCGGGCGGCCTTGACGGCTGCGGCGCTCACGCTCTTAGGATGTCACCGTCCGGCGCCGGAGAGACGGCCGGCTCCTCGCCGGGGCGGCCCGGCGGGGGACCGTGAGGACGGGCACACGGAGGTGTCGATTCGAGAGCCGCAGATGTCAGACATTTGTAGATTGGCCCGAGCGGGTGCTGTCTGAAAGGGTTTCGGTTCGTGCGTTCACCCGACCGAACAGCTGCCTCCCCCCCGAACGGGAGCACCGGCGCGGCCCTGGATCCGGGCCCCGCTGAACCGCTCGCGCCGGAGTCCGCGTCCGCAGTCGCAGATGACGGGAGGCTGCTGCGCGAGCAGCCGCTGCTGAGCGGCCTCCCGGACGCCGTCCGCGAGCTGGTCCTCGATTCGTTCGTCCCCGCCCACTTCGCCTCCGGCGAGGAGATCGTCAGACAGGGCGATCCGTCGGACGGCTTCTACGTGGTCAGCAGCGGGCGCGCGCAGACGACGCGCCTCGAGAACGGCAACGCGATCGCGATCGCCACGCTCGCGCGGGGAGACACGTTCGGCGAATCCGATCTGCTCGAGCAGACCCCGCACAGAGCGACGGTGCGAGCGCTCGGAGCGGTGAAGGTGCTCCGACTCGAGCCGGCGCTGTTCGCCGCGATCGTCCGCCGCCACCCGGAGGTAAGCGCCGGTCTCGCTGTCCAGCGGCGCGCCCGCCGGCTCGAGCCGCTGCTGCGCTCACACCCCGTCTTCGCGCCGCTGTCCCATGAGGAGCTGATGGGTCTCGTGGTGCGGCTCGAGGAGGTCAGCTTCGCCGCGGGGTGCACGATCTTCAACGAGGGTGACCCGGCCGGGCCGCTCTACCTGGTCGCCGACGGGCGCCTGCGGGTGTCCGACAGCGCTCACGGGACCCTGCGCTACCTGCGGGGCGGGGACATCTTCGGCGAGGTGTCCCTGTTCCTCGGCAGCTCGCGGACGGCGAGCGTGGAGGCCATCTCGAGCGTCCGATTGCTCGCCCTGGAGGCCGAGGTCTTCCGCGGCTATCTCGAGCAGAACGCCGAGATGCGCAAGCGCGTCGGCGAGCAGCTCGCCTTCTACGAGCGTGGACCCGCGCGCCATGTCCCGCTCGACTTCGCCGATTATCTCCTCCCGGGCGCCGAGCCCGAGGAGGCGGCCGGCACGATCGCCACTGGCACGACCGGCGCACCCGTCACCGGCCCCGAGGCGCCGGTGCTCACCGAGCGCAGAAGGCGGGCCGCCCCGTCGATACGAAGGCTCCGGGCTCGGCGGGTGCGCTTCATCCCTCAGCTCGAGGAGACCGACGGGCCGGCCACCTGCCTGGCGATGGTATGCCGGCGCTTCGGGCACGAGGTCCGCGTGAGCCACGTCCGCGATGTCCTGGGAGCGATCCCGGCAGGCGCGAGCGCCGCCGACATGCAGCGGGGCGGCGAAGCTCTCGGGCTCGACGTCCGCCCCCTCACCCTCGACGTCACCGGGCTCGCCGAGATCAGGCTCCCGGCGCTCGTGCACTGGCCCGGTGAGCACTGGTCGGTGCTCGACGAGGTGCGCCCGGATCGGCTCCACGTTGCCGACCCGGCCAGCGATGCGCACTGGATCTCCCATCACGAGCTGGAGCACCACTGGGACGGCACCGTGCTGGCGGTCTCGCCCACCGAGGCCCTCGCCGCAGCTCCGACCGAGCACCCCGACCTGGGCTGGCTGGTCCCGCTCGTCCGCCCACATGCTCGGCTCATGCTGCTGGTCTTCGGGCTGGCCCTGATCGCGGCGGTGTTGCAGATGCTGGTGCCGGTCGTGACCGGGGAGATCATCGACAACGTCGTCAAGCAGAAGGACTACACGCGCCTCTACATCCTGACCGCCGGACTGTTCGGGCTGCAGGCCGTGGCGCTCGGCGCCGCCCTGCTCGAGGCCGCCATCGCCACCCGGGTGGCGGTGGCGATCGACGGGGACTCTCTCGACCACGTCGCCGGCCGGCTGCTGCGCCTCCCCCTGCGCTACTTCGAGACCCGGCGCAGCGGTGAGATCGAGCACCGGCTCGGGGCGCTGCGCACGATCCGGGAGTTCGCGGCGCAGCAGGGGGTCCAGTCGCTGGCCCAGGTCAGCCAGTTGATCGCGGCCCTGATCGTGATGGCCTTCCTGTCCGTGCCCCTGACTCTGGCCTGGCTTGCGAGCGCACCCGTCTACCTGTGGTTCATCCGGGTCGCGGTGCGGCGCGTGCGACCGGCGATCCAGGCTGAAGAGGAAGGATTCTCCCGCCTTCGCTCGCGCCAGCTCGATGCGATCGGCGGAGTCGAAGCGGTCAAGTCCATGGGCATGGAGGAGGCCCTGCGCCGCCGGATGCTGAACGACTTCGATGAAGTCGCGAACAGGGTCGCCCGGGCCGACCTCGTCACGATCCGCTACGGCGGCGCGGTCGCCTTCGCGACCTTCCTCTTGGTCGTCCTGTTCCTGTTCTTCGGGGCCCTGGAGGTGATGGCGGGGAACCTCACGATCGGTGAGCTCGTGGCATTCAACTCGCTGATCCTGCTCTCCTCCGGCCCGATCATCTGGCTGCTCGACATGTGGCAGCAGGCTCAGGCGATGACCGTGCTGCTCGGCCGCCTGCGCGACATCCTCGACCGCGAGCCCGAGCAGCCCGAGCCGGGCCGGCAACTGCGATCGGTGCCCACGCTCGAGGGCCGGGTCACGCTCACCGGTCTCGGCTTCAGCTACCCGACCTCGCCCGACGTGCCGATCCTGAGGGACATAACGCTCGACGTCCTGCCGGGCATGACCGTCGCGATCGTGGGGCGATCCGGCTCGGGCAAGTCGACGCTGCTGAAGTGTCTGGCCGGGCTGCTCGAGCCGTCGGAGGGCAGCATCGCTTTCGACGCGGTCGACCTCCGTGAGCTGCGCTGGAGCGAGTTGCGCCGCCACGTGGGCCTCGTCCCCCAGAGGCCCTACGTGTTCGACGACACGCTGGCGCGCAACATCGCCTTCGGCGAGTCCGACCCCGACATGGCGGCGGTGCGGGCGGCGGCGGCGATCGCCGACGTCGACAGCTTCGCCGAGCGCCTGCCGCTGGGGTATTCGACGAAGCTCGGCGAGGGCGGGCTGCGGCTATCCGGCGGCCAGTCACAGCGGGTCGCTATCGCACGCTCGATCTATCACCGCCCCTCGGTCCTGCTGCTCGACGAGGCGACCAGCGCGCTGGACTCCGAAGGCGAGCAGACGGTGAGCGCGAACATGCGCAGGCTGCTGGAAGGCCACACCGCCGTCGTCGTCGCACACCGCCTCAGCACGATCCGCGACGCCGACCTGATCGTGGTCCTCGAGGAGGGCCGGATCGCCGAAATGGGCAACCACGACGAGCTGTTCGCGGCCGACGGGCTCTACTTCTACCTCTACGGCCCACAGGCGGCCGGCGGCTGACGACCACTCACCCGGGCCGGGTCGTGGGCGAACCATTCCCGCCCCTCGGACGGCGCGGATGGTTTGACTTGACCCGCTCTGACCAACGGGGTAACGTCCGGAGCCGGGTGGCTCGGAGCCGACCGCTACGGGCCTGGGAGCAGGACGAACGGACGGAGGGGACATGCTTGCTCGGGACAACTCAGCCGGCTTTGGGAGAGCCTCCATGCCTGCGATCGTTGGCGCGTTAGCCGCCTGCGCGGCGCTGGTGCTGCTCCTCGCCGTCCCCTCCGCCCGCGCCGGCGTCGCCCCGGGCGCCTACGGGGGCCTGGACTGCAACGGCTACAGCCCGATCCAGAAGCCGATCCGGGTCTCCCTGGCATGCCGGGACCTGCGCGACCCGACCGAAACCGATGACCGCTTCTGGGACGGCGCCCACTACATCGGGCACGACGAGCCCGACCTGAACTTCACCAGCTCGCTGCCCGGCTCGGGCAACGACGTGACATGGACCTTCACGCTGGGACGGGATCCCGCGGCGGCGCCGACGGTCACCTCGCCCGGTCACGACGTGAGCAACTACGCCGAGCTGACCCCCGCGATGTGGCTGTCGATGAACATCTGCGACCCGAACTCCTATCCGCTGCTGCCGTGCACCCCGGAGCGCGACTCCAACGCCCCGCACTGCCCTCCCGGCGAAGCATGCTCGGACTACCCGGGTTCGGGATCGGCCTTCATGGAGATGCAGTTCTACCCGCCCGGCGAGCCCCCCTGGGTCGACTCGACGAGCATCGATAACACCCATTGGGGGGCGGCGCTCAACATCGACAGCCTCGAGGCCACCGCCGGCTTCAAGCAGATCAACGAAAACTGCGTGGAGCCGGTCAACTTCGCGTGGATCCAGCGCAACGGCGTGCCGACAGGGCCGCCGAGCCCGCAGCTCTCGGACCTGGCGAGCGCGACGCCGAATGGGGAAACGCTGCTGATGAACCCCGGCGACCGCATCCGCGTCCACGTCTTCGACGCCCCCGCGCCGGGTGGCGGCAAGGCGCTGAAGGTGACCGTGGACGACCTCACCACGGGCGAAAGCGGCAGCATGCAGGCCTCGGCGGCGAACGGCTTCATGAACACCAGCATCGTCGACTGCAGCGGGACGCCCTACAACTTCGCGGCCGAGTACTCAACGGCCAAGCCGTCCAACACGAGCCCCTGGGGCGCAGGCACGCAGGTGATCAGCACCGCCTTCGAGACCGGGCACTTCGTCCCCTGCAGCTCGATCTCGGGCCCAGCCGGCCTGCCGGTGTCCGAAAGCGTCACCGACGTCTACTGGAACAACTGCGCCGGGCCCTACGAGCAGGCCGCTCCCCCGGACGGCAGCGAACTTGAAGTGGAACCGCTCGAGCCGAGCGACGCATTCTGCTATCCGGCGGGCGACACCCACGGCGCCCTGGCGAGCCAGCCGGACACCGTCACCGGCTGCCAGGACAACCTCTTCCAGAACGGCGATCTCGACTTCGACGGCTCCGCCTACTGGCCGGAGTGGCCGACGAGCACGACGCCCACCGCGAACCCTGCCACCTTCGTCTACGAACAGCCGACGACCGTCGGTGGCCGGCCGTACTCGGCCTTTCAGTTCCAGACGGACGCGGCCTTCAGCGAGCTGAGCACCTGCTCGCCGACGCACCGCGGCGGGTGCGCCGTCCCGCCGCCGAACGCGCCCGGGCATTTCTATCCCTACTGGACGCTCGCCCGGTCGCACGCGGGCGTCTGCACGTGGGAGTTCGGCAACGTCCAGACCGGTGCGACGTTCGGCGAAGCGGCACAGTACGGGCGGCTGAACCCGCACGAGTTCCCGGACCTCGCGAGCCGCTTCTACCCCAACAGCTGCGGCGGCTGACCGAAGTCTCGCGCCTGGCCCGCCCGGGTCAGGCGCGGTCGAGCTTCGCCTGCTGCGCGCCCGGGGTGATTCGCACGACGTCCCAGGCGAGCCCGAGCCGCTCGAGGCCGTCGATCAGCCATCCGCCCGGGTCCAGCTGCCAGCGGGTGAGGCCGTGGTGTGCGGAGGTCGGGAAGGCGTGGTGGTTGTTGTGCCACGCCTCGCCGAATGTGGGCAGCGCCAGCCAGGCGAGGTTGCGCGACTCGTCGCCCGTGGCGAAGCGCCGCCGGCCGAAGAAGTGACACAGCGAGTTGATCGAGAAGGTCGCATGGTGCAGGAAGAGAATGCGCACGGCGCCGCCCCAGAGCATGCCGGTCAGGCCGCCGATCAGCGACCCGCTCAGCGCGTAGCCGAGGCCGAAGGGAAATGCGAGCCCGAGCAGCACCCAGGCGGGGAACGTGCGATCGAGGGCCCGGATCAGCGGGTCGGCGAGCAGGTCCGGGGCGTAGCGCTCCTCGCTGGCACGGTCGATGCCGCGGAACATCCATCCGACGTGCGCATGGAGCAGTCCTCGCACCGCGCCCCGCCAGCCGGAGCCGTGGTCGGTGTGGGGGCTGTGGGGATCGCCCGGGCGGTCGCTGAAGCGGTGGTGCTTGCGATGGGTCGATACCCACTCGATCACCGGCCCCTCGACCGCGGCTGACCCGAGCACGGCAAACAGCGCACGCACCGGCCGACCGGCCCTGAAGCTCCGGTGGGTGAACAGACGGTGATAACCGACGGTGATCCCGACGCCCGTTACCGCGTAGCTGACCGCGAGAACGACGAGGTCCTGCCAGTGAAGTGCTCCTCCCCAGGCCAGCCAGATGGCGACGCCCAGCAGGAGGACGGGCACGACCGTGACGACGATGTTGGCCAATCGGTCGACGGTCTCATGCTCGAGGGCGAGAGTGTCATCGCCCCGCGGGTGATCGGCCATGAGCCTGCTCCCTTGCGAGAAGGTCTCGCGTCTGCCAGCCGTGACGGCCGACAGACGCGAAGAGTTCTAGACAGCCTGGACGTTGACGGCCTTCGGCCCCTTGTCCCCTGCCTCTGAGTCGTAGCTGACCTTGGCGCCTTCGGCGAGCGAGCGATAGCCCTCGCCGATGATCGCGCTGTGGTGGACAAACAGGTCCTTCGACTGGTCATCGGGCGTTATGAACCCGAATCCCTTGTCATCGCTGAACCACTTGACTGTTCCTGTAGCCATTGTTTCCTCCGGCGTCGGTGTGTGCTGCGAACGCGGAGATGCTGTGAGCAAGGCTACGAGCGCTGACACTGCTTCGTTGGACGGTGTGCCCAACCTGATTGGTTAACCCTAGCAGGCGCTCCCAGGTTCGCCGCAGGGCGCCGGGTGGCCGACCCGCGTCACCCACGTGGGGAAATACGGACTCGCCGCGCGAGTAGACGCCGATGGCGCGCCGTCTCGCCTCGGTTAGCTTCGGGTCGAAGACCAAGCCAACTGGGAGACAGGTCCGTGGGTGAGCAGCTCAGCATGCTGGACACGATGTTCCTCGAGCTCGAGCAGTTCGACGAGGCCGCCCACATGCACATCGGCGCGGCGCTCATCTTCGACCCGCTCCCCGGCGGCGGGACGCCGCGCATCGCCGAGTTCCGCGACCACCTGCGCGGACGGGCGGGGATGCTGCCGCGCTTCGCCCAGCAGCTCTCCGCTCCCCATGCGGGGCCGTTGACCTGGCTGACCTGGGAGCCGGCAAGGGCGTTCGACACCGATGCCCATGTACATCACGCGACGCTGCCGGCTCCGGGTGGCGAGGCCGAGCTGAACGAGTGGCTGGGGGACTTCTGGTCGCACCGCCTGGACCGCCGGCGGCCGCTGTGGGAGATGACGCTGCTCGACGGGCTCGAAAGAGGGCGCTGGGCGATGGCAACCAAGACGCACCACTGCCTGGTCGACGGCGTCGGCTCGATTGACATAGGGGACGTCCTGCTCGACACCTCGGCGCAGGCTCCCCGGACGCCCTCGCAGCCGCCCGCAGCAGAGGATGAGGAGCCTGAGGGGCATGGCGATGGTCGGTTCTGGCTCTCGCCCGGCCTGGTCCTGCGCGGGGCGCGGGCAGGTCTGGATGCGGCCCTGCACCCGCGCGAATCGCTTGATCGCGCTCGGGCGGCCGCCGAGCTGGTGGTGCGCGAGGAGGTGATCGGGGCGCCGCGGTCGAGCCTGAACGGACCGATGAGCGGCACGCGCTGCTTTGCCACCGTGCGCCTTGATCTGGCCGATGTCAGGACGACGAAGGAGCGCCTTGGCGGGACCGTCAACGACGTGGTGCTGGCCGTCTGCTCGGGCGGGCTCAGGCACCTGCTGCTCTCGCGCGGCGACGAGCTGCCCGAGCGCGGCCTGCGTGCGCAGGTGCCCGTGAACATACGCACAGAGGAGCAGGAGCATGCGCTCGGCAACGAGCTGACGTCGCTGTTCGTCGAGCTGCCGGTGAACGAGGCGGACCCGATCGCCCGCTACCGCCGCGTCGTCGACCGGGCAGCCCAGCTCAAGGAGGGCTCGCAGCGCACCGGCGGCAAGACGATCGTCGAGCTGGCCGACATGGGGCCCCCGCTCGCCGGCGCATTGCTCGCCCGGTCGATGTTCGGCGGGACCCGGATGTTCAACCTGACGATCACGAACGTCCCCGGGCCCCGCCGGCGGCTGTACTCGCTCGGCGCCCCCCTGGTCGAGGTCCTCCCACTGGTGCCCCTGTTCGCCGGCCACACGATCGGCATCGCCGTAGTGACCTACGCCGGCCGGATGGTCTTCGGCCTGAACGCCGACCGCATGGCCGCCCCCGATGTGGCGGTGCTCGCGGAGGGCATCACGCAAGCCTTCTCCGAGCTGCAACCGCCGGCGGCCAAGCGGCCACGCCGCCGCTCGCCGGCCGGACCCGGGTCCCAGGCGTAGGCACGCGGCGCCCGCGACCGCGGCCTACGCCGCCGGGCGACGGAGCGGGCCCGCGAGCGACCAGGTCGTGGCCAGCGCCCAGCACGTCTCGAGCAGGACGAAGCCCCACTGCGAGCCCGCCACCGCGAGGACGGCGAGCAGCACCGAGCCCAGCAGGTTCGGCCACAGGTACAGAGCGGAACCGCTGCCCAGCGACCCGACCTGCGACCACGCGAACGGCAGCAATATGAGCAGCGCGCCCACGAGTTGGAGCAACGTGGCCATCAGCAACCTCCGTCGCGCGCCGTCGTCACACCGGGTACGGCGCGCCCTCTCGTCCGGGACAGGCCACGTTCGGCGCTGCCGAGCGGCAGCTTAGCCCAGTCCTACGCGCTGCGCTCGGCGCGGTAGTGCTCTTTCCAGATCAGCTTGTAGATCGGGATCCTGCGCGGCAGGATGTTGATGCCGGGGATGAAGGGAATGCAGATGAAGGCGAGGCTGAGCAGGCTCATGATCAGCAGCACCTGGATGTCCGCGTTGGGTGAGGACTTCATCGGTTCGACCTGATACCAGAGCGAGTAGAGCCACAGCCAGGGCTGACCCGGATAGCTCCCGGTCTCGTTCATCATGCCCCACTGATCGCCGAGCAGGTGCTGCTGTTCGGCGCGTTCGGCCAGCAGCCCACCGTCGGCCATGAACAGCAGCGGCTGCGTGTAGTCGGTCTGGAAGAACTGCTTGCTGGTCAGCAGGCTGCCGTCGACACCGCCGCTCTTGGCGAGCGCGAGCAGGCGTTCCATCAGCACCGGCACCGGACCGGCGGGCCCGCTGGGCGTCACGACGACCTGGCCGTTTCGTTCGCTCACGGTGCCCGGCGGCGTCTTGTTTTCTTCCTCGGCGGTCGCCGTTTCTTCAAGCGGCTTGGCGTACGCTTCGCCCCATTCCTTCCTCTGCTTTTCGGGGGCCGCCCTGTACTGTGCCAGGGCGCCGCTGAGGGCCGGATCGTTGGGGATCGTTTCCAGCGGGCGGAGCACGAAGTCCACTTCGGTGTCGATCGGATGGCTGACGCCGAGCCACCGCTGCGGATGCAGGAACAGGAAATGCTGCACGCTGCCGGAGCTGTGGTTGTAGGGCGGGCCGTATTCGGCTGTGCCGCTGGTGCCGTCGAGCTCTTTGACCGCCGCCGTCACGAAGTCGACGGGTTTCTGCTGGGACCACTGCGCGATCGTGCTTGGTTTGTCGTCGGGCGAGGAGAACAGGACCGTCAGCAGCACCGCCAGCAGCCCGACGACGCCGACCGCGATGCACAGCTCTTTGACGAGGTCGTACGGGTAGTAGCGGCCCTTCCAGGGCTGCGTGTCGTCCTTCGGCCGCAGCAGGCTCACGCGCTCGCCCGATCGCTCGCCGCGCCGGAGCCGTCCCCGCCCGAGCCCGGCGCCGGGGTCAGATCCGCGATCCGCTGCTCGAACTCAAACGGCGGCGCGACGCCGTGCTTGCGCACCAGCAGGACGTGCGCGCTCACGAGCGCCACGACGGCGATCGGCAGCAGCAGCACGTGGTAGCTGTACATCTGGCCGAAGTTGGTGAGGTTGAAGAACGAGCCGACCCCGACGGAGTTCATCGAGTCCTTGGCCTGCGTGGAGATCCACTGCGCGTCGAAGTTCTGCTGCGAGACGTAGCCCGTCAGTGCGCAGGGAACGGCCACCAGGAAGGTGACGGCGCCGGTCATCCACACCCGGGAGCGGCCTCCGCGCCAGGAGGCCATCCAGTACTTGCCCCACAGGTGCACGACCATCGCAAAGAAGAACAGCTCGACGGACCACAGGTGGATGCTGTTGAAGAAGTGCCCGACGCCGGTGTAGTGCCACCAGGCGGGGCCCTTCAGCGAGAGGATCGAGCCCGAGCCGATGATCACGATCAGGGCGGCGATGCTGGCGACCCCGAACATGTAGATCCAGGAGGCCACATACGTCGGCTGCCCGTCGGGCAGCAGCTTCTCGGGCGGCAGAGCCGCGACGCCGGCTTCCCGGACCTTGACGGTCCACGATTTGATCGGCGCCTGCGTGGCGGGGGGGTCCGGCGAGACGCTGCTCATCGTGAACCGCCCCGCCTGCGCGAGGCTCCCGGGAACGGCAGGACGACCGCCAGGGCGAAGACGACCAGCATCAGCCCGATCACCACGACATTGGCCACGGACAGGTGGATGAAGCTCCAGTCCACCGTGTGGGCCGGGTGGTTGAGGTTGACGATCGCACCGATCACGGCCGCGGAGCTCACGATCCTCCCCTCCTGTTCGGCTTGACCACCATTTCCTCGCGCAGCCTACAGGCACGTCCGGTCGGCGAATATCCGTAGCTTCACCCCGCCCGTGCGGGAAAACCCGCAGGATCCTCCGCCGGCCGCCGGCGCGCGCCGCGCGGTCCCCCGCTCGACGACCGCGTGCGGGTTTCAACGGACCCCCGCCGGTAGGCAGGACGGATCACGCGCTCGACCGGGCACGTGAGGATGCAGACCTGTCGGCAGCGTCCCCGAGGGTGAGGAGGTCGGATGTCCGGAGCGGATACGCGGGCCCCCCGGGTCATGGCGATCGACGCCGGCGGCACGATGACCGACACGTTCATCGTCGACGAGCACGGCTCCTTCGTCGTGGGCAAGGCGCAGACCACGCCCGAGGACGAGTCGATCGGATTCATGGCTTCGGCCCGCGATGCCCTGGGGCAGTGGGATTGCACCCCCGAGGTCGGGTTTCCCGCGATCGTCTCGGGCATCTACTCGGGAACGGCGATGCTCAACCGGCTGCTGGGGCGTCAGGGGCTGCGGGTCGGGTGCATCGTCAACGCCGGCCATGAGGACTACCTGCGCCTGGAGCGAGGGATCCAGACCCATCTCGGCTACTCGTACTCCGACCGTCTCCACCTGGCGACGCATTTCCACAACGAGCCGCTGGTGCCGCGCGAGCGCATGAAGGGCGTGCGAGGGAGGATCGACGTGTTCGGCGACGAGGTCCTCCCGCTCCGCGAGCAGGACGTGCGCAGCGCCGCGAAAGAGCTCCTCGATCAGGGCGTCGAGGGGATCGTCGTGTCGCTCCTGTTCTCCTACCGCAACCCCGCCCACGAGCAGCGGGTTGCGGCGATCCTCGAGGAGGAGCAGGCGTCCGCCGGCGCCGACCGCCCCGTGCCGGTCTTCCTCTCGAGCGCCCTCTATCCGGTGCGGCGCGACCTTCCCCGGCTCAACTCGACGCTGATCGAGGCCTACGCCGCCGAGCCGTCCCGGACCACCCTCAAGGCCGTTCGTGACGTCACCAAGAAGGGCGGAGCCAACTTTGAGCTGCGAGTCATGTCCGCACATGGCGGCACCGTCTCGATCGAGACCGCCGAGCTGGGGCGAACGCTTGTCTCGGGACCCATCGGGGGCGTCGTGGGTGGGCAGGCGCTGGCCAACGGCATGGGCCTGCGCAACGTGCTGTGCACCGACATCGGCGGCACCTCGTTCGACATCGCACTGATCACAGACGGGCGCTTCGAGATCACGCAGACCCCCGACATCGCGCGCTTCCTGCTCAGCATGCCGCTCGTCAAGATCGACTCGATCGGCGCGGGCACGGGCTCCTTCGTGCGCGTCAACCCGAACTCGAACAGGCCCGAGCTGGGACCGGACTCCGCCGGCTCGAGGATCGGCGTGTCCTGGCCGCAGGGAGGCTTGGACACCATCTCGGTGACCGACCTGAACCTGGTCCTCGGGCGGCTCAACCCCGATTACTTCCTGGGCGGCGAGGTCGACCTCGATGTGGAGCTCGCACGCGATGCGATCGCGCTCCAGCTCGCCCGGCCCCTGGGGCTGTCGGTTCCGGCCGCCGCCGCGGGGGTGATCGAGCTGTTCGAGCAGACCCTCAAGAACGAGGCGGTCGGGCAGATCCTCGGCAAGGGCTACTCGCCGGCGGACTACACGCTGCTCTGTTACGGCGGCGGCGGACCGCTGCACGTCGCCGGCTACACCGACGGGGTCCGCTACGACGAGGTGCTCGTCCCGGCCTGGGCCGCCGGCTTCTCGGCCTTCGGCTGCGCCTGCGCGGACTTCGACTACAGATACGACCAGACCGTCGACCTGCCGCTGCTGCCGAGCTTCGGCGAGGCCGAACGGGCGGGGATCGGGACGATGATCACCTCAGCCTGGCTTGGCCTGCAGGACCGGGTAGCGGCGGAGTTTGCGAAGTCCGCCATCGGACGGGAGCGGATCCGTTTCACGCACGCCGTACGAATGCAGTACTACGGCCAGCTCAACGATATCGAGCTCGTCTCGCCACACGGCTCCCTGGAGGGGGGCTCGCAGGTCGAGGACCTGATCGCGGAGTTCGAGGACGCCTACGCCAAGATGTACGCCGCCTCCGCCCGCTCCCCCGAGTTCGGCTACCTGGTCACCCACGTAATCGTCCACGGCACCGTCGACGTCGAGAAGCCGGCGCTCCCCGAGATGCCCGAACAGCCGGGGACGCCTGCCCTGAAGGCAACGCGTCCCGTTCACTGGGGCCGTGCGAGCGAGGGCGAGTTCGTCGAGACGAACGTCTTCGCGCTCGAGGAGATCCGCGCCGGCAACTCGATCGAGGGCCCCGCGATCATCGAGCACTCGGCGACGACCTTCGCCGTGCCGCCGGGACGCCGCGCGCGCCTGGACGGCCACCACATCTTCCATCTGACCGACAGCTCGGAGGCCTAGCGATGGCGATCGTCGACTCCACCCGCGGCCCGGCCGAGGCACCGGCCGCCATCGGCTGGGAGGGGAGGACGCTGCAGTCGATGCTCGCGGAATCCGAGCGCCTCTTCGCCGAGACCGGTCACTACGCGGGCCTGCGCGAGCTGGAGATGATGCGCACGGACCCGATCGGCTATGAGAAGCTCTTCTCGCGCCTGCGCGGCGGCCTGGTGTCGGCGCGCTCCACGGCGTTGAACATCTCGGCATCGCCGATCGTGCGCGAGCTCGGCGAGCTGTGCTTCGCGCTCTATACCCCCGAGGGCGACTCGCTGGCCCTCTCCACCGGGATCATCGTGCACGTCCACACGATGTCCGACGCGATCAAGTGGATGGTTCGCCACGACTACGAGCAGAACCCCGGGATCCGCCCTGGGGACATATTCGCCAACAACGACCCCACGATCGGGGATGTTCACAACGCGGACGTCCAGACGTTCGTGCCGATCTTCTGGGAGGACGAGCTGATCGCCTGGGCCGGTGGCGTGACGCACGTCCTCGACATCGGCGCCAGCACGCCCGGGGGCGTGCCGGTGGGCCCCACGATGCGCTACGAGGACGGCATCGACCTGCCCTGCATGAAGATCGGCGAGCATGACCGGCTGGCGCCCTGGCACCTCGAGCGCTGCCGCAAGCGCACCCGGGCCTCGACCTACTACATGCTCGACGAGCGCACCCGGCTCGCCGGCTGCCACATGATCCGTGACGCCCTCGAGAGGGTTCTGGCCGAGGAGGGCGCGGAACGCTTCAAGCGGTTCAGCCGAGAGGTCATCGAGGAGGGCCGGCGCTCGTTCAAGGCGCGCATCAGGGAGATGACGATCCCTGGCCGCTACCGCTCGCCGGCGGTGTTCGACGCCGAGTTCGCCGACAAGGAGCAGCTGCCAGCCCGTGCCCGCCGGGACATCGTGATGCACTCGCCCTTCGAGGTCAGGATCGGCGGGGACGGCACGTACGAGCTCGATTACGACGGCGCCTCGGCCTGGGGCTGGCATTCGATGAACTGCACGCCCTCGGGCATGCAGGGCGCGATCTGGGTGATGTTCACCCAGACGCTGATCTGCAACGACAAGATCAACGACGGCGCCTACTTCGCGATCAGGACGAACTTCCCCGAGGGCACGATCTCGAACCTCGGCGAAGCGGAGGGATCGACCGCCATCGCGTGGGCGTTTCTGCAGCCGTCCTTCACCGGCTTCCCCCGCACGATCTCGCGCGCCCTGCAGGCACGGGGCTTCATCGAGGAGATCCTCGCCGCCTATTCGGTGTCGGGGAACGTGCAGCAGGGCGGCGGCATCGACCAGTACGGAAGCTCCTCGGCGATCATGAACTTCGAGGTCTCCGCGCAGGGCATGGGCGCCAAGTACGTGCTCGACGGGACCGACTACTGCGCCGCCATGTTCAACCCCGAGGGCGACATGGGCGACGTCGAGATGTGGGAGCTCATCTCGCCCTTCGTGTATCTCTCGCGGCGGGTGAAGGCCTCCTCGGGAGGACCCGGTCGCCACCGCGGAGGCTCGAGCTTCGAATCGCTGTTCATGGTCAACAAGACCCCCTTCTGGGAGCTGCAGAACATCGGCACGGGCCGGGTTCTCTCCTCCGCGGGGCTGTTCGGCGGCTACCCCGGCGCGACCGCCTACATCCACAACATCCACGGCGCCGACCTGACCGAGCGCGCCCTCAGGGGCGAGGCGTACCCCGTCGCGGACGGCGACTTCGAGCACCCCGCCCTGATGGAGATCGAGGGCACCTCTCGCGAATACAAGAACGACGGCATGACCCTGCTCTCACCATTCGCCAACGGCGACCTGTACCTGTCCGTCATGAAGGGCGGGGCCGGACTGGGCGACCCGTTGCTGCGGCCCGTCGAGGACGTGGAGCGGGATGTCGAGGAGGGGCACCTGCTGCCGCGTTTCGCGGAGTCCGTCTACGGCGTCGGCGACCGCGACGTGCACCGCCGCGCCCGGCTCGAGCGCGCGCGACCGACGCGGGAGTGGATGGCCGGCGAGCGCGAGCGGATCCTCGCGCAGACCCTGGCGACGCCGATCAAGGCGATGTACGCCGAGTCGATGCGCCTCTCGCCGCGCTGGGCGGCCGAGTACCGGGGCTTCTGGGACCTGCCGGAGGATTTCGACTTCGACGTTCTCACGCCCACCGTCACGGCGCCCCACGCGCAACCGGGTCGCACCGACCCCGATGACGCCGCCGACGCGTTCCTGGCCGGCTCCCGGCCCGTTGCCCCCGCGCCCTCGCCGGGCGGCGGCCGTCTGGACCGCGAGACGCTGGCGGCGCTGCTCGACGAGCGGCTCTCTCGCCGCGAGGTGAAGGAGATCCAGTCCGCCTACAAGGACGCCGACCGGTTCGAGAAGTGGATCGCCCTGCTCCAGGAGCGCGTCCCCTATGAGGACCCCATCGTCCTTGCTGCCGGCGAGGGGTTGAACATCGTGCGGCGGCGTGCCGACGGACAACTGGTCCACCGCTGCGACTGCGGCCACGACTTCTGCGCCCACAACCGCAACTGGAAGCTGGATGCGGTCATCCACGTCCGCGACAGCGAGGAGGCGATCCTCGAGGTCTACCCGAGGATGGCCGGCCCCGACCCCGAGCTCCAGCAGCTGCGCGAGTACTACTGCCCGTCGTGCGCGCGCCAGCTCGAGGTCGAGGCGCTGCCCCCCGGCTACCCCGTCGTGCACGAGTTCCTGCCCGACGTCGAGGGGTTCTACCGGGGCTGGCTGGGCCGCGCGGTGCCGGTCTAGGTGGAGCACGCGGAGAAGGTTCGATGGGTCGCTCGCCGTCGCCGCCCGGCACCGCTGATCCGTATGTTTCCGGCGCCGATTGGCATGGTGCTACCGATGTCGGGGACCATCGGCGCCCGTGACGCTGGGACCATGGCAGATGTCCGTCTTCGCCAGGGGCCTGCGCCGCTGGGATCGAGGGTGGCGGGACCGGCTCTCCCAGAATCGGGGCGCCGCTGGCTGACGCTCCTGGTGCTGTGCTGTCCCCTGCTGATCGTGTCGCTCGACAACACGGTCCTCAACGTCGCGCTGCCCACCCTGGTGCGCAAGCTGCACGCCACGACCAGCCAGCTGCAGTGGATCGTGGACGCGTACGTGCTCGTCTTCGGAGGCCTGATGCTGGCGGCGGGGAGCCTCGCCGATCGGGTGGGGCGCAAGTGGACGTTCATGGCCGGCCTCACGGCGTTTGCGGCCGGCTCCACCTGGGCGGCCTTCGCCGGCTCGGTGGGCCTGCTGATCGCCGCCAGGGCGAGCATGGGTGTCGGCGCCGCACTGATCATGCCGTCGACGCTGTCGATAATCACGACCACGTTCACCGATGGGGGCGAGCGCCAGCGTGCGCTCGGCGTGTGGTCGGGGACCAGCGGCGCCGGGATCGCACTCGGACCCGTCGTCGGCGGAGTGCTGCTGGCCCACTTCTGGTGGGGATCGGTCTTCCTGATCAACGTGCCGATCGCCGCCATCGGGCTGGCATGCGCGGTGCGGATCGTGCCGAACTCGAAGAACCCGGTGGCCGAACCGCCCGATCGGGGCGGCTCGGCGCTGTCGATCGCGGGCCTGGGGCTCCTGCTCTGGGCGATCATCGAGGCGCCGACGCGAGGCTGGTCATCCGCTCTGGTCGTGTGTGCGGGTGCATGTGGCCTCGTGCTCCTGAGCGGCTTCGCGGCGTGGGAGCGGACCAGCGCGAATCCGATGCTGAACCCGCTGTTCTTTCGCAGCCGGAGATTCTCGGCGGCGATCGGGGCCAACGGCCTGCTGATGTTCGGGCTGATGGGGGCCCTGTTCGTGCTGACCCAGTTCATGCAGTTCGAGCTGGGCTACACGCCGCTGCAGGCCGGCCTGCGGATCCTCCCGGCGGCGGGTGCGATCGCGATCGTGGCCCCCCTCTCCGCCGCGCTCGTGAGCAGGCTCGGCGTCAGGATCACCGTGACGGCCGGCCTGCTGGTCGTCGCCGCCGGCCTCCTGGACATCTCCGGAGCCTCAGCCGGAAGCACCTACGGCGACACCGTGGCCGGCATGACGATGCTGGGCATCGGGGCGGGGCTCGTGATCCCGTCGGCCACCGGATCGGTCATGGGGTCCCTGCCCGGCGAGCACACCGGGGTCGGCTCGGCGACCAACGGGACGCTCATGCAGGTGGGGGGCGCCCTCGGCGTGGCGATCGTCGGCAGCCTGCTCTCGACCAGGTACCAGAACCGGATGAACGGCACGCTCGCCCCTTATCGCATTCCCCATCAGATCAGCCAGACGATCCTCGGATCGCTCGGGGGCGCGCTCGACGTGGCCGGCCGTGTCGGTGGAGGCGCCGCGGCGGTGCTTGCCCATCTTGCCCGCTCGGCGTTCATCAGCGGGATGGATCTCGGCCTGGCGACCGCCGCGATCGTCGTGCTCGCCGGTGCCGTGCTCGCCCTGCTCGGGCTCCCCGCCGGAACCCCGGCGGAGAGCGAGGCATCCTCGCAGCCGATCAGACGGGCGGCTCTTCACCCGCGGGGGCGCTAGACGATTCGATGTCCCTTCCACGCCATTCGGGTCGGGAGCTCGGCGTCAGTCGAGGATCGCACCGGCCGTGCGGTGCGCGAGCGACATGATCGAGACCATCGGATTCACGCCGGGGGCGGTGGGAAACGCGCTCGCGTCCCCGATCCAGACGCCCTTGACGTCGTGCAGCTCGCCGCGGCCGTCGGCGACGGAGGCCGCGGGGTCGGCGCCCATCCGGCACGAACCCATCTGGTGTGCCGTGAAGCAGGTCACATCGTTCGGGGCATAGCTTGCTGCCTCCAGCCGCGCCAGGAACTCGTCGAACGAGTCCTCGCGGCGCCAGCGGTGCTCCTCGGCGTGTGCCGTCACTATCTCCGACGCGCCGGCCGCGTGGTGCAGGCGAGCCAGCTCGATGTGGGCGCGCACCGCCAGGCGCGCGTCCACCTCGTCATCGAACTCCCAGCGGACGACCGCACGGTCGCGGTCGTCGAGGACGACTTCGCCGGAGCCGTGGTCGCGGGCCACGGTGATGAACGGCGCCATCCAGCGAAGCAGGCTCATGAGATGCTTGTGCTGCTCGCCGGAGGCCCAGGGGAGCGCGGTCGAGGTGAACGAGGGGAAGGCGCCCGCCGCCTCGATCAGGAAGCCGTAGCCACCCTCGATGTCGTAGAAGTGATCGGACAGGGCGGACTGGGTCTGTCCGCTCCAGCCCTCGATCGGCTCGTCGTAGATTCCCCAGACGCCGAAGGCGGGATGCAGGCGCAGGTGCTTGCCGACCGCCGGTCCCCCGATTCCGCTGCGCAGCAGCAGGGCGGGCGACTCGATCGAGCCACACGCCACCACCACGGTCGACGCCTCGATCGTGAGTGCGGTGCTGAGACCGTCGGCGTGGGTGACCGTCGCCTCGACGCCCGCCGCCCGCCCGTCCTTGACGATGACCCTGTCGGCATGGCAGCCGACTACGGCACGGGCGCCCCGGTCCGAGGCGTCCTGCAGCCAGGTCTTCATGGCCGAGCGCTTGCAGCCGCGCTGGCA
>Ga0075017_100000153_pt1 | contig 31473 bp, 29 predicted proteins | sample AleBraG_ABR_2012_FD_71475 | JGI IMG/M metagenome (GOLD analysis project Ga0075017, IMG submission 71475) | Freshwater sediment microbial communities in response to fracking from Pennsylvania, USA - Alex Branch Run_MetaG_ABR_2012 | ecosystem: Environmental > Aquatic > Freshwater > Creek >... | reverse complement strand
AGCCTCGCGGCCGCCGTGGCGAGCCTGCGCACGCCCCGCGTCGTGTGGATCATGCTGCCGGCCGGCGCGATCAGCGAGAGCACCGTGCGGGCGGCGGCGGCTCTGCTCGCGCCGGGCGATGTGATCATCGACGGCGGCAACGCCGATTATCGCGACAGTGTGCGCCGCGCCGCGGAGCTCGCCGCCCAGGGGCTGCACTTCATCGATATCGGTGTGTCCGGCGGCGTCTGGGGCCTGGCAAACGGCTACGGCCTGATGTTCGGAGGTCCCAGGGCGGGCGTCGAGCCCCTGCTGCCGCTGCTGCGCGCCCTGGCGCCGGCGCCGGACCGGGGCTGGGTGCACTGCGGCCCCTCGGGCAGCGGCCATTATACCAAGATGGTGCACAATGGGATCGAATACGGCCTGATGGAGGCCTACGCGGAGGGCTTTGCACTGTTGCGCGCCAAGTCGGAGTTTTCGCTCGATGTCGGCGCGATCGCGGAAGCGTGGCGGTCCGGCACGGTGGTGCGCTCCTGGCTGCTGGATCTGGCGGCGGGCGCGCTGCGCGAGGATGCGGACCTGGAACACATCGCGCCTGTGGTCGCCGATTCGGGCGAGGGGCGCTGGACGGTTCGCGAGGGCATCGACCTGGGACTCCCGCTGCCGGTGATCAGCGCCGCGCTGAACGTGCGCTTCAGCAGCCAGGGGCACGGCGACTACACCGCGCGCCTCCTGTCCCAGCTGCGCAACGCCTTTGGCGGCCACCCGGTCCGCAAGGCGAAGGAGCCTTAGAGGATGAGCCTGACGCTGCTCAGCGAACTGCCCCAGCGCCTCGACCGGCGCCTCGGCTGCTGCGTGCTCATTGCCGTCAAGCAGCGCGTGCAGGGCAAGGGCCGGCTGGCCGGCCGGCTGGCGGTGCCGGCACGCGTCGAGCTGGTGCGATCCATGCTGGGGCGCGTGCTCGAGGCCGCGCGCGCTGCGCAGACGGTCCGTCAGGTCTTCGTGGTCAGTCCGGAGCGCGATACCGTGCCCGACGCGATCCCGGTGCTCGCCGACAGCGGCCAGGGCCTGAACGAGGCGCTGATCCAGTCGCACCGGGCGCTGCTGGAGCTCGGCGTGCGCGAGCTGCTCGTCCTGCACGCCGATCTGCCCGAGGTGACCCCGGGCGAGATCGACATCCTGGTGCGCGCCGGGCGCGGCGCCGGATTCGCGATCGCGCCGGACACCGCGGATACGGGCAGCAACGCGCTGTGCCTCGCGACCGGCGCGCCGTTTCAGTTTCAGTTCGGGCCCGACAGCAAGCGCCGCCACCTGCAGGAGGCGCGGCGGCTGGGCCTGCGCCCGCGCATCGTGCGCCTGCCCGGATTGCAGTTCGACATCGATACTGCGGAAGACCTGCGCAGGCTGGAGGAAGGGGCATGGGCCGCACAGCTGGGACTGTGAGCAAGGCGCTGCGCGCCGTCGCCGACGGCCAGCGCCTCGAGGCCGCCGCAGCGCTGGAACTGCTGGTGCCCGCGGGCGCGGCCGCGCTCATGGAGGTGTCCGAACCGCTGACGCAGGCGGGGTTCGGCGAACTCGTGACCTATTCGCGCAAGGTGTTCATCCCGCTGACGCAGCTGTGCCGGGATGTCTGTCATTACTGCACCTTCGCCCAGGCGCCGCGGAAGCTCAGCAGCGCCTACCTGTCGGCCGAGGAAGTGCTGGCGATCGCCCGCGCCGGCGCGGCGGCCGACTGCAAGGAAGCGCTGTTCACGCTGGGCGACAAGCCCGAGCTGCGCTATCGCGCGGCGCGCCAGGCGCTCGACGAGGCGGGCGCCGCCACCACGCTCGAGTACCTGGAACGCATGGCGCGGCGCGTGATGGAGGAGACCTCGCTCCTGCCGCACCTGAATCCCGGCGTGATGACCCGCGAGGAGCTGCGCCGCCTGCGACCGGTCAGCGCCTCGATGGGACTGATGCTCGAGACCGCCTCGGAGCGGCTCAGCGCCCGCGGCGGCCCGCATTTCGGGTCGCCGGACAAGTGGCCCGAGCGGCGCCTGGCGACGCTGCGCGCCGCCGGCGAGCTCGCGATTCCGATGACCACGGGCCTGCTGATCGGCATCGGCGAGACGCGCCGCGAGCGGATCGAAGCGCTGCTGGCGCTGCGCGACATCCACGACGCGCACGGCCACCTGCAGGAACTCATCATCCAGAACTTCCGTGCCAAGCCGGGCACCAAGATGGCCGCGGCGCCCGAGCCGGCGCTCGAGGAGCAGCTGTGGACCATCGCGGTCACGCGCCTGCTGTTCGGACCGCGCATGTCGATCCAGGCGCCGCCCAACCTGCAGCCCGAAGCCTTGAGCAGCCTGGTGCGCGCCGGCATCAACGACTGGGGCGGCGTGTCGCCGGTCACGCCCGATTACGTGAATCCGGAAGCGCCGTGGCCGCACCTGCTGGACCTGGCCCGCGCCACCGCCGCGGCGGGCCGCGAACTGGTCGAGCGCCTCGCGCTGGCGCCCGCCTACGCCGCGCAGCCGGAACGCTGGACCGATCCGCTCATGACCACCCGCGTGCGCAGGCTCAGCGATGCCCGCGGCCTGGCGCGGCCGGATCACTGGTACGCCGGCGCAGGTCACGCACTGCCGGACCTGCGGGCCGGCCGGCCGCAGCGCGCCGGCTGCACGCCCGGCACGGCCGCGATCATCGATGCCGCGCGCACCGGCATGAGCCTGCAGGATGCGGACATCGCGCGCCTGTTCAGCGTCGAGGGCCGGGATTTCGATGCGGTGGTGCGGGCGGCGGATGCACTGCGGCGCGATACCGTCGGCGAGACGGTCACCTACGTCGTCAACCGCAACATCAACTACACCAACATCTGCCTCTACCACTGCGGCTTCTGCGCCTTTTCCAAGGGACGCGGCCACACGGACCTGCGTGGCCCGGCCTACAACCTGGATCTGGCGGAAGTGGCCGCCCGCGCCGTCGAGGCGGCGCAACGCGGCGCGACCGAAGTGTGCCTGCAGGGCGGCATCCATCCGAGCTTCACCGGCGATACCTATCTCAATATCGTGCGGGCAGTCAAGGCGGCGGTGCCGGCGATGCACGTGCACGCCTTCTCGCCGCTCGAGGTCACGCATGGCGCCGCGACGCTCAAGCGGCCGCTGCGTGCGTACCTGGAGCTGTTGCGCGACGCCGGGCTCTCGACGCTGCCGGGCACGGCCGCCGAGATCCTCGACGATGAGATGCGCGACATCCTCTGCCCGGACAAGCTGCGCACGGCCGAGTGGCTCGAGGTGCTGCGCACCGCGCACGAGGTGGGCCTGCGCACCACGGCGACGATCATGTACGGCCACGTGGAGCAGCCGATCCACTGGGCGCGGCACCTGCGGCGCCTGCGCGAACTGCAGGCGCACACGCACGGCATCACGGAGTTCGTGCCGTTGAGCTTCGTGCACATGGAAGCGCCGCTGTGGCGCAAGGGACGGACGCGCTCCGGGCCGACGTTCCGCGAGGCGATCCTGATGCATGCGGTGGCGCGCCTGGCCCTGCATCCGCTCATCGCCAACGTGCAGGCCTCCTGGGTCAAGCTGGGGGCGGAGGGCGCGGCCCTGTGCCTCGATGCCGGCGCCAACGACCTGGGCGGCACGCTGATGAATGAGTCCATCACGCGCGCCGCCGGCGGCGTGCATGGGCAGCTGCTCGACGCGGCGGAACTGGAGGCCCTGGCCCGCCGCATCGGACGCCCCGCCCGCCAGCGCAGCACGCTGTACGGCATGCCCGCCGCCGTACCGCTCGCGATCGCGCCGCCGGCGACCGCCGGCCGCGGCGAACTGGCCGGCACTGCGCTGCGCTGAAGGGGAACCGGAGTGCTCAGACTCGGATACAAGGCGTCGGCCGAGCAGTTCGGACCGCGTGAGCTGGCCGATTACGCGCTGCTCGCCGAACAGCAGGGCTTCGATTCCGTCTTCATCAGCGATCACTTCCAGCCCTGGCGGCACACCGGCGGGCATGGTCCTTTTTCGATGGCGTGGATGGGCGCGGTGGGCGCCCGCACGCAGCGGATCATCATGGGCACGAGCGTCCTGACGCCCACGTTCCGCTATCCGCCCGCGGTGATCGCCCAGGCCTTCGGCACGCTCGGCTGCCTGTTCCCGGGCCGCGTCGTGCTCGGCGTCGGTACGGGAGAATCGCTCAATGAAGTCCCGGCCTTAGGTCTGGCGTGGCCGGAGCCGAAGGAGCGCACGGCCCGGCTCAAGGAGGCGCTGACGCTGATCCGGCAGCTATGGAGCGAGGAGCGCGTGAGCTTCCAGGGCCAGTTTTACCGCACCGAGAAGGCCACGATCTACGACCGCCCCGCGCAGCCGGTTCCGATCTATGTCGCCGGCGCCGGGCCGCTCATTTCGAAGTACGCCGGCCAGAGCGCCGAGGGTTTCATCTGCACCAGTGGCAAGGCCCCCGAGCTGTACCGCGACACGCTGCTGCCGAACGTCGCGGCGGGGATCCAGGGCGCCGGGCGCAGCAGCGCGGACGTCGAGCTGATGATCGAGATGAAGGTGTCCTTCGACACGGACCGGCAGCGGGCCATGGAGGACACGAAGCACTGGGCCGCGCTCGCGCTGACGCCGGAAGAGAAGATGTCGGTGGAGGATCCGCTCGAGATGGAGCGGCTCGCGGACCAGCTGCCGGCCGAACGCGCGGCGCGGCGCTGGATCGTGTCCACGGATCCGGATGAGCACGTCGAGCGCATCCGGCGGTACATCGAGCTGGGCTTCCGTCATCTCGTCTTTCATGCGCCCGGGCCGGACCAGGCGCGCTTCCTCAGACTGTACGCGCAGCAGGTGCTGCCGAAACTGCGTGCCCGGTTTGGCGGCTGATCCGCCACCCTCCGCGCGGCTGGAGCTGATCGCGCTGCCGGGCATTGCGCAGATCCGTCCCGGCGACGATCTGGCCGCGATCAGCCTGGCGGCGCTGGCGCGCGCGGGCCTGGCGCTGCGCCCCGGCGACCTGCTCGCCTTTGCGCAGAAGATCGTGTCCAAGGCCGAAGGACGCCGGGTGGATCTGCGTACCGTGACGCCCGGCGCGCGCGCGCTCGAACTGGCGGCGCAGGTGCAGAAGGATCCGCGCCTCGTCGAACTGGTGCTGCGCGAGTCGGTGCGCGTGGTGCGCACCGCCAAGGACGTGCTGATCGTCGAGCACCGGCGCGGCTTCATCATGGCGAACGCGGGGATCGACCAGTCGAACGTCGCCGTGCCGGACGAGGGCGACTACGCGCTGCTGCTGCCGGAGGACCCGGATGCGAGTGCGGAGCGGCTGCATGAGCGCTTCAGCGCCCATGCCGGCGGTCCCGTAGGCGTCGTCATCAACGACAGCTTCGGTCGGCCGTGGCGCGTCGGCACGGTCGGCGTGGCCATCGGCTGCGCCGGATTACCGGCGATCGTCGATCTGCGCGGGCAGAAGGATATGTTCGGCCGGCCCCTGCGCGTGACGGTGGTGGGACACGCCGATGAAATCGCGGCGGCGGCCTCGCTGGTCATGGGGCAAGGGAGCGAGGCGCAGCCCATCGTGCTGCTGCGCGGCCTGCGATCGCCCGGCACGCCGGCCGCCGAAGGGCGCCGGGCCTCCGCGCTGCTGCGTCCCGGCGGCGAGGATCTGTTTCGATGAGCGGCCCGGTCGCGCTGGGCGGACCGGTCGTGGCGCTGTCCGGGGGCGTGGGCGGCGCCAAGCTGGCGCATGGCCTGATGCGCCAGCTCCCCGGCGGCGCGCTCACCGTCATCGTCAATACGGGCGACGACTTCGAGCACCTGGGGCTGCACATTGCGCCGGATCTCGATTCGGTGGTGTATGCGCTCAGCGGGCTGGCCGATCCCGTCAAGGGCTGGGGCCGGGACGATGAAAGCTGGAACTTCATGGCGGCGCTGAAGCAGCTGGGGGGCGAGGACTGGTTTGCACTCGGTGACCGCGATCTGGCCATGCACGTCGAACGCAGCGGGCGCCTCGCCCGCGGCGCCACCCTGAGCGCAGTGACCGCGCGCTTCTGCGCGGCGCTGAATATCGCGGCCCGCGTGCTGCCGATGAGCGACGATCCGGTGCGCACGCGCCTGGAGACCAGCGAAGGCACGCTGGAATTCCAGGACTACTTCGTGCATCGCCAATGCCAGCCCGTGGTGCGCGCCGTGGAGTTCGTCGGCGCCGGGGCGGCCCGGCCCCAGCCCGAAGCCCTCGCGGCGCTGCAGCGCCCGGACCTGCGGGCGGTGGTGATCTGCCCCTCCAATCCCTTCGTCAGCGTGGAGCCGATCCTGGCGGTCCCGGGACTGCGCGCCGCGATCGAGGCGACGCCGGCGCCGGTGATTGCCGTGACGCCGATCATCGGCGGCAAGGCGGTCAAGGGCCCGGCCGCCAAGATGCTGCGCGAGCTGGGCCTGGAGGTGAGTGGCGAGACCGTCGCCCGGCGCTACGCGGGTCTGATCGACGGCTTTGTCCTGGACATCACGGATCCGCCCCCGGAACCGATCGCGGGCGTGGCGCTGCGGCGTGCGGCCACGCTCATGCAGACGGTGGGCGACCGCGACGGGCTGGCGCGGGCGGTGCTCGAGTTCGCCGATGGCCTGCGCTGAGGCGGCGGCGCCAGGCGGCGCTGGGCGGCGCTCTGCATGCCGCGGCGAACCAACTGCGGCCGGAACCGTCAAAGGTCTATAGTTTCCACACCCAGTCGAGGTGACCCATGACGACACAGCCCGGTTCACGAATGACGGTCCGCCTGGCCACGGTAATGCTCGGACTGACCGCCTGTGCGCTGGGCGCCGCCCCGGTGCAGGCGGCCGCGGACAGCGCGACTTATGCCGCGCCGGCGCCGACTCAGGCGCAGTGGAAGAAGCAGCAGCTACGCTTTGATTTCACAGGGTTTACGACGGCGTATTCCTGCTACGGAATCGAAGACAAGGTGCGCTCGATCCTGCTGGAGTTCGGCGCGGCGCCGGATGCGAAGGTGCAGGCGACCGGCTGCCCCGCGGGTCCGGACCGGCCCTCGAAGATGATATGGGTGAGCGCCGACTTCAGCGCGCTGGCGCCGCTGTCCGAAGCCGAGGCGGCGGCCGCGAAGCCTGCCGATGTCGTGAAGGTGCAGTGGGTCAAGGTGGAGCTGAGCCCCAATCGGCCCAGCTACATGGGTGAGGGCGAATGCGAACTCGTCGACAACATGCACGACCTGCTGAACAAGGGCTTCGTGCTGCACAATGCCGACTACCATACGAGCTGCATGCCGCACCAGATCACGCTCGGTGACTATCATGTCCACGCGGAGGTCATGAAGCCGCTGGCGGGGAAGTGAAGGCGCTGTACCGCATCAGGCCGGACCCGGTCAGCTCGCAGGGACGAGCCTGCCGGGGATGAGCCTTCCGGGGAGGACTGATACGGACGCGGCGCACTGGATCGGCGGTGCCAGGGTCGAGGGCGTTTCCGGTCGCTACGGCGATCTGTGCCATCCCAGCAGCGGCGCGGTCCGTGGCCGCGTCCCGCTCGCCAGCGGCGCCGAGGTCGCCCGGGCCGTCGCCGCCGCGCAGCAGGCCTTCCCCGCCTGGGGCGCCGTCCCGCCGCTGCAGCGCGCGCGCGTCCTGTTCCGGTTCCGGGAACTGCTGCTGGCGCATGCGGAACGCGTCGCGACGCTGATCGCGAACGAGCACGGCAAGCTCATCGCCGATGCGCGTGGCGAACTGCAGCGGGGCGTGGAAGTCGTGGAATTCGCGGCCGGCATTGCGCAGCTGCTGAAGGGGGAGTTTTCCGAGAACGTCGGCCGGGACGTCGACAGTCATTCGCTGCGTCAGCCGCTCGGCGTCGTGGCGGGCGTGACGCCTTTCAATTTTCCCGTCATGGTGCCGCTGTGGATGTTTCCGGTGGCGATCGCCTGCGGCAACGCCTTCGTGCTCAAGCCCTCCGAGCGCGATCCGTCCGCCTCCCTGGTGCTGGCACAGCTGCTGCAGGAAGCCGGCCTGCCCGACGGTGTCTTCAATGTCGTCCAGGGTGACCGCGAGGCGGTGGATGCGCTGCTCGACCACCCGGGCATACAGGCGGTCAGCTTCGTCGGCTCGACGCCGGTCGCGCGTGCGCTCTACGCGCGCGCCTGCGCGGCGGGCAAGCGGGCCCAGGCGCTGGGCGGCGCCAAGAACCACCTGGTGGTCATGCCGGACGCGGATGCGGACCAGGCCGTGGAGGCACTGATGGGCGCCGCCTTCGGTTCGGCCGGGGAGCGGTGCATGGCCATTTCGGTGGCCGTGGCCGTGGGCGAGGCGAGCGCGGAGCGCCTGGCCGGCAAGCTGGCGGAGCGGATCCGCGCGCTGCGGATTTCACACTCGCTGGATGAGCAGGCGGACATGGGTCCGCTGGTCAGCGCCGCGCACCGCGAGCGCGTCATGGCGTATATCGACAGCGGCGTGCGTGAAGGCGCGCAGCTGCGCGTCGACGGACGGGGGTTTCGCCTCGCGGGCCACGAGCAGGGCTTCTTTCTCGGTGGCTGCCTGTTCGACCGGGTGACGCCGCAGATGTCGATCCACCGCGAGGAAATCTTTGGCCCGGTGCTGTGCGTCGTCCGCGTCGCCGACCTGCAGGCCGCGATCGACCTGATCAACCGCCACGAGCTCGGCAACGGCGCCGCCATCTTCACTGCGGACGGCGGCAGTGCGCGGTACTTTGCCAGCGCCATCCAAGCCGGCATGGTCGGGGTCAATGTGCCGATTCCGGTACCGATGGCCTTTCACAGTTTTGGCGGCTGGAAGGCCTCGCTGTTCGGTGATCATCATGTCCACGGGCCTGAAGGGGTGCGGTTCTATACCCGGCTGAAGACCGTCACCACCCGCTGGCCCGGCGCCGGTCCCGGCCGCGCGGACTACGCCCTGCCGACGATGAAATGACGAGGCGCTGACGTTTCTTGCGGCCCTGGGCGCCGTTTCCGGTCCCCGCCGGGCAAATCTGGGACGCAGGTCCGCGTGCCGGGCGCAGCCGCGCTTCACCATAATCAGGTCTCCTCAAGGCAGGGAAGCGCAAGGCATGACGAGTACCGCCAAGATTCAGGAACAGTCCTCGCAGCGCCCGGAGGGCGAGTTGGAGGCCATCGCGCAGCGGATACTGGCCACGCTCGCCGGCGTGCGGGTGTGGAGCCTGTCGCTGCACGACGAGCACGCCGATGTGCTGTGGCTGACCGAAAGCGTCATGGGCCCCGACGAACACGAGGCCGTCCGCGCCTCACTCGAAGTGTTCGCCGGCGATGGCGCGCCGCTGCGCCACGAACATGACCTCGGCGACGGGCGCGTGGCCGTCACATTCCGGGCCGGCCATGGCAATGGATCAGTGGTGGGCGTGGTCATGATCATCGTCGATCACAAGGCGGCGCTGGGTCCGTTGCTGGCCGTGGCGGCCGCCCGGTCCGGTGCGCTGCACGGACCGCTGGAGGAATTCGCGAAGTGGCTGAGCGATGACGTGTCGGCCACCCAGTTGCGGCTGCGCGCGCTGTCGGACCTGCTCACATCGAGCGGCGAGGCGGGATCGCCGGAACTGGAGCTGGTCGCCGATCCGGAGCCCGCAGCAGCGCACGAGGATATCGGGCCCGTCACCGGAGCGGTAAGACTGCCCGCCGGCAGCGCCTCGCAGCCCGTGGCGCCGCCCAGTGCTGCCGGCGTCAAGGCGCCTGTGCCCGCGCCGTCCACAGCGTACGCGTCGGCGGCGCCGTCCGCGGCGCGCGGGCCGGCTGCGCCTGCGGCACCGGCGGGATCTGCCGCGCGGCCCGTGGCCCCTGCGGCGCCCGTTCCGGCGGGCAGCGATGCTGCGGCCAGCCCGGCGCTCGACAAGCATTTCGCCGCGCTGCGCGCGCAGCCCATCGTGCTGTACGCGCAGCGGCTCGAACCCATGGTGTCCGGCAGCCGCATCCGGCGCTTTGAAATCCTGCTGCGTACCGGCTCGCAGCACGGACGCGACAAGGCACCGACCGCGATGCTGGAGGCCGCGGCGAAGCACGGCCTGGGTTCCGTGCTGGACCGCCGCGTGGTCACCGACCTGGTCGTCTGGCTGAGCCGCAATCCGGAGGCCTGGCGTACGGATCCGATCGCCGTGTCCGTGAATCTGTCGCCGACCGCGCTGATCGATCCGCATTTCTACAAGTTCCTGGAAATGTGCCTGGGCAAGGCGGATCTGCCGCGCGGCATGATCGCGTTCGAGCTCGACGCCACGCTGTGCGCGCGGAATCTGGCCCGTACTGAAGAGGTGTCGCAGCTGCTGGCGGCACTCGGCTGCACGCTGGTGCTCGATGACTTCGCACTGCGCGAGGGGCACATCGACCTGCTGGGGCTGAAGGGCCTGCGCATGCTCAAGCTCCATCCGGACGTGACGGTGGATATCGGCGCCGACAAGCGCCGCCAGGCCGTGGTCGCCGGCATTGCGCAGATGGCCTGCGTGCTGGGCATGCACACCTGCGCCAAGGCGATCGAATCGAAGCAGGACGGCCGCTGGCTCGCGGCCCTGAAGGTCGATTTCGCGCAGGGCTACGGTTACGCCAAGCCCGAACCGCTGGCGGCGCTGACTGAGGCACGCTGACCCGGCGCGCCCCTGGGGCCAGGCGCGCCGGCAAGAGTGCGCTTTACGGCCGTCAACAAAAGAGACCGACGGCAGCGCTCACCGGCGGCGGTCCCTCTGCTAGCCTTGCGCCAATTCAAGGCGGGCGGGGCACGCATGAGTTCCTACAAGCATCTGTTCACTCCGGTGAAGATCGGTTCCCTGGACATTCCCAACCGCGTGTTCATGTCGCCGCACGGCATGATCGGCCTGCCGATCGGTTCGCCGCAGCAGGTCGGGTATTTCGAAGCGCGCGCGCGCGGTGGTGCCGGCCTGCTCGGCATCGCCAGCACGCTGGTCCAGCCGGCCACCCGCATTCCCCCGGGCCTGTTCATCCGGTCCTACAGCCGCGAGGACATCCCCGCGATCCGCAGCATCACCGACAGCATCCACCGCTGGGGGTCGAAGGTCTTCGTGCAGGGCGTCTGGATGATGGCCGACACGCACCAGGCGCAGGCCTCGGCCGCCGCTCCGCATACGGTGCTGAGCGACAGCCAGCCGCGCTCCATGACGGTCGAGGAAATCCAGGCACTCATCGACGCGCATGGCGTCGCCGCGGTGCACGCGCAGGAGGCCGGTGCGGACGGCTTTGAATTCCCGATCGGCGGCGGGGCCGGGATGCAGAGTTTCACCTCGCCGCTGTACAACTACCGGACGGACGCCTACGGCGGCAGCCTGCAGAACCGCATGCGCGCCATCGTCGAGATCATCGACCTCATCCGCAGGCGCTGTGGCCGGGAATTTGCGCTCGGGCTGGCCGTCAATGCCGATGATTCCACGCTCGGCGGTGACGGCCTGGAGGAGGGGATCGGCATCTGCCGGCTGCTGGCGGCCACCGGCAAGGTGGACTGGCTGCGGATCACCGCCCGCGGCCAGAAGCCGCAGATGACCCAGTATCACTACCCCTCGTCCTACATGTCCCAGGGGACACACCTGTACGCGGCGGCCGCGATCCGCAGGCAGGTGCCTGGCCTGCCGATCGTCAGCGGCGGTCGCGTGCTGACGGCACAGTTCGCCGACCAGGCGATCGAGCAGGGCCAGTGCGACATGGTGTTCGTGGCCCGCGCGGTGATCGCGGACCCGGCCTGGCCGCGCAAGTCGCGCGACGGCCAGCTGGAAGAGATCCGCGCCTGCATCGGCGATCTCGAGGGCTGCTTCCTGCGCTCCTGCATCGGTCATCCGGTGGGCTGCACGGTCAATCCCGAAATCGGCTTCGAGCACGAGCCGGAACTCGCGCCGGCCGCGAAGCTCAAGAAAGTGGTGATCGCCGGCGGCGGCGTGGCGGGGCTCCAGGCCGCCCTGGTCGCCAGCCAGCGCGGCCACCGTGTCACGGTGCTGGAGAAGGACGACGAACTGGGCGGACACGTGAGCCTGCAGGCGCGCCTGCCCGGGCTGGAAGACCGCAGCGACATCGTGCGCTGGCTGACGCTGCAGCTGCGCAAGCAGAAGGTGGAGATCCGTACCGCGACCACGGCCACCCCCGAGTCCATCGCGGCGCTGGCGCCGGATGCGATCGTGGTGGCGACCGGAGCCCGGTACTCGCGCACCGGTGTCAGCCGCAACCAGCTCGCTCCGGTACCGGGCTGCGGGCTGGCCCATGTGCTGACGCCCGAGGATCTGCTGCTCGGGAAGGTCCGCGTCGGCCAGCGCATCGTCGTCTACGACAATACGGCCTACGAGGTGGGTCCGGGCGTGGCCGAGTGGCTGGCGGATCAGGGCCGCGAGGTGATCTTCGTCACCATCGACAGCGGGCTGGCGATGTCGGTCACCGAGATCGGCATCAACAAGGTGATCAGCGAGCGGTTGCTGCCCAAGGTCCGGTTCGTGCCCAGCACGCGGATCACGCGCATCGAAGCGGCCAGCGTCAGCCTGGAAAACGTCTATACGAAGCAGGCGAGCACGCTGCAGGAGGTCGACAACATCGTCCTGGTGACCTCGCGTCCGCCCGAAGAGGGGCTGTACCACGCCCTGGCCGGCAAGGTGCCCGAACTGCACATCATCGGCGACGCCCGCGAATCGCGCTGGAGCGTGTTCGCGACCGACGAAGCCATCAAGGACGGCCGGCGCATCGGCCTGCTGCTGTAGCCGAGGAGACTGCGATGGGCGCCTATGTCATGGCCGTGGTGAACAAGAAGGACCTGGACGCCTACCGCAAATACGAGGCCGCCGGTTTCCTGTCCGTGCAGGGATTCGATCTCCAGGTGACCGTGGCCGAGCCGCCCGAAGTGCTCGAAGGGCACTACCCGGGCACGACCACGATACTGATGAAGTTCAAGTCCCTGGAGGAGGCGCGGCGCTGGTATCACTCCGAGCTCTACCAGGCGGCCATTCCCCTGCGCCGCGCCGCCGGGGACACGGCCTTCGTCATCATGTTCCCGAGCGCCGACTAGCCACGGGGCGGCGGCGCATGGCGGGGCGCCGGGCCGGCTGCCGCGCGGGGCGGGCCAGCTTCGCCGGCTCGGCGGCGCGCAGCGCCGCCAGCACGAAGTCGGTCGCGTGCGCACGCCACACGGCCACGCCTTCCGGCGTATCGAAGCGGATGCCGATGGTCTGGGTCATGGCGGGCCCCATCAGGAAGCAGCCCGAGGCCACGTGAAAGGTCGTGGCGTAGAACAGCGTCGGATCGACGCCAGTTCGGAACACGCCGGCCTCGGCCCCGCGCTTCAGGATCGGCGCAATGACGTTGTGGATGAACTCGCGCGTCAGCGGCACGAAGCAGGTCTGCGCATCGATGTGTGCGCCCCGGTGCAGGCCCTGGTCGAGCGTGAAGGTGGTGACGCCGGGCTTCTCGAGATGCAGGTCGATGATGCGGTTCACGAGCAGGCGGATCGCATCGACAGGCGCCAGCATGCGGTACTGCGACTCTTCCAGCAGCGGCAGCACCGAACGGGCGACCGTGTCGAAGACGATGCGATAGAGCTCATCCTTGCTGCGGAAGTAATGGTGCACCAGCTGCTTGGTGACGCAGGCGGCGCGGGCGATGCTCTCGAGCCGCGCGGCATCGAAGCCCTTGTCCGAAAACTCCTGGCGCGCGGCGGCGAGGATGCGCTGCACGGTGCCGCCCTTGCGGGTGCTCGCGTTGGCGTTGGCGTTTGCGTTCGCGCCGCTGACATTATCTGGACTCATCACGTGTGATCCCCTGCGTGACCGCCGGCCCGCTGGCATCCGTTTACCACGGCGGGTGGGCGAAAAGTTGACGACCCGTAAAATCAATGGCTTGCGGAAAGAGCGGTGGCGGAACAAGATGCCGGGAATCGTCCGAATTCGTCCGGAGGGGCAGAGCATGGCGGCGGTGTTTCCGACGGAGGCCAGCGGGCTGAGCCTGGAACTGCTCAACGCGATCGTGGCGGAGCAGTGCCCGGGCGCACGCCTGAGCGGCTTCGAAGTCCTGCAGGCAAAGTCCTACGGGGAGCAGATGGTCTCGACGGCGGGCCGTGCGCTGCTCGAGCTGCGTTACGCCCCGGGTTCGCCCTCCGACCTGCCCACGCGGGTCATCCTCAAGCTCGCGCTGGGCGAAAACGGACCCGACTACGCGAACATCGTCGGTGCCCTGTACGCCAATGAAGTCGAGTTCTACCGGCGCCTGCGCGGCGAGATCGGCGTGGAGGCCCCGCGCACGCTGGGCGCCTCCTATGACCCGGCGAGCTCGCACTTCGGACTGCTGCTCGAGGACCTGACGGTGCGCTCGGCCGTGTTTCCGAACGTGCTGCGCGAGGTGACGCTGGCGCAGGTGCAGGGGCTGCTGAGCACGCTGGCGACGCTGCACGCCCGCTACTGGCGCAGCGACCGGTTCGGATCGGACCTGAGCTGGGTGCAGACGCATCGCGAGGGCGGCGTCGCGCAGCTGCTGTACGGATTGTCGCCGGCCTTCATCCAGCACCAGATCGACACCGTGTCCTTCAAGCGCGAGATGGTGCAGCGGCTGCGCACGACGGGCCCGCAGATGCTGGCCGGCGTGCTGGCGCTGCATCGCCACCAGGCGCGCCTGCCACAGACGCTGCTGCACGGCGACAGCCACATCGGCAACACCTACCTGCTGCCCGGGGCGCGCGGCGGGCTGGTCGACTGGCAGCTGATGGTGCGCGGTCACTGCATGCACGATGTGAGCTACCTGATCACCACCGCGCTGTCCATCGAGGCGCGGCGCCAGCACGAAGGCGCATTGCTGCACTATTACCTCGACCAGCTGCGCGCCCGCGGGGTCGCGGATCCGCCGGACTTCGAGGCGGCCTGGAAGGAAATGGGACGCTGCCTGGTCTGGGGTGTGTACATCGGCTGGCTGACCACGCCGATCACCAACTATGGCTGGGAGATCAACGTGATGAACCACCTGCGGCTGACGACGGCCTACGAGGATCACGATACCTCGCGGCTGGTCGCCGAAATCCTGTAGTCGGCCCCGCCGGAGCATCCGTTGCGCGAAGTCCGCTCATTCTGCCGATTCTGCATGCCATTCTGCGGCACGCGCGTCACGCTGGACGATGCGGACCGGGTGGTGGAGGTGCGTGGGGATCGGGACGACCTCATGACCTCGGGCTACGCCTGCCTGAAGGGACTGCAGGCGCCCGCCGCCCACAGCGCGCCGGACCGCATATTGCGCCCGCTCAAGCGCCAGCCGGACGGCGCGTTCCTGCCGATTCCCTTCGAGCAGGCGCTGGACGAGATTGCCGCCCGGATCAGCGCGTGCATCGCGCAGCATGGCCCCGAGTCCATCGGCGGCTTTCGCGGCGGCGGCGCGATGCTGAATGCCTCGGCCACTTCGATGCTGCCGGCGCTGCTGGGCGCCATCGGTTCGCACAAGCATTTTACGACCTACACGATCGACCAGTCCGCGAAATCCGTGACGCTCGGCCGCATGGGGATGTGGGGGGCGCCGCGCCACCCGCTGCATGACAGCGACGTGCGCCTGATGTTCGGCGCCAACCCGCTGGTGTCGCTGACGACCAGCTATTTCGACATGACCAATCCGACCAAGCGGATGCGCGAGGCGCGTGCGCGCGGACTGAAACTGATCGTGATCGACCCGCGCAGGACCGAGACCGCACGCTTCGCGGACGTGTTCCTGCAGCCGTATCCGGGCGAGGATCCGACCATCGCCGCCGGCCTGCTGCGGATCATCCTTGCCGAAGGCTGGGAGGACCGCGAGTTCTGCGCGCGCTTCGTCGCCGACCTGCCGCTGCTGCGCGCCGCCGTGGAGCCGTTCACGGCCGAGTACGTAACGCGGCGTGCCGGGGTGGCGGCCGAGGACCTGCACCGGGGCGCCGCGCTGTTTGCGCGCGACTCGCGGCGCGGCGGCGCGATGGCCGGCACCGGACCGAGCATGGCGCCGCGCTCGAACCTGGCCGATCACCTGATTGAAGCGCTGAACGTGGTGTGCGGACGGTACATGCGGGCGGGCGAACGGGTGGTGAACCCGGGCGTCCTGCGGGCGCGTCAGCCGGCCCGCGAGCAGGTCACGGCCGCGCCGCGCTGGTGGGAGCAAGGCTATCGAAGCCGGATCGGCGGCTACGGCATGCTCGGCGATGAGATGATGGGCGGCATCATGGCGGACGAGATCCTCGAGCCCGGGCCCGGGCAGATCCGCTGCTTCATCGCCCACGGCAGCAACCTGGCCAACGTGATGCCCGATCAGCGCAAGACGGTCCGGGCACTGCGGTCGCTCGACCTGCTGGTGAACATCGAGCCGTTCATGAACGAGACCGCGAGGCTCTCGCACTACGTGTTTCCGAGCCGCATCGGGTACGAGCGGGCCGACCTGACGATGTTCCTGTACGAGAGCCTGTATGCGCAGCCCTACGCGCGCTATACGCCGGCGATCGCGGCGCTGCCGCAGGGGTCCGAGATACCGGAAGACTGGGAAATATTCTGGGGCCTGGCGCAGCGCCTCGGGCTGAAGCTGGTGTACGACGGCGTGCCGCTCGACATGGCGCAGCGGCCTACGACCGACAGCCTGCTCGCGATCGTGGCGCGCCATGCGCCGGTGCCCTTCGCGGAGCTCCAGGCCAGCGAGTTGGGTCGAATCTTCGACGAGCCTGCGCAGTTCGTGGAACCCGGGGCGCCCGGGCATCCCGACCGCTTCACGCTGCTGCCCGAGGATGTGGCCGCTGAATTGCGCGCCGTGGCCGCGGAGCCCGTCCCGCGGCAACCGCTGCTCCGCGACGGCAGGACGTTCACCCACCTGCTGACTTCGCGCCGCATACGGGAAGTGCAGAACTCGTCGTACCGGAACCTGCCGAAGATCCGCGCGCGCATGCCCTACAACTACGCTTACCTGCATCCGGACGAGCTGGCGCGGCTCGGCGTGGCGGCGGGAGACCGGATCCGCATCCGCTCCGAGACGGACAGCATCCCGGCCGTGGTGGCCGCCGATCCGAGCCTGCGGTCGGGCGTGGTGTCGATGACCCACGGCTGGGGCGCCCTGCCGGATGAAACCGTCTACGAGCGCGATGGCGCCAATACCGGCCTGCTGATCAGCACCGACCGGGACCTCGAACCGATCAACGCCATGCCGCGGATGTCGGCAATCCCGGTCACGATCGAGCGGGCGGGGTCGGAGTAAGCGGCCGGCTTCGGAGTAAGCGGCCGGCTACTGCAGATACAGCGCGCGCAGCCGGCGCAGCTGCCGCGGTCCGACCCCCAGTTCGCGCGCCAGGTACCCGTTCACGGAGCCGTACCGCGCATCGACCGCGTCCAAAGCCGCCCGGATGTAGTCGGAATCGGCGCTCATGAGCGCCTGCTGCACCGGCGGCGGGAGCGAGCGCATGTGGCGCAGCGCGTCGGTCATCGGCATCCTGGCCAGCGGTTCGAGCAGCCGGTCGGTCAGCTGGTAGTCCTCGATCACGGTCGCGCGCGGGACGCCGAGCGCGCTCAGAATCAACGCGGCCGCGACGCCACTGCGATCCTTGCCGGCCGTACAGTGCAGCAGCAGCGGTGCGTGGCCAGCCACCAGCTCATGCAGGATGACGCGGTACTCGGGGGCGTACAGGGTTGGCATGCGGCGGTAGAAATCCACCAGTGCGCCGTGCGCGCGCGTCGCGTCGAGCGTGGGATCGGCGAGCGGCGAGCCGGCGTCGATCACCGACGCGGTTTTCGGCGAGGTGAACCGGCGCACCGGCGCAGCGCCCCAGACCGTCGGATTGCGGGTGCGCTCACCCCGGTCGCGCAGATCCACGACCGTGCGCAGGCCGAGGCCGTCCACGGTCCGGTAGTCCTGCGCGCTCAGGCCGGACAGTTCGCCCGAGCGGTAGATCATGTTCCAGCGGACGTGGTGGCCATCCTCGGTCGCATAACCGCCCAGGTCGCGAAAATTGCTCTGCCCCGCGAGCGGCACCACGCGCTGTGCCTCGTCGGCGCGCACGGGCGCAGGCGCCGCCATCCACAGGCCCAGCGCGGCGATCATCAGCGTGGCCACGCCTGGCCGCGGCGCCGGCCGATGGGTTGCGCGCGGCGCTGGCCGCGGCGTCATGGACAGCAGGCGGGACATCATGCGGAACTCCTGCGGCGGGGTGCGTGTCGCCCGGGGTGGCGCTCAGGTAGAGTACGCGACTGTGCTGCGGGCCGAAAGCCGCGGGGAGTACCCATTTGTCGTTGACGATGCCGGAGCCCGACCGGGCCGTGCTGGCCCGGCGCCGCCAGATCGTGGCGGCGTTGCGCGCGATCGTGCCCGGCGAGGCCGTCATCGATCACGCGGACGGCTTGCGCCCCTATGAATCCGACGGCCTGACGGCCTATCGACAGCCGCCGATGGTGGTGGTGCTGCCGGACACGACGGCGCAGGTGGCGGCGGTGCTGCGCTGGTGCCATGCGCAGGGCGTCAAGGTCGTGCCGCGCGGCGCGGGGACCTCGCTGTCCGGCGGCGCGCTGCCGCTCGCCGACGGTGTGCTGCTGGGCATGGCGAAGTTCAACCGCGTGCTCGACATTCACTACGGGGATCGCGTGGCCGTCGTGCAGCCGGGCGTGACCAACCTCGCCGTGACCCGCGCCGTGGAGGAGGCCGGATTCTATTACGCGCCGGATCCCTCGAGCCAGATTGCCTGCTCGATCGGCGGCAACGTGGCGGAGAACTCCGGGGGCGTGCATTGCCTCAAGTACGGCCTGACCACGAACAACGTGCTGGGCGTCGAAATCGTGATGATGGACGGCCAGGTGCTGCGGCTGGGCGGGCGCCAGCTGGATCCGGCCGGCCTGGACCTGCTCGGCGTGCTGGTCGGTTCGGAGGGGCTGCTGGCGGTGATCACGGAAGTCACGGTGCGGATTCTGCCGCGGCCGCAGGCCGCGCGCGCCCTGCTGATCGGATTCCCCGGCGTCGAGAGCGCCGGCCAGTGCGTCGCCGATATCATCTCGGCGGGGATCATCCCCGCGGGCATGGAGATGATGGACCGGCTCGCGATCCACGCGGCCGAGGCGTTCGTGCACGCCGGCTATCCGCTCGATGTCGAGGCGCTGCTGATCGTGGAACTGGACGGACCGCTGGCCGAATGCGATCCGCTGATCGACGAGGTCGAGCGCATCGCGCATCGCAATGGCGCGATGTCCTGCCGCAGCTCCGGCAGCGAAGCGGAGCGGCTGCGCTTCTGGGCGGGCCGCAAGGCGGCATTCCCGGCGATGGGCCGCCTGGCGCCCGACTATTACTGCATGGATGGCACGATCCCGCGCCGCCGCCTGCCCGAGGTGCTGCGCCGCATGGCGCAGCTGTCCGCCGAGCACGGGCTCGGCGTGGCCAACGTGTTCCATGCCGGCGACGGCAACCTGCATCCCCTGATCCTCTACGACGCCAACGTGCCGGGCCAGCTCGAGCGGGCCGAGCAGTTCGGCGCCGACATCCTGCGCCTGTGCGTCGAGGTCGGCGGCGTGCTGACCGGCGAACACGGCGTGGGCGTCGAGAAGCGCGATCTCATGCCCGTGATGTTCTCGGAAGTCGACCTGGCGCACCAGCAGCGCGTCAAATGCGCCTTTGACCCGCAGCTGCTGCTCAATCCGGGCAAGGTCTTTCCGACGCTGCATCGCTGCGCCGAGCTCGGACGCATGCACATCCATGCCGGCCAGCTGCCCTTTCCGGACCTGCCGCGATTCTGATGGCGACAGGTCGGATGCAGACCGATCCGATGGAGACGGGCGATGTGCGCAGGCCGGGGAGCGTGCCGGAGCTGGCCGCGCTCATCGCCGAGGCGGCGCGCTCGGGCGCGCGGCTGGAGCTGCGTGGCGGAGGCAGCAAGGCGGCGTTCGGCGCCCCGGTCCACGGCGCGCTGCGCGTGGACATGGGCGGCTTTGCCGGCCTCATCGACTACGATCCGGCCGAACTGGTGCTGACCGCGGGGGCCGCGACGCCGCTGCACGAGATCGAAGCGCTGCTGGCGGGCGAACGGCAGATGCTGGCGTTCGAACCCTTCGATTGCGCGCCGATCCTGGGCGCAGCGGCCGGACGGTCGACGATCGGCGGCGTGATCGCCTCCGGACTGGCCGGATCGCGGCGCCTGTCCCGCGGCAGCGTACGCGACCACCTGCTGGGATTCGAGGCGGTGTCGGGGCGCGCGGAAGCCTTCGTGGCGGGCGGGAAAGTGGTCAAGAATGTCACCGGCTATGACCTGCCCAAGCTCCTGTGCGGGAGCTGGGGCCGGCTCGCCGCGCTGACGCGCGTCACGCTCAAGGTGGTGCCGGCGGGCCGCGCTCAGGCCACGCAGGTGCTGCACGGACTGGATCCGGGCCAGGCGATGCAGGCCATGGCACTCGCCATGGGATCGCAGGCCGAGGTCTCGGCGGCGGCCCACTGTCCGGCCTCGCCGCACGGCGTGCGCGCCTGCACGGCGCTGCGCGTCGAGGGCTTCGCGCCCTCGGTGGCCGCGCGCTGCGCGGCGCTCCAGTCCGCGCTGCAGGCCTTCGGATCCGTGGAGACGCTGCCGGAGCCGGAGGCCGGGGCGTTCTGGTCCGGGCTGCGCACGCTGGCGCCGCTGCAGGACTGCGCCGTGCTCTGGCGCGTCAATGTGCCGCCCTCGCGCGGCCCGGCGGTGATCGCCGCGCTCGAACCGGTCGGCGCGCGCTGGCTGTTCGACTGGGCCGGTGGGCTGGTGTGGCTGGGCTTCGACGGGGATCCCTCGGCGGTGCGCGCGGCCGCGGCATCCGCCGGCGGGCATGCCATGCTGGTGCGGGCCCCGGAGGCGCTGCGCGCGCGCGTGCCGGCGCTGCAGCCGCTGCCGGCGGGGGTTGCGGCGCTGGAGGAGCGCATCCGCCGCGCCTTCGATCCGCAGGGCGTGTTTGAAACCGGGCGTTTCGGGTAGCGCGGGCATGCAGACCCGTTTTTCAGCGCAGCAGCTGGCCCAGCCGGCCATGGCCACCTCGGAGGCGGTGATCCGCAAGTGCGTGCACTGCGGGTTCTGCACGGCGACCTGCCCCACGTACGTGCTGCTGGGCGATGAACTCGACAGTCCGCGCGGCCGGATCTACCTGATCAAGGACCTGCTCGAGAACGAGCGCACGCCCACGGCCGAAGTCGTCAAGCACGTCGATCGATGCCTGTCCTGCCTGTCGTGCGTGACCACCTGCCCGTCGGGCGTGAACTACATGCACCTGGTCGATCATGCGCGCAGCTACATCGAGACGCATTACCGGCGGCCGCTGCCGGAGCGCCTGTGGCGCGCCCTGCTGGCGGCGGTCCTGCCGTATCCGCGGCGGTTTCGCGCGGCGCTGGCGCTGGGACGCCTGGCGCGGCCCCTGGCGCCGCTGCTCGGCCGCAGCGCCGCATTGCAGCCGCTGAGCGCGATGCTGGCGCTGACGCCGGCTCGGGTGCCGCGGGCGGCGGCCGGCGACGCGGTTTCGCCCACCGCGGCGCGCGCCGCGGCGGACCCGGCGCTGCCCGCGCGCCGCGGCCGCGTGCTCCTGCTGCAGGGTTGCGCCGAGCCGGTACTGCAGCCCCAGGTGCGCGCGGCGACCGCGCGCCTGCTCCGGCGCGTTGGGTACGAGGTGGCCTTCGCGGCCGGCGAGGGCTGCTGCGGCGCGCTCGTTCACCATATGGGGCGGGAAGCGCAAGCGCTGCGCGCCGCGCGCCGCAACGTCGATGCCTGGACGGGTGCGCTCGGTGAGGGAATCGCTGCCATCGTGATCACGGCCGGCGGCTGCGGCGCGGCCATCAAGAACTATGGCCACCTGCTGCGCCACGACCCGGACTACGCGGGCCGGGCGGCGCAGGTCGCGGCGCTCGCCCGCGACGTGACGGAACTGCTCGAGGCGAGCGGGCTGCCGGAGCGGACCGGGCTGCCGGAGCGGACCGGGCTGCCGCAGCAGAGCGGGGCGGCCGGACTCACCGTGGCCTACCACCCGGCCTGTTCGCTGCAGCACGGCCAGCAGATCACGACCGGGCCCGTGCGCCTGCTCGAATCCGTGGGCTTCCGCGTGAAGCTGCCGGCCGAGGCGCACCTGTGCTGCGGGTCGGCAGGCACCTACAACATCCTGCAGCCGGTCATCGCCGGGCAGCTGGCGGAACGCAAAGTGGCCCAGCTCGACCGGCTGGCGGCGGACGTGGTGGCCACCGGCAATGTCGGCTGCGCCGTCCAGATCGCCCAGCGCGCCTCGATCCCCGTGGTGCACACCGTGGAACTGCTCGATTGGGCGACCGGAGGGCCGCCGCCGCCGGGCCTGCTGGCCATTGTCCGGCCGGCATCTTAGAGTGGCTGTCGGGTGGCCCGGAAGGGCCCTGGATCAAGACACATCGGGGGTGCATGCAAGGTGTACAAGCGAATTCTGCTGGCCTACGACGGGACGCTCGAGGGCCGTACGGCGCTGCGCGAAGGCGCGCTGCTGGCCAAGCGCTGCGACGCGCAGGTCTATCTGCTGTCGGTCATCGTGGAGACGCCGGGGGTGCGGATGGCCCGGATCGAGGCGGGACCCTTCACGCAGTCCGAGGACGGCTACCAGGAGATCCTCGCCGACGGGGTCGCGCGCCTGCAGAAGCTCGGCTTTGCGCCCATCGCGCGGCTGGCCGCGGGTGATCCGCCCCAGGTGATCGGCGCCTACGCCAAGCAGATCAACGCCGAACTGGTGGTGGTCGGACACCGCAAGCAGGGCGCGCTGGAACGCTGGTGGTCCGGTCCCAGCGGGGCCTACCTGATCGACTACGTGCCCTGCAGTCTGCTGGTGAGCCGCAACGTGATCAGCGAAGCGGACTTCGCGGCCGAACTGCGCCGGATCGAAGAGGGGGCGGCGAGGGCGAAGAGCGAGTGAGCGGCGCCGCCGCCACCGGTTACGGGCTGCGCGAACACCGCGGCATGATCACGCTGACGATCATGGTCGCGACCATCCTGCCCTCGCTCGACAATACGATCGCGAACGTGGCACTGCCGCGCATGCAGGGCAGCCTCTCGGCCACCCAGGAGCAGATGACCTGGGTCCTGACCTCCTACATCGTGGCCGCGGCGATCATGACGCCGCTCGCGGGCTGGCTGGCGGATCGTTTCGGGCGCAAGCCGGTGTTTCTGTACTCCGTCGTCGGCTTTACGATCGCCTCGGCCCTGTGCGGCATGGCGATTTCGCTCGACCAGGTGGTGCTGTTCCGCGTCGTGCAGGGTGTGGCCGGTGCTTCGCTGATCCCGATGTCCCAGGCGGTGCTGTTCGACGTGTATCCGCCCGAGCAGCATGGCCGGGCGATGGGGATCTGGGCCCTGGGCGTGGTGCTGGCGCCGATGCTCGGACCCGTCGTGGGCGGCTGGCTCACCGACAATTACTCCTGGCGCTGGATCTTCTTCATCAATGTGCCGTTCGGCATCATCGCCGTGCTCGGCGTGCTGACCTACCTGCCCGATACCCGGCACGGGCGCAAGTCATTCGACTTCTTCGGCTTCGCGGCGCTCGCGCTGCTGGTCGGGGCGCTGCAGATCATGCTCGATCGCGGATCGGTGAAGGACTGGTTCAACTCGGCGGAGATCCGCATCTACGCGGTGATCGTCGCCCTGTCCGCCTACATCTTCTGCGTGCATACGCTGAGCGTGGAGCGCCCCTTCGTCCGTATCGCGCTGTTCCGCGACCGCAACTATCTGAGCGGCAACATCATGCTGTTCGTCACGGCGGTCATGATCTTCTCGAACATGGCGCTGATGCCGACGCTGCTGCAGAACCTGATGAACTATTCGGTGCTGCAGGCCGGATTGATGATGATGCCGCGCGGCGCCGGCACGGCTTTGGCGATGTTCCTGGTGTCCCGGGCGATCGGCAGGATCGATGCGCGTCTGATGGTGGCGGTCGGGGTGCTGCTCGGCTCGATGTCGCTGTGGTGGATGGCGCATTTTGCGCTGGTCATGGACATGAAGACGATCTTCTGGACCGGAGCGATGCAGGGGTTCGGCTTCGGCATCGTGTACGTGCCGCTCTCGACGATGACCTTCGCCACGCTGCCGGTGGCGCTGCGCAACGAGGGCACGGCCATCACCGCGCTGATCCGCAATCTCGGCGCGAGCCTGGGCATTGCCATTTCGCAGGGCCTGCTGGTGCACAACGTCCAGGTCGTGCACGCGCGCCTGGCCGCGCACATCACGCCCTATTCGGAGACCGGCCAACAGCTCGCCCGGGCGGCCGGCGGCCGGGCCGCGGCGCTGCTGAACGCCGCAGTGACGGCGCAGTCGATGATGGTGGCCTACATCGACGACTTCTATATCATGACGCTGCTGACGCTGCTGATATTGCCGCTGCTGCTGCTGGTGCGTAATCCCCGCCGCGACGCGCCGGCCGTCAAGGAGGTCATCTTCGACTGAGCGCCGCGGCCAGGCCGGCCGCCTTCAGCCCGCGCTGCCGCCCGGCTCCAGTTTGGCGGTCAGCGAAATCTCCGCGCGGAACAGCTTCGAGACCGGGCAATCCGCCTTGGCGGCCGCGGCGATCTGCTGGAACTGCGCGTCGCCGATGCCCGGAATCCAGGCCTCCATGTTCAGGTGCACGTGATTGATGGCCCACTTCCCGGCCACCAGTTCCAGCGACACGACCGCCTGCGTGGCCAGGCGCTTCGGCGTGAACCCCGCCTGTCCCAGCGCCGCGGTCAGCGCCATCGTGAAGCAGCCGGCGTGCGCCGCCGCGAGCAGTTCCTCCGGATTCGTGCCGGGCGCCTGCTCAAAGCGCATCCCGAAGGAATAGGGCGTGTCCTTGAGCACGCCACTGTGCGTGGCGAGCGCTCCGTGACCCTGCTTCAGGTCACCGTGCCAGACGGCCGAGGCGGTGCGTTTCATGGCTTCACTCCTTGAGGTTGCGTGGGTGCTGAGAAGAGTCGCTGCCGGATCGCGCGGGGCGGCGTCCGTGTGCGGGCCCCGCTGGCGTAATTCCATTACGGGGATATGATACGCGGGAAATCCATGGCGCAAAGGGGCGGGCCTGGCGGTGAAGATCTGCACGATGGTCAATACGCTCGGGCAGGCGCAGTCCGAATCGGCGCAGCTCGAGCAGCTCGGCTACGACGTGCTGTTCACCAACGAGTCCAAGCACGATCCCTTCCTGCTGTCGGCGCTGGCGGCCGAGCGCACCTCCCGGGTCGAGATCATGACCTACATCGCCGTCGCGTTCGGGCGCACGCCGCTGCTGGCGGCGCACTCGGCGCACGACCTGAACCTGCTGTCGAAGGGGCGCTTCACGCTGGGCCTCGGATCCCAGATCAAACCGCACATCGAACGGCGCTTCTCCATGCCCTGGTCGCATCCGGCGCCGCGCATGAAGGAGTTCATCCAGGCACTGCACGCGATCTGGGACTGCTGGTACGAGGGCAAGCGGCTGAACTTCGAGGGCCGGTTCTACCAGCACACGCTGATGACGCCCATGTTCACGCCGGTCGAGAAGCAGTACGGCCGGCCGCGGGTCGCCCTCGGCGCGGTCGGCCCGCAGATGACCCGCGTGGCGGCCGAAGTCGCCGATGGGCTGCTGTGCCACAGCTTCACGACGCCGCGGTACCTGCGGGAGGTGACGCTGCCGATGGTCAACGAGGTGCTGCTGGCGAAGGGCAGGACGCGCGCGGATTTCCGCGTGGTGGGCCAGCCCTTCGTCGCCGTGGGCGAGACCGATGAGGCGCTCGCGGCCGCCGTCGCGGGTGCCCGCCAGACGGTGGCGTTCTACGCCTCGACGCCGGCCTACAAGGGCGTGCTGGATCTGCACGGCCTCGGGGACATCCAGCCCGAGATGCTGCGGCTGTCCAAGCTCGGCCGCTGGCAGGAGATGGGATCGGTCATCAGCGACGAGGTCCTGAACACCTTCTTCGTGGTCGGCAACGCGGCGACCTGCGCCCGCGAATTGCTCGCTCGCTATACCGGGGTGTTCGACGCGATCGGCGGCTATGCGGGCAGTGATCCGGGCCATCCGAGCATGCCCGCCCCGGTGCTGCTGGAAATCAGGAAGCTGCAGGCCGGAGGTTGACGTGACGCGCACCGCAGAGCAGATCGTGCTGGATTTTGCCGCGGCGTTCCCGCGCAAGGACATCGATTACCTGGTCGAGGCGATGAGCGAGGACTGCGTCTACGCCAACGTGCCGCTGCCGCCGCTGCGCGGCCGGGCCGCCTTTCGCGACTTCACGGCGCCGGCCCTGGCGCGGGCGGACCGGATTGAATTCATCATGCTCCACATCGCGACCGCGCGCGACGGCCTCACCGTGCTCACCGAGCGCATCGACGTGTTCCACTACGGTGCGCAGCGCGTGTCGGTGCCGCTGATGGGGATCTTCGTGGTCCGCGACGGCAGGATCGCCGAGTGGCGCGACTATGCGGACCTGAGCTCGTTCCTGAAGCAGATGGCGGCCATCGGGCAGACGCCGCAGATTTCCAGAAGCTGAGGCGCCGCGGCGCTCAGGCGTGCATGAGCAGTCCGCCATCGACCATCAGGGTCATGCCGGTCACGTAATCGGAGTCGGTACTCGCCAGGAACAGCGCGGCGGGTGCGATATCGTTCAGCGGATCGCCGAGCCGGCGCAGCGGAATGTGCGCGGCATCCTCGGTGCCCGGCGGCGGCGGATGATCCCGGTGAAAAGCGTCCAGGGCGTTGGAGCGCGCCGCCGGATTGATCACGTTGACATTGATCCGGTAACGGCCCCATTCACGCGCCGCGGTCCGGGTCAAGGCGCGAATGGCCTCCTTGGTGGCGTTGTAGGGCGCCGTGGCGGACTCGCCGCGCTGGCCGGCCATCGAGCCGAAGTTGATGATCTTGCCGCCACCGCGCGCCTTCATCACCGGAAACGCCGCCTGCATCCCCCAGAGCGTGGCCATCAGGCCGGTGCGCAGCGTGTACTCCCATTCCTCGTCGAGCCCGTCCTCGACGCGGCGGCGCGCGGGGTAGGGTGTCGGCGCGCCTGAGGTGCCAAAGCTCTGCGCGTTGTTGACGAGGATATCGACGGCGCCGAACTCCTGCACGGCCCGGGCGACCAGCGACTGGATCTGGCGCTTGTCGGCCACGTCGCAGGTGACGCCGAGGGCCCGGCCGTCCGCGGCGCGAATCGCCGCGCAGACGGCCTCGACCGTGTCGGCCGAACGCGAAGCGACCGTCACGCAGGCGCCCTCGGCGGCAAAGCGGAGCGCGATGGCGCGTCCGATGCCGCGGCCCGCGCCGGTCACGATGGCGATCTTGTCCTGCAATCGTGGCATCATCGCCCCCATGCCGGCCCGTTCCGCCGGATTCTAGCGCAGCGAAGGGGGGAAGCGGTGATGCGCGCAGTGCTGTGTCGGCAGTTCGGGCCGATCGAAGATATCGCGGTGGCACAGATCGATCCGCCCAGCCCGGCAGCCGACGAGGTGCTGGTCGGCGTCGAGACGGCGAGCGTGCAGTTCGTCGACATCCGGGTGATCGAAGGCAAGTCGCTGCTGAACACCACCAAACTGGATGCGCACTTCGGCCGGAAGATCAAGGTGGGCCTGCCGCTGGTGCCAGGGACCGAAGCGGCAGGCACCGTTCTTGCCGTGGGCCGGGAGGTGCAGGGGTTTGGGGCCGGTGACCGGGTGCTGGGCACCTGCCTGACCGGCGCCTGGGCCGAACAGGCCGTGTTCCGGCCCGCCGAGCTGGCGCGCATTCCCGACGCCATGAGTTTCCAGGATGCCGGTGCGTTCTACGTGCTGTATTTCACCGCTGCGTACGCGCTGCAGACGCGCGCGGCGCTCACGGCGGCGGATACGGTCCTGGTGCTCGGCGCCGGAAGCGGCGTGGGCCTGGCGAGCATCGAAGTGGCCAAGGCGGTGGGTGCCCGGGTGATCGCCGCCGCCTCGACGGAGCAGAAGCTGGCGGCGGCGGCGAGCCGGGGCGCCGACGAGCTCGTCAACTACGGCGCCGGGACGCTCGATCTGGGCGCACAGAAAGCGCTGGCCGCGCGCTTCAAGGCGGCGGCCGGCGAGGCCGGCATCAGCGTGGTGGCCGATCTGGTCGGCGGGCAGTATGCCGAGCCGGCCATGCGGGCGATCAACTTCAAGGCGCGTTACCTCAGCATCGGATTCTCGGCCGGCATACCGGCGATCCCGATGCACGTGATCTTCAACAAGAACGCCTCGATCATCGGCGTCGAGCCGGTGGCCGACAAACGCCTGCCGGGCGAGATTCCGGAACTGATGACGCGGCTGTTCGGCTGGTACCTGGAGGGCAGGCTCAAGCCCCTGATCGGCGGGACCTACGGCTTGAACGAGGCCGTCACGGCGCTGCGGCTCCTGCAGGAGCGCAGGGCGATCGGTCGGATACTGCTCGACGTGCGACGCTGAGCCGTCCAGGCGCGCGGCGTCACAGGCAGCGGCGGATGCGCTCGGCCTGGAGGCGCAGCTGGTCGGGATCGGCCCGCACCGTGGCATGCATGAGCAGCGGCTGGCCCGCGCGCCGCGGAATGACGTGAAAGTGCACGTGCGGCACCGTCTGGCCCGCCGCGGTGCCGTTGACCTGGGCGATGAGGATACCGGGCGCATCGAAGGCGCGCTGCACCGCGCGGGCGAGCTGCTGCGTGGTCCGGATACACGCCGCGGCCCCGTCGGGCGAGAGGTCCAGGAGCGTCTCCGCGGGCTCGCGGGTGATCACCAGCGCATGACCTTCGGCCTGCGGCATGATGTCCATGAACGCCAAGGTATGCGCGTCCTCATACAGCCGCTCACAGGGCAGTTCGCCGCGCAGTATGCGCGCGAAGATATTCTGGGGGTCGTAGGCCATGAGCGTGGTTACGATACCATAGCGCCGGTCCGTTGCGCCCGGCGCGTCTCAGCCACCGCTCTTCCAGCGCACCTGCAGGGCCTGGCCGCGGCTGAGCGTGGCGCCGATGCCCCGGGCAATGATGGCATTCTGGCCGAAGATCACGCCGCGCAGGCGTTCATCGTAGCGGTAGACTTTCAGCGTCCGCAGCGGCTCATCGCCCTCGAGCGCGGCCGTGTCCTGGTCGGTGGTCGTGATGCGGCAGCGGGTGCAGGCTTTGACCAGCCGGAGCGAGAAATTCCCGTCGTAGAGTTCGTCGACGCGGTCTTCGGCGTAGGGCTCCAGCCCTTCGATCACCAGGTTCGGCCGAAACCGGTTCATCGGCAGGGCGCGCGCCAGGCGCGAATTCAGATCCGCGAGCGAGGCGCTGCCGATCACGAGCAGGGGAAAGCCATCGGAAAAGTGATTCTCGGCCTCGATGCCGCCGGTCCAGGTGGCCGCGCTGAGCCGCCGGTGCGCAGGATCAAAACGCACCAGACGGCACTCGCGCCCCAGCAGCGCCTGCAGCCAGGCGGCGGCCGCGTCGCCTCCATCGAAGGCGGGGCAGGGGTCGTTCCACACCAGGACGCGGGCGGGTGCGCCCCGCTCCTGCAGGGGGAGGCTGAGTGCGGGTCGGGAGGGCGCCTCCAGGATCAGCGCCTCGGCCGTCAGCCGCGTGTGAATCAGTGCGAGCGGTGGCAGTTCGCGCTGGGTGAGAAACCGGCCATCGGGTGCCGTGACCATCCAGCGGCGATCGTTCTCGAAGCCGGCGGCCCTCAGGGCCACCTGCGCCAGCTCGATGCCGCGCGCGGATTTGAGCGGATAGCAGTGCAGCGAGGCGATTCGGGCAGTCATCGTGACGAGTCTTGAGGGCGCGGCCGAAACGGCGGCGCTCAGCATAGCCGATCCGCCGCGGCGCCGGTTCAGGCGCCGGCGTCCCTCGCGGCGCGCACCCGCGCCGCGAGGGACGCTATCAGCCTGCCGTTGTCGCCCAAGGGGACGTACTGCGAACCGGCCGTCAACATCCATATCGCCACGTTGAGGCCGCGATGGGCGCGCGCCACCGCCCGTCCGGCTCGTCCTGAGCCGGCGCCGGCGCGGTGCTCGTCGTACTGTCGCTTCGTGAGTAGAATGTCCATGAATACCTTCCCCGGACCTAGGCCGCAGCGATCGCGAAGACCAGGCTTTCCGCAACGACGATGCTGGCCGCCAGGGTCAGGTACGCGAAGCGGATGATGAGACGATGCGTGTTCATGGTGCGTGCACTCCTCTGAGGGTTTGCGACTGGAGATTCTCGACGGGAGCCAAGATGCTCGCAGTGAGCGCCGGCAGCAAACGCAAGAAGTGACGATCGCTTAAGGAAAGCTTAACGTGGCCAGGGCCTACGACCGCCTCCCGCTGGGCGCGCTGCGCGTGTTCGAAGCCGTGGCCTCGCGTCTGAGTTTCAGCGCCGCCGCGGAGGCTCTGAACGTGACGCCTGCGGCGGTGAGTCAGCAGGTCAGGTCGCTGGAGCAATACCTTCAGGTCCCGTTGTTTCGCAGGAATGGCCGGCAGGTGGCCCTGACCGATGAAGCCCTTGAACTGCTGCCCGGCGTACGTACGGGGCTCGACGAGCTGGAGGCGGCGCTGCAGCACGTGAAGCAGCACCGGCGCAGCGGGCCGCTCCAGATCACGATGCTCGCTTCGTTTCTGCAGATGTGGCTGCTGCCACGCATCCGTGCATTCCGGCGCCGGTGTCCGGAGATCTCGCTGCGTTTCCATACTTCGCGCGAACTCGTGGATTTTTCGCGGGCGTCCGTCCACGTCGCATTGCGGTTCGGACGCGGTACCTATCCGAACCTGCATGTGGAGAAGCTGCTCGATGAATGGCTGGTGCCGGTTGCCCATCCGGAGCTCATCAGGCAGTTCGGCATGCTCGATCGAAGCACGGATCTTGAGAAGCTGCCACTGCTGGACAGTGACGACGAGCCCTGGAAGATATGGCAGCAGGCCGACGCACAGCGGCAATGGCAATCGCGCGCTCCGGCCATCGACGATTCGGCCGGACTGCTGGCCGCCGCGGAAGAGGGCCTCGGGTACGCATTGGCCAGATGGACACTGGTGTCCCGCGCGCTACAGAAGGGGACACTCAGGTTCGCGGGCAACGCCGTGCTCCCTTACGGGTCCGCGTACTACTTTGTCTGCCCAGCGCCTTACCTTGCGATGCCCAAGGTCGCACAGTTCCGCGACTGGCTGGTGGACGTCGCGCGCGCCTTTCCGCAGCCGCCCGGAGCCACGCAGGCGGGCGCATCCTCAGGGGTCGCCGAAATGGCCGCGGGCCCGACGCCCCCGGCGCCCCGCGCCGTGCGCGGACGCGGGCGTCGGACGGTTGCCCGGCCGGGGCATTGATGTCAGGATCAAACGCGGCAGTGCAATCATCGACAGACCGCTTATGAAACAGTATCTGCTGCCCCGCGGCGCCACTTCCGCCGACCAGCTGCGCATCGTCGAGGTGCCCCAGCCCCGGCCCGGTCGCGGCGAGGTGCTCGTGCAGGTGAAAGCCTGTTCGCTGAATTTCCGCGATCAGATGATCGCCAGCGGCAAGTATGTAGGATCGGTGGCCGAGGACACCGCGCCGCTATCGGACGGCGTAGGTGAGATCATCGAGACGGGTGCGGAGGTGACGCTGTTCCGGCCCGGCGACCGCGTCGCGGGGCTGTTCTTCCAGAAGTGGCTCGACGGTCCGGTACCGGCAGACCGTGGCCGCTCGCTCGGCGAGTCGGGTTCGCCCGGGATGCT
>Ga0075017_100000152_pt1 | contig 31507 bp, 30 predicted proteins | sample AleBraG_ABR_2012_FD_71475 | JGI IMG/M metagenome (GOLD analysis project Ga0075017, IMG submission 71475) | Freshwater sediment microbial communities in response to fracking from Pennsylvania, USA - Alex Branch Run_MetaG_ABR_2012 | ecosystem: Environmental > Aquatic > Freshwater > Creek >... | reverse complement strand
AGCCGATCGGAAACATTCCGCCAGCCGAAGCCGAAGCGCGCTATTATGCGCAAATCGACGAGCCCGCCATGGCGGCGTGACTCAAACAAATTGGCCTCCGGCAAACCCGGGGCGGTTCAGCTCGCGATCGGCGAAATAGCCTTCGAGCGCCTCAGCGATGGCATAGGGGCCAGCATCGGGCGCATGTCCTTGCTCCCGGCGCTGTTCGATACGCCACCATTTCCGAGCCGCTTCCTGTGCCTGCCCGAAGGATCGCAGCGCCACGTCGTCGGCATCCTGGAGATCGTCAGCGGTTCCGACTTTCGTTTCGCTGTACCGCCCCTTGCCGATGAACCGCCGGGCCACCCACGATCCGCCGCCTTCTTTCGTGCGCCTGTATCCGAGATGCAGGCCGGTTTCCAAAACGCGCCAATAGGGCTTGCGACGCGCCACGAGACGGAGACGGGCCGCGCGGGTTTCGAGGTTTGTGTCTCGGACTGCTCGGGCCATCGAAGAGCGCCTTTCAACCGTGCCCAACTTGTGCCCAATAAGCGTAGGCGATCCCCGGCGAACGATCAAGGCCGTCTACGGCTTATATTTCAATGAGTTCAATGTAGCTATGCGTTCGCGGAAGTTCGCCATAGTGCGAATTATCCCTCTTTCACGGCGAAAACACGGGTTCGATTCCCGTTGGGCGCGCCAGCTAAAGCCCAGCTTCCTCGCGCAACCTGCGCGTCGACGTCATGAACTCTATCCAAGTTGCGGGCTGAGACAGCTGCCATTGTCGGGATACCTTGATCCTTTGTGTTGGTAGAGCGGTCATCAGCTTAACCAGTTCCAGGGCGTCCCGCCGCTTCAAGTCGACCCGGTTGCGGCGGAAGCAGCCGAGCAGCGCATCCGCATCGGCGGCATTCTTGGTAAAGCGAGCCGCCAAGGCTTCAAGCGTCAAATCCTTAAAGAAAATCCCTCGCGCACACGAGATCAGCTTTTTCGCCTCGTCCGAAGAAAGGTCGCCAACCGATGCCGCTTGAAGAATGGTCGCCTCTATATTTATGAAGGCCTCGGTGATCGGAAATGAGCCGACTTCCGCGGGTCCGTGGAGCTGGGCAACATCGGAATCATCGACGAGCTCGCCCGCCGCGTATCGCTCATAAATCGCGCCAATTCCTATCATTCCAAACGCTGCGCACTCCGCGGCGCGTAGCGCGCCCAAACTTCCGGCTCCGAAAACGGCGACGCCCTCCTGAATGGCAAACAGGATCTCCTTGTGCCAAGGGGCAGCGACATCCTCGTATCGGCCATCGACAAGACCAATTGCGCTGGCCCCGTCGAGCACCGCCCTGGCGATGTCGCCCTGGCCAGCAGGCGGTCGGCAGATCAATTCAGGGCGGCCATCAAGCGTTCCATCCCTGACAAGGTCGGACAAAGTCGGCCCGACGAACAGCACTTTCACGATCGAGCCTCTACGAACGCCATTGCGCGGGGACCGAAGCGCGCAGCGCGGTCGCCGCTTGGATTTTCGAGCGCCGGCACGAGAATGCGCGCGACAGCAAAGCCGCGTTCGCCACGTTCAAACGGGACAAGGATGACTGAATCGACGCCGACCGCCGTTAGGCGGGTGATAAGTCCGCGCAGGTATCCGCCCCGATCGGGCGCGACGGGCCGAGCCAACTCGGGGCGAAGTTGGGGAGTACTACGCGGATACACGAGGAGCGAGGGGTCCAACCGCTCGAAATACCGCCTGGGATCGAAATCGTCTCGCGCGGCGGAAATTGTCGTCAGCCTGGTCTGCGCCGCCTCCGTTACTGCACGTATCGCCGCAAGCACTGGCAAGGGATGACACCCGGACCCGCTCGACAGATCGAAATACTTCCACCGATCTTCGAAGCCGTCGGCAGGGTCGGAAATAAAGGCTGTAAACACAGGTGTATTGGTGTCGCAGCTCGCGTCGAACAGGCGAAGCTGCAAGCCGGCGCAGGCTATCGCGTCGCAGAGGCTGTTCAAAGCCGGATCGCGGAAGGACGCGGCGTCGACACAGCGCGACATGACTTCATCGTCAGGGCGCAACAACCAGAGCGTCATCGCATCACGTTCGATGCGCTCGCAGAGTCCGTGGAGAACCGCTTCCCAAAGCGTATTGCCGGAGGCGAGGCCGTCGCTGGTTTGCCAATAGCGCGACCTCAACCTTGCATCGGCGAAGGTGACCGCACCATGTGGGACCATGACAGCCCGTTCGGCGACGAGGTCGTGGCCTTCCAACCAATCGATGGGCTCGTCGTCAATGATTGGTCGTGAACCGCTGCGAAGAAGATGATCGATGCTATCGACCGCCAGTCCAGCATTGGCGAGTTCGCGGCGCGTCGCCCTGACGACGGGAAAATCCGTTCGCTCGGCAGTCGCGACCTCCACTGCTTCCATCAGCGCCGAGGCCTGCGCCGCCGCATCGTCAAGGCCTTTCCCTTGCGACTGCGCTAACGTGCGCGAGTTTGGGCGGATCGCGGACCAAACTGGAATGCCGATGTGATCCAGCCCGGTGACGCAGGCAAGACGCGTGATGCCAAATTCCGGCATCAGGGGTCGCATCAACCCGACCGTCTCCGCTGGGGTGCGGCGACGATCGCTATAGATGGAACCGAAGCCGCGCCTGCTCGCACCGTCAACGAGGCTCTCAAGGCAGACGAGAGAAAGCGCGGCTTCGGCGAGCATCAAATTACCGCCAAGCGGCGTGAGCCGCTGCCTCGGCGCGGACCGTTAGTCGTTGAACGGGGGCCGGAATATGTTCCTGCCCCGTAAAGCCCTCGCTGGGATTGCGAATCGAGGGTCCGATCTGGGTCCTTGCCGATAAATCGTCGTATATTGCGCTGGCCTTCTTTTGTTCAGTATTCATTTCGATTATCCTTGTTCAATCTAGTCTAAACGCAGAGGTACACGCCTTTACGCAAATCCAGCCGCCTTGAAGCCATCAAATAAATGCATCTTATCGATATTTTTGCTAAACGGGAAAATCGATATCCATCGATGCGCTGAAAAATCTGGATTTGATTCTAATGCTCTTTCCCGATATTCTTGGGCTTGTTCGACTTGCCCAAGCATCGCATGACACGCTGCGCGTAGTCGAAATCCGGCTTCTTGATTTTGCATCATTGAAAGTTGAGAGATTGCTCTTTGATATTGATCGGTGATGTAGAATCCAGAAGCCACGGCCCAATTGCCGAAAGTCGCCAACTTGAAGTCGACATCGCTCGTCACTGCCGCCAGTTCGATGGCCTCTTTCGCTTGGCCGTTCGCGATGAGGGCATCGGCAAAATCGAATACAAGCTCGGAGTCGTGCGGGTGTATTTCGCGCGCTCGGCTCAAGTGCTCCAAAGCGAGATCGTGACGGCGCTGGTATAAGGCAATCATACCAACTTCGCGGTGAGCCAAGTAGCTGTTGGGCTGCAACGCGACCGCTTTGCGCGAAATGTCTTCCGCCGTTGCAAGTAGTGCTTGGTCGGGCCCCGCGCGGAGCAACCACTCAAGCCAATAGGAACGCGCCGCGCCCGCGTAAGCCTGGATCTGCTTGTCGTCGGCTTGAAGGACGGTGCGAAACAGGCGCCGCGCCCGGCGGACAGATGGCAAATCGGCAGTGAGCAGCGCCCGATTGCCCTGCGCGATTAAAGCAAAGTTCGGATGCTCACTCTCCGGCGTTGCTGCGGCGAGATCGATCGCATGCTCTTCGAGCCGGGCTATAATCGCATCGGATATCCGATTGATGACATGGTCGAAATTCTCCATCGTCAACGGAATCGACTCTGCCCAGAGAACGTCGCCTGTCTGGATATAAGTCAGCCGTACCGAAACGCGCATGCACTCCGCCTGCCGCATACCCAGGCTAACCCGGTACGCTTGGCTGCCCAGCGCCGACACGACACTGGCGCCACCAATTATGTCATCATCTTGCACCACGATCCGAATGAAATGCTTCATCCACAATCGCGCGACGAGATCGTCGGTGAACGTCGAGAAGCAATTGCTGGGCGTCCCTTCCGCCAGGTTCGGCTGGGATGGCAGAAGCAGCAAGGGCGGACTATTTGGGCGGCTCGGCGGCGCCGCGGGAGCTACAGGCGCGGCGGTGAGCCCCGGCTCGGCGACAGCAGGGGTCGACGAGGTGCTTGCTTCGATTAGGCGGCGAAGCAGAGCTTTCGTATCGCTCGTCGGCTCGCAACCGATTTCCACTCTTAGCGTTTCCGCCAATTGGTCGTAGGTTTGCCTGATTCCCTGAAAATCCTTGCGCGCCCCATAGATGCGCAACATCGCTCGATAGGGCTCTTCTTCTGTTGGATCGACTGACATCAACTTGAGCGCCAGCGCCTGTTCTTTCGCAGGGTCGTATTCCAGGGCTCGCTCGGCCAGCACCCGACACGCGGCCGTGGTGAAGCAGTTATTGAACGCCAGCCGATGGCCGCGCAGCCATTGCTCGAACGAAGCGGGGCCGCTGCCGCAACTCTCGAGCAAGTCTCCGACCATGAGCGCCACGGCGCCAGATATCTCCTTGGCATCGCCGGTTTTGACTGCTCGTTTGACCAAAACCAAATCGCAGTCGACAGCGTCCCCGGTCAACCTCACCGTGCGTGCATCGAATTCGAAGGCGGAAGCGCCCGCAAGCGATTGAGCAATACGGATACGCTTGAGAAGCGTGCGCAGATTCGAGAATTGTTGGGTGAGATCAAGCTGCGGCCACAAAAATTGCGCCAAAGAATCGCGATCAATCACCATCTTCGGAGTGTCGAGGATCAGAAAAAGCGCTACCGCGAACGCTTTCTTGGGAATGTTGATCCTTTCGCCTTCCGGAATCCGCAAGGCGGGACGACCAATTAGCTTCAGGGTCGGCAGACTACCAACAGTCATCGATTCTTTCGCTCCGCCTCTTCGGTTTTTCGCTATGCATTCCGGCGACTGCAACCCAAGCGAGTATTTCGCCTTAATACATCTTTAACGCGATGCCATTCCCGTGCAAGACGTCACCAGCTGGTCAGCGAACTGTTTGCCACGGATATTGTCACGGTCACGCATCGGACGTATTGATCGATATCATCTTGTATTTAGTCACAAATCTGACTCATGAATTGCCACGCCTCCGTTCTAAACAATTATATACCCTATGTGAGGTTGTAACATGCGTCAGTATGCTCTGGATTCCGTTGCAATAAATCTCCTCGAAGCGCGGGAGGTCGTCGTTTCCTCCCTTGATGAGCCGTTCCTCCTCTATCTTATTGACATGGCGATGCTGGAAACAGGCAAGAAGATTGCCGCGGAGATTCCAGTTTCTTCAGCGAAGATGGACACGCGCTCACGCAAGCCGCGACACGTGAGGCGACGCCTAGTCTCGCTCCTGGGCTAAGTGCGGATCGGCCTGATGAGGATTCAAGATGTGCAGGACGCGCCAGGCATCCAGTCCAATTTTTTTGTCGACTATCGGGGCCAGAGCAAGGAGAATCTATTTTTGGCCGGCGGCTGGGGCATGCGGGATGTGCGGGGTCCCTACATAATTTCAGCTGCCGGAACGATACGGATAGACGGAAGGCTGTTGTCCCGCAGCGTTGAGTCAAAGCTGACATTGTCGCTTGAAGCGTCGAATCGACTTGCCGCCGCCGCGATTCTAGTGACTGCAATTTGCGAAAGGAGGAAAAAAACTATCATCATCGTTCGCAATCAATCGGTTACAATTGAATTTCCGGCCACCGTGCGCGGGCCGTCAGAGCATTTTGACTTGGCAATACACGTGCCGGAAAGCGGCGCCGCCAGCGCCGCCTCCCTAAGAGACGTTGTTGCGCTAAATTGGCTTTCGATCTCAAGACGAATCGGCTGAAAGAGGCATTTGCTCGCCACATTTAACGTGTTCCTACCCCTCTACAAACGCCTTCTCGATCACATAATGCCCCGGCGCGCCGTGGTTGCCTTCGACAAAATCCTTTTCTTTCAAAATCGCGCGTAAGTCGCTGAGCATGGCTGGGCTGCCGCAGAGCATGAAGCGGTCGTCCTCGGCGCGCATCGGCGGCAGGCCGGCGTCGGCGAACAGCTTGCCGGTTTTCATCAGGTGCGAGATGCGGCCAGCGTTGCGGAACGACTCGCGCGTCACGGTGGGGTAATAGGTCAGCTGCTTGCGGAAGGGCTCGCCGATTAACTCGTCGTTGGGAAGCACAGTCTCGATGATCTCGCCATAGGCGAGATCGGCCGTCCAGCGCACGCCGTGCACGACGACAATGCGCTCGAAGCGCTCAAAAGTCTCGGGGTCCTTGATGATGCTGAGGAACGGCGCGAGGCCGGTCCCGGTGCCGAGCAGATAGAGGTTGCGGCCGGGCGCCAGATTGTCCAGCACCAGCGTGCCCGTCGCCTTGCGGCTGACGAGGATCGAATCGCCCTCCCTGAGATGCTGGAGGCGCGAGGTCAGCGGGCCGTCGGCGACCTTGATCGAGAAAAACTCAAGCTGGTCCTCGTAGTTGGCGCTGACGAGGCTGTAGGCGCGCAGCAGCGGCTTGCCCTGCACTTCGACGCCCATCATGGTGAACTGGCCGCTCTGAAACCGAAACGCCGGATTGCGCGTCGTGCGAAAGCTGAACAGCCGGTCGGTCCAGTGATGGACGCTCAGCACTCTTTCCTGATTGAAGTTGCTCATCCCGGGATCTCGGCTCGATATATTACCATGCTTATTGGTGATATATAATGACACCCATAAGATATATGGATTATATCCATATCGATAGTGCGGCGGTTTTTCAAGCTGAAGTTTTGAGTGCGACGATTCACTCTGCAAGTTTTGCGGCAAGGCGCCGCCCGCGCCACGATTTCGGCTTTACGCTGCCACTGCCGCCTCTTACGATCGGGCCTCGCATGAAGTCTTATGCTTCGCCAAAAATCCGCTCGATCGGTTCGCTCGCCGCGGTTGAAGTGTCGCAGTGGAACGCCTGTGCGAACCCTGGTGGAAGCGATTCTGGAGGCGAGCGCTTCAACCCTTTCATCACTCACGAGTTTTTGCGTGCCCTGGAGCAATCGGGTTCGGTCGGCGGACGCACCGGCTGGACCCCTGCGCATGTGCTGGTCGAGGATGACGAAGGCCGGCTTCTGGCGGCGGCGCCCGCCTACCGCAAATCCCATTCCCAGGGAGAATACGTCTTCGACCACGGCTGGGCTGACGCCTATGCGCGGGCGGGCGGGCGCTATTACCCCAAATTGCAGGTCGCGGTTCCCTTTACGCCGGTGACCGGCCGGCGGCTTCTGGTGGCGCGCGATGCGCCGCTCGGCACGCGGGAGGCGCTGATCGCCGGCCTGCGCGCGTTGCGAGGGGCGCTCGGCGCGTCCTCGATCCACGTTACCTTCCCGGATGCGGGCGATGTCGCGGCGCTGGAAAGCGCCGGCTTTTTCGTTCGCGCCGGCGAGCAGTTTCATTTCCTCGACAATGGTTATGGCGATTTCGAGGGGTTTCTCGCGGCGCTTTCCTCGCGCAAGCGGAAGAATATCAGGCGCGAGCGCAAGGAAGCGCTCGCCAATGACGTCAGCATCGAATGGGTGACCGGCGCGGCGCTGGAAAAGCAGCACTGGGACGCGTTTTTCGCTTTCTACATGGATACCGGCTCGCGCAAATGGGGAAGCCCTTACCTCACCCGCGAATTCTTCGCTGAGATCGGCGCGACGATGGCGGATCGCGTTCTCCTTGTCATGGCGAAGCGCGAAGGCCGCTATATCGCCGGCGCGATCAATTTCATCGGCGACGACGCACTGTATGGCCGCAACTGGGGCGCGATCGAAGAGCATCCGTTCCTGCATTTCGAGGTCTGCTACTACCAGGCGATCGAGTTCGCGCTGGCGCATGGGTTGAAGCGCGTGGAGGCGGGCGCGCAGGGAGAACATAAGCTGGCGCGCGGATACCGCCCAACAGCCACCTGGTCGATGCATGAATTCGCCGATCCGGGCCTTGGCGCGGCGGTGCGGGAATATCTGCAGCGCGAGCGGGCCGCGGTTCAGGAGACGATCGCGTTCTATGATGGGCATGCGCCTTTCAAGAAGGGGTAGTTTTTCCTCCCGCTGTTTCCAGGGCGCGGTTGGTGAAGCTGCCCGGCAAAGCGGGAAAAGCCGGCTCGCGAGCGCCTTGCGAAACGCTAGCGAAGCTCTTGCGAAACGTTGCGAAGCTCTTGCGAAACGTTGCGAAGCTCTTGCGAAACGTTAGCGCAATCCTTGCGAAACGGATAAGTCTTTGATTTCGTTATAGTCACCCAATTTTGGATTTCCAGGCTTTGAGTGATTCCAATGCCTTAGCAAATTTTCATTTCGCTGCGCGCGGGCGGCGACCACGCCTTGCCTGGAAACGCCGCGCGCCGCCGCGTTGCCTCCCAACGCCCCCGATCCTTTCTCCCGACGCGTTGAGTGTCATCGAGAAAAGAGAAGATGTCACGAAAATGTTTGTCCTTATTCCCTCCCGATTCGGGAGCGCCATTCGCCCGACTTGCGCAGGCGCGCTGTTCTGCCATTATCGCGACAGCGTGATCGCCGCCTAATGAAGCGAGCCCAATGTCCGTCGCCGTCTATGACGAAAACAACATTTTCGCCAAAATCCTGCGCGGCGAGGCGCCCTGCGTCAAAATCTTCGAGGATCGCTGCTCCTTCGGCTTCATGGACATCATGCCCCGCACGCCGGGGCACGCGCTGATCATCCCAAAAGTCCCTGCGCGCAACATTTTCGATATCGCCCCCGCCCACCTGGCGGAGATGATGCCGTCGATGCAGAAAGTCGCGTTGGCAGTCAAGAAAGCAATGGTTTGCGACGGATTATCAATCCAGCAATTTAACGAGACAGCCGGCGGTCAGGTGGTGTTCCACCTGCATTTTCACATCCTGCCGCGCTGGGAAGGCGTGGCGCTAAAGCCGCCAGGCGGACCTATCGAGAAACCGGAGATTCTGGCGGCGCATGCGGAGAAGATTGTTGCCGCTTTGGGCGTGGGCCAAGATAGCCATACGCCCCCTTCTCCCCTTGCGGGAGAAGGTGTCGTCGCGAAGCGATGACGGATGAGGGGTCGATTCGGCTGAGCGTCGGCTTGACGAGATGCGCTCAATCCGGCGCCAACCCCTCATCCGTCGGCTTCGCCGACACCTTCTCCCGCAAGGGGAGAAGGGGCGTCGCTAAGTCCGCAAACCATACCCGGTCCGAAAAATCCATGCGATCACGCCGATGCAGACCGCCATGAACACGATCGTCAGGCTGAAGCTGATGCCGAACGAGACGTCGGCGACGTCGAAAAACGTCCAGCGAAAGCCGTTGACGAGATAGACGATGGGATTCAGCAGCGCGACGTTGCGCCAGAAGGGCGGGAGCATTTCGACGGAATAGAAGGTGCCGCCTAGAAAGGTCAGCGGCGAGATGATCATCAGCGGGACGATCTGCAACTTCTCGAACCCGTCCGCCCAGATGCCGAGGATGAAGCCGAACAGGCAGAACGTCACCGAAATCAGCACCAGAAATGCCGCCATCCAGACTGGGTGGACGATTTCGAACGGCACGAACAGCCGGGCTGTCGCCAGAATAATCACCCCGAGGATCACCGACTTTGTCGCGGCGGCCCCGACATAGCCGAGCAGCGCCTCGATGACCGACACCGGCGCGGACAGCAATTCGTAGATCGTGCCGGTGAAGCGCGGCAGATAGATGCCGAACGACGCGTTGGAAATGCTTTCGGTCAGCAGCGCCAGCATGATCAGCCCGGGAACGATGAAGGCGCCATAGGCGACGCCGTCGATCGTGGACATGCGGCTGCCGATCGCCGAGCCGAACACGATGAAGTACAGCGAGGTCGAAATGACCGGCGAGGCGATGCTCTGGAAAATCGTCCGCCAGGTGCGGGCCAATTCGAACAGGTAAATGGCGCGGATCGCATAAAAATTCACGGCCGTTTGCCCACCAGATCGACGAAGATGTCCTCAAGCGAGGATCTGTGCATCTCAATCGTCTTGAAATCGACGCCTTGCGCGGCGAACTGCTTGATGAGATCGGCGGCGCCGCCATCTTCCACGTCGCCCTCCCCTTTCTGGGTGAAGGACAGCGTCAGCCCGTCCGGCGACAGCGTCAGCGCACGTTCCTCGAAGCCGGGCGGGACGGCGGTGAGCGGCGCCTTCAGGCCGATTTCAACGACCGTCTGGCCGAGCTTGCGCATCAGCGCGTGTTTTTCCTCGACCAGAATGAGTTCGCCCTGGTTGATGACGCCGATCCGGTCGGCCATTTCCTCCGCCTCTTCGATATAATGGGTGGTCAGGATGATGGTGACGCCGTTTTCGCGCAAGCGGCGCACCATTCCCCACATGTCGCGACGCAGTTCCACGTCGACGCCGGCGGTGGGCTCGTCGAGAAACAAAATTTGCGGCTCATGCGCCAGCGCCTTGGCGATCAACACGCGGCGCTTCATGCCGCCAGAAAGCGCGGCGATCTTGCTGTCCTTCCGATCCCAAAGCGACAAGTCGCGCAGCACGCGCTCGATGTGCGCGGGATCGCGCGCCTTGCCGAACAGACCGCGGCTGAAGCTCACCGTGTCCCAGACGGTCTCGAACATGTCGGTTGAGAGTTCTTGCGGCACCAGGCCGATCTTGGCGCGGGCGGCGCGATAATCGCGTGCGATGTCGTGTCCGTCGGCAGTCACCGAGCCCGAGGTCGCGCGGACAAGTCCACAGATCACGCCGATCAGCGTGGTCTTGCCCGCGCCATTCGGGCCGAGCAGCGCAAAAATTTCGCCGCGACGGATCGCCAGATTGATGGATTTCAGCGCGCGATGGCCGGTGCTGTAGGTTTTTTCAAGATTGGATATTGTGACGACGCTATCCACGCCGGACCATGCCTTTCACGTAGCGTCGCCGTCCCCAGCGCCGAAAAAGTTGCAAAGCACAGATAGGGAGTTGGCGCGCGTCCTTCAACGCGCGCCACAAGGATCCAGCGGTCTAAGCTGCGCCCAAGGCCTTCTCCGCCGCTGCGATTTCCGCCTGCTTCTCGGCGATCTCACGGCCGACCGGCGGGCCGTGGAATCGCAGGCCCTCAAGCCCGATCGCCGGCGCCACCCATTCAATAAAGACCCAGATGACGATGAGCAGGACGACCAGTCCGACCGCGTAGCTGATCAGGATGTCATTGGGAGGCTGGATGCCGCCAAAGGCAAGCAATATGACGCCAATCACCGTAACGAGCGCAAACAGCCTCGATATGCCGCCGTTAAGACGGAATGGGCCGAAGTTCGTCCAGCTGTTGCCCTCCGCCAGCAGACCCGCGGCGATCGGCATGGCGTAGGAGATATAGAGGAACAGCGCGCATCCCGCCGCCAGGGCGCTGAACGCCGGCGAGTATAGCGTCGCCGCGATCGACAGGACGACGGTGAGCCAAATCGCCGGCACCGGCGTGCGGAACGACGCGCTGACATGTTTCCACGCGCTCGACAACGGCAGGCCGCCGTCGCGCGAGAACGCGTAGATCATGCGCGAAGTCGACGTGACGCCGGCGAGCGCGCAAAGATAATTGGCCAGCACGATGCCGATTGCCAGCAGATTGCGCAGCCAGCCGGGACACGGCAGCGCGTTGAACAGATTGAACCAGACGTTCGGTCCGTCCTTGGCCGCCGCCGCCCAGTCAGGAATGGCGGTGACAAACGAAAACGCCAGGAACAAGCCAAACAGCAGCGACCAGAACACGGAATGGATCATTCCCGCCGGCACGGTTCGGCGCGCATCCTTGGTCTCCTCCGAGGTATGCGCCGAGGCGTCAAAACCGGTGATTGTATAGAGCGGATAGAGAATGCCGATCAGGAAGGCGGTGAAGATCCCGGTCGCCGGTGTCCACGGATCGCCGACGACGTCCTTGCCGTCAACCTGCGTCACATTGGGCAGACCGGTGTAATTGTCGAAATGGAACATCCCGGCGATATTGAAATTGTGCGCGCCGTAAATCAGGAACACCGCCGTCAACAGAATCGCGACGACGAAGATGAGATAGCCGGAGAAATCGGTCAGTGTCGTCGTCAGCTTGATGCCGAAGTGATTGAACAACCCTTGCGTGAAAGTGATGATGACGACGGCGATGATCTGCTCTTTCACGCCGAATCCCGAGACATCCATGCCGGTGATCGGCCCGAGCACGAGATCGCGAAACAGCGTGTAGACGCCAACATTCACCGAGGCGACGACGAAGATCAGGCCGAGCAGATTGAACCACGCCGTGATCCATCCCCACAGACGCCCGCCCAGGATCGACGACCAGTGATAAAGGCCGCCCGCCGTCGGGTAAGACGAGGCGATTTGACCCAGCGAGGACGCGACAACCAGTGCGAACAGTCCCCCGATCACCCAACCGACGGTGACCATGAACGCGCCGCCCGTGGAGAAGCCGACGTTGAAGGAGGTTATGCCGCCGGCAAGGATGCAGATGATGGTGAAGGAAATCGCGAAATTGGAGAAGCCGCCCATGCGGCGCGCGAGTTCCTGAGCGTAGCCCATGCTGTGCAGCGTCTTGACGTCGTCATCGACGACGGCCTTATCTGATTGCAGGCTCATAACTGCCCCCCGTTGTTTTCGAGGAGCGAGTCGCAGCGCTCCCAGCGCCATTTTGGGACGGGGCGGCCAGCATAGCAATAACTATTGCGTAACCTCGCGCGGCTCTCCGGCTGCGCGAGGGCTTCGTCAGATCGCCTGAGGCTCCGTCGACGGCGCGTCGCCGGCGGGGCCATCGTCAGCGGCCGGCGTCGTTTCGCTCCGCTTGCGTCGACCCTTGCGCACCTCTGGCTCGTCCTTGGCGCGCTTGCGACCGGCCACGATCAGGTCGCGCTCGAGCCTTGGCTGCGCGGGCCCGTCGGGATAGACGAAGCTGAGCGTCTTGACGCCCGCATCGTCGGCCGTCACGACGACGCGCACGACGCCGCCATGTTTGAGCCGGCCGAACAGCACCTCGTCGGCGAGCGGCGTCTTGATCTCCTTCTGGATGACGCGCGCCATCGGCCTCGCGCCCATCGCCTCGTCATAGCCGTTCTTGACCAGCCAGACGCGCGCCTCGTCGGAGAGTTCGATGGTGACGTTGCGATCGGCGAGCTGGGCTTCGAGCTGCAGGATGAATTTGTCGACAACTCGGGCGATAACCTCCTCGGGCAATCTGCCGAACGGCACGATCGCATCAAGGCGGTTGCGGAACTCAGGCGCGAACAGGCGGTTGATCGCTTCCGTATCGTCGCCTTCGCGCTTGGTCTTATGGAAGCCGAAAGCGGCCTTGGCCATATCCTGCGCGCCGGCGTTGGTGGTCATGATGAGGATGACGTTGCGAAAATCGATCTGCTTGCCCGAATGGTCGGTCAGCTTGCCGTGGTCCATGATCTGCAGAAGGATGTTGAACAGATCGGGATGCGCCTTCTCGATCTCGTCGAGCAGCAGCACGCAATGCGGATGCTGGTCGATCGCATCGGTCAGCAGGCCGCCCTGGTCAAAGCCGACATAGCCGGGAGGAGCGCCGATCAGCCGCGAGACGGTATGGCGCTCCATGTATTCCGACATATCGAAGCGGATCAGCTCCAGCCCCAGCCCGGAGGCGAGCTGGCGCGCCGCTTCTGTCTTGCCGACGCCAGTCGGGCCGGAGAAGAGATAGCAGCCGATCGGCTTTTCGTGATCGCGCAAGCCCGCGCGGGCGAGCTTGATCGCTGAGGACAGCACGCTGATCGCGGCGTCCTGCCCATAGACCACGCGCTTAAGGGTCTCATCGAGATGGGCCAGCACTTCCGTGTCGTCCTTGGACACGGATTTCGGCGGGATGCGCGCCATTGTCGCGATCGTCGCCTCGATCTCCTTGATGCCGATCGTCTTCTTGCGTTTGGACTCGGTCACCAGCATCTGCGAGGCGCCGGTCTCGTCGATCACGTCGATCGCTTTGTCAGGCAGCTTGCGGTCATGAATGAAGCGCGCCGACAATTCGACCGCCGCCTTGATCGCCTCGTTGGTGTAGCGGATCTTGTGGAACTCCTCGAAGTAGGGTTTTAGGCCCTTGAGGATTTCGACCGCGTCCGCGACGCTCGGCTCCTTCACATCGATCTTCTGGAAGCGGCGCACCAGCGCGCGATCCTTTTCGAAATACTGGCGGTATTCCTTATAGGTGGTCGAGCCGATGCAGCGCAGCACGCCTTGAGCAAGCGCGGGCTTGAGCAGATTGGACGCGTCCATCGCGCCACCCGACGTCGCTCCGGCGCCAATCACCGTGTGGATCTCGTCGATGAACAGGATCGCGTCCTTATGCTGTTCGATCTCCTTCATCACCTGCTTCAGACGCTCTTCGAAATCGCCGCGGTAGCGCGTGCCGGCCAGCAGCGCACCCATGTCGAGGGCGAACACCGTCGCGCCGGCGAGCACTTCGGGCACCGCGTGGTGGATGATCTTGTGCGCCAGACCTTCGGCGATCGCCGTCTTGCCGACGCCAGGATCGCCCACAAGCAGCGGGTTGTTCTTCTGGCGGCGACACAGGACCTGGATGCAGCGCTGCACTTCGGCCTCGCGGCCGATCAACGGATCGATTCTGCCATCCTTCGCCTTCTTGTTGAGATTGACACAGTAAGCCTCGAGCGCGGCTTCTTTTTTCTTCTGGTCAGGGCCGCCATCCTTAGCGTCCTTGGACTCGCGCGAATCATGGTCGTCATCCGATCCGGCGCCGCGTGGCGTCTTGGAGGGGTCCGACAGGCCCGGGCGCTTGGCGATGCCATGGCTGATGTAATTGACGGCGTCGTAGCGCGTCATGTCCTGCTCCTGCAGGAAGAACGCCGCATGGCTTTCGCGTTCGGCAAAGATCGCCACGAGGACATTCGCGCCGGTGACCTCCTCGCGTCCTGACGACTGGACGTGAATCAGGGCGCGCTGCACCACGCGCTGAAAACCTGCTGTGGGCTTGGCCTCCTCCTGATTGTCGACAACCAGAGATTCGAGCTCTGAATCAATATATTGAATGACATTCTTGCGAAGATGATCGAGCTCAACATTACAGGCGCGCAGCACCGCCGCCGCATCGACATCATCCAGCAGAGCGAGAAGCAGGTGCTCCAGCGTCGCATATTCGTGGCGGCGCTCATTGGCGATTCCCAATGCCTTGCGGAGAGTCTTTTCGAGCGAACGAGACAGCGAGGGCATTACCGGCCTTTCATTTCTTTTCCATAATGCATTGCAGCGGATGTTGGTTCTTGCGCGCGTGATCCATCACTTGCGCAACCTTTGTCTCCGCGACTTCGTAGGTGAACACCCCGCATTCCCCGACCCCGTGATTATGGACATGCAGCATGATCTGCGTGGCTTCCTCGGGGTTCTTGTTGAAGATCGATTGAAGCACTGCGATGACGAACTCCATTGGCGTGTAATCGTCGTTGAGCAACAGCACGCGGTACATATTCGGGCGCTTGGTCTGCGTCCGCGTGCGCGTGATAACAGCCGTACCTGACCCGGGCGTTTCGGGACCGCGCCGCGGCTCGCGCGCTGCAAAGGGAGACTCCGCCACGCTGGTCGGGAAGCTCCCTCGAGGAGAGAACAGCCAGCGCGCAAAACTCGCAAATCCTGCGCGAACGCGATTGACCATTTGTCGAGGCTCGGCGATCACGTAGCTATCCCTATTCCGCGCCAACCCTCTCGCGGCGCAAAACGCGGCACGACGCATTTTCAAACACCAACACGGCCTAATCTAGGCGCCTTAGATGCGATGCGCCAGAGGCTTGTTGGTTCCCACAGGATCAATTCGAAGGGTTGGTTGAGAATGACAAAAGGGCCGGCATCTCTGCCGACCCTTTCAAAACGCTTTGAACGCTTGGAACGCTTGGAACGCGAAAGCGCGGCGACCGCTAACGGGCGCCCGCCAACAGAACTTGTTAGCCCTGAGCCTTGGTCATCGCGGTTTCCACCGGCTTGAAGGCTTCCTTGGCGACTTTGGAATAAAGCTCGCTGATCTTCGTCGCTTGAGCGACGAAACCCTCGTAAGCCGACTTGGCGAAATCGGTCTGAATCTGGATCGCGGTCTCGACCGTCTTGGCGCCGAGCAACTTCTCCATCACCGCCGAGGAAGCGGCAATCGACTTCTTGGAATATTCGCTCGACTCCGCGGCGATCTCCTGCAAGCCCTTGGTCACCGTCGTCGTGGCGGCGGTCATCGCGTCGTACTGGGTTTTGCCGAACTTCTGGAGGTCTTCAGTGGTGAACATGATTAATCCTCTGGCTTGGTTGACGTGAAACATGAAGCGCTGCGGTCGCATTGAATGACCGTTGCTATAACGCTACTTATGTGCACTGCACCATTTGTGTCAAGTCTTTTTTCGCACTGCAACATTTCCTTGTTAACTCCCGACGGCCGGCGAGCGCATCCCGGCGGGTTCATTTCGTAGGAATTGGAATAGTTTGCCCGCTCGGGCTCATCCGGGCGATGAAGGCAAACGTGTTAACCATGTCGACGTTTGCGCAATGGTTTCATGAGCTTGCGCGGAAATAGCGCGAGTTAACCGTTCCGCGTTAACCCCCCCGTAACCGCGTACCAATACCTTTTTGGCGTGTGAGTATGGCAACTGTTGCGCGAGGCGTCTCGCGCCACAACGCCGCGTGTGTGGGTGAGGCTGTAATGGCGTTGCGTGGGTTGAAATCCGGACTGGGGCGCGTCGCCCAAATCGCCCTCGGCGCTTGCGTCGCCGTTTCGAGCCTCACGCTGCTCGCGTCGCCTGCCGAGGCCCATCACTGGCGGCACTACCGTCACGCCTATCATCATCACTACGCGTCCTATCATCACTACGCGTCCTATCATCGCCACTACGCCGCGGCCCGACGCGCGGCGCCGCAGGCGATAGGACCCGCATTCGCTGCGCTCGTCGTCGATGCCAACACCGGCCGCACATTGTTTGCCTCGCATGACAACGAGTTGCGTCATCCCGCCTCGCTGACCAAGGTGATGACCCTCTACATGCTGTTCGAGCAGCTCGAGAGCGGCAAGCTGGGCCTCGATTCGCAGATCACCGTTTCGGAACGCGCCGCCAATCAGCAGCCGACAAAGCTCGGCCTGGAGCCCGGTCAATCGATCAGGGTGGAAGACGCGATCAAGGCGATTGTCACCCGTTCGGCCAATGACATCGCGGTCGCCGTGGCGGAAGCAATCGGCGGCAGCGAGGAGAATTTCGCCGAACTGATGACCCGCAAAGCCCACGCGCTGGGCATGTCGCGAACCAATTATCATAACGCTTCCGGCCTGCCTGACGACGCCCAGGTGACGACGGCGCACGACCTGACCATTTTGGCTCGCGCCACCGAGGAGCGTTTCCCGCGCTACTTCAAGTATTTCTCGATCGAGTCGTTTGAATATGCGGGCGAAGTCATCGGCAACCACGATCATCTGCTTGGCCGTGTCGATGGCGTCGACGGCATCAAGACCGGCTACACCCGCGCATCCGGATTCAATCTGCTGACTTCGCTGCATCGCGACGGTCGCTCGCTTGTCGCGGTCGTCATGGGAGGACGCACCGCTGGCGCCCGCGACCGCATCATGGAGGGCCTCCTCGCCGAGCACGTCGCGCAAGCCTCAACCGGCGGACATACCGCGCCACTGATCGCCGAGGCGTCGCAGCCGGAACCGGTGCGCGTCGCTCAGGTTCCGGTTGAGCGCCCTCGCTCCGCGGCGCCGCTTGAACTGATCGCGGCCCGGTCCGCGCCAGCCAGGCAGACGCCGACCGTCGTGGCGATGGCGGACGTTCCGACGCCTCCGTCCCGCGCGACGCTCGTCGCGGCTCCGGTCGTCGGCGAGGGCGATGCGGACTCCGCCGACCGCGACCCGCCTGCGCCGACCCTCGCCGCGGTCATTCCGCCGGCCCGGTTGAAGACCCGCGCTCCTGCGATCTCGACCGCCCGCGCGCCCGTTCCGCCGCCGGCGCCCGTCGCCATCGCGGCGCCGAAGACCCCGGAACAGCTTGGCTGGATGAAAGGCCCCGACGCCGCGCCGCAAACTGGCGCCAGCGCCAGCACAAAGTCCGCCAAGACGTCGGTCGCGGCGCTCCCTGTCGCTCGTCCGAAGCAGGAAATCAGCGTCGCGACTCGCACCGAAGAGACTCGTCCGGCGGCTCACGACGCCTGGATGATCCAGATCGGCGCGACTGACGATGCGGACAAAGCCAACACTCTGCTGACCCGTGCCCGCGCGCAGCATCACACAGCGCTGGCGTCCGCCCGGCCATTCACCGAGAAAGTCCAGAAAGGCGATGGCGCATTCTACCGCGCGCGGTTTGCAGGTCTCGATTCTGTTACTGCAGAATTTGCCTGTAAGTCATTGAAAAAATCTGGATTCTCTTGCTTTACGACGCAGAACTGAAAGCCCGCGAACCGTTCTGTAGTGAGTGTGTTGAGTTCGGGTGAGTTTAATGGCGTCGCAGCAGAACATCCTTGGCTTGATTGACCCGCGCGGCCAGAGCGGTCGAGCCGCCATGATCTGGATGAAACTTCTTCATGAGGGCGCGGTGGGCGCGAACTATCGCCTCGGCCTCAGCCCCCGGCGCCAGGCCCAATATCTCATACGCCTCCTGACGCGTCATCGCGCCGCCGCGGCTCCGCCCGCCCGCCTCTCCCTGACCCTGTTCTGCATCACGCCAACGGGGGAACCGGCGGTCGAGATATGTCTCTAACAGCCGCGCGCCTTCCGGATCATCGCTGAGAAGCGTGGCATAAAGCGCCAGGCACTCCGGTCTGGAGAGGCTACCGAGCGGCCTTGCCTGGAACGCCCCCGAGAGGACCGTGCCGTCCAGATCGCCGGAATCGTGGTCGAGCGTCATATCCAGCATTGCGGATCGGACGGTGGATTTCATTCTCCCCGATGGCCGACCGAAGATTGCGCCAAGATTGGCGAACTTGCCCCAGCCGGCGAGGCCAAGCGCGAGACTGGCGAGCAGCGAGGCTGGACCCAGGCTGCCGCGCAGCACGAGCAGCAAGGCGCCCAGAAGCCCAAGCACGCCGCCCCCGCCGCGCACGATCTTCGCCGCCACAGCGGGGCTGAGCCGCGCGAATTGCTTGATTCCCGCCAGCAGCAGGTACAGCAGAAAGAGGCCGGCGATCAGGTTTGGCATAATCCTAGTTCCACCCCGCCCGCAAGCGCGCCACCGGGACGCGCGGCGGCAAAGCGCCAACAGCAGTGACGCGAGAATACATCGTATCTATGCCTGACGCATCTGTCCGAGAAGGAGGCGGGCCTCGGCGCTTTGCGCGGCCTGCCGTTCCAGCGCCGCCCGCCCGCCCGCGGCATACGCCGCTGCAGCGCGCAAAAGCTGGCCCAGCCGCTCGGCCGCGCCGGCATCAAAGGCGCAATAGACGCCTTCGGTCAGCCGCGCGATTTCGCGGAAGGCATTCGCCACGGCGGGATCGCCGCCCTCCTGAAACATGAACGCCTTGACGCCGTGCAGCGCGAGCTTGCCGGCGCGCGCGCAGAGGTCGTCGATATTCTCCTCCATCGCGTCACCGACAAACACCAGCGCGCCGACTTTTGCGCGCGCGGCCTCCTGCGCGGTATGGGAGAGGACTTTGCGTATCTGCGTCTTGCCGCCCCGCACCTCGATCTTTCGCATCAGCGCGGCGAGGCCCTGCCCGCCCGACACGAATTTGGAGGCGCGGCACTCATCCATGCCGCGAAAATAAACAAGCTGAACATCAAGGCCGCCCGAATCCGCCGCCGCCTGAAACATTCGCGATTGCAGATCCAGCGCCAAATCCCATGTCGGCTGACGGCTCATGGTCGCATCGAGCGCGAAGATCAGCCTGCCGCGTCCAGAGGACGTCGCAACGGGCGCGGCGCGCGCGGCCTCGACGAACGCGGCGATGCGATCGTCACCCTTCCCCGGCACAATGGGTCGGTTTTGGTCGCCCTGAGTCACATCGACGCTCCAGCTCTCTGGTAGATTGGCTCGAAGCAGCGTTTCGGCAAGAGCGACGCCGGACTTGGGTCCTCTACAGCAGTCCGAGCGCGCTCAGTTCGCGCCGCATCGGTTCGGGCATCGCCGCCAATCCTGCGGGCGTCGCGCCGAGATCCGGCGGCGCGTCCGCCTCCTTCAGATAGCGCCACCCCTGAAACGGCCGCATCGGCCGCGACAGGACGGGAACCAAGGCGCGCCCGAGCCAGAGCCTGCAGCGCTCGACGCCGTCGCCGTCGCGAAACACCTCAAGCTCTTCGAGCGTCTGGCGAACGGCAATTTGGCCTTTGATCACCCAATAGAGCGAGCCGCCGTCAAGCAGTTCCGCCGCACGCCTCGGCGTCATACGCGTGACATGCGATGGCCGCGGCCGCTCGCCGCGCGCTTTTTGCGCCGCCAGCCGCTCGCTTATCCATTGCTGGAGATCGGCGGTGGAATCGGCGCCGACGCAGAGTTTGATGAGATGGAGCATCATTCCTCATTATGGCGCCTGCTGAGCCGCAAGGCGACTGCGCGGCGACTGGCGGCTGTGGACAGCCGGAAGCCGCCTATTCGACAAAATAGTCTTCGTCGATCCGCTTGATCTCGTAGGTGTCGCGCACCCGAATGCCGACGCGGTGACGGATCATCAGGTTCGCCAGTTCGACCCCATCAATCAGCACCACGCGCCGCGACACGCGCGCGATAAATTCGTGGGCGCTGTCGGGAAAATAGGATGTGGTCACGAACACGCCCTTGGAGGCGCGGTGCCCTTCGAGCGCTCCGACGAAATCGCGGACTTCGCGCAGCGGCACCGGACGATGCGGCTCAAACCGCTTGGCCTGGACATAGACGACGTCGAGCCCGAGTTCGTCCTCTTTGATCACGCCGTCGATGCCGCCATCGCCAATGCGACCGAGCGCGCGGCCCATCTCGCTGCGCCCTCCTCCGTAGCCCATGCGCACCAGCAGATCGACGATCAGCCGCTCGAAGAATCCGGGCGAAAACGAGTGGACGCGAAGCACAATCTCGGTGGCGAGCTCGCGGTTGATCAGCTCAAAATTGACGGCGATCAGTTCTTCGGGATCGGATTTACCTTCAGCGCTCGGCGCGGGGTCATCGGCCTTTTGTTGCGAGCGCCACGCGACGAACTCGGGGTACCGGGAAAGAATGCCCAGATCGATCTCTTTGGGCGATTCAGCGATCAGATCGTGAGCCCGCTGCGTGGCTCGGCAATAGCTTCGCCTCGTGGCCTCAAGCAGACCCGCCTTGGTCATGTAGTTGCGGGCCCAGCTGAGCCGGTTGGCGAAGACGGATTGCTGGCCGCTGGGCAGGACTCTCGAAAGATCGTCCTTCGTCAGCGCCAGCTTCCTGGCCATCTCGTCCTCGAGCGCCGAAATTTGCACTTCGTGGTTGAGCTCGCAAACGTGACGCAGGGTCGGCAACATCAATTGTTGGAAGTTTGGCAGCGACACTCTTTCCGACTCCGCAAAGAAGACAAACGACAGGAGTGGACCATGCGGCGGCGCAACAAATTTCTCGGCACTGCTTTATCGATCCCAAGCAAACATATGATAAGGTTTTCATCTTTCCGCTCGAATTAATGACTGTGACGCGGCGTCAGCCCTCTGTGGGCAAAAAGCCCCCGAATCGACCGCTATTCGCGCATTCGGCCGCTGCAGATCGGCGGTTTGAAGCGCATCGGCCGGCAACGGTGCGCCGAGCATCGTTGATTATTTTGGCAGGAATCAAGGATCCCGCTCAACACGTTGTGAACCTAGAATGCCCTACGGCGGGTCTGCGCGCCCGCCGACGGACGCGCCGATGAGCTCCATTCCCGCCGCGTGCTGCGGCTCCAGCGGCCGCGTGTCATGGATCTTGCTGTAATCGACGCGCCGCGAGCCATCCTCGTCGGTACTGTGAATATCGACGAATTCATGCCCGATCTTCAGATCCTGCGCCGCGAAAGTCTGGCGGGCATGGACGATCTGCGACGAGGTTTCGTCGAGGCCGGTGATGCTGACGACGAAATTCATCTCGCTGGTCTCGATCTCCTGAGCGCTGAGCCCGTACAATTGGCTGTGCTGGTCGATGGGATGAAACAGCGTCCAGCTCAAAGCGAAAACCGGGTTCTCGCTCTTCAGCAGCCGCATCGGCTTGAATCCGACCAGCCTTACGCCTTCGGTGGTGACATTGGACGCCAGCACCCAAAGCTTGGCGTTGGCCTCGGTGATGAAATTGTTGCGAGCGTTGGCGAGCCGAAACTTCAACGTGGGAACGCCATTGTGAACGGTCACGACAGGATTGCGGGCAAATATCAGCCGGGCGCGTGGGCGCGAGAAACGCGCGAACACCAGGCCGGTCATCACCGCCAGCAGCACCATGCCGACAAAGTTTTCGATCGTGGCGACCGAATGCCCGTAGATTGTCTGCGGGTGCATGTCGCCGTAGCCGACCGTTGAGGTCGTTTCGACGCTGAAAAAGAACAAGTCCCAGAAACTGCCGGGCCGCGCGTTGGCGATTGGCTCTCCGCCAAGCATGAATATTGTCGCGAAAAGCAGGTTGAGGCACAGGAAGACCGCCGCGAGCACGCCAAAAAACGTCGGCCAGGTGGCCGTCATGGCGTTGTGGTAGAAATCGGTCCACAGATTGTTCTCGAGACCCGCGGTGATGACTTTGCGCCCCCCAAGGGCCGACGTGACCCGCTCGCGCGGCGCCGCTGGCTTCGTCGCCGCCCTCAGCGGCGCGACAAGGCCATTCAAACGCTCTCGTATTTGGCTATCCGCCATTCCTCAACCTCTGCATCCGCGGCCCAGGCCTTCCACGCGGGAAGCGCCGACATCGCGCTCATATAAGCTCGAGTCGCCCTGTTCACAGGCGCATCATAAACATGCAGCCGGTTGACGACCGGCGCGAACATCGCGTCAGCAGCGCAGAACCGGCCGAACAGGAACGGCCCCGCCTTGCCGAACCGCTGGCGCGCATCGGCCCAAGCCGCCTCAATGCGCGCGATATCCGCCCGCGTTTCGTCGGCGAAGGCGATGGCGCGAACCGGACGCCGGAAGTTCATCGGACACTGCTGGCGAAGCGACTGAAAGCCTGCATGCATCTCGCAAGCCAGAGCGCGCGCATGGGCCCGGGCCGCTTTCGCCCTAGGCCAGATCGCCTTGTCCGGATATTTCTCCGCGACATATTCCATGATCGCCAGCGATTCCCAGACCGTGATCGGGCCATCGATGAGCGCGGGAACTTTGCCGGTCGGCGAATGCTTCAGAATTGCTGCGCGGGTTTCCGGCAGATCGAGCGGAATGACGATTTCCTCGAACGGAATCTTGAAATGCGCCAGCAAGATCCATGGCCGCAGCGACCAGGACGAGTAGGCCTTATTGGCGAGGACCAGCTTGAGGGGCATTGCGCGCTCCAGAACGATGCGAACAGTGTTGTTTGAGGGGCGCGCGCGCCTTGTCAAGCCACGACAAGCGAACGAATGAAGCGAAACAACAGGACGCTCACACGCGCTGTCGTTGGCCGCCCCGGTTCCATCCGCGGCCTCGGTCGCCGTAGCCTTCGCAACCGTCCCGCGTCACCGCGACCGTGTCCTCAAGCTTGATAAAGCCGCGCCGCGGATGGTGCATCGTCGTCTCGATGGACAGCACCATGCCCTGCTGCAGCGGAAGATCAGCGTCATAGGCGGGATATGGCACCGGGCCGTGATCCGTGAGGCGCGGCGCCTCGTGACTGATCAGTCCCATTCCATGGGCGACGAATTCGAGGCAATTGCCGTGCGGCGATTTGCGGACCAAAGCCTCCGTCGCGGCAAAAATATCGCCGCCGCGCGCGCCGTGGCGGACAGGCTTTCTTGCCGCCTGCTGAATCGCGTCGATTTCGCCAAGCAGATCGTCGAGTTCGCTGTCAGGCTCGCCGAAAATGGCCATGCGGCAGAGGTCGCCGATGTAGCCTTTGTAGTTCCCGCCGGAGTCGAGCGAAAGAATGTCGCCCTCGCGCAAGATTTGATCCGATGGCGCGCGGTTAAAGCTTGTCCCCGCGGTGATCAGACAATATTCGAAATTGAGGCCGCGATTGACTTCCTCGCGGCGCAGCGCCTCGACGAGTTCGCGCTTTGAAGCGCCTGGCCCGTGCGCGGCGATCACCGCGAGCATTGAATCGATCACAAGATCGGAAGCGCTGCGCACGTAATCCAATTCCTGGGACGTCTTGACCGCGCGCAGCCGCTCCAGCGGCAGCTGAGCCTCGATAAGTTGCGCGTTCGGCAGGCCTGCGCGCAAAACGTCCTCCGCGTCGACGGGCAGGAAGCCGCGCTCGACCCCGATCCGTTTCGCCTTCGGGCCTATCGCCAGAATCTGCTCGACCGCGAGCTTCATTCCGTCGGTGCTGGTGCGCGCCGACGGCGCGAAAGTCGGAACCCAGAACCGGTTCATCTCGCGCTCGTACTGCTCCATCGGATGGCCGATATAGCTTGAGCGCTCCGCCTGACCTTTCACATAAACAAGGATCGGCAGATAGCGGCTAACGCCGATCGCATCGAACTGGTCGAAGAAAAAGAACCTGTAGCCGCCTAGCAAATACTGGATATTGTGCTTCGAGGTGACGACCAGCGCGTCGAGCTTGACCTCCTCCATCAGTTCGTCGAGGCGAGCGGTCTCGAATGGGATCGGCGGGCGTGAGACGGCAGCGCCATTGCTGCCAGGGCCAGCGCTCTGCTGCTCGCTCATGTCGGTGTTCCCTTCCCAGTTCCGCGCCCGCTCTCGGGAGGCGTTGCGGACCGCCGTTGTTCCGATCGTATGCGGCCACGCGCGCCGACTCAAGGCACAAGTTCAGCGATCAAACTTCTCACGCAACCGCCGGCTAAGACTCAGACTGGCCGTCGCGCCAAGGAAAGCCACACGCCGCCGCCGATGAGAACGCTGCCGGAAAGCCGCCCGAGGAGCTTTGCTCGCGCCGGCCTCATGAACCAGCCGTGGCCGAGCCCGGCCACCACCCCCCAGGCGCAGTCGGTTATCGCGGCAAGCAGAGTCGACATGATGCACATCGCGGCGAGCTGGGGCCCAGCTGGCAGATGCGGGTCGATAAATTGCGGCAGGAACGCAGTGAAAAATACGATCGTCTTCGGATTGGAAATCGCAACAAGAAAACCGCGCGTGAAGTAAACCCGGCGTCCGGGCGCCAAGGTCTCGCCGCTGCCGCCGGCGCGCCGCCAGGCCTGAATGCCTAGCCAGATGAGATAGGCCGCGCCGAGCCAGCGCAACGCCTCAAACAGCATGATCGCATTGGCGAGAACCCAGCTGAGTCCCAGCGCTATCGTCAGCAGCAGAAGGCAATTGCCCAACGTCGTTCCGGCCACTGTCGTCAATGCGGCGCGGACGCCGCGGGTGGCGCCTGTGGAGATGACAAGCGTCACGATCGGGCCAGGCGTAACGACGAGGACGAGGGTGATCAGAAGGAAGGCCGAAAACAATTGATAGTTCATCGGATCCCCCGCCGGCGCCGCCGCATGTTTCGCCCAAGGCGGGCGGCGGCGCAAGATCGGAAATTTGTTGACGCAGCCGTAGCTTTGACGCATCACGCGGCATGCCGGAAACCTCTCAACCCGATGAGTGCCCGCCCTCGCTCGACGATACGATTCTTACGCTTTGCCGTGCGAGGCCTCCCGGAAGGACGATCTGTCCAACCGACGCCGCGCAGGCCTTCGCCACAACGCGGCGCGAGGACGAACTGGCTTGGCGACGGCACTTGTCGGACGTGCGCCGCGCCGCCGTGCGTCTCGCGGACGCTGGCCGTCTGGTGATTTTTCGCAAAGGCAAGCCGGTGGATCCGCATGATTTTCGTGGCGTCTATCGACTTGGCCTGCCCAGCCGCGACTGAGACGCCTACGGTCCAGGGAACCAGGCGTCGATCCTGCCTGTGAGCCAATAGGCCGTCAGGCCGACCCATTCGTGCACGGCGAGATCGAAGGTGCGTAAACCGCGGAGCGGGCTGATGTCAGGCTCCCAGCGTCCCGTTGGGCCAAGCGAGCGATAGTCGACGGGAAACGCCGCGAGATCGAACCCAGCCTTGCGAAACAGACCCATTGAACGCGTCATGTGCCAGGCGGAAGTCACCAGCAGCCAGTGTTGCGACGCGAGCGGCTGGACAAGATCGCGGGTCAACCGCGCGTTCTCGTCGGTGTTGCGCGATTGCGTCTCGATAAGGATTCGCTCTGGCGCGACCCCCATCGCAATCAGCAGCTCGCGAGCGTCTGTCGCCTCATTCGAGCGTGCGCCGCGCAGCGCCGTCGTGCCGCCGGTGTAAACGATTCGCGCATCCGGAAACCGCCGCGCAAGAATCACCGCCTGCGTCAGCCGCTCGGCGCCTTCAACGAGGCTCGTCGTGCCGCGCGAAAGGCCCAGCTCGTCATCGATCGCGCCGCCCAGCACAATAATTCCATAGGGCGCCGGCATGTCGGGCGGCGGCGGAGGAAACCGGTCCTCGAGCGGCTCGATCATCCATGCGCCGATCGGGGCGAACCCGATGACAAGCAACGCAATCAGACAGAGGGCTGCGACCGGCAGGCGCCGCAGCCACAGCGCGGCGAGCGCGATGATCAGCAGAAGATTGACGGGAGCGACGAGAAACCAGAGCAGCTTCGAGGCGATGAAGAACACCCGCGCGCTCTAGGCTATTGCGAGTGCGGCGCACGGCGCCTCGACGCGACCGGGTGTCCCGAAGCGTCTGTGCCTCGCTGCGAAATTCCGCACCGCCTCAACGATCGCGGACTTCATCTGGTCACGCCCTTTGACGCCGGGCTCGCCGTCGCCCAACTCGGGCAGGATAAATCCGTAGCGGCTATCGGGCGCCCCGCCGCGCTCGAGCCAATAATCGTCATAGCCGGAGAATTTCGTGACATCCTGCAGCCTGTTGAGCACGTGATTGGCATCGGAAACGGCGTGTACGCTCTTTGCCCCGACCGCCGCAGCCAGCGCGCGCGCCGCCAGCAACACGGCGTCTTTGGGACGCAGACCGTAGAGCTCGCGCGTCGCATCGATGATGTCGCGCTTGTGTCCCCCCTCCGGACCCTGAATGCCGCCGACGACCAGCGCGCGCGCGCCCTCGATCGTGGCGAAGCACAATGAAAGCTTGCTGAGCTTCACGTCCTCGCCATCCCTGCCGATGGAGATAACAAGCTCGCCTTCGCGCTGGGTGGCCAGCGTTACCGAAGCAGCGATCGAAACAGTAAAGTTCGACGCCTTGCGGGCGTTCAGCCGCACAACGGCAATGGATTCGCCGCGGCATAGCGTCTGGATGCACTCGCGAGAGAGGATGCGATCGGTCTGCTGGTAGTGATCGACCAGCGCCTTGAGGCGCTGAGCTGGCCCGAACCCCCGGTGGAGATAGCTGCGCAGCGGCTTGGCGAGGACACGCGCCACCGGGCCTGACGCTCCAGCCTGACGGTAATAGCGCCGGATGAACTCTGTCCAGCGCGCGGAAACCCTCGGCGCCAGCATGGAGCGCAAGACATAGAGACGCACCGCTTTGTCACGGCCGAAATAAAGCACCTGCTGAAAGCCTCCAGGACCTCGATGAACGCCAGCGCCTAATATTCGCGCCCCGCCTCGCCTCATCAGGCGAATTGGGAGGGGCCGCGACGGCGGAGCAAATCCGCAATATACGCTTCGGATCGCCAAAGGAAGACCGTGTTAACGCGGAAACTGGATCAGTGCATGAAAGAGACATTGACCCGCAGACAATTGGATGGCCGGTTGTTCCTGTTGATTCCGACGTTATAGAAGTCGTCTGTGCGACAAGTGCGGCAAATCTAAGCTGAACACCCGCCTTATGCGAGAATTTATCTGATGCTGTTTGTCGCCTCGGGACTATTTGTTGGATTCGTGGTTGGCTTGACCGGGGTTGGCGGCGGTTCGCTGATGACGCCGATTCTGGTGTTGCTGTTCGGCGTGCATCCCGCCATGGCGGTTGGCACTGATCTTCTCTATGCGGCAGCGACCAAGTCAGTCGGCACGTTCGTACACGGCCGGAAAGGCTCGGTGGTCTGGCCGATAACCGGCGCGCTGGCGCTCGGCAGTGTCCCGACTTCGCTGGCCATGGTGGTATGGCTCAGCCGGTCGGGGCCGTTTGGTCCCAGCGCCTCGGCGCTGATCACCACGGTCCTCGGCTATGCCCTGTTGCTGACCGCGGCGGCGATGATCCTGCGCAAGCACATTCAGGCCTATGCCGCCTCTATCACATACAACCTTGCTCCGACCCCGCGGTTCATCCTGACGGTGCTGACTGGGGTGGTCCTCGGCATCCTTGTTTCGCTTTCCTCGGTGGGCGCCGGCGCGCTGGGCGTCACCGCGTTGATCCTGCTCTATCCGAGACTGCCGACAGCGCAGATCGTCGGCAGCGACATCGCGCATGCCGTACCGCTCACGCTGATCGCGGGTCTTGGACACTGGCTGATCGGCTCGGTCAATTTTGGCACGCTGGGCCTGCTGCTGACCGGCTCGATCCCCGGCATTATCGCGGGCAGTCTGGCGGCCCCGCGGCTGCCGGACACCGCGCTGCGACTGGCGCTCGCTACGGTTCTCATCGTCGTCGGCGTCAGGCTGGCTGTGGCCTGACACAGAAATTCACCGGCTTGTCCGGCTCATCCGCCTCGCCTAGATTCGCCCGCTTTCCGGAGAGAATATGAAAGTCGCGTCTTCCGTCATCGAAGCCATCGGCGGCACACCGCTGATCAAGCTGCGGGCGGCCTCCGAAGCGACCGGTTGTACGATTCTGGGCAAGGCGGAGTTCATGAACCCCGGCGGCTCCGTGAAGGATCGCGCGGCTCTCGCCATCGTCCGCGACGCGATTGCCAGCGGCGCCCTACGGCCGGGCGGATTGATCGTCGAGGGAACCGCCGGCAATACCGGAATCGGCCTCGGTATGGTCGGCTCGGCCATGGGATATCGCACGATCATCGTCATTCCCGACACCCAGTCGCAGGAAAAAAAGGACATGCTACGGCTGGTGGGCGCCGAACTGGTCGAAGTGCCCGCCGTCCCCTATTCGAACGCGAACAACTACGTCAAATATTCCGGGCGGCTCGCCGAGACGCTGGCGCGATCCGAGCCCAACGGGGCGATATGGGCGAACCAGTTCGACAATACCGCCAACCGCCGCGGCCATTACGAAACCACTGGCCCGGAAATTTACGCCGACACGTATGGCGCCGTTGATGGCTTTGTCAGCGCGGTCGGCACCGGCGGCACTCTGGCGGGCGTTGGGATGGCGCTGAAGGAGCGCAACCCGAACATCAAGATCGCACTCGCCGATCCGATGGGCGCGGCTCTGTACTCCTGGTACACCGAGGGCGTGCTGAAATCCGAGGGATCGTCGATCACCGAGGGCATCGGCCAAGGTCGCATCACCGCAAATCTCGAAGGCGCGCCGGTCGATTTCGCCTATCAGATCACCGACGCGGAGGCGGTGGCCATCGTCTTCGATCTGGCCGAGCATGAGGGCCTGTTGCTGGGCGGCTCGTCGGGCATCAATATCGCCGGCGCGATGCGGCTGGCGCGCCAGCTTGGGCCCGGCCATACGATTGTGACGATCCTTTGTGATTCAGGCGTGCGTTACGCCTCGAAGCTCTTCAATCCCGATTTTCTGAGCGCGAAAGGGCTGCCGGTTCCCGGCTGGCTTTCGCGGCCCAGTTCAGCTCCCGAGGTCTTCATCGCATGACGGAAAAACTGTTTTTGGCCGACGCCTATCTGCGGGAAGCAAAGGCGACAGTCGTCAGCGCCGATGCGCGCGGCATCGTCCTCAGCGCGACGAATTTTTATGCTCAGGGCGGCGGTCAGCCCGGCGATCTCGGCGAGATCGTGCTGCCCGATGGCGCCGTCGCGCGCATCGCTAACACAATCTACGATGCTGACCGTCAGACGATCCTGCATGTTCCCGCTGAAGCCGCTCCTTTGCCGGCGCGGGGCGATGAAGTGACGATCCGCCTCGATTGGCCGCTGCGCTATTCGCGTATGCGCGCGCACACGGCGCTGCACTTGCTGACCGCCGTGCTCCCCTACCCCGTCACCGGCGGCTCGGTCGGCGAGGGCGATGGCAGGCTGGATTTCGATTCCGGCGACGCGATGCTGGACAAATCCGCGATCGAGCAACAACTCAACGAGCTGATTGCGCGCGACGCCGCGACCTCGATGCGCTGGATCACCGACGCGGAACTCGAGTCCAATCCCCGGCTGGTCAAAACCCTGTCCGTCAAGCCGCCGATGGGAACCGGCCGAGTCCGCCTGGTGGAAATCGAGGGCATCGACCTGCAGCCCTGCGGCGGCACTCATGTCGCCCGCACAAGTGAGATCGGCCGCGCGAGCGTGACGCAGATCGAAAAGAAAGGGAAGATCAACCGCCGCGTGAGGATTACGCTGGAGTGACCGACGCCGAGCCGTTGGGGGCGCGCCCTTGCGCGGGCTGACAGGCGGAGATTGAAACGCGATCCGCTCTATCGCGATGCTGGCGCGATCAGCAATCCGGTCTCGTTAGAGGTGGGCAATGGCTCCGATGCAACTTCCATCGCCCAGTAAACACCGTAGGTCGTGCGAGGGTCCTTGGCGATGGCGATGCCGAAGCGGGTCGCGTTCGCCAGCAGCAGGTTAGCGTTGTGGCCGGGCGAACTTTGCCAGCCGTCCATCGCCTCCTCGGTCGAAAAATATCCCTCGCCGAGATTCTCGCCCGCCTCTCGCGCTTTGATTCCTGCGGCGGCAAGGCGCGAGGCAAGGCTTCCGCCAAGGTCGTGCGACATCGTGTTGGCCGCAACCATCGCGTCCGTCTGGCGCTGCGCCATCGCATTCAGCGCGGGGTCGAGCCGCACCGCTCCCAGTCCGTGGCTCTGCCGCCACGCCGTGAGGAGCGCCGCGGCAGACGCGGGGGTGACATGGACGCTTTCGAGCGAGCGAACCAGCCGCGGATCCATCGGACCGCGCGGCGCCTCGCCGCCGCAGGACGCCAGCGCCAATGCGGCGAGGAGCGTGAGCAGGGTCGCAGCGCGCATCAAACACCCTCCGGTCGCCGATGGCGAACAACGCCGCCAAGCGGAAAAAGAATCACCGACGTCGATGTAACAAATACGATCCGGTGGACGTCAAACCTGAAGCGCCGCAATGAATTCGGCGCAAAGGAGAAAACCCATGAATGGCAAGACCCTTTCGTTTGCACTCGCCGGCTCCATCGCCACCGCGCTTGCGGCGGCTTATGCTCTGCCGGCCTCGGCTGCCGCGCCTGAAGGCAAGGAAAGCTGCTACGGCGTCGCGTTGAAGGGCCATAACGACTGCGCCGCCGGCAACCATAGCTGCGCCGGCCAGTCCACCGCCAGCTACAGCGGCTCGGACTTCAAATATGTCGCCGCCGGCACCTGCGCGACGATGAAGGTTCACGGCCACAAGGGCTCGCTGACCCCCGCCTGACGCTTATTGGCGCCCGGCCCTTTGTAGGGCGCGGGCGCCGACCTAAAGCATACACACATCTATTTCCGCTTCGCGTTTTTCCCTTTTTGCGATTCACTCGCGCTGGCGAGAATGAGTCGCTTGGGGGTCTGGCCATGCTGGGCATGATGGATTTTGGGC
>Ga0075017_100000151_pt1 | contig 31516 bp, 33 predicted proteins | sample AleBraG_ABR_2012_FD_71475 | JGI IMG/M metagenome (GOLD analysis project Ga0075017, IMG submission 71475) | Freshwater sediment microbial communities in response to fracking from Pennsylvania, USA - Alex Branch Run_MetaG_ABR_2012 | ecosystem: Environmental > Aquatic > Freshwater > Creek >... | reverse complement strand
CCGGTCGCGGCCCGCTCGGTGAACATCGGCTGCGTCCGGTTGACCGAGCGGCATCTCGTCTCCGATCCGCCGACTGCGGCCGAGATCGATGCGGCGCGGTCCGACATCGAAGCCGCTCTCGACGTGGTCGCGGCGTCGGTGCCGTTGGACCGCGCTCGGACTCTGCTCGGTCTCGCAGGCACAGTGACGACGCTCGCCGCCATGGATGCGGGCCTGGCCTTCTACGACCCGAACGTCACCCACCACTACCGGTTGCCCGCGGGCGCGGTGCACGACCTGACGGCGAGGCTGTTGGGCATGACCCGGCGGCAACGCGCGGCCCTACCGGTCATGCACCCTGGCCGGGTCGACGTGATCGCGGCCGGCGCGATGGTCCTCGATGCGGTGGTCAGCCGCACAGGCAAGGCCGAGGTCCTGGTCAGCGAGCACGACATCCTCGACGGCATTGCGTGGTCGCTGATCGAACCACCGGGCTAGCGTGCCGCGTATGGTCGGGAATGCGTACGACCGGCGTCAGCTGCGAGCGCCGTAGTCGGGCGGTGGCACGGCGGGGAGGTGTGGCGAAATTGGGGCCGGGAAACGAGGACTACTTCGAGCCGGACTACGCCGGGGGAGAGCCGCAGAGCAGGCACGACTCCATTCGGCCGGTGGTCGGCGCGGCGTTCGGTGTGCTCGGAGCCGTGATCGTTGCGCTGGGCTTCGCCGTCTGGCCGTCGCTCGGCTTCCAATCCTCGACACTCGTTCTCCTGGTGGGCGGGGGAATCACGGTCATGGCCATGCGCAGACCGCTTCCCCCGGAGTCGGAACGACGGCAGTGGAAGCAATGGCTCCCGTGGCTGTCCGTCGGGCTTGCGGTAGCGCTGTGGGAGCTTGCCCTGCTTCTGTTGGGCAACAACGACTCTTGGCCGCCGCTTTCGTTGCTGGCGGCGCCGGTCGACACCCTCGGGCTCGGAAGGTTCACCCTCGCGCTCGGCTGGCTGGCTGCCGGAGCGTGGCTCATCCGCCGGAGCCGGCGGTGAGTGCGGCGTGACGAGCAGGCACCTCGCGGAATTCGGCTTCGTCGTCATCGGTCTCACCGCGTGCGCATTCCAGATCCGCGCGATCAGCGCCCGACGGCGTGGCGTAGCAAAGGAAATCGCACCGGTGACCATGGGTGAGGCCGTCACATCCGCGATGACGACTCGTGCGGGCAAGCTCGTCATCCTCGGCTGGTGGTGGTGGCTCGGCTGGCATTTCCTTGCCCGCTGATCCTGAACCGCACGCGGCTGGGTCCGGCCAACCAGTTGCGGTGGCTCGGACCCGTCAAGACGTACTGGCGTTGTCGATATCCGTGCCGAATCTGACAGTCCTAGGTGCTCACGTCTGTGAGTGCAGGGCGTGTCCCCGGCTCGTTGCCTGGCGAGAGAAGGTGGCACGCGAGCGCCGCCGCGCCTACGCCGAACAGGAGTACTGGGGACGACCCATTCCGGGCTGGGGATCGGACCGGCCGTGGCTGGTGATCCTCGGTCTCGCGCCGGCGGCGCACGGCGGCAACCGCACCGGCCGCATCTTCACCGGGGATCGCAGCGGGGACTGGCTGTTCGGCGCGCTTCATCGGGCCGGGCTGGCGACCCAACCGGAATCTGTTCATTCCGGCGACGGTCAGCAGCTCATCGGTGCGCGGATGATCGCGGCGGTCCGCTGCGCGCCGCCGGCGAACAAGCCCACTCCGGTCGAACGTGACACCTGCGCGCCCTGGCTCGACGCCGAGCTTGCGTTTGTCCGACCGCATGTCCGGGTGATTCTGGCGCTCGGCGCGTTTGCGTGGGACGCGGCATCGGCTGCCCTGGGTCGAGCGGGAGCAGGCCTGCCGCGTCCTCGTCGCGGCTTCGCGCACGGCGCCGAGTTCGGTGTGCGCTGGTCCGGTCCGGACGGCATCGATCCGGTCACGGTGCTCGGCTGCTACCACCCGAGCCAGCAGAACACGTTCACCGGCAAACTCACCGAGCCGATGCTCGACGCTGTGTTAGCGCGGGCGGGCGAACTCGGGCGAGCGCGAGGCTGACGCGCATCCGCCGGCGTACGCCGCGCACGACGGCGCGGAGCGCCTTGGATGGCGCCCCTAGGCTGAGGGCATGAAAGCGCAAGTAGGTGCCGAGAACGGACGTCCCCGCGTGCTGATCATCGGCGGCGGCTACGTCGGCATGTACACCGCGCTGCGCCTGCTGAAGAAGCTGAGGGCCGGCGAGGCGGACGTGACCGTCGTGGACCCGAGGTCCTACATGACCTACCAGCCTTTCCTCCCAGAGGCGGCGGCGGGATCGGTCGAGCCCCGGCACGTCGTGGTGCCCCTTCGCCGAGTCTTGCGGGGAGCCGAAGTCGTCACCGGCGAGGTCATCCGGCTCGACCATCCCAGGCGCGTTGCCATCGTCGCCCCGCTGGAGGGGGGCCCGTACGAGGTTCCGTACGACCAGGTCGTCATCGCGGTCGGGTCGATCTCGCGCACGCTCCCCATTCCCGGGTTGGCCGACTGGGGGACCGGATTCAAGAACGTCGAGGAGGCGATCGAACTCCGCAACCGCGTGGTGGAGTGTCTGGACATCGCGGAGTCGACCCGCGACCCGGACATCCGACGTCGCAATCTGTCCTTCGTATTCGTCGGAGGCGGATACGCGGGCATCGAGGCTCTCGGCGAGCTCGAAGACATGGCCCGCTACGCGACGCGTTACTACCGTTCGATCGAGCCGGCGGACCTGCGTTGGATTCTGGTCGAGGCAAGCGACCGGATCCTTCCCGAGGTCGGCCCGGACATGGCGCTCTACACCCTCAAAGAACTGCGGCGGCGGCGTATCGACTGCAAGCTCGAAACCCGGCTGATGTCATGCGTGGACGGGCACGTCGTCCTCAGCGACGGCACCGAGCTGGATGCCGACACGCTCGTGTGGACCGCCGGAGTGAAGCCGAATCCGCTCGTCTCGGTCACCGGCTTCCCGCTCGACGAGCGTGGTCGGGTGAAGTCCACCGCGACGTTGCGGGTCGACGGCGAGGTAGGCGCGTGGGCGGCCGGTGACTCCGCTGGCGTGCCCGACCTCACCGGTCCTCCTGGTGCGACGACCGGGCCTTCCGCGCAACACGCCGTCCGGCAGGCTCGCAGGCTGGGCGACAACATCGTCGCGGTCCTGCGCGGCTTCGAGCCCCGCGAGTACCGGCACAAGTACGTCGGTTCGGTGGCCTCGCTCGGCCTGTACAAAGGAGTTGCGCAGGTTTACGGCGTGAAGGTGAAGGGATTCGTCGCCTGGTTCATGCATCGGACTTACCACATGAGCCGAATACCGACGACGGCGCGAAAGGTCCAAGTCGTCGCCGACTGGACCCAGGCATTCTTCTTCAGGCGTGAGATCGTCTCGCTGTGGAGCATTCACGAGCCTTTCAAGCTGTGGTCCGAAGCGGCCTCGCCGGACCCGGCGCGCGAGAGTTGACGCTCGGGCCGGGTTGACCCGCCCGTCGCCGCCCCCGTAGCCCAATGGCAGAGGCGACCGCCTTAAGAGCGGGTCAGTGTGGGTTCGACTCCCACCGGGGGTACGACCTCGATGCCGGCGCGCGAAAGTCCATGCCCGCGCGCGAAACGGTCGGGCTGTCGCGCCACAATGGGCGTCATGATCGGTCGGCTGCACCACGTCGTCATCGACTGCCCGGCACCGCGCGAACTTGCCGCCTTCTATTCCGAGCTGGTCGGACTCCCGGTCACGTACGACTCGGACGACTGGGTGGTCGTCTCGCAGGACGAGGTGTCGTCCGGAATCGCATTCCAGCTCGCGCGGGATTGGGTCGCGCCGCGGTGGCCTGATCCTGCGCATCCGCAGCAGTTCCATGTCGACGTGATGGTCGACGACATCCCCGCGGCCGACCGCGCGGTCGTCGCTCTGGGCGCGACCCGGCTGGATGCGGGTGCAGAGGAGTGGCGGGTCTACTCCGATCCCGCCGGCCATCCGTTCTGCCTTGTTCCCAGGCCCGGGTGGGCCGCGCCGATCGGTGGGCCGCTGGAATGATGCGCGGATGCGACTGCATGTGCGCATGTCCCGCAGAGACCCGACCCAACTGCACCGTGCTTCAACGGCGCTGGAGCTGTTCTTCGATCTCACGTTTGTCGTCGCGGTGTCGCAGGCCGCTTCCGGCCTCGAACGCGGCCTGACGAGCGGGAGCCCTGGCAACGCTCTGATCACGTACCCGCTGGTTTTCTTCGCGATCTGGTGGGCGTGGATGAATTTCACCTGGTTCGCCTCGGCGTACGACACCGACGACATCGGGTACCGGCTCGCCGTGCTGACTCAGATGACCGGTGTCTTGATTCTCGCGGCCGGGATCGCACGTGCGATGGACGGTTGGAACTTCCGGGTGATCGCCGCCGGCTACGTCGTGATGCGCTTCGCAATGGTTGCGTTGTGGCTCCGCGCGGCGGCGGCCGATACCGAAGGGCGGCCGTCCGCGCTTCGGTACGCCGTGGGAATAACGGTCGTCCAGTTGTGCTGGCTGGGCTGGTTGGCGCTCCCGCAGTCGTTCGGGCTGCCCGCATTCTTCGTACTCGTTGCGGGCGAGCTCGCGGTTCCACTCTGGGCCGAGGCGGCGGGACGGACGCCATGGCATCCAGGCCATATCGCCGAGCGGTACGGGTTGTTCACGATCATCGTTCTCGGGGAAACGCTCCTGGCGACTTCCGTGGGTGTCCAGGCGATCTTGGACACCCACGCGTTTCGGACTGTGGCGTTCACCGTAACCGGCGGCCTCCTGATCGTGTTCTCGATGTGGTGGATGTATTTCGACCTTCCGTCCGAGCGGATCGTGTCGCACGTGCGCGAAGCCTTCGCCGACCGCTTGCACGGAGCCTTCGTCTGGGGGTACGGGCACTACTTCGTTTTCGCGAGCGTCGCGGCCACCGGGGCCGGCTTGATCGTCGCCCTCGACCGGGTGGCTCACGGCGGACATCTGACCGGCGTCGAAGCGGGCCTGTGCGTGACCGTCCCGGTCGCGGTGTACGTGCTGGTGGTGTGGGGTCTGCACGCTCCGTACAAGCGACCGGGGCCGATGCGATCGTTCGCAGCGCCCGTCGGTGTCGTCCTCATCCTGGCGGCGAGCGTGACGGGAAGCCCGGTGCTGGCAACGGGAGTGCTGCTGGTGGCCCTGGTCGCCGCGAACATCGTCGCCAACCGGAGCCAGTTGGATTCGGTTCGGCACGAGCCGGCGTGAACACGCCGCGCGCGAAACAGCATCGAACCACCGCATCTGATTCGTGCGTCCGGACCGCTGGTCAGGTAAGACTGGCGAAGTGAATCTCAACGACGTGCCGGTGCCCACGACGCCGGCCGCCGAAGCCGCGCTCGAGGTGGCCAAGCATTACTGCTCGCCGGCTTTCGTGAATCATTGCCTGCGGTCCTACGTCTGGTCGGCGTCGTATGGAATGCGTTTCGACGTTTCGTTCGATGCCGAGCTGCTCTATGTATCGGCGATGCTGCACGACATCGGGCTGGCCAAGGACTTCGACAATCACACGATCCCGTTCGAGGATGCCGGCGGACACGTCGCGTGGGTACTCGGGGCGGGCGCGGGCTGGCCGATCGAACGGCGCGCCCGGTCATCGGAAATCATCATCCGACACATGTGGGACCGGGTGGATCCCGCGCTCGATCCCGAGGGCCACTTGCTCTCCGTCGGCACGACGCTCGACATCTCCGGGAAGAATTGGGAAAAGTGGCCGGAGGAGTTCCGGGCCGAGGTGCTCGCTCGATTGCCGCGGTTCGATCTCGGCAGTCAGTTCCTGCGCTGTCTGGAAAATCAAGCGCGACGAAAACCAGCCAGTTCTGCCGCAGAGGCGATCAGGAGCGGCCTGGCGGACCGCATCGCGACCAACGTTCTGGACCGTTGAGTCCCGGCCGGATCGTCGGAAACGTTCGCGTCAGATCGGCAGTGCTTCGGCATCAGCCGTGCCCCATGCATGCAGCCTTTCAGGGACGATCCGAACGATGGTGCGCAACTCCGGCCAGCTCGCGATATATGCGTCGACCCCGTCAGAGGGTATGTACCGGCGAGTTATCGCGGCGATCTCCACGTCCACGGGCTCGTGCGGATGCGTGGCCGAGCCGTCGCCGAGGACCGTGGCCGTTCCCCGGATGATGAGTCCCGGAAACGGGTCCCGGTCGAGCGCGACAGTGACGGCGACGCGGCGATCGTGCACGAGGTTGCGCACCCAGTGTCGGCGGGCTCCGGTCCAGATGAGGATTGCGCTCCCGTCCCACCGGAACCACAGTGGGACGGCGTGCGGCGCGCCGTCCGGATCGACAGTTGCGACCACCGCCAGCTGCGCCGGATCGGTGGCCGTCAGCAGCTCGGGAATCGGCTGGCCCGCCCATTCAGTCATCTGCGCTCTCCCGCCACGGTTGTTCGTCTCTCATCTGGTGCAGATCGATCGGTCGGCGACCAAACTCCGCGTGCACACCAACGCGTGACCCGTCCGGACGGAGTACACGAGTTCGTCGACCGCTGCGATCATCGCGGCCGGATTGTCTTGTTGGAGCACGTGTCCTGAGTGCGCGATGACCTGTATCGAGTCCGTCGAGAGCGCGGTGTCTTGGGCTTGCTCGCGACGCCACAGCGCGATCATCCACGCCGGCTGGCCGTAGGTCGGGCCACCGAGATGGTCGCCTTGCGGGTCCGACGCGCTGAGGACGAGCAGCGGCATGCTTCCCAGCTTCGGACCGTCGTCAGTCGCCGCCGAACTCCTCGCCATGTCGATCCGATGACCCGCCTCGGACCAGAACGGGCCGTTCGAAGGATCGTCCGGTGTGACGCTCTCGGCCAGCAGCAACCCGCGGACCCTGCTCCGGAACTGTGCGACGAACGCTCGGGCGATGAGGCCGCCGAAGGAATGGCCGATCAGCACGTACGGGCCCCGCTCGCCCGCAGCATCGAGCAGCGCCTGGAGTTCGCGGGCGAGCAGGCCGGCGTCGAGCACCTGGTGGCTGTCGGTCCGACTCGGGCTGTCCCCAAGTCCGGGCCGGTCGTAGATGCACGTGCGGGTCACTTGACGGAAAGCGGGAAGAACTCGCTGCCAGGCGGCTGCCGATGCGGCCAGACCCGGAATGACGACGACCGTCAGCGGGCCGCTACCGCTGCAGTCGATCCACTGCCGGACCCCGGCGGCCTCGACCACGGCGATTCTCGGACTCGCATTCGTCGCGGCGGCCGGTCCGCTGCTCGTGCGTCCGGTAGACGCCGACGCCGCCCCGATGGCCACGGGTGGGCTCGAGTTAGTAGCCCGTGAGGTCGGCAGAACCGACGGTGCCGCCGTCGCCGGCGGCTGGGAACCCGCGGTGTCGGCGGCCGTTCGTTGAGAGCAGCCGGTTGCGAGCACCGCCACAGCCAGCACGGCCGCGACCGGCAGCGACCGGCGGTATCGCTCCATCAGCGGCATCCTAGGAGCCGCAAGCGCTGCGGATAGGTCTGGTCCTGCCGGCGGCCTGGACCGATCGGCCCGGATCTTCCGGTGTTCGGCAGTGTCGCGGGGGTAGGGCTGGAGCCCATCGGCCGGTCCTACCGCGGATCCTGTCCTGGATCCGGTGGGCGGACGGGGATTGGCGACGGATCTAGTTGCGATCTCGCCATCTTTGCGACGGAATCCCTTGTCAATGAGGACATCCGGTGTAACTATTCGTTCCCGGGATGCGCCGCGGCCCTTCGCGGACGATCCTTGAGCTACAGCTGTCGATCTTGCCCCGTCGATGTCAGGTGAGGTAGCCATGAGTGTCGAAACGACCGAGTCGTTCGCGTCCGGGGAAGTTGTCGAGAAGGGTCTCAAGCACGGTGCGCTCGGCCTGATCTCAAGCATCGTCATCGGAGTCGCGTCGACCGCGCCGGCCTACAGCCTGGCCGCCACCCTCGGCTTCGTCGTCGTCCTCATGGGCACTAAGTCCGTCGGCATCACTTTGCTGGCCTTCGTTCCCATGCTGCTGATCGCCTACGGGTACAAGGAGCTCAACAAGGCGGAACCCGACTGCGGGACCACCTTCACCTGGGCGACCAAAGCGTTCGGCCCCAAGACCGGGTGGCTCGGGGGCTGGGGCATCATCGCCGCCGACGTTCTGGTCATGGCCAGCCTTGCCCAGGTAGCCGGCGCGTACTTCTTCCTGCTGATCGGGAAGGACGCCATCGGCAGCGATCCGACCAGCGGCTGGGTGCTGCTCGTCGGGATCATCTGGATCATCATCATGACCGCGATCTGCTACGTGGGCATCGAAGTATCGGCGAACTTTCAGAAGGCCCTGCTCGGCATCGAGCTGGTGATGTTGTTCGTGCTGTCGATCACGGCTCTGGTCAAGACCTACACCGGTCATGGCCTGCCCGGATCCATGCACCCGTCGCTGTCCTGGTTCAACCCCTTCGGCGCCGGCTTCTCGTTCTCGACTTTCGTGCAGGCCACGCTGCTCATGCTGTTCATCTACTGGGGCTGGGACACCACCGTCGCGGTCAACGAAGAAACCAAGAACCAGCGTCAGACGCCTGGCCTGGCAGCGGTGCTCTCCACCCTCGTGCTGGTCGGGACCTATGTGATCGTCACCGTTTCGGTGATCGCGTTCGCCGGCACCGGTAGTGGTGCCACCGGCCTGTCCAACCCGAACAACAGCGGCGACGTGCTCTCGATCCTCGGCCACGCCGCCTTCGGCACCTCGTCGTTGGGCAACTTCCTCACCAAGCTGCTCTTGCTGATGGTGCTCTCCTCGGCGGCGGCATCGACTCAGACCACCATCCTGCCTACGGCTCGAACCTCGCTGGCCATGGCGGCCTACAAGGCGCTCCCGCGGACGTTCGCCAAGATCCACCCTCGGTTCCGGACGCCGAGCGTCTCGACGGTGGTGATGGGCGCGGTGTCGATCGTGCTTTACGTCGGACTGAACTACGTGTCCGGAGGCAACATCATCTCCGACTCCGTGTCAGCCCTCGGCTGGTTCATCGCCTTCTACTACGGGCTGACCGGCTTCTCGTGCATCTGGTACTACCGCCACCAGCTCCGCAACAGCTCCCAGGATCTCTGGCTCAAGGGCATCCTGCCGTGCGCCGGCGGGATCATGCTGTTCGGCGCACTGATCGCCAGTGTGTACTACGACTGGAACTCGAATTTCGGGTACACGTACTGGACGATGCCGTTCCCGCCGCACTGGGCGATCGGCGGCATCTGGCTCATCGCGGTCGGGACGGCGCTTCTCGGCGTCGTGCTGATGTTCGCCGCCATGGCGACGCCGAGCCTGAAGCCGTTCTTCCGCGGCGAGGTGATCGCGCCGGAGGCGGAGCTGGCGGAGGTTATCCGTGAGCCCTGACCCGACCGAGCCCTGACCCAACCGAGCGGGGGCGTGGCTTCACGGATCGGTAGGTACCGTTAGCCGTGGGTCGCCGACATGATCGGCGGCTCCCGGCTTCGCGGCCGGAACGGTCCAGGAGGGCACGATGCAGACCAGGAACCCGGTGCTGAACCGGGAGTTCGGCAACCAGCAGTACGCGACCTTCCGGGAAGGGCCGCCACCGGGTACCGCGACCACGTCGCAGATGGCGGAGCCGACCGCCGGCGCCCGGATGACGATCGACGACGTCGTCGTCAAGACCGGCATCCTGTTCGTGATCTTGCTGGTCGGATCGCTCGGCGGCTGGTACGTCGTCACGCGCGCGCCCGTCGTTGTATGGATCACCGCGATCGCCGCATTCGTGATCGGCATGGTGGTCTCGCTGGGCCGCAGTACGAACCCTGCGCTCGTCATGTTGTACGCGGCGCTCGAGGGCGTCTTCCTGGGCGGGATCAGCGCCTGGTACGCGGCGTACGCGGCAGCCGGGCACTCGGTCAGGGGCGACCACAGCAACATCGTGCTCCAGGCCGTGACGGGTACGTTCGTCGCGTTCGGGATCATGCTGCTGCTGTACAAGAGCGGACGCCTGCGTGCGACGCCGAAGTTCCAGAAGATGTTCATCGGCGCGTTGATCTCATACCTGGTCATCGCATTCGCGAGCGTGCTGTTCGCCGTGTTCGGGCATGTTGGCAACGGCTGGGGCTTCTACGGAGTCGGTCCGATCGGGCTCCTGCTCTGCGCGGTCGGCGTCGGCCTGGCCTGCTTCAGCCTGGTCTTGGATTTCGACCTCATCGAGCAGGGCGTTCGGGCTGGTCTGCCCGAGCGGGAGAGCTGGCGCGGGGCGTTCGGGCTGATGGTGACGCTGGTATGGCTCTACCTCGAGCTGCTGCGTCTGCTGGCGATCCTGAACAGCAGCAACCGGTGAGCCGGGCGGGTCGCTAGGACGTCCGGCGAGCGGCCCGCTGCTTGTCGTACTCGTGCACGATCGCGGTCGCGTATCCGTGCGGGATGCTGTGCTCGTCCTGCAGCCAGTGCACCCGTTCGTCGAATCGTGCGAAAGACGGCCCTTCCTCTACGGCCTGGAACCACTCCTTGACCTCGCGCCCGGTTGCCGCTGGCAACCGGGCCAAGAGGTTCGCGTGAGTCTCCTCGGAGTGGTGCAGGGTCATGAGCCCTCCCGGGTGCAGGTCGCGTCGGCCCGTCGGTCGCCTCGCGCTCGCCGTGTCGAGCACCATAACCCCGTGGGTTCGTCCGCGACAGGTCCCGACGAGGCAATCCGATCGGCCGCCGATGCCGTGGAGCGCTTGGCCGAGCGGCTCCGCGCGCTGTCCGACGTGCGGCTCGCCCGGCCGCTGCCGCCGCATGCTAGCCGCGCTGACGCCGCTCGAGAGGTCGCCCAGATGCTGGCCGACCTCGCAGCGTCGCTGGAAGCACGTGATCGGCCCGCCGGTACCGCACCGACGATCGTCGAGCGCCGGGTTCCCCGGCTGCATGACTTCGCTGTCGGGGATCAGGTCGCGGTCACCGGGCACGATCTGATCCGGGCGACTTCGCTCGCTCTGGGCCGGCCGCAGTGGGCCGCCACCTCGGACGGCCGGCTACCGGACGGCGACGGGAGCGTCCCCGGGGCCGAGGAGGTCGTAGCCGTGCTCGCTCGCGTCACCGAGGTTTGCCGCGGGCTGCTCCGGGACCTCTGAATCGGCGCCAGGATCGCCCGCGCGCGCCAGCGCGAGCATGAGTTCAGGCAGGATGACCTCGGCGGCTCGCCGGTATCCCACGGACGACGGATGGAAGCGGTCCTCGCTGAAGTACTCGCCGGGGTCCGCGGAGAATTCCGGCCCGAGGATGGCCCCGAGCTCCACCGGCCGGCCGCCCGCTTGTTCGGTGGCCAAGGCTTGGGCAGCGGCGAGCGTGCGCGATGCCCATCGGCCGATAAGACGTAGCGGATTCGGAACGGGCTGGACCGTGCCCAGGTCAGGGCAGCACGCGACGACGACCCCGGCGCCGGCTTCGACGAGCGTTCGAACGGCTTGATCGAGGTAGCGCACGGATACCTGCGGCCGGACCCGGTGGGTGACGTCGTTCGCGCCGATCATCAGCACAGCCACGTGCGGCGGCCCGGACTCGAACGACTCGAGCGCTGTGCCGACCTGCTCGGGCATCGCGGAACTCTGCGCTCCCACGATTGCCAGGCAGACCAGATCGACCGGTCGCCCGGTCGCCGCCGCGAGCCCGAAGGCGAGCCGTGCCGAAGGCGTGTCCCGCAGGCTCGCGGCACCGAGTCCGGCGGCGCCCGAGTCACCGAGCATGACCATCCGCAGCAGGTCGGGATGCCCCAGGCCCGCGGGTCGCGACTCCGCTCCGACCCGGGTGGCCTCCGCACCGGCTGCGAGGAACGTTCCGTTCGGAAAGTAGCGGCCGTCGGTGACGAACGGCTTTCCACGCGGCAGCCCGACCCGTCGTCTTGCCAGAAGCGATTGCGCCCAGAGAAAGCCGACCGCGCCGCCGAGCACTCCGACGGCGCCGCCCCCGGAGTACGCGGCCGTCGCGACGATGCGGCGTGCCGTGCTTGCCCGGCTCACTGCGCCTCACCTCCGACGTCCGCACTGGTGAAATCCCGATCATTTGCACTGTAACTGCCCCGTACAGTGGCGCCGTGCGCGTTCACGACTCCATGATCGATCTCATCGGCAACACACCTTTGGTGCGCCTGTCGCGGGTCACCAAGGGCGATCCGACCGTTCCCGGATTCGAGCAGGACATCGCAGCCACGGTGCTGGCGAAGGTCGAGTACCTCAACCCGGGCGGCTCGGTCAAGGACCGGATCGCGGTCAGCATGGTCGATGCGGCCGAGCGCGACGGCCTTCTCGGTCCCGGCGGGACCATCGTCGAACCGACGTCGGGAAACACCGGGGTAGGGCTTGCCCTCGTCGCGCAGCAGCGCGGCTACAACTGCGTCTTCGTCTGCCCGGACAAGGTTTCCGGCGACAAGATCGACGTGCTCAGGGCATACGGGGCTCGCGTCGTGGTGTGCCCGACCGCGGTTCCGCCCGAGCACCCTGACTCCTACTACAAGGTGTCGGACCGCTTGGCTCGAGAGATCCCCGGCGCGTGGAAGCCGAACCAGTACGCGAACCCGAACAACCCCCGCTCCCATTTCGACACCACCGGGCCGGAGATCTGGCAGGACACCGGCGGTGCGGTCACATGTTTCGTCGCCGGAGTGGGAACCGGTGGAACTGTGACCGGGACGGGCCGGTATTTGAAAGAAGTGTCGTCCGGACGGGTGCGCGTCGTCGGGGCCGACCCGGAGGGCTCGGTGTACTCGGGCGGGACGGGCCGGCCCTATCTCGTCGAAGGAGTCGGCGAGGACTTCTGGCCGGAAGCCTTCGATCCGACCGTCTGCGACGAGATCGTCCCGGTGACGGACGCCGACTCGTTCGCCATGACCCGCCGGCTGGCCCGCGAGGAGGGCTTGCTCGTCGGCGGGTCCTGTGGCATGGCCGTGGTCGCCGCGCTACGGGTCGCGCGCCGGTTGGGCCCCGATGACGTCGTCGTCGTGCTGCTGCCGGATTCGGGCCGCGCGTACCTGTCGAAAGTGTTCAACGACGAATGGCTCGCGTCGTACGGCTTCCTTCCGGCCGAGGCCGACCGGACGGTCGGCGACGTGCTGCGCGGCAAGTCGGGCACGCTGCCGCCGCTGGTCCACACGCACCCCAACGAGACGCTGGCAGAAGCGATCGCGATCCTTCGCGAATTCGGCGTCTCGCAGATGCCCGTAGTCCGGGCCGAGCCTCCGGTGATGGCGGCTGAGGTCGCCGGGTCCGTCGTCGAGCGGGACCTGCTCGATGCGTTGTTCTCGGGCCGGGCACGTCTCGCCGACAGGGTCGAGGAACGGATGTCCCCGCCGCTGCCCGGCCTCGGCGCCGGCGAGCCGGTGGACCGTGCGGTCGCGGTGCTGGAGAGCGCCGACGCCCTTCTCGTCCTCGATGACGGGAAGCCGGTCGGCGTGCTCACCCGTCAGGACTTGTTGGGCTACCTGGCCGGCAGGTAGCCGCTGGCTTCTTTTGAGTCGCCTGGTCCCACCCCGTGAACCGCTGCCCGCAGTCCGGGCAACCGACGGTGTCGGCGTTCCCAACTCCGGCGCTGGAGGTTGTTCCGATGGTGCAGGGACCAGGTGCGGCGGTCACTGCCGTCCGTGCCGGCAACGTATTCGACGGCGACCGCGCCATCGGTCCGGCGACCGTCATCGTGCAGGAGGGCTCGATCGTGGCGATTCAGACTCGCCACCCGGACCCGCCGGCCGACGCCGTAGTCATCGAGTTCGGACCGGACGTGTGGCTGCTGCCTGGTCTGATCGACGCACACATGCATCTGGGATGGGACGCCGGAGCGGACCCCGTAGCGCGGCTGATGTCCGCCTCCGACCACGCTCTGCTCGAAGTGACCCGATGCGCAGCGCGCAAGGCTCTCGACGCGGGCATCACCACAGTTCGGGATCTGGGCGACCGGTTGTACAGCAGCCTGCGTTTCGCGTCCGGGCTCGAGGCGAACGCGTGGACAGGGCCGCGCATCGTCGCAGCAGGTCCACCGCTGACGGTTCCAGGTGGCCACTGCTACTTCCTGGGCGGGGAAACATGTGGCGAGGCCGGTCTCCGCAAGGCTGTTCGCGAACGCTTCGAGCACGGCTGCCAAGTCGTGAAGGTCATGGCGAGCGGAGGTCATCTAACTCCGGGAAGCCCTCCGCCGTGGCAGTCCCAGTTCTCTGCGCAGGAGTTGGCCGCGGTTGTGGACGAGGCGCACGGCCTCGGTCTTTCGACGGCCGCGCACGCCCACGGCGCCGGGGCCATCGCCGACGCTGTCTCGGCCGGCTTCGACACCGTGGAGCACTGCACGTTCATGACAGAAGGGGGTATCTCGACCGACCCCCTGCTCCTCGATCGGATGGCTGAACGAGGGATGACCGCGAGCCTGACCTACGGGCGGTCTCCGGGAGCTCCGGCACTGCCCGCGGCGCTTGCCGCAAAGGTTCCGGCAGTGATGAAAGCCCACGAGGAGATGTATCGGGCGGGCGTCAGGATCGTCGTGGGCACGGACGCCGGCATTGCTCTCGGCAAGGACCACGACGTGCTCCCGTACGGCCTCGCGGAGCTGACCGGTATCGGTATGACCTCGAAAGAAGTCCTGCGCAGTGCCACTCTGCACGCCGCCCGAGCATGTGGTGTGGGGCATCGGACCGGACGGCTCGCGGCCGGGATGGATGCTGATCTGTTGGCGGTTCGCGGTGATCCGACACGAGATCTTTCAGCGCTGCGGGACGTGGTGGCCGTCTTCAGGGCGGGCCATCGCGTCCGCTAGCCGCGCCGACGTGTCAGCTGTCGGTTTGGTCCAAGCCGATCGGGCAGCTCACGGCGGTGTCGCTGAGGTTCAGACCCCCTCGGTCTCGGACGGCTGACTGCCCGGACCCAACAATGCTTCGGTGTCGACTCGCTCGAACCCCATTCGCGCGTACAGCCCCGCACCTGCGGTAGTGGCCAACAGCCACACAATGGCCGGTTGGTCCGGCCGTTCCGACCGCCGGTCCTGTCGCGGTCCGGTCACCGCCAGCCGCACAGCGGCGGCCGTGAGCGCCCGGCCGTAGCCGCGTCCGCGCTGGTCTGCCAGCACCCCGATGCCCGACAGGTGCGCTGTGCCACCCGACCACCAGACGAAGGCGCAACCCACCGGACGCCCGTCGACGACACCCACGACGAATCGGCGATCGGGCCGGTCCAGATCTGCCGGAGTCACCAGGAGACGTGCCAGCGGCAGGTCGGACATCCATCCGCCGTAAGCCGCGACGACTGCGGAATGCGACGGATCGGCGACCAGATCCAAACGATCGGGAGGGTCCACCCTGATCCGGGCCGCGGCGGTTGCGTCTAGCGCGAAGACGCCATTCTGGTCGTGCGCCACAAGGCCGGACCATGGCCCCTGCTCGGCGAGCCGGCTCGGAACGCTGACTCGCCAGCCGTTCGCAGCCCCACGCTCCCGGCACCAAGCCAGCGCAGTCGAAGCGTCGTCGTCAGTCGGAAGCACCGCACCGGCGCTGATCCGTACCCCCCACGGATGCGGAACCCCAAGGTCCACTCCGGTGACCGAAGCCAGCTCGAGGACCGAACGATGGGACGCTCCGACTGCACCGAGTGCGAGCACCGCACGTTGCGCTGCCCAGACGCGAGCACGCGAACTCGCGGCCATCGTCAGCTGTCGGTCTTGGCCACGCCGATCGGGCAGCTCACGCCGGTGCCGCCGAGTCCGCAGTATCCGTTCGGAACCTTGTGCAGGTACTGCTGGTGGTATGGCTCTGCGTAGTAGAACTTGCCGGCGGGGCCGATCTCCGTGGTGATCGGTCCGAAGCGGGACGTCGCCAGCACTTTCCCGAACGCCTCGGCCGACGCATCGAGCGCCGCATGCTGCTCCGGCGTCGTCCAGTACGCGGCCGACCGGTACTGGGTTCCGACGTCGTTCCCCTGCCGGTATCCCTGCGTCGGGTCGTGGCCCTCCCAGAAGGTTTTCAGCAGCGTCTCGTACGAGACGACCTTCGGGTCGTAGACGACCTGGACTGCCTCGGTGTGACCTGTCCGCCCGGTGCAGGTCTCCTCGTATGTGGGGTTCGGCGTACTGCCGCCGGCGTATCCCACGGCGGTCGAGTACACGCCCGGAATCTGCCAGAACAGGCGTTCGGCCCCCCAGAAGCAGCCGAGAGCGAAGTAAGCGACCTCGTACCCGTCAGGCCAAGGGCCTTCGAGCGGAGTTCCGAGTACGGCGTGGGTCTCGGGAACGGTGAACGGTCTAGTCGACCGGCCGGGAAGGGCCTGGTCCGCTCCGACCAGTTCTCGGGATGCGCGATGGAAGAGCACGGGATACCTCCTGGTATTCGACGCATCTGCTTTAACCACGGCGCGGCAACGGCTGTTCCATCGAACTGGTCCGGTCCTGCGAACGCAGGCCGTCACCCGGCCGTCACCCGGCCGTCAACCGGCCGTCAACCGGCCGTCAACCGGCATAGCCTGGCACCGTGGCAGACGAGCACCCATTCGAGCACGGCTTCGAGACGTTGGCCATCCACGCGGGCCAGGAGGCGGATCCGCTGACCGGCGCAGTGGTTCCAGGCATCCACCAGGCGACGACCTTCAAGCAGGACGGCGTCGGCGGACTCCGATCCGGCTTCGAATACTCCCGCAGTGGAAACCCGACCCGAGCCGCGCTCCAGACCTGCCTCGCCGCGCTCGAGGGCGGGCAGGCGGGCCTGGCGTTCGCTTCGGGGCTTGCCGCCGAGGACACGTTGTTGCGTACCGTCTGCGCTCCGGGAGATCACGTTGTGCTGCCGAACGACGCATACGGCGGGACGTACCGGTTGATCGCCCGCGTGCTCGACCGCTGGGGCCTCGAGCACACGGCGGCCGCGGTCTCGGACCCTGACGCAGTGCGAGCAGCGATCCGGCCCGGCCGGACCAAGGCAGTGTGGGTCGAGACTCCGACCAATCCATTGCTCGGAATCGCAGATATCGCGGCCCTCGCTGATGCGGCGCACGACGCGGACGCGCTGCTGGTGGTCGACAACACCTTCGCTTCGCCGTATCTGCAGCAGCCCTTGGCGCTCGGAGCGGACGTCGTCGTGCACTCGACGACGAAGTACCTCGGTGGCCACTCCGACGTTCTGGGCGGGGCTCTCGTCGTTCGAGACGTTGCCTTGGCCGAGCAGGTCGAGTTCCACCAGAACGCGATGGGTGCGGTCCCCGGACCGTTCGACTGCTGGCTCGTGCTGCGCGGAGCCAAGACATTGGCGGTCCGGATGGAGCGGCACTGCGACAACGCCGAACGGATCGTCGACATGTTGCTCGCCCATCCGAAGGTTCGTTCGGTTCACTATCCAGGTCTCGCCCTGCATCCGGGGCACGAGATCGCCGTCAAGCAGATGAAGCGCTTCGGCGGGATGGTTTCGTTCCGAGTCGTCGGCGGTGTCGAGCAGGCGTTGAACGTGTGCGACCGGGCGAAACTGTTCACGCTCGCCGAGTCTCTCGGCGGCGTCGAGTCGTTGATCGAGCATCCGCACCGCATGACGCATGCAAGCGTTGCGGGCTCGCCGCTGGAGGTTCCGGACGACCTGATTCGCCTGTCCGTCGGCATCGAAACCGTGCAGGATCTCGTCAGCGATCTGGAGCAGGCGCTCGACGGGGCCTGAACGCAACCGACCACGCGCATAGGGTTCGGTTCGTGCCGGCCGTGGTTTGCATCGATGTCGGATCGACGTGGACGAAGGCTGCTGCCGTCGACACGTTGACCGGCGAGTTGGTCGGCACGGCCAGCCATCCGACGACCATCGGCGGCGACGTGATGACAGGCATCAATGCCGTCCGGGCCGCGCTGGCGGAGTCGCGGCCGGCCCTTGCCGGCGCAGACTCGATCGCCTGTTCGAGCGCCGGCGGAGGCCTGCGGCTCGCGGTCGTCGGGTACGAGCGCATCGTGACCGCCGAGGCAGGCGCCAGGGTCGGTGTGTCGGCGGGAGCGCGCGTCGTTCACGTCAGCGGCGGGCGGCTCACACCTGACGGAATGGCCGAGCTTGCCGGAGCCAACCCGGACATCGTTCTGCTGGTGGGCGGGACCGACGGCGGCAACGCGGACACGTTGCTGGCAAATGCGAACCGGCTGGCGACGGCCGGGGCCGCGCTCGCCGTGCCGGTCGTCGTGGCGGGCAATGTCGAGGCGCGCGACGAAGTCGTGGAACGCCTCGAGGCTGGCGGCGTCCGCGCGCTTCCGACCGCAAATGTGCTGCCGCGGATCGGCGTGCTCGCCCCTGCGCCGGCCAGAAGCGCGATCCGGGAGGTCTTCATCCGGCATGTGATCGGCGGGAAGCATCTGTCCGACTCGCCGGATTTCGCCGCGATGGTCCGTGCCGCGACCCCTGATGCCGTCCTGACCGGGGTCGAAATGTTGGCGGACGGCGCCGCTGATGTGTCTGGCGTCGGAGACGTGGTCGTGGTCGATGTCGGTGGCGCGACCACCGACGCGTATTCGGTGACCACACCGGACCCTGAGGAGGCAAACCTCCATCGCGAGGTCGTCGAAATCATGTGGCGCACCCGAACCGTCGAGGGGGATCTGGGCGTCCGATGGAGCGCGCCGGGAGTTGTCCAAGCCGCGCTGGCCGAACGTCTGGTCACTGCGGATGAGGCGGGCGTTCTCGCGGCCGAGGCCACGGTTCGGGCGGCGCGGCCGGACAGCCTGCCCGCGTCCGAGCGCGACCGCGAGGTCGATGCGCGGCTGGCCGAGCTCGCACTGACGATTGCGCTCCGAAGGCACGCTCGCCCGCAGGAGTCGGGCGAGGTGCGGACGCCGGGCAAGGACCTGCGCCGGGTGCGTCTGGTCGTCGGATCCGGCGGTGTGCTCCGGCACGCTTCCGCGGGACGACTCGCCGCAATCCTGCGCCCCGCGTTGGCCGACCGCGGCGGTGGCTGGAAGGTTCCGGCGGCGGCGAACCTGGCGGTCGATGTGTCCTACGTACTCGCGGCCGCTGGACTGCTGGCCAGGGATCACCCGGTGGCGGCGGCCCGTTTGGTGTCCGGTGCCTTACTCCCGGTGCCCGTTTCGGGGATCGCGACGGTCGCCGCGACCGCGACCGCGGACACTCCCGCCGTCGCGAGGAACGCGACCCGGAAAGTGAAGACATCCGACAGGCGACCCGCTACCAGGGGGCCGAGGAATGTGCCCGCGTCGGACGACATCTGATAGCCGGCTACGGCTGTCCCGCCGCGCCCGCCGATCACATCTCCGACGATGGCCGCGGTCGAGGTGGCCAGCATCGCTGAGCCCGCGCCGTACAAGGCCATCGCGAGCATGAATTCGAGTGCGTGGCCGCCGAATGCGAGGACCAGCGCGGCGGCCAGAGAAATGACCGATCCGGCGCGCAGGAACATTCGGCGGCCGCGCACGTCGACCAGCCGGCCGACCGGGATCAGAACCAGGCCTTGGACGATGGTCGAGGCGAACAGACCGACGCCGACCCACCACGCGTGCAAGTGCAGCCCGGCTACGACGAACAGCGGGACGAGGGCAGCGCGGACGCCGTTGACCGACCAGCCGGTCGCGAAGTTGTTCACCAACGCCGCTCGGTACGCGGAGCTCCGCAACGCGGTGCGTAGCGGAGTGGGGGCATGCGTCGTGCCCGCCGTCGTCTCGCGGGAGCGCAAGTCCGTGCGCGCGAGGTACACCGTCGCGACCGTCCCCGCCATCAGCAGCGTGGCGGCGTAGACGAAGAACGGGGCGCGCAGCGACCATGCGATCAGGACGCCACCGAACACCGGGCCGGTGATCCCGCCGAGCAGAAAGCCGGACTGGTACGCACCGGTCGCGCGCCCGCGCTGCTCCGGCTTGACGACCCGCAGCAGCAGGCTGGTCGAGGAGACGGTGAACATCGCAGACCCGACGCCGCCCGCCCCCCGAAGCACCAGGAGCTGCTGGTAAGACCCGGAGAAGCCGGCGACCAGGCTGGAAACCCCGACGATGCCGATCCCCGATGCCATCACCACCCGCTCGCCCATCCGGTCGACCAGGCGGCCGGCCACGGGCGCGGATACGAACCGGAGCAGGGCGAAGACCGAGATGACCGCGCTGGCCTGGAAGTTCGAAACGTGAAAGTGCTTCGCGAACAACGGGATCGCCGGCGCCAGGATGCCGAACCCGAGCGCGACTGAGAATGCGACAGCGGTGAGCACGGCCACCTGCGGCGGGAGGTCGCCCAATCCGAGCTGGAAGCGTCGCGATGATCCCGCCGTGCCGGGCTCTGGCACCGCAGCCAGGGGGCCGTCCGTTTCCGGTGCGGGGCTGGGATGCGATTCGGACATGACGGGTCCATGCTCGCAGACCACCCCGGAGCGGCCACCCGCACGACGACGGCTCCCGCCGGGCCGGCGTCCGCTCCGCGACGCTTGCGGCTCCGGGCCGCGATCAGCGGCTACGGTTCAAGGGTCGGTCGCCCGGATCGACAACCGGATCGACAACCGGATCGCCCTGGGGGCACCGCGTGCCAGCGAACCAACGACATCGCGTGTTCGCCGCCGCCGTGGCTGCCGGGGTCGCCGCAGCTCTTGTGCTCGCCGGCTGCGGGGGATCGGGCGCGACTGCCACGCCCAACGGCGTCGAGAAGCTTCCCGCGGACCAGATTCTGTCGAAGTCACTGGCGGCGGCCGAAAAGGCCAAATCGGTACGGGTGAGCGGCACCGCGCCCGGCGGCTCGCGTCTCGACCTGGCGATGAGCGCGGACACGACCCGTGCTCTGGTGACTTCCGGCGGGGCGACCCTGGAAGTCCTCCACGTCAACCAGGCGTACTACCTCAAGGCCGGAAAGGATTTCTGGGCCGGCCACGTCGGCGCCGCATCCGCCGCCGCACTGGCTGACAAATACGTCAAGGTCGGCTCCGGAGTCGCCACCCAGTTCAAGCAATTCACGGACATTGCCAGCCTCTTCGGGTCTTTGAAGCCGACCGGAACGCTCTCGAAAGGCAACACCAAGACCGTGAACGGGACGCCGTCGGTGGAACTGCTCGACTCAAAGGACACCAGCGTGCTCTACGTATCGACTGTCGGCGAGCCGTATCCGGTCGAGATCAACCAGCCCGGTGCGAACGGCGGGACGATCACATTCACGGACTGGAACAAGCCGATTTCGGTTACCGTCCCGCCGAAATCGCAAGTCGTCGACCTGACCTCGGTTACCGGCTGACCCGGCGCCTGCCGCGCCGCCGGTCGAGGAAATCGCTGACCACGAACTCACCGAGCCGATCCGCGTCGGGGGCGAATACTCGACCGCCGTTGCGTCGTGCGACCTCCTCGACGAAGTCTCGCAACCGCTGTTCCTCACCGAGCATGAAGATGTTCAGTTGCGCACGGCGCCGGGTCATCCGGTCGACCTCGGCGAGGGTCAGTTCGAGCGTCTCGGGATCGGGCGGCCAGTCGAAGAATGCGTGACCGTCGCGAAGCAGGTGCGCGGTCGGCTCACCGTCGGTGACGACGAGAACGATCGGCTCGGACAACGGGTGCCGATCCAGGAAACGTCCCGAAAGGATCAGCGCGTGCTGCAGGTTCGTGCCTTGCACCATGTCAGCTTCCAGAGTCGCGACCTCGCCGGGCCCGAGGCGGCGCGCATAGTTCGAAAAGCCGATGACCTGCAACGCATCCTGCGGGAACTGCGTGCTGATCAACGTCTCGAGGGCGAGCGCGGTCTGCTTCGCCGCGGCCCATGTACCGCCGAGCACCATCGAGTACGAGAGGTCGACGAGCAGGCAGACCGCCGCTGAACTTCGCCGCTCGGTTTCCTGGACCTCGAAATCCTCGACCGCGAGTCGCACCCCGCCGTCGGCGTGTGCGTCCTCAGGCTGCCGACGGACGGCGTTCACGATGGTGCGGACCACGTCGATCGGCTGCTCGTCACCGAACTGCCACGCCCGGGACGCACCGGTCAGCTCGCCGGCCGCGCCGGCATCGTGGATGTCGTGGGCGCCGGCGCGGATGGTGTCGATCGAGGCGAACACCCGGCGCAGCGCGGTCCGTCCGAGCCGCCGGACTGCCTTCGCCGTGAGCTCCAAGGCGCCGTCGCTGCGCTGGAGATAGCCCTGGCGTTCCAGCTCGCGCTCCACCCGCCGGAGCTGATCGACATCGTCGACCGCGGCCCTGCCGAGCGCCCGCCGGACGGCTTCCTCGTCGACGTCGCCCAGGTCGGCCCCCGGGTAGGACTGGCCGAGGGTCTGGTCGAGCTCCTCGAGGTCGGCGAGTTCTTGCAACGCGCTGGTCGCGTCGCCGACGCCAAGACCTTCGTCGCCGGACATGCGATCCCGTCCCGACCAGTCGAGGTCGGGGCGTCGCGCCCTCAACTCGTCAGTCAGCTGACCCATTCCGGCGGCGAGATCGAGATCCGACAGCGCGCTGTCCATCAGCTCGCCGAGCTCGGCCCGTTGAGCGGGCGTGAGGCTGTTCATCATCCGCTCAGCCGCGGCCGCGCGGCGCGCCAGCGAGTCGATGAGCTCGTCGAGATTTGCGGGCTGGTCGGCGAACATGTCGCCGAAGCGCTCCATGAATGCTTCGAAGTCGGCTTGGGTGTGTTCACCTTTCGCGTCCTTGGCCAGCATCGTGTTCAGTTCGGCGAGCATGTCCTTGATGCGTTGCATGGCCGCGGGGTCCGGGTTCTCCAGAGCCGCCTTCATGCCCTGGAATTGGCGGTCCAGAACCTCTCGCCGGAGCAGATCCTTGAGCTGTTCGAATGTCTGCCGGGCCGCAGCACTGCGCCAGTCGTAGTCGGAAAGCTCGCGCACGGCGCGCGCGGTGTCCGACGGCACGGCATCGAGCTGTTGCTCGCGCATGCGAGCCGAGTCGTCCGGGTCGGCGAACAGCTCGGCTCGTTCTTCGCCGATCGCTTTGTCGACGAGTGCGCGGATTTCCTCGAGGGTTCCGTCCAGCCGCCCGCTCTCGCGCAACTCGGATGCCCGGCGGCGGGCCTGCCGGCGCAGTGCGTCGAGGCCACGCAACTCGTCGGTGCCGCGGCGAAGCAGGTTGCGGACAGCTTGGCTCGCCGAAGATCCCTCCATGACGTCGTCGCCGACCTCGTCGACGGCTTGGGCGATGTCGAACGGCGCGGCGAGCGGATCGGGCCCGTCGTCGTACTCGCCGTAACGAACGTCGCGGCTCACTCAGCCGCCGCCGTACACGCTGCGACCTGGAACCTCGTCCTTCGAGATCCGACGCAGTAGGTACAGACCCTCGAAAGCGAACTCCAGGGCCGCGGCCGCGATCCCCGGCGACTCGGCGTCATCGTCGCCGAGCTGGGTGACGATTCGACCGAGACCGTCCACCGGGCCAACCCGCTTCAGCAGCTCTTCCGCCGGCACCAGGTCACCGGTCTCCACGGTGCTCCCATCTGCGAAACGGGCGACCAGGCCAGACAGGTCGGACCCGGCCAGATGCAGCCGGAACGTCTCGGCGATTGCGCGCCGAAGCAGGTGCTGCAGGACCTCGACCTCCCGCCCTTCCTCGCTGACTTCGAACTCGACCTTTCCGCGCAGGCTCGGGACGATGCCGGGAAGGTCGCAGACCCTGGCGACCGCCGGGTCCTCACCGCTGATGGCGGCTCGACGGAGCGCGCTGCCCGCAACCGTCTCCGCAGCCGCGATGGCGAACCGCGCGGACACCCCCGAGCGCTGGTCCACCGCTGACGACTCGCGCACCATCCGGGTGAACCTCGCCAGCACGTCGAGGAGGTGGCGCGGCACCCGAGCGACGAGTTCGGCCTCCTGCTCGACCAGGTGGATCTCGTCGGCAACCCGAAGCGGGTAGTGAGTCCTGATCTCGGCCCCGAACCTGTCCTTGAGCGGAGTGATGATGCGACCGCGGTTCGTGTAGTCCTCAGGATTAGCGCTGGCGACCAGCAACAAGTCGAGGGCAAGACGAAGCTGGTACCCGCGCACCTGGATGTCGCGTTCCTCCAGCACGTTCAGCAGGGAGACCTGGATGCGCTCGGCGAGGTCGGGCAGCTCGTTCACCGCGAAGATTCCGCGATTCGTTCTCGGTACCAGGCCGTAGTGCACGGTTTCGGGGTCTCCCAGCGAGCGTCCCTGTGCGACCTTGATCGGGTCCACGTCGCCGACCAGGTCGCCGACACTCGTGTCGGGCGTGGCGAGTTTCTCTCCGTAGCGCTCTGATCGGTGCCGCCACACCAGGGGAGTCGCATCGCCGTGCTCGGCGACCGTTTGGCGCCCGCCGCCGGTGACCGGAGCGAACGGGTGTTCATTGATCTCGGAGCCGGCGATGACCGGAGTCCACTCGTCGAGCAGACCGACGAGAGTGCGGATCACGCGGGTCTTGCCCTGTCCTCGTTCGCCGAGCAGGACCAGGTCGTGCCCGGCGAGCAGGGCTCGCTCCAGTTCGGGGCGAACCGTCTCGTCGAAACCGATGATTCCGGGAAAGGGGTCGACGCCGGCGGCCAGCGCGCTGACCAAGTTGTCCCGCAGTTCGTGCTTGACCGTGCGATACACGTGGCCAGAAGCGCGCAGCGCGCCGAGCGTCATCGGCAGGTCAGACGGCGGATCCGGCGTGTGCGGAGGGGTCGAATCGTCGGTCCAGCGAGCGGAAATCGAGGGGGTCACTCCACGAAGCTACGTTGCGCTCGCGACTGCCGAACAGGGGCGTTCGCCCACGGCCCAATGTGATCTCGTGATCGTGATCTCATGAGGCATGCGTCCGGTGCTGGCGATCGACATCGGTGGAACCAAGCTGGCAGCCGGAATCGTCGCCCCGGACGGCGAGGTGCTGAAGTCGGAGCGGGCGCCGACTCCACAAGGTCCCGGTGCTGACGCCGAGGTGCTGTGGGCGGCGCTCGACACCCTCGTGTCGGTGGTCCTTGCCGGCGGACCCGGGTCCGAAGGTCCCGGGGATCCAGGTGGCGTCGGTATCGGTTGCGGTGGGCCGATGATCTGGCCGGACGGAATCGTGTCACCGCTGAATATCCCGGGCTGGCGGGACTTCCCGCTGCGAGACCGGCTGCGCGAGCGCTTTCCGGGTCTGCCGGTCCGGCTGCACAACGACGCGACCTGCCTTGCAGCTGCGGAGCATTGGCGTGGCAGCGGACGTGGGACAGACGACCTCCTCGGCATGGTCGTCTCGACCGGCGTCGGCGGCGGCCTCGTCCTCGGCGGCAGGCTCGTCGACGGAGCCGCCGGCAACGCCGGTCACATCGGTCACGTGGTTGTCGATCCGGACGGGCCGCGTTGCGCGTGCGGTGGTTACGGCTGCCTGGAGGCGATCGCGTCGGGTCCGCGCGTCGTCGCCTGGGCACGGGAGCGCGGGTGGCGAGCCGGGGATCCGGACGCAGGAGCGGGCGGGCGCGAGCTGACCGAGGACGCTCGCAACGGCGCCTGGGTCGCGGTCGCCGCCTTGCGGCGAGCCGGTGCAGCGCTCGGAGTGGCGATCGCCTCTTCGGCGAGCTTGCTCGACCTGCAGGTCGTAGCGGTCGGCGGCGGTCTGTCCCAAGCCGGACAGCTGCTCTTCGGGCCGATGCTCGAGCAGGTCGAGCGGCATGCACGCCTGCCCTTCCTGCGCGAGCTGCGCGTCGTGCCCGCACAGCTCGGGCAGACCGCCGGGCTCGTCGGGGCCGCAGCGTTGGTACTTGCAGGTGACCGGTACTGGAATCCGAGCGCCGGCGAGAAATGCTAGATGAGTGTTGACAGTTACGAAAGAGTTAGTTTAGCTTCTGACTCATGACAGATGACTTGCGTGCTGTGCTCAACCAGGTTGCGGAAGGGCGCATCGACCCGGCCGCGGCCGCTCGGTTGCTCGACGGCGTCCCGGTCGACGAGCGATCAGCGGATTCAGATGCGGCGTCGCGGGGCACCGACAGCCGCGTCGGCGGCGTAGATGATGTCCGTCCGCACGCCGAAAGTGACGCGAATCGCGCTGGTCCCGCCAACGGCGGCGGCGCGGGATCGGGCGATCCCGGCAACGGTGGCGGCTCGGCAAGTCCCGGCACGCCTGGCGGCGCCGGGGAATCCGACGACTTCGGCAATGTCCGCGTCCGACCGCCGGGCGAGCCGGAGTCATCCGGCACGGTGCGGCGGGTCGTCGTTCAGGCGTCAGCTCGCCCGGTTCGCGTCATCGCCGACCATGCCGTCGACACGATTACCGCTGAAGGGCCGCACACCGTCCACCGCGACGGCGATGTTCTGCGGGTAGAAGCGGGTTCTCCGGTCACGTCGGCCTCCGGTACGCCGCCCGGGTCGTACCGGTTCGAGCGCCGGAGCTCGGGGTTGTCCCGATGGCTCTCGCAGGCGACCCAACTCGGCGTGCCGCTCATCGTCCGAGTCAATCCGAGGCTGCACGTCGACATGGAAGTGATGGCGGGGTCGCTCGAGGTGATGGGTCTACGGGCGCCGTTCTCCTTCTCGGTCACGGCGGGTTCGCTGCGTGCCAGCGACTGCGCGGGCCCGTTCACCGGCGCGGTGCGGGCCGGCAGCGCACGACTCGAAGTCAGGCCGGAATCGGGTGTGTCATCCATCCGGGTCGAGTCGGGCAGCGTCGACATCCGCTTGATGCCCGGGTCGAGCGTGCGGATCAGGGCACACGCCGAACTCGGCGAGGTGAAGATCAAGGGACCGGACGGCAGCGCGCGGACCGAGGGCGCGAGCGCTCAGGAGATCGTGATCGGTGCCGGGGCCGCAGTGCTCGAGGTGGACGCCGTGATGGGCTCGGTCAAGGTGCGTACGCCATGACAGTGCCCCGACCCGCGTCCCGAGACGGCGCAGACGCCTCCCGCTCGGCCATCCACTCGCACCGGCAAGAAGGCCACCGCCCACCGCGCGACTGCCCGGTGTGCTCCGAGCGGTTCATGATCACGCGGCTCGGTTGCCCGAACTGTGGCACCGAATTGTCCGGCGGATTCGTGCCTTGTGCTTATTGCGGACTCAGCGACGACGACCTGGATCTGTTGCGCGTGTTCCTCATCTCGCGGGGGAACATGAAGGAGCTCGAGCGACACCTCGGGGTGAGCTACCCGACGGCGAGGCAACGATTCGCCGAGCTCCTCGGGCGGCTCGGCCTGGAGGTCCAGGACGTCCCGGTTGACCGCGAACGAATACTCGGTGATCTGGCGGCGGGCCGGCTCACGGTTGACCAAGCGGAGAGCCTGCTGCGCGGCTGAGCGGCTCGATCGCAGAGCTCAGAAACGGTTCGACCCTGTCGGCGGGTCGAAGGATGCTGTCCCAGCAGATCGAACACGGCACCACGGGAGGAACACTCATGGGCGACGCAATTGTCGCGGAAGGTCTCGTCAAGACATTCAAGGGCGGGGTTCGCGCCCTCGACGGGGTAGATCTACGGGTGCCTCAGGGCAGCGTCGTCGGCCTGCTCGGTCCCAACGGGGCAGGAAAGACGACGACGGTCCGCATCCTGACCACGCTCCTGATCCCTGATTCCGGCCACGCCGAAGTTCTCGGTGTGGATGTGCTCCGACAGCCGGATCGCGTACGTCAGGCGATCGGACTCGCCGGCCAGTCGGCGGCAGTGGACGAGTACCTGACCGGCAGGGAGAACCTGCGCATGGTGGGTCGGCTCTACCACCTCGACGCTGCGTACGTCCGAGACCGCGCGGCGGAGCTGCTCGAGCGCTTCGACCTCACCGAAGCGGCCGACCGACCGGCCAAGACATATTCGGGTGGCATGCGACGCCGGCTCGACCTCGCGGCCAGCCTCGTCGCCAAGCCCAGCATCCTGTTCCTCGACGAGCCGACCACCGGCCTCGACCCGCGTTCGCGGCTGTCGATGTGGGAAGTCCTCGGGCAGCTCGTCCGCGAGGGAACGACGGTGCTTCTGACGACTCAATACCTCGAAGAGGCCGATCAGCTCGCGGACGACATCGTCGTGGTGGACCACGGCAAGGTCATCGCGCACGGCACGTCCGAAGAACTCAAGGACTCGGTCGGCGGCAATCGGGTCGAGATCGTCGTGAGCCCGATGAGTTCGCTCGACGAAGCGGCGCAGGCGCTGGCATCGATCGCAAGCGGGCCGCCCGCGGTCGAGGTGGACAGCCGGCGAGTGACAGTGCCGGTGGCCGGCGGTGCTGGAGTCCTGCTCGACGCCGTCCGCGACCTCGACGGCGCGGGCGTCGTCATCGACGACCTGGCGCTTCGTCGTCCCACGTTGGACGACGTCTTCCTCTCGCTGACCGGGCATGCGGCCGAGGACGACACTCCCGCTGCGCCTCCGAATCGCGGCCGGCGCCGCAAGACCGAAGGAGTTTCCAGCTCATGAGCACCGCCGAACTCGATCGATTGCCTCCGCTCGGCTCACCCGTCATCGGACGTCGCCCGCTGTGGGGTTGGACCGCGTCAGACGGCTGGCAGGTTGCCAAGCGCGACCTGCTCAAGATCCCCCGTGTGCCGGAACTGCTCTTCTTCTCGATCTTCCAGCCGATCATGTTCGTGCTGCTGTTCGCATACGTCTTCGGCGGCGCCATCCCGGTACCCGGAGGCGGCAGCTACACCGAGTACCTGATGGCCGGGATTTTCGCCCAGACCGTCGCGTTCAACGCAGCTTCGACCACGGTCGGTCTGGCGGAGGACATGAACAAGGGCGTGATCGACCGGTTCCGCTCGCTTCCGATGGCGGCGTCCGGCGTTCTCGTCGGCCGCACCACAGCCGACATCGTCCGCGGCGTTCTCACGCTGGTCGTCCTGAGCCTGACCGGCCTCGTCGTCGGCTGGAGGATCCACGACGGCGTATTCAAAGCGCTCGCCGCCTTCGGTCTCCTGCTCCTGTTCGGTTACTGCATGAGCTGGATCGGCGCGTGGGTCGGTTTGCACATGCCGAGCCCGGAGGTGGCGAACACCGCCGGCCTCGTCTGGCTGTTCCCCGTCACGTTCCTGTCGAGCGCATTTGTCCCGACCCGGGGCATGCCCGGCGCGCTTCAGTACGTCGCGGAGTGGAATCCGGTCTCGACGGTTTCGCTGTCGGCTCGGGAGTTGTTCGGGAATCCGACCGGCTTTCCCGGCCACAACTTCCCGTCCGAGCACCCGGTCCTGGTCACCCTCGTCTGGGTTGTCGTGATCCTCGCTGTGTTCGCGCCGCTGGCGGTGCGGCGCTACTCGCAGGCGTCCTCACGCTGATCACTCGAGCAGCATCCGAGCCACGGTGTGGAATGCGCCGCCGGACCGCAGCCCTTCGGGGTACGACGAGCGTCAGCCGGGGAACGGGTTCGCGTCGAGGATGTCGACGGTCAGAGTCCGCCCGGTTGGCGTCTCGTAGCTGACCTTGGCACCGACGGCTTGGTCGAGAACCGCGCTGCCGAGCGGGGACTGCGAGGAGTAGACGTTGATGTCCACGTCACCGGCCTGCTCACGGGAGCCGAGCAGGAAGCGCTCTTCCTCGCCGTCGGCCGCTCCGCCGACGAACCGGATGGCGACGACCATGCCTGCCTTGACCGTGCCGTCGGCCGCGGGAGCGTCGCCGACTTGGGCGGTGTCGAGCAGCTCGCGGAGCTGCTTGATCCGCGCCTCCATCTTCCCCTGCTCTTCCTTGGCCGCGTGGTAGCCGCCGTTCTCCCGCAGGTCGCCTTCTTCCCGAGCCGCCTCGATCTTCTTGGCGATTGCGACGCGACCCTCGCCGGACAGCTGGTCGTACTCGGTACGGAGGCGGTCGAACGCCTCCTGAGAGAGCCAGGTTTCGGTCACGGCGTGCTCCTGTCGTACTGCGGGGGAAACATCCAGGCTAACAATCCTCGAAGGGGTCGGATCCCGTTCGTCGGGGCGTGCGAGCTCAACCTGTAGACGTGCAGGACGAGATCAGCCCGGTGACCGCTCGTCTGAGCGTGGGCAGGGTCACAGTCCGGGTCACTTCGGCCGGACCAGCCGGGATCGGCACGTCGAGGCTGCCGACCACGGCAGTGGATCGGTCCTCGCCGACGACACGGCAGGTGACCGCGCGGCCGGCTGGCTTGGTGACCGTGAACGACACGGTGATCGAGGTGTCCGATGTCACGTTGTAGCCGGTAACGGTCGGCTGGATGCGGCCGCCGCCGGACTGCGACCACCAGAAGACCGCGCCGACGCCGAGGACGAGAACGATCACGCCGACGATCGACAGCCGGCGCCCGGCTCGCGGATGGGGACGCCGGCCGTAGCGCTCAGCCATCAGATCGGCGTCGATCCCGGCCTCCCGTGTGTTCCGTGGTCTGCGCAGTTGCGACACTAGTGTCGCCGACCGGGTGCAGAACCCGGTCCGCACGGTCGGCCGAGGAGGAGTACGTGAGCGACAGTGCCGCTCGTCGGGGTCGGGAGCCATTGCGGCTTCTCGCGGTCCACGCGCATCCCGACGACGAGTCCAGCAAGGGCGCGGCGACGATGGCCCGCTACGCGAGCGAGGGCGCGGACGTGCTGGTGGTGACCTGCACCGGAGGTGAGCGAGGCGACATCCTCAACCCGGCGCTCGCCGACGATCCCGAACTGCTCGCCGACATGCCGGCAGCCAGGCGGCGCGAAATGGAGCGTGCTCGGGAAATCCTTGGTGTGCAACAGGTCTGGCTCGGCTTCATCGACTCCGGACTCCCGCAGGGAGATCCGCCGCCACCGCTGCCGGACGGTTGTTTCGCCCTCCAGCCACTCGAGGTGGCCGCCGAGCCGCTCGTCCGGATCGTCCGGGAATTCCGGCCGCACGTCGTTCTCACGTATGACGAGCAGGGCGGGTACCCGCATCCGGACCACGTCAAGACCCACGACATCAGCGTCGAAGCGTTCGACGCGGCCGGAGATCCGGATCGCTACCCCGGGACGGGGGAGCCGTGGCAGCCGTTGAAGCTGTACTACCACCTGACGTTCCACAAGCAGCGGCTGATCGCACTGCACGACGCGGCGAACTCGCTCGGTATTGAGTCCCCGTTCAGCAAGTGGCTCGAGGGCTGGGAGGACAAGCCTGAGGACGCGGACCGGCTGACTACCAGCGTTCCGTGCTCAGACTTCTTCCAGGTCCGCGACGCCGCCCTGCGCGCGCACGCCAGCCAAGTCGACCCGCTCGGAACCTGGTTCAAGCTCCCGCTCGAAGTTCAGCAGGAGGCCTGGCCGACCGAAGATTTCCAGCTGGCGCGGTCGCTGGTCGACACCGAGCTGCCTGAAGACGATCTGTTCACTGGTGTGACCGACCGGGTGCAGGCCTGACGTCCATGATCGCGACTGCGGTCCACGCCGCGGCGAAGGTCCTCAACGACGACACGGTGAGTCCCGGTGTGCTCGGGTTCGCCGTCGTCGTCGTACTCGGCGTCGCGGTCTATTTCCTCCTGCTGTCGTTCCGCAAGCACATCGCGCGCGTCCCAGCCACCTTCGACCCGCCCGCGAGCCCGCCTGACACGCAGTCGCCGGTCAGCGACCCGAACGGTGCGACCGAGTCCGGTCAGTCGAGCCCGCCCGAGAGCCACACCGGGTCCGGTAGCCAGGCCGCGCCGGCCGCGGCGCAGGAATCGGCGCGGGCCCAGCGGGACGCCGGCGAAGACAGCCCGAGCGGCAGCTCCCCGGACTAACCGCCTTCGCGCGAGTGTCGTGCATCGGTTGGTCTGCCAGCCGGACCGGCCGAGAGTTACGGCC